>Ga0310811_10004274_pt1 | contig 17948 bp, 12 predicted proteins | sample YCmetagenome_FD_207642 | JGI IMG/M metagenome (GOLD analysis project Ga0310811, IMG submission 207642) | Soil microbial communities from experimental microcosm in Duke University, North Carolina, United States - YC | ecosystem: Engineered > Artificial ecosystem > Soil microcosm > Unclassified ...
AGAAACGGATGTCGTCGAGCCGCAGGATGGTGTCGGGCTCCGATTCGTTCCGCGGGGTATCCTGCTGCACCACGACCGGTGGGGGAGGAGGGGGCGGCCGGCGCCAGCAGACGATCGTCACCCGGCGGCTTTCGCTGTCGTCACCCGGCAAGGGTTCCGTTTCACCCCGGCCTTCGAGATGTACCGGCGTACCCATGTCCGTTGCCAGGAAATGTTGCAACAATGCCCCAGCCGCTACGGCCCGGCGTTCGGAAAGCTGTTGATTGTACTCCGGACGGCCGACGGTATCGGTATAGCCGGTGATCGCGATGGAGTCGATGGGAATGTCGGAGAGAAAACGCCGCAGGCCGGAGGTATCCACGGGTCTGACCTCACTATGGTCAAAGGCAAAATGAAGAATAAAGGTATCGGTCTTCGCCGGCTGGGCGCTACCCATCACCCCGGCGAAAATTCCAATGGCAAGCGTTATGCATCGGGTCGCTGTATGCATACCTACAAGATAGTAAAAAAAGAGGCGGGAAATTAATTGAATCCGACAATAAGATCGAGGGTGATGGCATTGCCGTCGAGGGGTGTCCCGCCGGGATTGGAATATTGGACGAAATTATATCGGCCGATAACACCGATATAGTGCTTGGGATCGAGGTAAAAGTTGATCCTTCCGCCCAGGTTGAGGTTCAGAGAATTGATGCTGGTGGGCGGTGGAGGGCCCGTTGGATGGGAGTCGGTATAGTGGTCGTTGACATCGAACCCGTCATAACCGACGCCGCAAAGCAGGCCCGCTTCCAGCCGCCTTATGTGAAGGAGGTACCGGGTATAGTCAAAGCCAAAATATCCGCCAAAGAAATTGTCAACGGTGTACACAGAGTCCTGCCGTAATACATGATAGGGTTGCGCCGTATGAATAAACCGGAACGCGAGAGTGATATCCCATTCGAAATTCCAGTTCTTCTTTCCCACGCCGATGGCCGTAATACTGGGATGATCGCCGAACAGCGCGAGCCGCCCCTTCGGGATCCAGATGCCCGCGCCGACATAGAGATTCAACGTGCCGGCCTTTCGCCGGTTGATCGCGCTGGCATCCAGCATCGAGTTGATCTGCCAATAGCCTGTCTTGTCGGCTCGCGCAGTTTTCCGGGGATGTTCAAAGTCGCCGGCGAAGGTCCGGCAAAGAAAGGATTCCGCATTACTCAGCCTTCTTGTCTCGATCAGATCCTCCGCCCAGCGGGCAATGGTGGCGAATATCTCATAATACCCCTCCTCACTCTGGCTGGCGACCGCATCCCGGACATAATCATCCAGTCCATAATACAAAAAGGCGTCCTGCGCGGATTCCGGCTTGAACCGGTGTTGCTGGATCTGCAAGAGGATATGAAGTGCGTAGAGATCCGACTGAAAACCTTGACTGGTCTTGATCCTTTGCTGAATATAAAAAGAAATGGAGTCGAAATCCCTTCGGTCATAAAGGCGGGGCAATGCGTCTGTTGGGGGTTGGGCGGCGGCAAGGCTAACGGCGAGCAATGCAGCCATCGTTAGGGGTGTTCTCATGTTCAAGGCTTGCTCTTTAAAGGTAAGCCCTGTCGAGGCCGCCGCCTGTTAAACGATCGCTAAAGAACCGGCGGTTTCGCTAACGGTTCGTTAAATCCCTGAACCAGATCCCGAAGCGGACTGCTCATTGCCCGCTTCGGGAGACATCGGCTAGTGATAGTAGTAATGGTGGTGATAAGGACGTTCGTAGACCACGCAGGAGCTAAGGCTGGCGGCGATGACCAGGCCCAGCAAAAGCAGTTTTAATGAAGTTTTCATGATCGTAAATTTTAAGTTTCATAAGTAAGAGGGAAGCGGGGAAAAGAGGTTTAACCCGCGGGAATACGGTTAACCGGGAAATAACCTAAAGAATTCTTAAATTCACTTGACCAAACAGCCGCGCATGAGACCCCTTTACCTGATCCTTTTCTGTAGTCTGCATCTGCCGGGTTTTTCCCAGGATACGACTGCGAAAAAAGCCATCCCCGTTGTAGAGACGACCATCACCACCATTCACCGGGCTTTGCAAAACAAAACCTGTACCTGCGAAGGCCTGGTCAGCGAATACCTTCGCCGCATCGCCGCTTACGACAAATCTACCGGTCTCAATGCCATCGTCCTCACCAATCCCAATGCGTTGTATATGGCCCGCGGTCTCGATGCAGAATATGCCCGGACCCATCAGTTGCGGCCCCTGCATTGTATCCCGCTGATCGTAAAAGACAATTACAACACGCAGGGATTACAGACGGCGGCAGGTTCGTTGACATTGAAGGGTTACGCTCCGGCCGCCGATGCAACGCTGGTGCGTCGCCTGAAAGATGCAGGAGCCATCGTGCTGGCGAAATCGAATATGGCGGAATGGGCCTTTAGCCCAATGGTCACCATCAGCAGCCTCGCGGGCGAAACACACAATCCCTACAACCTCGACTATGTCCCGGCCGGCTCCAGTGGGGGCACAGCGGCTGCCGTCGCGGCCAATCTCGGCGAAGCCGGTCTGGGTACGGACACGGGCAATTCCATCCGCGGGCCCTCTTCGCACAATTCCCTCGTCGGATTTCGCTGCACCATCGGCCTGCTGAGCCGCGACGGCATCGTTCCGCTCTACCTCCGCAATGATATGGGTGGACCCATGGCCCGCACGGTCGAAGATGCGACGCGGCTGCTGGAAGTGATGGTAGGATACGATCCGGCCGATCCGATCACCCGCTATAGCAGCGGCCGGATCCCGGTCAACTATACTCAGTACCTCGACAAGCGGGGACTGCGCGGGGTCCGCATCGGCGTCTTCCGCACCCTCAGTGAACGTAATCCCGATCCGCAGGTGAAGGCCCTTTTCGAAAAGGCCATCATCGATCTTCGTCGTGCCGGCGCCATCATCGTCGACAATGTTACCGTCGGAAATTTCGATTCCCTCGCCGGTAATCAATGGTGCGAAGTGTTCCGGCAGGACATCGACAACTATCTCGCCAACCAGGACCCGGCGCCTCCGGTAAAGAATTTGCGCGAGATCGTCGCCTCGGGAAAATATTCGGACTATATCAAAGAGGACATCCACGAGGAGCTCGACAAAGGGGTGAGAACCGATACGATCACCCATGCCTGCGGCGACGCATACACCGATCCACGGCGCATCGCCTTCCGCGACTCGATGGTGGCCGCCATGGACAGATACAAAGTGGCCGCGCTGATCTATCCTACCTGGAACAACCCTCCGGCAAAGATCGGCGACTTCAAAGGCTATAAAGGCGATAATAGCCAGATCATCGCCCCGCATACGGGTCAGCCGGCCTTTACGGTCCCCATGGGCTTTACCTATGACCATCTGCCCGCAGGACTGCAGTTGCTCGGCCGACCCTTCGATGAACCAACGCTGATCCGCATCGCCTACGGTTACGAACAGGCGACCCAGCACCGGCGCCCACCGGAGAAATTCCCCGAATTGCCTTAACTTGTCTGCACGAATCGCACATATATCAACACTACTGCATATGACGAGAATCCTCTTCCTGATGGCGGCGCTGACTGCCGCCACCCTCCCGGCCCTTGCCCAACGCCCCGCCGGCGGCGAAGCCGGCAAAACTGAAGCAAAACCCGCCACCAGCATCGCGGCCGCCACGCAAAACATGAAGAAGTATGAAGGCTTCTACAATTTCTACTACGACGACAAGACCGGGAAGATCCTGATCGAGCTGGATCGCTTTGACCAGGAGTTCCTCTACTTCTGCTCGCTGCCCGAAGGCATCGGCAACGGCGGCGCCGAACGGGGACAGGCGTCGGCGGTGATTGCAAAGTTCATCAGGATGGGGCCGAAAGTTTTTCTCCTCCAACCCAACTACAATCAGCGGGCCACAAACGGCAGCGCGGATATGAAGAAGGATGTAGCCGATGGCTTCTCCCAGTCCGTCCTCTTTGGATTCTCTCCCGTAGCCGTCGAAGGCGACAAACTGCTGATCGATGGGACGCCGTTGATCGTCCGCGACGCCCTGCATATCGGCGAGAACATCGGCTCAGGCCGTGGCAACCCCGGAAGCGCTTTTTCGGCGCAGGCGAATGGCCCCGGCAGGGCGGGAGCGGCCGCAGGGGGTGGCTACCGGCTCGATGAGACCCGCAGCGCAGTCTTCATGGAGAACACAAAGAACTTCCCAAAGAACTCCGAATTCGAGGCGCTGATCACCTTTACGGGGGGAGGCTCCGGGGGCGGATCCCGGCGCGGCGGTACAGTGGCACCCGATCCTACCGCGGTGACCGTCCGGGTACACCAGGCCTTTGTTCAGCTGCCCGATAGCGGGTACAAACCCCGCAAATTCGATCCGCGTAGCGGCTTCTTCGAATTCACCTATTATGATTTCTCTGCGCCGATGAACGAGCCGCTAATGAAGCGGTTTGTCAGCCGGCACCGCCTGATAAAGAAAGACCCCAGTGCAGCGGTGAGCGAACCGGTCGAGCCGATCGTCTATTATATCGACCGTGGTGCGCCACCGATGATCCTCAAAGCGCTGATCGAAGGCGCCTCCTGGTGGAACCAGGCCTTCGAAGCAGCCGGCTTTAAGAATGCCTTCCAGGTAAAAGAACTGCCGGAGGGCGCCGATCCCATGGACATCCGGTATAACATGGTCAACTGGCTGACCCGTACCGGTAACCCGCAACGGGCCTTCTCCTATGGCTCCAGCTACACGGATCCGCGCACGGGCGAGATCATCAAGGGCGTCGTGACCCTGGGCTCCGATCGCCACCGGCAGGATTACCTCATTGCGGAAGGATTGCTCCAGCCTTATGAAGATGGAAAGCCTGTCCCGAAGAAAATGGAAGAGCTGGCGCTGGCCCGTATCCGTCAGTTGTCGGCCCACGAGATCGGCCATACCCTGGGTCTGAGCCATAACTTCATCGCCAGCGTCAAGGACCGGGCTTCCGTCATGGACTACCCCTTCCCACGCTTCAGCCTGAAGCCCGATGGCTCCATCGACATCTCGGACGCCTACGCCAAAGGCATCGGCGGCTGGGACAAACGCGCGATCATGTATGGGTATTCCGACTTTCCAAAGGGCGCCGATGAGGACGTCGCCCTCGACAAGATCATCAACGAGACCCTGAAAGAGGGGTATAAATACATTCCCGATATCGGCGGTATGACGCATCCCCTGTCCAATCAATGGGATGACGGCGTGAACCCCATCGATCAGCTGGACAAGCTGATGACGGTCAGACGTCAGCTGCTGGATCGGTTCAGCGAGAAAGCCATTCCACAGGGCGCGCCCATGGCAACGCTGGAAGAGGTATTGGTGCCGGTCTATCTGCTGCATCGCTACCAGGTCGAGGCCGCAGCCAAATCCCTGGGGGGACTTTATTTCACCCATGCGGTGAAGAATGACGGCCAGGAACCCACGAAGATGGTCGACCCGGCCGAGCAATGGCGGGCCTTCGACGCACTCATGAATACCATCACCCCCGACGCGCTCGCCCTGCCGGACGACCTGATCCGGAAGATCCCGCCGCGTCCCTCGGGCTACCCCTCGACGGTGGAGAATTTCGAGGCCCATACAGGCCCCACCTTCGACCCTATCGCCGTCGCCGAAGCCGCAGCGAACAACACTCTTTCCTACCTGCTCGATAACCAACGGGCGGCACGCCTGATCGAATTCCAGGCCCGGGACGAACACCAACCGGGTCTGATCGCCGTGCTGAACAAGCTCCTCGAACGCACCTGGAAGGCTCCGCTGAAACCCGGCATGAAAGGCGAGCTACAGGTTCTCGTAGACAACCTGGCCCTAAAGCATCTGCTGGCCCTGGCCGCCGACCCGAAGAACGCCGAGAGCGTCCGGGGCGAGGCCCTGCTCGAGATCACCGATCTGTCCACCTGGATGGGCTTGCAGGTCGTCAGCGCCGCACCGCGATGGAAGGCCGCGCTGTATTTCGGACTGTCACAGATCAACGAGTTCACAAAGAATCCCGATAAATTCATTCCGCAACCCGCATTGGAGATGCCGCCCGGCGCACCGATCGGTATGCCGGATGACGAATTCAACTTTTAATCTATGCGTTGGCTGATCCTGTTTCCGTTGCTCGCAATCGCCAGCCTCACCCGGGCCCAATCGTACCTGCTTTTCGTCGGCACCTATACCAACTCCGGCAACCTCACCGGCAACCCAAAGCTGGATTCCACAGGAAGCAAAGGCATCTATGTCTATCGCTTCGACGCCACCACCGGCAAGACCACCGCGCTGAGTCATACCCGGGATGTTTGCAATCCCTCTTACCTGGCGATCGCTCCCGGTGGCAAGCGTCTGTATTCCTGCACCGAATCGAGGATGAAGGAGAAGGGTAGCCTGAGCGTGTTCGACATCGACGCCCAAAAGGGACGCCTGCGGTTTCTCGGCAAGGTATCGAGTATGGGCGACAACCCCGCCTATGTTGCCCTGGATGCAAAAGGTGGCCAGGTGGCGGTAGCCAATTATACCGGCGGCAGCTATACGCTGTACCCGATCGGTCCGGATGGAATGCCCGGAAAGGCGCAGACCCATACTCAACACCTGGGCAAAGGGTCTAATCCCGCCCGGCAGGAGGCGCCGCACGTGCATTCGGCCGTATATGGCCCGGACAGCCGCTTCCTGTATATCCAGGACCTGGGCCTCGACCAGGTCTCGGTAGTGTCTCCATCGAATGGAGATGAATCGATACAGATGCGGACGCCGGCCGGCAGCGGCCCCCGGCATTTAACCTTTCATCCCAACGGCAAATTTGCCTACCTGATCGAAGAGATGGGCGGATATGTGGATGCCTACCGCTATGACCCGTCCACCGGCGGGCTGGACTCTCTCCAACGTATTGCGGCGCACCCCGATACGGCGAAGGGCCCCTTCCGGAGCAGCGATATTCACGTTGCACCCGACGGCCGCTTTCTCTATGCCAGCAACCGGGCGGAGACTACCATCGCCATCTTTTCCGTCGAACCCTCCACGGGTCTCCTTCACTCCCTCGGCTATGTCCCCACGATGGGCGTCGAGCCGCGGAATTTCACGCTGGACCCAAGCGGTAAATGGCTGCTGGTAGCCAACCAGGAGAGCAATACGATCATTTTCTACCGGGTGGATACCCAAACGGGTATGCTCCAATCCAGTGGGCAGGTCTTAAAAGTCCCCAAACCCACCTGTCTCAAGATGGAATAAATTCGTTAACTTGTTGTTAATTGCACGACAACTAATAATGGCCTTTTCCCGACTGATCGTGAATGCCGATGGTCTCGGCATCAGTAACACCGTCAACCGGGCCATTCTCGAAAGCATCGAGAGCGGACTGGTGACCAGCACTTCGATAATGGCGAACATGCCCGGTTTCGAAGATGCAGTTACACTGCTGCGCGAGCATGGGGCCTTGAATAGGAGGGTCGGCGTGCATCTCAACCTCACCGCGGGCTACCCGCTTTCCCGGGCGATATTGGATTGTCCCCGGTTTTGCAATGACAACGGCGGGTTTATCTACGATCGGAACCGATGGTTCTTCCGCCTGAGTCATTCCGAAAAGCGCGCAGTATATGAAGAAATGAAGGCGCAGATCGAAAAGGTCCTCGACGCCGGGATCATTCCCACCCATCTGGATTCCCATCATCATCTGCACACCTGGTGGGGGGTCGCTCCCCTGGTATGCCGCCTTGGCCGCGAATACGAGGTCGGGCGGATTCGGCTTACCCGTAACATCGGCCACCCTCCCTCTCTGGCCAAACGCGTCTACAAAGCATTGTTCAATAAATGGCGGTTGGGGAGCCGGCTGGACTTCCACAACACCGACTATTTCGGCGGCATCGAAGACGTCAACCTATTCTCCCGCCAGCACAGGCTGAACGGAAAGACCATGGAGATCATGGTGCATCCCCTCTTCAACGAGGAAGGGGAATTGGTGGACGGCGATCAACAAAATCTATACGGCCGCCTATGGACGATCCTGGAAAAACAACCCGCTCTCAGTCTTTCCCCTAATTTTTAGTATCTTACGGGGAATCATTTGCCTGATCCTCAGCCTGCGCTTACCAATGATGAGAACATTCTTTGGCAACAGACTGTCCAATGCCATCGCTATCGCGATCGTGGCGGTGCTGATCATCGTCGTGCTTTCCGTCTGGCAGTACCAGCGAATCCGCGATACGGGGGTCATCATCAGGCGCTCCAATGCCCTTCTCCTGCAGTCCGAAAAGGTTCAGCGGACAGCGGACCAGTTCGAGGTCAACGTCAAGAACTTCCTGTTGACGGGTGACAGCAGCTTCCTTAACACGGCCGGCAAGATCGCATCGCAGCTCCCCCTGGCGATCGACAGTCTTCGGTCATTGGCCGACGAAGATGCGACCCAACGCGGGCGGGTCGATTCCCTTCAATTTTATGTCAGCGGTAACCGGGTTGTACTGGAACGGGCGATGCGGCTCAGCAAGGGCGGCGAGTTCGGTGGCGCGGCGGCATTGATCAATTCCGAAGCTCGCACCGGCTACACCCACCGCATCCAATCGGCGATCGACGAACTGGAGACAAGACAGCGCGGTCTGCTCGAGACCCGCCGGAACGCCAACCAGCAAAAGGCAACTCAGTTGCAGTGGGCTCTTTGGTGTCTCACGGGCGCGGTCGTTGTCCTTGGGTTTTTCGTATTCCACAAGATGCGGGTCGACCTGAAACGCGAACGGGAGGAACGGTTGGCCAGCGAGGGTAAGTATAAGATGCTGTTTGACAAAAGCCCTCTGCCCAAATGGATCTATGACGAGAATACGCTGCGCTTCCTGGAAGTGAACGATACGGCCATCAGGGACTATGGCTACAGCCGGGACGAATTCCTGTCCATGTCCATCAGCGATATCCGGCCCCGGGAGGACCTCGACCGGCTCCGGGAAGACGTGGAAAGCATCCGGCGGCAGCCGGGAGCCTACCGCAACGGCCAATGGCGTCACCGGAAGAAGAATGGGGAGATCATCGATGTGGAGGTCACCGCACATGCCATCGACTTCGAAGGCCGCCAGGTCAGAATGGTCGTTGTCAACGATATCACCGAAGGACGCCGGTTCGAAGAGCAACTGAAAAGATTGAACGCCGATCTGGCCAAACGGGCGGCTGAGCTTTCGGCTTCCAATGGCGAGCTGGAACGATTTGCCTACATCGCCTCGCACGACCTGCAGGAACCCCTGCGAATGGTCAGCAGCTTCCTCCAGCTGCTACAGAAAAGATACAGTGGCCAGCTGGACGCCAAGGCCGACCAATATATCCACTATGCCGTCGATGGCTCCGAACGCATGAAGGCCCTCATCATGGATCTGTTGGAATATTCCCGGGTAGGAACGGGAAAAGAAAATTTTACGCCCATCGATACGGGGGTAGTGATGAAGGAGGTGGGAGAGATGTTTCACGAGAAGATCATTGCTGCGAGGGCCCAGGTGGAGATCGGTATGCTGCCCGTCGTCACCGGCGACAAAGTTCAATTGACGCAGCTGTTTCAGAATTTGCTGAGCAATGCTCTCAAATATCATTCGGACCGCCCCCCGGTGATCCGCATCGGGGCCCGGGAGGAAGGCTCCCATTGGCTGTTCTCCGTGGCCGATAACGGGATCGGCATCGATTCCCAATTCTTTGACAAGATCTTCATTATCTTCCAGCGACTGCACAACAAGACGGACTATGGCGGCACGGGCATCGGGCTTGCCATTTGCAAGAAGATAGTGGAACGACACGGAGGACGCATCTGGGTGGCGTCTACACCTCAACAGGGAAGCACATTCTATTTTACCATACACAAAAAGAGTTAATCTTATCGATTTATTATGCAACAGATTCACATTTTAGTGGTAGACGACAACGAAGGCGATATTCTGCTGACAAGAGAGGCCCTGGATGATGCGCGGATCATCAACAAGGTCTCTATTGCCAATGACGGCGTGGAGGCCCTCCGATTTTTAAAAAAGCAAGTGGGGGGCAGCGGCATGCCCGATCTTATTCTCCTGGATATCAATCTCCCGAGGATGGACGGAACGGAACTCTTAGGGATCATCAAAGCGGACCCCGATCTCAAACGCATCCCCGTTATCATGCTGACGACCTCTTCGGCCGAGAAGGATATCCTGACCTCTTATGACAATTATGCGAATTGTTATATCACGAAGCCGGTTGATCTCGACCGGTTCATGGACGTCGTCCGGACGATCGAGGACTTTTGGATCAGCATTGTCAAGCTTCCCAAACCCGTACACTAAATGGACGGCGACATAAAACCCATACATATTCTTGTTGTAGAGGACAATCCCGGCGATCTGTTCCTCTTCAAGGAATTCCTGAACGGGACCGATCTGCCGGTCGCGGAGATCCGGCATGCGGCAAGTCTTGCCGAAGCCAGACAGCTGCTGGCCATCCATTCCGCCGATCTGTTGTTCCTCGACCTGTCCCTCCCCGATAGTTTCGGCCTGGAATCGTATACCCTCCTGCAACCGTTTACCCAGCGGGTGGCCGTGATCCTGCTCACCGGGCTCAACGACACAAAGATCGCCATGCAGGCCCTGGTCATGGGAGCGCAGGATTACCTGGTAAAAGGTGATTTCGACGAGAAGCTGCTTGCCCGGGCCATCCGCTACAGCCTCGAGCGGCTGCGCAACCTGGAATACCTTCGCGAAAGTGAAGAGCGGTACCGCGAGCTGTTCAACAACAATCCCATGCCCATGTGGGTCTTCGACGCCAGGACCTTCCGCTTTCTTGAGGCCAATTCCTCGGCCGTGCAGCACTATGGCTATACCCATGAAGAGTTCCTCGGCAAGAGCCTCGCCGATATCCGATTCGAAGGCAACAGGGACGAACTACGGTCCGAAGTGGAAGCGATCCGGGAAAACCGCGACGGGATCAAGAAAGGCATCCGGCAACATGTGAAGAAGAATGGCGAGATCATCTTCGCCGACATCGCCTGGCATAGCATCAGCTATAAAAACCAGCCGGCTGTCCTGGTGCTGGCCAATGATGTGACCGAACGGATCCAGCTGGAGAACGAGCTCAATGAACAGCGCGTCACCCGGCAGCGGCAGATCACGGAGGCCGTGATCCTCGCACAGGAGAAGGAACGGACCGAGATCGGAAAAGAGCTGCATGACAACGTCAACCAGATACTTGGCGCCAGCAACCTCTATATCAATACCGCGATGACCGACGATGAGTTGCGGCAAGAACTGCTGGAACGCAGTACCGAACTGGTCAGCAAGGCCATCAACGAGATCCGGAAGATCTCCAAATCCCTGATCACACCCGGACTGCGGGAGATCGGACTGATCGAGTCCATTGAAGATGTGATCGACGATATGAAGCTCGCCCGTGTGGACCTCGGGATCGAGCTGGATCTGCAGAATATTACCGAAGAGCAGATCGAGGACAAACGAAAGCTCACCGTCTTCCGGATCGTACAGGAACAGCTGAACAATATCGTAAAACATGCCCGGGCAACCCGGGTCCTGATCCGGCTTTCGATGGAGGGGGCCGATCTCGTCGTGACGGTGGCGGATAATGGGGTCGGTTTCGACGTCGGCCGGCACCGCAAAGGCGTGGGCATCACCAATATCGTCAGCCGCGCGGAGCTGTTCAGCGGGAAGGTGGAGATCCAGTCGCAGCCCGGCGAAGGGACGACGCTAACGGTGAGCCTGCCTACCTGACCTTTTTCAACACCTTTATGAGCTTATTGGCGATGACCTTACAACCTGCATCCGATGGATGCAGCCCGTCATAGGTCATGTCCACCGCCTCGGGTGGATAGGGATATTCATCTGCTTTGGGATCGAACGGCACACCGATATACTGTGGATAGGGAAGATCCCGGTAGGCTCCCGTCGACGTATCCTTCAACCTTTTGAACTTCACAAGATGAGGAACCGCCAGCTGTTTCACATGATAGAGGTCGACGGTAGCGAATCCCTCATGGCGGCCAATATCGAGAATGGCCTCCGCCACCTGTTCCAGCGTCTGGCCGTCCTTCTCCTTATATGAACCATAGGCATTGTTCGTCGCATTCCGGATATAAACAAAATCAGCGCGAGGCATCGGCGTCAGGAGGATGATCGGGGCCGTCTTATTGAGACGGTGGATCTTATCGATCAGCACCCGCATGCTCCCATAAATAGTGCTGTCGCCAGTGGCATTCTGATAGTCGGTCCAGGCGCCGATGCGATGGCTATGCCACCAGTCGTTGGTGCCAAGAAAGACGGTATAGACATCGCCGGCCGGGATATTTAATTTTTCGATCGACTTTGCAAAATTCCCGGTCGTCCAGCCGTTCCGGCCCTGGTTGAGATAATGGATATAATCCAATTTTTGTACAACATCGGTGAGATAGCCCCTGGTCAGCCGGTTGCCGGTCTCGTCGGGATGGTCGTTGAGATAGGTGATGCTGTCGCCGATGGCCACCCAGGTGAGGGGACGATGGGGTTCGACAAAGGCGATGAGGACCAGGAAAGCCAGCGTACCCGCAAGAAACTTTTTCATAGCGACAATTTGACCAAAAATATATGGTAAATTCCAATATCTGCATCATCATACACCAAAACGCCTCCTTATGCTACGAAACTTCGTCAAGCCAGGCCTGTGGGCGGCTACTTTCAAATACGCCTGGCGGAATATCCGTCACAACAAACTTTACACGGCCATCCATATCCTCGGCCTGTCCATCGGGCTTTGCGCCTGCATCGTCATCTATCTGATTGCGCGCTATGACCTCGGTTTCGATCGGTTTCATCCGAATGCGAACCGCATTTACCGCATCGTCGGGGATGTGCGGTTCAAGAGCGGATTCAATATGTATCTGAACAGCCCCTTCCCACAGGCCGGCGGAATCGAACATGCGATCCCGGGGTTTGAGAAGGAGGTGGGTTTTCACACCTTTGCCTCTACGGTGACGATCCCGGCAGAGAATGGGAAGCCGGAGACCCAATTCAGCACGAAACCGGATAACCGTTGGGGGACCTCGGTGATCCTGACGGGGCCCTCTTTCTTCGATCTGTTCCCCCATGAATGGGTCGTCGGGAACCCCACCGTGCTGAATGCACCGGGGAAGGTGGTTCTGGCGGAGAGTGCTGCGCGCAAATATTTCGGCGCCGGCTCCCTTGACCGGCTTATCGGAAAGACAGTGATCTATGACGATAGCCTGCCGGTGACGGTGGCGGGTATCGTAAAAGACTGGAACAAATTATCCGATCTGGATTATACCTCGTTCATCTCGATCGGCACGGCGCCCAACAGCTGGGTCCGCAACCGTTTTCCCACTACAGACTGGAACAGTCTTCAGCCCCATCAGTCCCAGGCCTTTGTCAAGCTGGCGAAAAGCGTAAAACCGGAGCAGGTAAATGCGGCGCTGGCGGATTATATCCGGCGGAACAACCCGCAGATCGCTCCCGGTAGCCGTGACCTCCATCTCTATTTGCAACCGCTACGGTCGATGCACTACTCTCCCTACTTTCACAGGCAGGATACGGGCGATGACTTCAGGCAGGCTTACCTGCCGTTGCTGTATGCCCTGATGGGGGTCGCGGCCTTTATCCTGGTCCTGGCTGTCATCAATTTTATCAATCTTTCCACGGCGCAGTCCCTGCAACGGATGAAGGAAGTGGGGATCCGGAAAGTGATGGGCAGCAGCCGTAAGGGGCTGATCATGCAGTTCCTTACCGAGACGCTGCTGGTCACCAGCGTTGCGGTGCTTCTTTCGGCCTTGCTGGTGCGGCCGGCTATGTGGCTGTTCGGAGATTATATCCCATCCGGAGTGAGTTTCTCCTTCGATAGCGGGACCCTGCTGTTCCTGGTCGGGATCGTAGTGTTTACGACGCTGGCCGCGGGATTCTACCCCGCCCGGCTGCTCTCATCCTATCTGCCTGTCTTGAGTCTCAAAGGGGCGCTGGATAAGATGGGGACCGGCGGCGCTGGGTTGCGAAAAACGCTGATCGTGTTTCAATTTACCATTTCGCTGGTGTTCATCATCGGGTCGCTGGTGATCGGCCGGCAGGTGGGCTTCATGCGGGATGCAGACAAAGGGTTTAGCAGCGATGCGATCCTCACGCTAAATCCCTGGCCGGCAAAGCCGGGGCAGATGCAGCAATTGGCGCAGCAGCTGCGTGGAGTGGCGGGGGTGAACGATGTAGTCCTCCAGGGGAATGCCCCGATGGGCTCGGCCCATGCCGGGACCTCTCTGACCTATACCGGAAAGGAGCTAAAGAATTTTGCGGTGATGGTACAGGCCGGCGACACCGGTTTTATTCCCTTCTATGGGATAAAGATGCTGGCCGGCCGGAATATCCGGCGAAGCGATAGCGTGCGCGAGATGGTCATCAACGAAACCTATTCAAAGGCCCTGGGATTTGCCGATCCCGCCGGGGCGATAGGACAGATGTTGTATCGGGACACGGTTGCCTATCCCATAGTGGGAGTGGTCGCCGATTTTCACCAGGAGTCCTTTCATGAGACGATAAAGCCCATGGTCATCTGGGATTTTGCACGGGGAGAACGGAGTCTTGGTGTGAAGCTCGCGACGTTCGGCAAACGCGGCAGTGATGCAAAAGCCATCCTTGCGGGCGTCGAAAAAGAATGGAAGCAAGTGTTCCCGAAGACGCCATTCACCTACAGCTTTCTGAACGAGTCCATCACCGGGTTGTATGACGAGGAGACCAACACCGCCTTCCTGATGGAGGCCGCTACAGCGATCACCATCGCTATCTCCTGTTTGGGTTTGTTCGGCCTGGCGCTGTTTACGGCCCGGCGACGCGGGAAGGAGATCGGTATCCGCAAGGTGCTGGGCGCGACGGTGGGCAATGTCGCGCTGCTGCTAAGCCGCGATTTCGTAGGGCTGGTGGTGTTGGCGCTGGTGATCGCCTCCCCCGTGGCCTGGTATTTCGCGGATGCGTGGCTAAAGGACTTTGCCTATCGCACCACGATGAATGCGTGGGTGCTGGTGGAGGCTGGATTGGCTGCGGTGGCGCTTGCGCTGCTGACGGTGGGTTTCCAGGCCTTGCGGGCGGCAAGGGCAAATCCAGTGGAATCTTTGCGTAGCGAGTAGGCGCTCCGCGGCTTTGGTCTGCGTAGCGAATGAGCTTATCCGCACACCGGCTGTATCGTAATCGTACGGGCTGCGACCGGGCGGTCACCCCAGAGCACTAACAACGAATGCATTATGACGTTGGCATGAGATTGTGGGCAAAAAAGCAAGCCCAACCATTTCCTATGCTGCTTCATCATCTCCGCATCGGCTGGCGCAACATCCGCAGCCAACGGTTATACTCGATCATTCATATCGTGGGTCTCTCCGTTGGCATTTGCGCCTGTATCGTCATCTATCTCATCGCACAATACGAGTTCAGCTTCGATCGCTTTCATCCCGATGCCGGCCGGATCTATCGCGTCGTGGCAACGGCGCGTACCGATGAGGGCGATAGGCTGTTTTGGAACTGCCCCATCCCCACGGTCGCAAACATGGAACATCGCGTCACCGGATTTGAGGCCAGGACGGCGTTCACCGGCTTCGGGGAGACGATAAAAGTGCTCTCGGACCATGGCGAGGAGCTGGCAATGTATAGCGGCCGGCAGCCGGACAACGATTATGCTTTCTCAACTCTGCTTACAGGGCCGGATTTTTTCAATATATTCCCGCATCAATGGCTGGTAGGCAACCCGGATGTCCTGCGGGACTCGGCGCAGATCGTATTGACCGAAAGCGTGGCCCGAAAATATTTCGGCCCGGGTCCGTTGAAGGATATGCTTGGCCGGGGGCTTGTTTATAACGACAGCTTCCAGGTCCGGGTAGCGGGTATCGTGGAGGATTGGCGTCAACCTTCCGATCTTAACTATACCGCGTTCATATCGGCAAAGCTGGACTGGGGCCGGCTGCAGCCTGGGCCTTCCCAGGCCTTTGTCCGGCTTTCGAAAGACGTCTCCCTCTCTCGTGTCAACGCCGAGTTCGACGACGGGCTCAGCCGGTTGATGCCGACCCTCGATCCGGGCGTCAGACATCTTCGGGTTTATTTGCAATCGCTCCGCGACATGCACTACACTACCGATTTTCACCCCGCGAATACCGGGGACGTTTTCCGCAAAGCCTATCTTCCGATGCTCTATGCCCTGATGGGGATCGCGTTGTTCATCCTGGCGCTGGCCGTCATCAATTTTATCAATCTGTCCACAGCCCAATCCTTTCAGCGCATGAAAGAGGTAGGCGTCCGGAAAGTGATGGGTAGCAGCCGCAGGGGCCTGATCTTTCAGTTCCTGGTGGAGACGTTGATGCTGACCGCGCTCGCCGTTGCGTTCTCGCTCAGTCTGGTGCCGGTAGCCTTGCGGCTGCTCAGCGGAATTGTCCCTCCGGGGGTACAGTTCCATTTTTGGAATGGCGGACTATGGTTGTTTCTGGCGACGCTCACGGTCCTCACCGCATTGGCGGCCGGTTTCTACCCGGCCCGCCTCTTGTCTTCCTATCTGCCGGTGCTCAGCCTGAAAGGGGCGCTGGACAAGAAAGGCACCGGGGGCGCCAGTTTGCGGCGGGTGCTGATCGTCTTTCAATTCACGCTATCGCTCTTGTTCATCATTTGCTCGATGGTCATTCACCGGCAATTGCAGTATATGCGTAATGGCGACAAAGGCTTCACCAGCGAAGACGTGGTGACGGTGGACTATCGCGGCGCCAGGCCGGGTCAGATGCGCATCTTTGCCGACGTACTAAAGTTTCAGCAAAATGGCATCCGCCAGGTGATCATCGAGGGGAACCCCCCGATGGGTCGGGACCAGGATGAGGTCACCTTTGTCTACCGGGGTAAGACGAGCTTCCACCGGATCACGGCCCGGACGGAGATCGGCGATGAGAACTTCCTGCATTTTTATGGAATGCGGCTCGTCGCGGGGAAGAACATCTATGCGGGCGAAAACGTCAAGGCGGTGGTGATCAACGAAACCTATGCCCGGGCGTTGGGTTTTGCGCGGCCACAGGAGGCATTGCAGGCACAGCTCTACCGGCTGCGTGACAATATGCCTTATACGGTGATGGGCGTTGTCGCGGACTATCACCAGACCTCGTTTCACGAGACGATCAAGCCCATGATCATCTGGACCTGGCTTTCGTCGGCGAAAAGCGTCGCGATAAAACTGGACGTTCACGGCGAGGAGGCAAGAAAAGCAATAAAGGTAATAGAGTCGAAATGGCGCCAATGGTTCCCGATGGACCAGGCACGGTGCGGCCTGCTGGATGATTCCATCCACCAGTTGTATCTGCAGGAGAATAATGTGACCGTACTGATGTCTACGGCTACCGGGATCACGGTGCTCATCTCCTGTATGGGGCTGTTCGGTCTCGCTCTCTTCTCCGCAGGCCGGCGCGCGAAGGAGATCGGCATCCGCAAGGTGATGGGTGCGACCGTTACGACGATCGCCCTGTTGTTAAGCCGGGAATTCGTCCTGCTGGTTGGCGTGGCGATCGTCATCGCTTCGCCTCTGGCCTGGTGGTTGGCCAGTAGATGGCTCCGGGACTTTGCCTATCGGACGAGTATGGATGGATGGGTATTTGTCGAGGCCGCGGTCGCCGCCATCGTGCTTGCCGTACTGACGGTAGGGTTCCAGGCAGTGAAGGCAGCCCGGGCCAATCCGGTAAAGGTGTTGCGGGTAGAGTGAGCAACGACTATTGTCCGAGCACCGCTTCCATCTTACTGCTTCTCGATCCCTTGATGAGCAACCAGGAATTTTTGATCCCCGCATGGCGATACCAGTCCGCAGCTTCGGCACTGTTGGCAAAGCTGCGGTAAGGATGTTGCACTTTGAGAAAATCGCCGCCGACGAGGACCACCTGCGCCCAGGGATACTGCCCGATAACATCGACGATGCCCTTATGTTCGTTCACGCTTTCGGGCCCCAGTTCGGCCATGGCGCCAAGCACCAGGATCTTGCCGTCCCCATCTGTCGGCA
>Ga0310811_10004275_pt1 | contig 17948 bp, 12 predicted proteins | sample YCmetagenome_FD_207642 | JGI IMG/M metagenome (GOLD analysis project Ga0310811, IMG submission 207642) | Soil microbial communities from experimental microcosm in Duke University, North Carolina, United States - YC | ecosystem: Engineered > Artificial ecosystem > Soil microcosm > Unclassified ...
AACTGAAAGGAATCTGCGAAAATGCGCTGGAATTGAATTCCCTGATCAAGCAGGAACCCGTGGACCTTCTCTTCCTCGACATCGAAATGCCCTATATGACGGGCATCGACTTCCTGAAAAATCTCCCCACCCCGCCCAGGGTCATCTTTACTACTGCCTACGAAAAATATGCGCTGCAGGGCTTTGAGCTGGAAGTGCTGGATTATCTGCTCAAACCCATCCCCTTCGACCGCTTCCTGAAAGCGGCCAACAAAGCATTCGATTATTTTCGCCAGCAGCAGACTCCAGCTTCTGTGGAAGATTATATCTTCGTGAAAGCGGATAGCAAGCTGGAAAAGATCCAGTTCGCCGACATCCTGTTCGCCGAAGCATTGGAGAATTATGTGGCCATCTATACCCGCGAAAAAAAGATCATTACCCACCTCACCCTAAAAATGCTCCAGGAGAAATTGCCCGCCAGCTCCTTTATCCAGCCTCACAAGTCCTACATTGCGGCCATCGACAAGATCAACTCCATCGAAGGCAATATCCTTCACATAGCCAGCTACCAGGTCCCCATCAGCAAATATCAGAAAGAGGAGATCATGGAAAAGATCGTCAACAGCAAGCTGCTAAAACGATAGCCGGTGCCCCCACATACTCCCTGCTCCGACGCCGGCGCATACTCACTGCATTACCAAATCATTAACAAGGATCGGAATGTTAGAATCTTACCTGGGCCGATCGAAGCCAAATTTAGTTTTGCGCACAAATCGACCATATGCGCAACACCAAACGACAAAAAATCTGGTTATGTTATCTCTTATTTGCTCTGACCCTCTTCCTTCCGGCCACTCTCTTCGCACAAGGTACAGATGCCTCCATTAAAGGGATGGTCCGTACTGCAAAAGGAGAAGCCGTTGTCAATGCAACTGTAACAGTAAAAAACCTATCCACCGGCTTTACCGCTTCCACGCTCACGGGTAAAGACGGAAAATACAATTTTCTTCAGCTGCCGCTCGGTAGTCCCTGGTCATTAAAAGTAGAATACCAGGGTTATGCCACTGAAGTTCGCGAGAACATCACCGTCAACCAGGGAGATGATCTCCTGTTCGATTTTTCGCTGGCTGTCAAGGTCACCCAGCTGGAGGAAGTCGTCGTTAAACCGGGACTGGCGAACAGCCGTGTAGATCGTCTCGGTTCCAGCACCGCCATCTCCGCACAAACCATCCAGCAGATCCCCGCCCAGAACCGGAACTTTACCAATCTTGCCGCCCTGGCCCCTACCAGCAATGGCGGAAGTCTTAGCGGTCAGCGCGCCTCTTCCACCAACTACACCATCGATGGTCTCAGCGCCCGTAACAACCTTACATCCGGTACCGTAGGCGGCGGCCCCTATTCCCTGTCACTGGAAGCCATACGGGAGTTCGAGGTGATCACCAATCTCTATGATGTTACCCAGGGTCGTTCGGGCGGTGGCACGATCAGCGCCGTGACAAAGTCGGGTACCAATACCTTTACAGGATCGGTATTTGACTACTACCGCGCCGACGAGCTTTCCAGTCAGTACGATATCCGCGGTGTCCGACGCAACCAGCCCTTTATGACCAACCAGTATGGTTTTAGCATCGGCGGCCCGATCATAAAGGACAAGCTGCACTTTTTTGCCGCCCTCGACCGTCAGAACGAATCCACGCCCTTTACCATTGCCGATATACGTTCCAATGATGACGCCAACAGCCTCAACATCAGCAAAGGCGCATTGGACACGCTGGTCAATATCGCCCGTACCAAATATGGAGTTAGCAGCAGCCCGCAGACGGGTCAGTTCGGGCGTAAGACACTGGCCAATACTTTTTTTCTGCGTCTCGACTGGCAGCTCAACGCAAAGAACCGCCTGACCCTGCGTAACAACTACAGCGACTGGAATAACCCACACAGCAACAGCGACAACTCCAGCATCAATCTGTATGAGGTATATGGCAGCTATCATACCCGGGAGAACAGTTCCATCCTGTCTCTTCGTACCCAGGTGTCCCGCTCCGTGCTCAACGAACTGAAAATTCAGTACCAGACCACTCTGCAGCAATATGACGCCAACGAACAGCTGCCTTCCGCCAATATCCCCCGCGCTATCGTGTCCGTCACTTCCCAACTCCCCAACGGGAAAAAGGGTAATACCACAGTGCAGATCGGCGGCCAGCGTTTTACCCCCGAACATGATGTGGCCAACCAGGTCCAGCTGGTCAACAGCACCTATATCACAAAAGACAATTATACTGTTACGGTAGGTACCGACAACACCCTTACCTATCTTAACAATTATATCTCCAATGAACAGAACGGGAAATTCTATTTCAATTCCCTCCAGGACTTCGATAACCTCAACCCTTATCGTTATGCCCGTGAAGTTCCTACGCATGGCATTCCCGCCGTACAGCAATATATCCTCAATACTTCTCTCTTTGGTCAGATCCAGTTCTCCCCCTGGAAGAACGCGACCCTCGTCACCGGCTTACGCTGGGATGTTACCGATTATCTGACAAAGGCCGATTATAATCCCGCCGTGGAACAGAACCTGGGGCTGCGTACGGATGCCCGGGCAAAAGACTTTGGCATGATCCAGCCCCGTCTGCAGCTGACCTGGGATCTCAATGGAGAAAAGACCGATATCGTCCGTTTCGGCGCCGGCATTTTTTCTGTCAACCCGGTCAACTACGCCATGCTGAACAATATCCAGAATTCAGGAACCAAGATAGCTTCGATCGACATCTCCACACCGGCAGGCGGCGGCCCCAATCTGGTGCCAAAACCGGATTTTGTGTCCTATCGCAGAGACCCATCGACTGCTCCGGGTCTTATCGCCGGCGCACCAACGGTGTCGACGATCAATCTCAACGATCCCAATATCAGGATGCCCCGGGTCTATAAGACGAACCTCAGCTATAATAAGTTCTTTACCCGCCGGTTCCGGATGGGTGTAAATCTGTTGTATTCCTACACGAATAACAATTATGTCTATGTGGACAGGAATATGGTAGACCAGCCTTTCTTTACGCTGGGCAACGAAGCCAATCGCGGTGTATTCGTGCCGGCGGCCAGCATAACGTCAAAAGGTATCACCAATAGCGTTTTGGGTCGTAAGACGCAGAACGTAGGCAGGGTACTCGAATTTACCGACGCGGGCAGGCTGAGCGAAGCCTCGGTCGTCATCGACGGAAGCTTCAATTATTATAAGGATGGATACATCAATGTAAGCTATACCTGGAACAGCACGAAGGACAACTCCTCATATAATGGTAATGTAGCCAATACTTCCACCTTCCGCCCGGTTAAATCGGACTCCCGCGATTTCTCCCAGATGTATTATTCCGACAACCAGTTCCGGACCAAGATCGTAGTATATGGCTCGCTGCCATCGTGGAAAGGGTTTACGCTCAGCGGTAAGTTCTCCGGCATCGGCGGGACCCGTTATTCCGTCGTTGTCAATGCAGACATCAACGGCGACTTCCTTGGTGGAACAGGCAGCACCAATAATGATCTGGCCTTTATCTTCGATCCAAAGGACAGCAAGACCGATCCGGCGATCGCCAAAGCCATGCAGTCCGTACTCGACAACACCTCCAACCGCGCCCGGGATTATATCCGTAAATATATCGGTAAGATCGCCGATCGAAATGGCGGTGTAAATCCTTTCTATGGAACCATCGATCTGCGTCTGGCAAAAATGCTGCACATCTATAAGAACCAGGCCATAACCCTGAGCGTCGATGTCTTCAACTTCTCCAATCTGCTGAATAAGAATTGGGGAGGCAGCTATCAGCTTGGCAACCAGAACCTGTTGAATGTAACTGGCTTTGACCAGGCCAAACAACAATATATCTACAGCGTCAATCAGAATGTAGGTGTGACGTCCAGGAGCGGAACGCCTTACCAGGTGCAGCTTGGAGCACGTTACTCTTTCTAGTATCTGCGCCATACCCGAAAGGCCGCCGACAAACAGTCAGCGGCCTTTTATTTTAAGCCCGGCAAATAATTGGGGTTATCCCTTCAGCGTATCCGCCACCAGCTGTCTTGTCGTAGCTGTCAGATCGGCGAGGTCTTTAAGAGACAGACTGGTATTCAGCGGGATCACCTTATCGGACGCTGTCTTTATCCGGGTGCTGTACAGTTCATAGATATGTCTGATCCTTTCCCGGGGCTCCATCGACCGGATCGAGATCAGCAGCGACTCTGTCTTACACCAGCGTGACACGATCTTCGGATAGAACCATTCCGCTACATTGGGGTCATTGATCATCAGTCTCTTGAAAAAGTCATATTCATAACAGCGAAGGAGGGTCGGCGCAAGGGTCTTACTAAACTCTGAGAACGGTTTGTGGAGCCCCTGCAGCAGGCCAAACAAACCCGCATGATCATCCAGCAGCCGCAAATTGCCAAACAACTCTCCCGGTGTCACGATCTCATGGACTATTTCCAGCCCTCTGGAGGAGATACTCCCCAGTTTTACTGCGCCGCTGACAATCTCGTAGATATAGGTATAGTGCTGGGAGGGGCCGTAGACTAATTCTCCCTTTTTAAAACCCTTTAGGAAAGTCTTGTCGTTTAGTAATGGTATGTTTTTCTCTATCAGGTAGTTATAGAGGCCTTTCTCCTTGACCTGCATTAGTTGGTTAGCTTTACGACAAAGTAACAGTATAAATACCGGATGGAGTTTGAAGTTTTTGTTATTAAAATACGGGGCCGTAACACCCCATTAACCGGAGGCACCCCGTTTGCACTCTACCTTTATGTAATAAATCAGGTAGTCATGAAAAAACGCTTCTTTTCAGGCCTGATCTTCTGCGGTGCACTTCTTGCTGCCGCTCAGACCAACGGCCAGTCTTTTGCCAACAACGGCGATCCGATCATAGTAAGCCCCGCAGATCACTCCGGTCTTTTCGCATATGCGGAGATGAATATCATTATCCTTCAGTGGTCAACAGGGAATGAAAAAAATGTCGACCGTTATATCATCGAACGCGCTGCGGATAGTATCCATTTCAATCCCCTGCACGAAGTAGTGTCCCGTGGTACCATTAGCCAGGATGACCAGGACAGCCTGTACAGGGATATGGACAGTTACCCGGCTTCGTCTGTCAACTATTACCGGCTCCGGACGGTACTGAGTGACGGAAGCTCTCTTTATTCTGCTGTCGTCCGCGCGGATGTGGATACCCGGAAGACACCCATCATAAAACCAACCGTCCTGCACATGGGCGGCACCCTGCGGATGGACAATTACCATGAACAGCCGCTGACCGTCAATTTCTTTGATGCGAATGGCACGCTGATGGGGAGCTTTATGGTCAACAGCACCTCGTTTAACATTCCCACTAACGGGTGGAGCAAGGGTATTTTCTTCTATCGCATCTCTGATGCTACCCATCCGCTGATCGACGCCGGGAAAATAATGATCCTCTAGCCGTATATTTAGCCTACAACATCAGCGGGCCGATCGAGGCTCTTTTTCATCCACCAGTCTGTCTGGGCATCCAGTCCGACCAGGAATACATGTTCCCCAAATCGCTCGAATCCCCATTTCCGGTAAAAGGCTATCGCGCGCTGGTTGTGCTCCCACACTCCCAGCCATACCCAATCCTTTCCCCGCTGGCCGGCCTGGTCAAGGCAGGCCCTCATCAGCGCTGCCCCCACTCCCTTACCGATCATCTTTTGCTCGGAATACAATTGCACGATCTCTATAGCCTTCTGACCATGCAGTTCCTGCGGAGGCTCCGTTTCACGCATCGACGCATACCCCGCAGGTTCATCTCCTATATACGCCAATAAGAAGATCCGTCCCGGCGCACCCACCTCTGCCATCTGTCGTTCGGGGGGAAACTGCTCTTCCAGGAAAATGCGCATATTCTCCGCTGTATTATGGGAGGCAAAAGTCTCATAGAAGGTCCGGCGGCTCAGCCCGGCGACAAGCGCAGCGTCTTCTGCGCCAGCTATTCTTATCCGGATCACTGGTTTTTCCATACCACGCAAACTAAGTAAAAAAGAAATTCCCCCCATTGAAATGGGGGGAGTTTTAAAATATTCATTCATACACATTCGAGACGATCAGTGATTCCGCTTACTTTTTCTTTCTCAGGTTCGGATGAGGTGCAGGCACTGTATTAGGGCCCTCTTCACCCGTACTGTCTTTCAGATCGACAGTAGTCTCTTCACCACCTGCCTGTCCGTAGCGGAAGATAAGCCTGTCCGAGCCGATGCCCTCCTTTTCAACAAGGTAGTTGATCACGGCATTCACCCGGTCCCAGCTAAGTTGCTGAGCTGATTTACTGGATTCGCCATACCCGATGACAGCGACCTTACAGTTGGGACTGTTACGCAGTTTTTCAGCTGTGCTTGCCAGCAATGCCCTGGCATCCTTGCTCAGTGTTACAGAGCGGCCCTTGAACGTAATGCTGGGCAGATCGCCGATATTACATTTACGGCTCACTCCTCCACCATTGGAGTCGATATAGGCTTTAAGGTCTTTGCAGCATTGAGGATCAGGGCATTTGCCCACACCATCAGCGTCAACTGGCTGACACTGAGTGGGGGTGACCAGCTCCTTGTCCTTGAAGTCGGGAACTCCATCTCCATCCGTATCACGGCTTACACCATGCGAATCGACGGGGCTGCCTTTAGGCGTATTGGGCTCCAGGTCGAACTGGTCCGTCACTCCGTCACCGTCTGCGTCATCCAGCACAGGCTTCGGCAGCTTCATATGACGGGGGGCATTGATCTCGCTGTAGGCATAGTCCAGGGGATTCAGCCACCAGAGCGGCTCAACAGCATGTTTGCCGAAAAGGTTATAATTGATGCCTACGGATGCAAAATTGTAAGAATCGGCAGACCTCGTCTGCGCAATGCTGTTGACCGCAGTAGGCGTATAGTTATTCTGCCATTGCTGTCCGTCAATCAGATCGGTATTGGTGAAGGTGAATTTATCTTCAACCGAAATGCTGAACTTATCGCTCAGCTTAAACTGGAAGCCCAGGCCAATTACGCCAACGACAACGAGCGGAGCGCCTCCGAATGTAGCATTATTGGTACCTCTTTGAGCCATAGTACTCCAGTCTCCGTTGAGCTTATCCTTCAGCGCCTTGCGGACGTCCCCGCGATGTTTGTAGTCAAACTCGCCGGCGAACTGAGTGACGATATCGGAATAGTTGTAAGCGGCTCCGGAACTGCTGACAGTCTTATAAAAAGTACTGTACGTCATCAAACCAGGCCCGCCAAAAAAATACATGAGAAAACCTGTCTTCGCCCTATGGAAGTTGATGTTATTCAATGTGAATACGCCCTGGAGGGAAAGCTCCTGCACGGTAGAGCGATAGTTGTAAAAGATCTGCTGGCCGCCTGTTCCATAATAAGAAGCCAGAACAGTATTCTTGCCATAGGCCTGTGTTGGCTGATAATTCAGCCCCCTGAGCCTTAGCCAGTCATATTCCGCACGTATGGAGAACACATAACCGAGTGCCTTTCTCAGATGGATGCCTGCACCACCGGTGGGACCCCAGTTATGGACGTCTGTGATGCCGGTGGTATAACCGCCTTTGATCCCCAGCTCCCATTCATTCCTTGGTTTTGCAGGAAAGGGATAAGAGTTGTTCAGGAATTCATTGTGCTGGGGCATTCTTCCCGAAGGAATGACCGATGAGTCAAGGATATTATATGAACTGGCTTTATTGCCTGATTGGCCGTAGGCTACAGTAGACTGCAGCGAGAGAACGGCAGAGGAAAATAGGAAGAGGAGGAAAAAAAATACCTTAGAGTCGGGTAACATTCGTTTGTTCATATTGGTTTTCGTTTTTCGGTGAATACAAATCCTGCCTGCGTAACCAGCTGGATAAACCATCTGGTCGATCAATGAGTTGGGGGTCATCGCCGGGAAAGACGTGTTGAATTGAATGAGAATTTTTTAACGCGACAGGATGTCTTGAGCAGGCAGATATGGGCTTGAGTCTGGCCTATCGGCCGAGGCGCTTCCAGCGTCTCCGTCAATGGGCGAGGCAAACTTACAGGCGTTAGTGCTATTAAACAATACCCCTTTTTCGCTCAGGAGCGCCACTTGTTGACGGCTTCCATTCTGTTCTGAACTTCGAGCTTGCTATAGATGTGTTTTATATGCTTCTTTGTAGTCTCCATCGTTATACCCAGCCAGGCAGCTACCTCTTTATACATTTTCCCTTCCGACAGCAGCGTCAGCACCTCTTCCTCCCTTTTTGTCAGCAAATGCCCCTTGCCATCGGCAGCAGGAAATCGGCCGAAAAAGTTGATTATCTTTCGCGCAATGCTTCTGCTCATCGGCGATCCGCCGGCATGAAGCTCCCTGATACTTTTGATCAGCAGCTCAGGTCCGTCCTTTTTCAGCAAATAGCCTGTGGCGCCGGCTTTAAAAGCATCAAAGACCAGGTCATCGTCCTCCTCGTAGTCCGTAAAGACCAGGAACTGAATAGCAGGGTTTACCTTCTTCAGCTTGCGGATACAGGAAATGCCTGCCATTACCGGCAACGGTATATCCATTAGCACGATATGGGGATAACGCCGGGAGATCTCCCGGATAGCCGTTTCTGTATCGCTCCATAATCCGGTCAGCTCAAATTCAGGAGACAGGGAAAAAATGCTTTCTAATGCCTGCCTGTAAAGAGGATCATTTTCTACGATACCAATCAGTATTTTTGAATCGTTGCGCTCAGCCACCATAGTATAAATTTAGTTCGGTTTCATACCCCTTTTGGGGTATATATGGGGAGCGACAGAAGGGAAGAACTAAAGTAAGTATTTATTATTTAATAACCTAGTTTCTTCGTTTCCCGGCATACAGCAAACGCAGCAGCGAAGGTAAGACGATGAGCAAAAGGGGCAGCGCGATCACAAAGCCGCCGATCACCGCTATAGCAAGGGGCTGATGCAATTGCGCTCCGGTACCGATCCCCAGCGCCAAAGGCAGCAGGGCAATGATAGCACCCAGCGCCGTCATCAGCTTGGGACGCAGCCTTGTCGAGATAGCGTAGACAATGGCTTCATCCACAGACAGGGTTACCAGGGACTCCTGGAATTGCAGAAAAGTAAAGATGGCATTCTCGCCAATGATCCCAACGATCATGATCAACCCGGTATAGCTGCCCACGTTCAACGGCGTATGTGTAAGAAATAGGCCAAGATAGCTTCCCGAGATGCCCAGCACGGCAACGAGCAGGATCACCAGGGCCACGCCCAGTTTTCTGTACAGGAAGAGGATGACGCCAAACACCAAAAGACTTGCAGCGATCAGGATAGTCAGGAGCTCACCGAAAGATTGCTGCTGCTCCGCATAGGCTCCGCCATACTCGACATGGAATCCGGGTGGAAATACGACCTTTGCCCCCACAGCAGACCGGATGTCGGTAATGACGCTGCCCAGGTCACGTCCTTCCAGTCTGCCGGTGACGACGCCCATGGATTGCAGGTTCTCACGCTGGATCTCCGCATCGCCGGCTATGACATGGACGGCGGCCAGGTCGGTTATCGGTTTTAATTGTCCGCCCGGCAGAAAGACGGGCATGTTACCGATGTCCGCAACGCTTCGGGTTCTGCTTCCGGGATAGACCATGCGGATATTGGTCAGCTGTTCCTTTTCCGGTACAGTGCCGATGACATTTCCTTCCAATGACGTCTGCACCTGGTATTGCAGGCCGGCGGGCGTCAGACCAAACTGCGCAAGGCGTTCGAAATTCGGCTCTATGCTGACAGAAGGACCGGCGATGACGATGCCATCGAAGACATCGGCGGTTCCGTTCACACCGGAGACTATACCCGACACCTGTTTGGACAAAACCTGCAAGGTCTTTTGATCGTTGCCGAAGATCTTTATCTCGATAGGTTGAACGGAAGTCATCAAGTCTCCCAGCATATCCCCGATGACCTGGCCAAAATCAATGCGTAAGGCCGGCTGTGTCGCCTCTACCTGTTTACGGATGTCACTGATGACGTCATCCGTCGATTTCTCCCGCTCTTTTTTCAGCTGGATGAGGTAATCCCCTGTATTGGGCTCGGTGATAAAAAAACCCATTTGCGTTCCCGTCCGGCGTGAATATGCCTGTACTTCCGGAGTCTTCACGATTATCTTTTCTACTTCCTGCAACATCCGGTCGGTCTCCTGCAGCGATGTGCCCGGAGGGGAAGTATAGTCCAGCACGATGCTGCCCTCATCCATTTCGGGGAGAAATCCTGTCTCCAGTTGAGGCAGGATCCACCATATAGAAAGTCCCAGCGCTGCTATTATCACAATGCTCAGCCAGGAATGACGGATAAAAAAGGATACCCAGCGCTGGCTGCGTACCGGATGCGGCTTCCCGGCCGCCTTTCGCGATCCGTCTGCCCGTTGATCCTTCTTATCCTTCGTGAGCAGCAGATACACGACCGGCAAACCGATCCAGGTGACAAAGAAAGAGCAGACCAGCGTGATGATCATCGTATTGGTCAGGACCTTAAAATAGGCGCCTGCCACACCGCTCATCAGGACAAAGGGTATAAAGATGACGATCGTGCTGATGGATGAGCCCAGCATGGCCGGCAACAGGTAGCGAATGGCTTTTTGTACCAGCGTCGTCGATGGCTCGTCAGGGTGCTCCTCGTGGGTGCGATGGATCTGTTCCACCACCACGATAGCATCGTCGATGATCAGCCCTATAGCAGCGGCTATTGCCCCCAGTGTCATAATATTGAAAGTATACCCTATGGCATACAGCACGATGAGAGTAAGACAGAGTGTGATGGGGATGGTGATCAGGATGGTAAGACTTGCTTTCAGCGACCGTAAAAAAAGGATGGCCACAAAGATGGCGAGGGCAAGGCCGATCCAGAGACTATCCGTAACGCTTTTGACAGAATCATTTACAAAATCCGCCTGGATATAATAAGGTTGTATGGTCACTCCTTTCGGCAGCACCTTCCTGAGCTCCGCCACTTTTGTTTCCATCGCCGTGGAAAGAGATACCAGGTTGGCGTTGGGCTGTTTTATCACCGCGACCAGCAATGCTTCCTTTCCGTTGGCGTTGATCCTGGTGTATTCGATCGCCTCTTTTACGTCGATGGCGGCAATATCTTTTAGCGTGATTATTCTTTTCCCGGTATTGCGAACGACAATATTTCCTATATCCTCCCTGGTATGTACAGTCGCATCCGTCACCGTCAGGTAAAGAAAATGATAATCCGATAGATAGCCATTGGACTTTACAAAACCCGTCTGGCCGATCGAGCTGCTGAGAAGATCAGGAGTGATGGACAGAGTGCTCATCTTTTGCGCATCGAGGGTGACCCAGTATTCTTTTGTTTTTCCCCCGATGACCCGAACCTCCGAAACACCGCTGACCTGCGAAAGAAAAGGCTTGATGGTATAGTTAGCCAGTTGTTTCAATTCGATCGGCGAAAGCTGGTGTGATTCCAGCGTATATCCCATCACCGGCAGGATGGCCGGGTTCATCTTTTCGACCGTGATCTGTGTCTCCGGCGGCAGGTTGCTTTTGATCTCGTTGATCTTTGATTCGATGCGCTGCTGACTGAGATCGATGTTAGCATTCCAGTCCATAAAAGCGGAGATCTCACAGCTGCCCCTGCTGGTCGTGCTACGGACATATTGCAGGTCTGGCACCTGCTTGATCGCGTTCTCCAGCGGCTTGGTGACCGTCACCATCATCTTGTTCACCGGCTGCAGACCAGCATCCGCAATCACCTTTATTTTGGGAAATGTTATCTCGGGAAAAAGAGAGGTCTGCATTTTACTGTAAGCAAACATCCCTCCGAGCATAACGATCACAAGCGTTACCGTCAATGGATTTTTATAGGAGACAAAAAAGTTTTTCATAGGGAATCCTCCACTCTGACTTTTGCAGTATCCGGCAAACCGTAATTGCCTGTAACGATGATCTTATCGGTCGGGGAAAAGGCCGGAGAGATCACTTCCACCCTGTCGGTTGTCTCGATTCCTTTCTTTACGGGCACCTTCACTGCCGTTGCGCTGTCGATGAGCTTCATCACCCAAAAATCGCTTTCGGTCTCATCGGTAAGAAATGCCGACCGGGGCAGGGATTGAGCGCCGGACTTCGACATACGAACGATACGCACCTTGGCGACCAGGTTCTCGGGTATTGGACCTGCCGACGGTACCCTGATCACTATGTTCTGGGTTTGAGAAATGCTATCTACGGTAGGCATTACCGCGCCTACGATCCCGTTCAGCTTTGTCCCGTCCGGCAGCAGCAGCTCCACCGTTTTTTTTCCCAGCACTACCGGCCGCAGCTCATAAGGCAGGTTCAGCAAAAAGACAAAACTGCTCCGGTCGCTGATGACCGCCAGCTGCTCGCCATCCTGCACATAATCCCCCGACTGATGGTTCAGCTGTGTAAGATAGCCGTGCTGATTGGCGCGTATCACATTCACACCATTGAATCGCAGGGAAGTGTCCAGCTTTTCGATGGTATTGCCGATGCTTTGCGCCTCTTTTGTTTTGAGGGTGAACAACACCTGGCCCTGATCCACATATTTTCCGGGATATACATCCGCAGATTGCAGGTATCCGTTGGTGTTGGCCTTTACATAGCTTTTCTGTAAAAATGCAGACACGGCATTCAGCTCGATATAATCGGTGAGGGCGGTCTGACTGACGGCAACCACGGTGACAGGAGTGCGGGCGTCTGCCGGGTCGCCTTCAGCCGCATCGGGCTTTGGGACAGTAACGGCAGCAGAGTCCTTATCCGGAGCTTCTCCCCCTTTTCCGCGGGAACCGCAGGAAAACAGAGCAAAACAGACGCCAATTATCAAGACCGGCTTTTTCATCGATTCCAGTAATTAATTTGATTGATGATCTGCAAACGCGTGATATTATTTTGCGTGAGCAGGTTTTTTGCATTCAGGTAATTGCTTAACGCAAGGATATAGTCCGAGATCTTCGCATCTCCCGTTCCCAGCAATTTACCATTCGCTTCGATCAGCGCCTCCGAATAACGGACCTGGTCGTTGATCTGACCGATCAGTTCTTCGGTAGCCTTTAGCTGTTGGGTCAGCTGTGCGATCTGCTGGCTGTACTGTCTGGTAAAAAAACTTTTGTAGCCGGAACGGGTACGCTCCTGGATATCCAGCTTGCTATACTGCAGCCTTCGCTGATGACCGTCATATATAGGCACGGTGACGGAGACGCCGAAGCTCATACCGAAGTTCTTATACGCCTGGTAAGCCAGCGAAGATGAATACCCTCCATCCGCAAAGACGCTGGCTTTGGGTTTGTAGCTGAGATCTATCAGCGACCGGTCGTTCCGCAGCTTCAGGCTGTCGAGATGAAACTGGTGAAAGAAGACCGACCCGGAGACATCGGGCAGGGTCTGTAACTGGATGCCAGGATCATCCAGTGTTGTAGCTGTAGTATCTACGATCCCGCAGAGATAGTTCAGCATGCCATGGTCGCTGCGGTACTGGATCTCCAGCTGCTGCAGAAGCAGGCCCTCCTGTTTCAGCGTGACGAGAAAAGAAAGATAATCCGTTTGCCGGTAGACGTTCTTTTGCGTCAGGTCCTTCAGCAGGATCTCTTCTTTTTTCAGCAGGGCATATATCTCCCGGTTGAATTTCAGTTGCTGTAAGTCGCCATATGCCGTGATATACTGGGCAGTAACATTCTTCTTCAGGTCCTGTTCGGTGACCTTCGCCGTATTATTGAGTCCCTGGTTCAACAGCCGGATGGCGGCATACTGTGTTTCAAGACGGCGCTGGCCTACTATAGTCTTGCTGACCCCTACTACGGTCGTAAAATTGGCGCCATTGGTAATAGCCTGATCATAACCATATCCTTTGATCACCGGCGCATAAATGTTGGTGCTGGAGGCTGTCACCTGCGGCAGATAGCTGGCTTTGATCAACTGGCTGTCCAGCTGCCCAGACAACGCCTGGTTGCGGTAGTCGTTCAGCAGTGGGCTGTTCTCCAAAGCCCGCCCTACATAAAAGTCAAGACCCGCGCTCTGTCCCAGGACTACCGTTCCGCCAGACAAAGCTATCAATGACCCAATAAAAGATCGGAAGAAAAGTCGAAACGCCATGACACAAACCTAGCCCGACATTCTATCGAAATTCTGGATGGGATTCTCCGGAAATTGAACTTCGATCACATGCATATTACTTATATATCTGTAACTCAGCGGGAACTGGTAATTATCACAGATCTGCTTTACAATAGCCAGGCCCAGCCCGGTTCCCCCGGAATGCATTCCCTTTGTAAAACGATTGAAAATGGTTGCCGGGTCAAAGCCAAGTGACGGGCCGGTATTGCTTACGCGCAGGCTGCGACCCCGGAGCTGGATCTCAACCGATCCTTCCTCCTGGTTATGTCGAATAGCATTGAGTAAGAGGTTATTCAGCAAAATATCGGCAAGATAGTCGTTGATAGGCAGTTTCAGGGGTGGAAGATCCGTTCGCAGTGTCAGCCGGCGGTCTTTTAACGGGTCTTCCAGCTGCAGCAGTTTTTCCCTGATGAGCAACGATATGTCTACCGGCTCGCTATAGGCGAACTGATTGTTCTCGATCTTCATCAGCAGCAGCAATGACTGGTTGAGCTGACGGAGACGGCTGATCGCATCATACATAGCCTGCACTGGCTGATGGTGTCTCTCCCCCAGGCTCGTGTCCTGGATCAGCAGGTCCAGCTTGGAATTGATGATGGCAAGGGGCGTTTGCATCTCGTGGGAGGCATTGTCGGTAAAGTTCTTCAGCATTTCATAATCCTTTAGGATCTTGGCGGTCATTTGCTGAACAGCCCCGTTGAGGTCCTTGAACTCCTCTGTATCGGTGGCCCGCACCGGCAGGAGCTGTCGGGTAGACAGGTTGAATTGCCGGATGCTGTCAAGGGTCTCATAAAAAGGCCGCCAGAGACGGCGTAGCAGGAACCGGTTAGCCAGGAAAAGGGTTCCGAGCAAAAGCAGGATCATACCTGCGGTGATCAGCATGATCAGTTCCAGCAGGTCTTCGGTTTCCTCTTCTGACTTGGCCACGAATACCGTAATCAGCTGCCCCTTTACTTTCACCGAAAAGGCCAGCTCCCGGTATGGCTCTCTGCCTTTCCGATGTGTTTCGGGTTTCTCCGTGTGATAAAATTTCCGGCGTATCGCGGTAGTCGCGGGTTCATAACTGATCTTCTGATCGCGGTAATTGGCCGGTTCCGGCAGCTGATCATGTGTGGCAATATGGTCCAGGATCTCTGCCTCCTCCACCTTCAGGGTATCTTCCAATTCTTTGATAAGAACATAACGAACTGAAAAATAATACACTACGCTACCGACTAACAGCGCGAGCACGCTTGCAACAATATTTACCCGGCTATATTTGGCAAATAGCTTCATCAGGAGTCTATGTCTTTTAATTGGTCTGATGGAACCTCGCCATCAAGCCCCGGTTCTTTAAAGTTGACAAGCTCGGTTTCATGTGACCAAAACTATGTAATTTAGCGGTTTGTATCCTGTTTCCACATTTCCTCGCCTGTTTTTTCCACAAATAGACGCCGAATGTGCAAATATTCCGGATTGGAACCCTGATTTCTAACTAATTATTCTTACCTTTGCAAGCTCTTTAAAAAGCAGTCATGAGTAGCCGCCGGGAATATGATATAGCGTTTGTGGGCCTTAAGGCTGGTATTCATGAGTTTAACTATAGGATTACCGACAAGTTCTTTGAAGCATACCAGCAACAGGATTTCCGTCATTGCGATGCCCAGGTCAAGCTGTCTTTGGATAAGAAGAACAGCTTTATGCTCCTGAAATTCGAAGTTGGCGGAAAGATCGAAGTGACCTGTGACCGTTGCGGCAATATGCTCCCCCTCGATCTCTGGGATGAATTCAACATCCTGGTGAAGCTGGTGGAAGATCCGGACATCATGAATCAACAGGAAGAAGACCCCGATGTATATTATATATCCAAGGGAGAAAGTCATCTGTATATTTCTGACTGGATCTATGAATTCATCAATCTCAGCATTCCGATGCAGCGGATGTGCAAGCCGGAAGAGATGGGTGGACCGCATTGCAACAAGGAAGTGCTGGAGATGCTAATGAAACTGGACCGGGAAAAGAGTCAGCCTGAAAATCCACTCTGGAAAGGATTGGAGAAATTCAAGGATCTGCCTCCGGAGCCTGATACGGTCAACAACTAGAAAGCCGCCTGTCAGCACGATTATGGGACAGGTGAACATAAATAATTTATTGGTTAGTTAAAATAGAAGTGATATGCCAAATCCGAAACGGAGACATTCCCAGCAGCGCAGTGCCAAGAGAAGGACACATTATAAGGCTGAGAAAGTAACTTTAAGCAAAGACAGCACCACAGGTGAGATACATGTTCGCCACCGCGCACACGTAAGCGAAGGAAAATTGTTCTACAAGGGGAAAGTTGTTGCTGAGACTTCGCCAATCAAGTAGTAACAATTCCCTTTCGAATGAACATTGGATTAGACATGATGGGAGGAGACTTTTCACCGCTCGAGGCGGTGAGAGGTATCCAGCTATATCTCGCTCAAAGCTCTACACCTGCTGTACTATGGCTGGTGGGTGATGAATCTCAGATAGAGCCCTTACTCCGGGAATATTCCATCCCTCCGGACGCCGTTAAAGTCGTTCATGCCAGTCAGGTCATCGGCATGAACGAACATCCGACCCGGGCCTTAAAGGAAAAACAACAATCCTCTATTGCCGTCGGGTTTCAGCTGTTAGCCACGGGTAAGATGGATGCCTTTATCAGCGCAGGTAATACCGGCGCAATGCTTGTTGGTGCCCTTTATAGCCTCAAGCCTATCGAAGGGATCCAGCGTCCTACTATTTCCACGATCATTCCCAAAGAGAACGGCAGCGCCGGCGTCCTGCTGGACGTTGGTCTCAATGCCGACTGCAAGCCCGAGAATCTCAGCCAGTTTGCGATCTTAGGTTCCCTCTATGCGCAGCACATCCTGGGTATCGAAAAGCCCCGCGTCGGACTGCTTAATATCGGAGAGGAAGAAGGCAAGGGCAATATTCTCGCCCAGGCAGCCTATCCCCTCCTGAAAGAGAACAGCCTGATCCATTTCATCGGTAACATCGAAGGCCGCGATCTCCTGCTCGATAAAGCAGATGTAATGGTCTGTGAAGGTTTTACCGGGAACGTGATCCTGAAACTGGCCGAATCCCTCTTCGACATCACCAGTCTCCACCAGACCAAAAGCGAATTCTTCGAGCGCTTCAACTTTGAGTTCTACGGAGGCACCCCCCTGCTGGGCGTCACCAAACCCGTCATCATCGGGCATGGGATCTCCCGCGGCAAGGCCTTCCTCAACATGATCAGGCTCGCCCAGAAAATGATCGAAACCGATCTGCTAGCCAAAATGAAAGAAAGTTTTCTTTCCTGATGCGTACCGTTTTCAATTACCTGAAGGATTATCTCCGCACCACCTCCCGGCCTGCCCTTGTTGTCACCATGCTTTTTGTCGCTTCCCTTGTTGCCGCCAATTATACGGTCGGCATCGAAAAGCGTATTCAAAACCTGGGGCATTGGTACCTGTCTTTCGGCGCCTTTTTTCTTTTCTTTTCGATAGTGCTCGCTCTTGTCTGGGGGCTGCAATATGAATGGAGTAAAAAGGAGACCTATACCCCTACCCGATCACGCAGCGGCAAGATCTCGATGACCCCTGTATTGGTTGCGACCTCCGGCGAGCCTTATTTCCAGCGTAAGATGCTGTGGCTGCTTCTCATCGCCCCCGTGTATTTTTCGCTGAAAATGATCCACTGGGACCTTTCGGTCTTTCTTCCCCAAAGCCTCACTTATCCCTGGGATAAGTATACCCTGATGGTCATCCAGCTGCCACTGAAGCTGACCCTGCTTTTCTGCGTCCTGTATGCCTGCCGCAAAGGCGGGTTACTCGAAGGGAATGGTCTGGCTCGATCCGTAGG
>Ga0310811_10004276_pt1 | contig 17946 bp, 20 predicted proteins | sample YCmetagenome_FD_207642 | JGI IMG/M metagenome (GOLD analysis project Ga0310811, IMG submission 207642) | Soil microbial communities from experimental microcosm in Duke University, North Carolina, United States - YC | ecosystem: Engineered > Artificial ecosystem > Soil microcosm > Unclassified ...
TAGAGATCAAGAACCCAGCCCAGCGCCTGCTGCGGTGGGGTGATGTTGTCGCCTTTGGAACAGAACACCACGATTGGAGAGCGAATTTCGCGCAGATTAACGACGTCGCCGTTCGAGGTCTTGATCCTGCCGGCAGCAAGGTTGTTGCCGACGAACAGCTCGTCGACGATGAACTGGATTTCCTCCGCGTTGAGGTTGACATGGCCACCCCACCAGCGCTCGAATTCGAGATAGCGATCGGCCTCGGTATCGACCTTCGAATAGACGTTGTACTGCTTGGTCCAGAGCGTGTTTGACGGGTTCATGTTCTCGAAATTCTGCACCAGCCAGGCGCCGTCGAATTTGCCGCCACCGAGATCGCTGGTCATGGCGGTAAGCCAGCTTCCGCCCAACAGGCCGCCGGAATAGCGCATCGGATACTTGCCGCGCACACCGGCCCAGTAGGACAACGGCGCGCCGGCAATGATGATCGGTCCGAACAGCTCTGGCCGCAGCGATGCCAGGATCATGACCGCCCAGCCGGCCTGGCAGTTGCCGATCACGCAAGGCTTGCCGTCTGCATCCGGATGCAGCGCGATGACCGCTTCGATGAACGTACCTTCCGCGCCTGCGATGTCCTCGATGGTCTGTCCCGGCATCGGCTCGGGCGTGAAGCCGATGAAATAGCAGGGATGGCCGGCTTTCATCGCGACACCGATCTCGCTGTCGGCCTTGAAGCCACCGATGCCCGGACCATGACCGGCGCGCGGGTCGATGACGACGAAAGGACGTCGCGTCGGATCGATCTCGACGCCGGCCGGCGGTTTGACGCGAACCAGGCCATAATTTACCGGCCGCTTCAGGTTCCGTCCGTCAGCGATCAGTTCGACCTCATAGTCGAGGACATGGGGAACGGTTTCGCTGAGGTGCTCGAGATACTGCCGGCCGCGCTGGCGCATGACGTCCATGAACAGAACGCTGCGCTGCCCGCTATCGACCAGATATTCGAAGGCCGATGCAAAAATGCCAGGCAGTGCTTCGCGCGGACTTGTAGGATTTTCCGTCATGATTTGTCATCCCTGAGCCCGCCCATCCCATGCTGCCGCGCCTTCGCGGACGGACTCTTGATCTAGGTCAAGGATGCAATTCCGCCGGAACCGGCAGCCGGCTTGATTCAGATCAATCAGCCATGAGCAACGGACGCTGATCTCACACGATCGCAAGCCGGTGAGATCCCCGATGACGCTCGCCACGTATTTTGCCCGCGAACAACTCCGAGATGGGCGGCCGGTCCAAATTCGCGCGCTGAGACCGGACGACGAGGCTGGTATGCTGGCCGCCATAGATCAAACCAACGCCGAGTCGTTGCGTCGCCGCTTTTTTGTAACCAAGCGCAAATTTTCGATAGAGGAGAAAGCCTTCTTCCTCGATGTCGACTTCGTGAACCACGTCGCGCTCGTCGCCGCCATCGACGATGGCGACCGGTATTCGATTGTTGGCGGCTGCCGCTACATTGTGACCGAACCCGGCAAGGCCGAAATCGCTTTTGTCGTGATCGACACCTATCAGGGGCAAGGGATTGGTACGATGTTGACACGGCACCTGGTGAGCCTGGCGCGTGTGGCCGGTTTGAAAGAACTGGTGGCTGAAGTCCTGCACGAGAACAAGCCAATGTGCAGCGTACTCGGCAAATGTGGTTTCCGAGCAGGTCCGAGCGCAGATCCGCAGGTCATCCACTTGACGTTGGCGCTGACATCCGAAGGGCGCGAGCGGCTGTGAAGGCACCGTTCCGGTCGAAAACCTACGCGACAAATAGTCAACGTCGATCAGGATTGATCTAGGTCAAGCCTGAGACGAATGCGCGGCGCATTCTCGCATCAGGTGCTCGTCGCCATGGCGCAGCATCACTGCTGAAAGCCATGAGCGGCGCGCGGCACTCCAACGTCGGGAGGATGCCATGGTTCGGTATGGTCTGATCGGGTTCGCAGCGGCCATTCTGGTGGCCGCCAGTTTGGTTCCAGATGATGCCTTCGCGCGCCGAGGCGGCGGAGGCGGCGGCGGATTTCATGGCGGCGGCGCGCGAGCCGCCCACTTCGGAGGCGGCGGCCACGCCGGACGTATCCACGCGGGAGGCGGAAGCCGGTATGCAGGCAGAGCGCGTCCAAGCCATCCGATCGCCGGTCGTCCTGGCCGACCCGGCTATCCCGTAGCCGGCCGCCCCGGTCGCCCAGTGGCCGGTTATCCCGGAGGATATTATCCGGGGCGCCGCGCGGCCTACGGCGCCGCAGCAGTCGGAGCGGCCGCCGCCGGTGCAGCCTACTATGGCGGCTATAACAACAATAGCGGCTGCTACTACGACAGCTACGGCCAATGGGTATGTCCGTATCAAAATCAGTATCAGTATTGAACGCCGGGGCGGCTACTCTTCTGAAGAGGCGCCGCCCCATCCTGTTGGCGAAGAGCCACCGATCGGGCGTTCAGCTAAACGCCGAGCTGATGACCGATTGAAAGAGCCGGGCAATCGCTCCTGCCTTCGGCATTGCGCTGTCCATCCCGCCCGGCCAATTCTCGGTTGATCTCATTCGTGTCGCCGTTTTGTCATGCGCTCGCGACCTTCGCTCAGCGAGAACTGATTTGCCCGTGTCGGGCATCAATCCGCAGCCGTCCGTCGTGAATGGTGGGCACGCTTGCGGCTTCGCTGGTGGCGATACCGTGCTTGTGTTCGCTTTGCCTACCCTACACAGCGCGGCTGCGGCAGCTGCTTGACATTCGAATACACGCCATACTGGCAGGCTGCTCCCTCGCCCGCCTCGCCTATCGCTGCCTCACGATGGCCCTGTCTGCGCCCAAGTCGGACACCGCGCCGCCCAATTTGTAACCAGCGCATTAACCATAACGCCCTCAGGGGACGTTCGTTGGGTTTGTTGCGTTGAGTTGAGTGATGGCTGCGTATCGCCACCGTGGGGTGTGGATGAAGCTTGCCGCTTTCGCGCTGGGCTTGAGTGCGTTGCCGGCGCAGGCCGACACTTTTCAGCAAATATGGATGGGCCGCATCGCGCGGCCGCCGGCGGACAATGAAGAAGCGTCGGTCTACTGGGAGGACAAATGGGACGCGCGCGGCAAGCGCTTCAAGCCGGATGAAGTGTCCTGTGCGCACCGCACGGAAGCGTTTGGCACCATCTTCATCGTCACCAATCTGGAGAACGGCAAGAAGATCGAATGCCCGGTACAGGACCGCGGGCCCTATGCGCGCGGCCGGGTGCTGGACTTCTCGCTAGGAGCCGCACGAAAGATCGGTTGCGACGGCATTTGCCGCGTCACGGTGCGCCGCGCTGGTTACGAGTAGGCGCGAAAAAGAAGCGCGGGCATCACGCCCGCGCTTCCATTTTTCCTGGAACATGATCCGGAAAAGTGTGCAGCGGTTTTCCGAAAAGATCATGCTCAATCATAGGACCGCGCGCTTGCGCGAATTACCATCCAAATAATCCGGAGCCGCAGGTGCCGCAGCGCGGCTGAACCGCCGCGTAGTAGCTGTAGCCCGGCGATACCATCTCGGTGCGCTCGCGGGTCGCGTATTGCGGCGGGACCTGCTCGTAGGCGACGCCGGGCGGCGCCACCATCACGGTCTGCGGCACCATCACCGTGCGGTATTGCGCCGGCGTGCGATGGGCGATGGCATAGCCCGGCGAGACCATCACGGTTTCCTGCACCGTGCGATATTGCGGCGGCACATATTGCTGCTGGTAGCAGGTCGTACACGGCGGAGGCGTGTAGCAATTGTAGCAGGCCGAAGCGGCCGTCGGCGCGGCCGACGCCGCCACGAACGCGGCGAAGGAGGCGGCAATAACGCGAGACATGATTTGCACCCTGTGGGTTGAAGACATTCCGAGTTTTCGGATGAGCCACCAAACAGCAGACTCTGCAAATTTGCTGTTGAGAAAACTCGTTAATGGAACGTGATGCCTTGAGGCGCGCGATGCGGCGTTTTGAAGCCGTGCAAATCACGCAGCCGTGCGCGTCCGGAGCTCCCATTTTAAGAAAACAGATACCTTTGAGCCATAACGTGCCCTTGGGGTACTGTATCCCGACCAGTTTTTAGCTTCTCTTAGCTTTTCGCGGCTCTAATGGCCGGTGGAATGAAGCTTGGTCGCGTGCTCGCGATGTAGCCTCGGTTGGGCCGTCGGGATCAGGGCTGTTTGCGGCTGCGCATTGTGCACCCACGCGAGGCCCCTTTGTCCGTCGACCGATTCCTGAAGCAGCGCGCCGTCAATATCGTCTGCGAGGGAAGTTACATGCTTCATCGCTGGTACGATCCGCAAGGCAAGCTCCGGACGCTGGCCTGCCGTACCACGCGCGTCTCGCCTTTCCGCATGATCGTCGATGTGCCCGTGGTCGGCCGCGTCGGCGATCGCATCACCTCCTATTTCGGCGAATTCGGCGAGTTCGAGGGCAATATCAGCGACACCAGGCAGGGCCACATCCTGCTCGAGCTGGAGATGACTCCGGAAAAGCGCGAGTGGATGGCCGACAAGCTGACCTGGCTCGAGAAGAAACAGAAAGACCCGAGCATCCTCGATGCACGGCAGGAAGCCCGCTACATCCCGCAGGAGTCGCACACGATACTGACGCTGGCCGACGGCACCGTGCACAATTGCTTCATCATCGACATGTCGCCGAGCGGGGTTTCGGTGTCGTCGGAAGTGCAGCCGCCGCTCGGCATGCCGCTCGCCGTCGGCTCCTGCGTCGGTCGCGTGATCCGCATCTTCGGAACCGGCTTTGCCGTCAAATTCGTCGAGAAACAGGATCTCAATGATCTGTCGCGGCTGATCGTGCGCCATGATCAAGAAGCGGAGGCGCCGGTGCGACCGGCGCTGGCACTGCCATGAGCGAGGGCGAAAAACGCACCGGTCCGCGCGTCAAGTTCGAGCACGACGTGCCGGCGCAGATGATGGCGATCGACGGCACCTGGCGGCGCGAATGCATCGTCGATAACGTCTCCGAAGGCGGCGCCAGGCTGACGGTCGGCGATTCCATCAAGGGATTGCCGTTGGCGGAGTTTTTCCTGGTGCTGTCGTCGCGCGGCCTCGCCTACCGGCGCTGCCGGCTGGTTTGGGTCAATGGCGACCAGATCGGCGTGTCCTTCATCGCCCGAGGCCGAGTGCCAAAGCGCGCCGCCAAAGCAGAAACGCTGAGCTGAGGGGCCGCGCTTCCACCAAATCAAATCGCGTACGGCTTTCTCAATAGCACCAGCGCGGATCGGCCTGCACATACTGGCCGTCGGGATAGCGGTAATAGCAGTTGCCTTGCGCCATCCAATAGCCCGGCCGCGAGGCCGCCGTGGCGCCGGCGATCGCGCCGGTCGCGCCGCCGATCACGGCACCGGCCGCTGCACCGCTGGCCTGTCCGGTCAGAAGGCCGCCGAGCAGGCCGCCCACGATCGCCCCACCGAGAGCGCTGGCGCCCGGATCCGGCGGGGGCGGCGGCGGTGGCGGATAGGCATCGGGCGGAGGAGCGTACGCAGCCTCGGCCGGAACATCGCCATAGGGAACGTCATCGGCGTAGTCGTCGGAAATATAGGCAGGCGGGCCCTCGAGCCGCTCCGGGTACCAGTACCAGACGCCACCGACATCCCACCACCAGCCCATGCGGCCATCGTGCATTTCATGCCGCCAGCGTCCGCCTTGCCAGGCGAGATGGCCGCGATAAGCATGGCCGCCGAACGTGCGCGACGGCATCGGGCCGGCATGTACGACATGTGGGCCGCGTGGAGCCATATGCGGTCCGGGACCTCCCGGCACCGCATGCGCAACCGATCCGCCCGGATGCGGAACTGCTCTGGCCGCTGCGGCCGGCGGCGGCTTGCTGCCAGGATGAGGATGCGGGGAATTGCCGGGCGGCTGTCCGTCGGGAGGCTGGCCCTGCTGGGCCTGCGCGGAAAACGTCAAGGCCGTGACTGCTAGCAGCGAAACCAACGGAAGGACGATCCTGGATCGGCTGGACGCGCTCATTCGCAAAAACCCCTTTTTGGCCGTGTCGGCGGCGCTGATTGGCCATGCCGCGGCACCGAAACGCTCAAACCCCATCTTCGCGCCTCATGATGACGCGGCCAATATTGCTGAAGGGCTTGTCGCGCCTTGTCTTGTTACAAATCCGTAAGATCACGACAATTTTGCGTCAGGCTGAAGCTTTGCAGAACCTTGACGAATCGCGTTTCGCGGATCGCGGAGCCTTATTGCGCAGGCTCAATCACGTTGCAATTGGTCCGCCCGGACATCACGCAGTCCTGCAACTTGCTGGCGGCAGTCAGATCGCGTGCGAGCCAGATACCGACCGCAATCAGAACGATGGCGATCACAAGGCCAGCGATGGCGCCGTTACGATTTTCGGGCTCGTGGTCTGGCTCTCGGTCGGTCATTTGCGCGCGGATATCCGGTGGAAGCGGCGGCGCGCTTCTACCACGACCGCGCGAGGAGCGTTACGCCTCCTGCGTGCCGAACAATTGTACCGGCCGATGATGGCTCGTCGGCGCGACGTGGCTGACCCGATTGCAGGTCGTCACGATACCGACCGAGCGATGACACTGCCAGTCGGCGCCGAGCTCCGGGCTCGCCACCGGCGTCGGATAGGCAAGGCCGAGCGAAACCGCCACTGCGGTGCAGGCCAGTACCGACGCGATCACCCAAAAGGCCTTCCTATTCCGCCAAGGTGCACTCATTGCGGTCACTCCCCGTTGGATGGCGCGGACCGTACGGGCAAACAGGCATTTTCGTTGTGATCGAAATCACATGCGACCAAATTCCGCATGACCGTTCCTTGAACCTGCACTCTGCCCGCGGATACGAGCCTTTCCGTGATTTCAAGGGTGCTAGGCGCAGATAATGGCTGGCTTCCCGGCGCGCGAGAGGCTACATCGCTCACCAACGCGCGAGGGCTTTTTGAAGGCTCGCGAGCGCAACCAACCAGACACGAGCGATGAAAGGTACAAGGCTCATTCGATGAGTGGCTTCAGGGAACCCGGCTTTGCCGACCGGCAGAAAGCGGCGCAGCAGGCGAAGCAGAATATTCTCAATAAATTCCGCACCCAGCCGGGGTATGACGATCCGGAGGTAGCCAAGCGCCGCGCCGAGCGCGAGGCGATCGCGGCGAGCCGCGAGCAGGCGCGGCAGGCGCGCGAGGCCGAAAAGGCCGAGGCCAGGCGCCGCGAGGAAGAGGCCGCAGCCGCCGCAGCCGCACGCGTCGCGCGCGAGAGGGAAGAAGAAACAGAGCGCCAGGCTGCGCTTGAAGCCGAGCAGAAGGCCAAGCGCGACGCCCGCTACGCCGCGCGCAAGGAGCGCGGCAAGAAGAAGCGCTGATCGAGCGCGTGTGCGCGCGGTCTGTCATCCGGGATGGTGCGCAAGCGCCAGACCCGGAATGACGTGACCTTCGGTCGGGTCAGTTCTTCTTCATCATGTTGTCGTCCTTCTTCATGCCGCCCTTCGACATGGAGTCCTTGGACATCGTGTCCTTCGACATGGTGTCCTTCTTCATGTTGTCTTTCGACATCGTGTCTTTTTTCATCCCGTCGTCCTTGGTCATCTTGTCCTGGGCGAAGGCGGCCGGGGCGAACGCGAGGCTGAGCGAGACGGCGGCAGCCGAAATGCCAAGCGCGAGGCGGGTACGAATGGTCATGATGGGTCATCCCTTCGAAAGCTGGTTATGAGAGCGACTGATGCCGCCTGAACTTTCGACGATCCCCTGCCCTGTGTTGTTACCGCGCAGACTCAAATTTTTTTACTTGGGCGGATTTTTGCCACCTTCGCGGGTGTTTTCCTCCACAAGGGCGACACAATTTCGCCCGCGAAGAACGCGTTATGTCGGCGGCCGCATGACGCAGGATGGGGCCCGGTGTGCGCCGCAGCAATAGCTGCGTGGGAGCGACAATCCGTCCAGAGAAAAAACTTGAAAACACCGGCTAAACTGCGCTCAAGGCCGGCTTGAAGACCCAACCACAGGTCGTTTTAGGGGAAGTTACCATGCTCACACGTCGTCACCTCATCGCATCCGCGATCGCCGCACCCGCCATTCTGCGTCTTGGGACCGGAACGGCACACGCCGCGACCACGCTGAAAATCTCGCATCAATTTCCCGGCGGCACCATCGACAAGGGTGACTTCCGCGACCGCCTCTGTCGCACGTTCGCGGCCGAAATCTCCAAGCGCTCGGGCGGCGATCTTGCGGCTGAGGTCTATCCGAACTCCTCGCTGATCAAGACCAACGCGCAGTTCTCGGCGATGCGCAAGGGCGCACTCGATATCAGCCTCTATCCGATGCCCTACGCCGGCGGCGAATTGCCGGAGACCAATATTGGCCTGATGCCGGGCCTGGTTGCTACCTATGACCAGGGCCTGCGCTGGAAGAAGGAGCCGGTGGGCAAGGCGCTGACCGATTTCCTTGCCGACAAGGGCATCATCCTGCTCACCTGGGTCTGGCAGGCCGGCGGCGTCGCCAGCCGCTCGCGGCCCATCGTTGCACCCGAAGATTCCAAGGGCCTGAAGGTCCGCGGCGGCTCGCGCGAAATGGATATGGTGCTGCAGACCGCCGGCGCTTCGGTGCTGTCGGTGCCGTCGAACGAAATTTACGCAGCAATGCAGACCGGCGCGTGCGACGCCGGCATCACCTCCTCCACCAGCCTGATCTCGTTCCGCCTCGAGGAAGTCTCGAAGGCGCTCACCTCGGGCGCCGGCGCCTCCTACTGGTTCATGCTCGAGCCCCTGATGATGTCGAAGTCGGTGTTCGACGCGCTGCCGAAGAAGCACCAGGACATCATCGTCGCCGTCGGCACCGAGCTCGAAGCGTTCGGCAAGAAGGGCGCGCAGGATGACGACGCCGAGGTCGCCAAGGTCTATGAGAAGGCCGGCGCCAAGGTCAGCGCGCTCGATATCGCCACCGTCAACAAGTGGCGTGATATCGCCCGCGACACCGCCTGGAAGGATTACGGCGCCAAGACCGCGACCGCAGCCAACCTCTTGAAGCTTGCGTCCGACGTCTCCGCATGATGCACGGTCCGCTGGCGCAGGCGGCCACGAGCAATTCGCTCGTCGCCGCCTTCGAACGTGCGCTTTCCTTGATCAACAAAATCCTCGTCTTCCTCGCCGCGCTCGCCTTGATCGCGGCCTGCGCCATCTTGAGCTATAGTGTGCTCGGGCGTGCGCTGTTTCACCTCGCCAATTACTGGCAGGATGAAGCGGCGGTGTTCCTTCTGGTCGGCGCCACCTTCATGACATCGGCCTTCGTGCAGAGCCAGCGCGGCCATATCGGCATCGAGGCCTTTGTCGGGCTGCTATCGCCGCTAGCAAACCGCGTCCGGCTCTGGCTGGTCGATGTCGCGAGCCTGTTGTTCTGCGCCTTCTTCACCTGGAAGTCCTGGACCCTGGCCTATGAGGCCTGGGACGAGGGCCAGGTCTCCAATTCGATGTGGTCGCCGCCGCTCGACATCCCCTACGGGCTGATGGCGTGCGGCATGACCTTGCTCTGCGCGCAGATCCTGCTGCAGATCATTCTCCCGCTGATGGGGGCCAAGCGGCGATGACGGTGTTTGGAATTGGCGTCTCCTACGGGCTGGCGACGCTGTTTGCGATGTTCTCGGGGATGCCGATCGCCTTCGCGCTGGGTGCGGTCGCCGTCGCGTTCATGGGCATCTATATGCCCACGGCCTCGCTCGATACGGTGACCCAGAACGTCTACGAGGAAATGGCCTCGATCACGCTGCTGTCGATTCCGCTCTTCATCCTGAAGGGCGCGGCGATCGGCCGGTCACGCGCTGGTCAGGACCTCTACTCCGCTCTGCACGCCTGGCTGCACCGTATCCCCGGCGGCCTCGGCGTGGCCAACGTCTTTGCCTGCGCGCTGTTTGCGGCGATGGCAGGCTCCTCGCCCGCGACCTGCTCGGCGATCGGCTCGGCCGGCATTCCCGAAATGAGGAAGCGCGGCTATTCCGGCGGCTTCGCCGCCGGGATCATCGCCGCCGGCGGCACGCTCGGCATCCTGCTGCCGCCCTCGATTACCATGATCCTGTTCGCGGTCGCCGCCGAGAAATCGCTCGGGCGCCTGTTCCTCGCCGGCATCGGTCCCGGCCTGCTGCTGGTGTCGCTGTTCGGCACCTACGCCGTGATGCGTTTCCGGAAAGAATATGCCGCGGCACAACTCGCCTACGAAAAGAGCGGCGCGACATCGGCCATTCTTACCCATGACGACTTCACGCTGGCCGAACGCTTCAGCATGCTGCCGCGCGTGCTCCCGTTCGTGCTGCTGCTAACGGGCGTGATGATCGCGCTCTATGGCGGCTATGCGACGCCGTCGGAAACCGCGGGCCTCGGCGGGCTTCTGGCGCTCGCCCTCATCGCGCTGATCTACAGCGTCTGGCGGCCGAGCGATCTGGCGCCGATCCTGACCTCGACCATCCGGGAATCCACCATGCTGATGCTGATCATCGGCATGTCGCTGCTCTATTCCTACGTGATGAGCTACCTGCACATCTCGCAATCGGCCGCCGAATCGATCGTTGCGATGCATCTGCCGCGCTGGGAATTGCTGGTGTCGATCCTCGTCCTGGTCGTCGTGCTCGGCTTCTTCCTGCCGCCGGTCTCGATCATCCTGATGACCGCGCCGATCATCCTGCCGCCGCTCCGTGCCGCGAATTTCGACATCATCTGGTTCGGCATCATCATGACCATCGTCATGGAGATGGGGCTGATCCATCCGCCGGTCGGCCTGAACATCTTCGTCATCCGCAATGTCGCGCCCGACATTCCCTTGAGCGAAGTGATCTGGGGCACGCTGCCCTTCGTGCTGCTGATGATGTTCGCCGTGCTGGTGCTCTGCCTGGTGCCGGAGATATCGGTCTGGCTGCCCGACCTGATCATGGGACCCGACGGGAGCCGGTAGCTAACGCGCCGCGTGCCTTGCTTTCGCATTCAACGCAGTCGCTACCCGGCTCACCGGCGTGCGGCCGATCAGGGCCGTAATCTCGTTGGTCGCCACGAGCAGCTTCTCCATGTCGACACCGGTTCTGATGCCCATGCCCTCCAGCATGTAGACCACATCCTCGGTCGCGACATTTCCGGTGGCGCCCGGCGCGAATGGGCAGCCGCCGAGTCCGCCGGCCGCGGAATCGATTACGGTGACGCCCTCCTCCATGCCGGCATAGAGGTTCGCCAGCGCCTGGCCATAAGTGTCGTGGAAATGCATGGCGAGCTTCGCCATCGGGACGTGCTCGCCGACCGCGCGCAGCATCGCCTTGGCCTTGGTCGGCGTGCCGACACCGATGGTGTCGCCGAGCGAGATTTCGTAGCAGCCGAGATCCCACAGCGTCCTGGCGACATCGGCCACGGCCTTGGGCTTGACCTCGCCGTCAAAGGGGCAACCGAGCACCGTGGAAACATAGCCGCGCACCTTGACGCCATCGGCCTTGGCGCGCGCCATCACCGGCTTGAAACGCTCGATGGATTCAGCGATCGAGCAGTTGATGTTGGCGCGGCTGAAACCTTCTGAGGCCGCGGTGAAGATCGATACGACCTTGGCGCCGCATGCGCGCGCGGCTTCATAGCCCTTCTCGTTCGGCACCAGCACATGAAACTCGCCCGGCAGATCGTTGACGCCCCGCAGCACCTCGTCAGAGCCCACCATTTGCGGAATCGCCTTGGCCGAAACGAAGGCACCGACCTCGATCGTCGGCAGGCCTGCATCGAGCAGCTTCTTGATGAAGGCGATGCGGTTTGCTGCACTGACGGGCGTCTTCTCGTTCTGCAGCCCGTCGCGCGCCCCCATTTCGATGATGCGTACGGTGTCGCTCATAGTGGCCTCATGCCCAAATCTCAGGAAGCAGCGGGCTCGAGTTCGGCAAGCTCGACACCCTCCTGCACGATGTCGCCGACCTTGCACTTGATCTTCTTCAACACGCCCGCGAACGGCGCGCGCAGCGTCTGCTCCATCTTCATGACTTCCAGGGTGAGGATCGCCGCGCCTTTCTCCAGCGTCGCGCCTTCTTCGGCCAGCAGCGCCACCACGGTGCCCGGCAGCGGCGCGACGATCCTGTCCTCGCCGGCCTGCTCCTCGGTCTCGCCGCCGAACGGATCGACCCAATGCAGCTCGAAGCGGCCGTTGCGCGTCCGCAAATAGAGCTCGTGGCCCTCGATCAGGGCGACGACACGCGATTTGACGCCGTCGAGTGTCACATCATAGCCGCCCGCCTCGGCCGCCGAGGACGCAAAAGCGAGGCTGCGATCGCCGATCAGGAGCGTCGACGGTCCTTTGCCATACTGAAGCGTCATCTTCTGCTCCGCACCTTGTCCGGAGCGGAAGACGAACACCCGCTCGCGGCGACCGACCGGCATCCAGCCTGAGCTCCGCCAAGGCGAACGCGCATCGCGCCGCGCAGGCTTCGTTTCCTCACCAATGATGCCAGCGACAGCCGCAGCCAGCTCGAGATCGCCGGGCGTTGTGGCAGCCGCCGTCAGCGCCTTCAATTCGCGCTCGATAAAGCCGGTATCGATCTTGTTGGCGCGCACCTTTGGGTGCGTCACCAACGCCGACAGGAACGGAATGTTCGTGACGATGCCGCGGACATCGGTCTCTTCCAGCCCGCGGTTGAGACGGTCGATCGCCGCCTCCCGTGTCGGCGCCCAGGCGATCACCTTGGCGAGCATCGCGTCGTAATAGGGCGAGACCGCATCGCCAGCGCGATAGCCGGCGTCGATGCGCAAGCCATCCGTCTCGCCCGGCAGGCGCCAGGCACGGATCTTGCCAACCGATGGCATGAAATTCTTCTGCGGGTTCTCCGCGTAGACCCGCGCCTCGATGGCGTGGCCCTTCATGGTGATCTGGTCCTGCTGTAACGGCAGCTTTTCGCCGAACGCCACGCGCAGCTGCCATTCGACGAGATCGATGCCGGTGATCAGCTCCGTCACTGGATGCTCGACCTGCAATCGCGTATTCATCTCGATGAAGAACACGTCCTTGCCGTCTGAGACGAACTCGATGGTGCCGGCGCCGACATAGCCCACCGCGCCGGCCGCCTTTCGCGCGGCCTCGCAGACCGCCTCACGCTGCTTGGCATTGAGCGTCGGCGACGGCGCTTCCTCGATCACCTTCTGGTGCCGCCGCTGCAACGTGCATTCGCGCTCAAACAGGGACAACAGATTACCGTAACTGTCGCCGATCACCTGCACCTCGATATGGCGCGGGTTGTCGACATATTTCTCGATCAGCATGCGATCGTCACCGAACGCCGCCTTGGCCTCACGCTTGGCGCTGACGATGGCTGGCCCAAGTTCGGCTGACGAACGGACCACACGCATGCCGCGTCCGCCGCCGCCGGCGGACGCCTTCACCAGCACCGGAAAACCTATTCGGTCAGCGGCTTTCGATAGCGTGGATTCGTCCTGATCTTCGCCGTGATAGCCGGGCACCAGCGGCACGCCGGCCTTCTCCATCAGCGCTTTCGAGCCGGATTTGGAGCCCATCGCCGTCATCATCTCGGCGGTCGGACCAACGAAGACGAGGCCAGACTTGGCGCAGGCCTGCGCGAACTCGGCGTTTTCCGACAGGAAGCCGTAGCCGGGGTGGACGGCTTCCGCACCGGTCTGGCGCGCGGCTTCAATGACGCGCTCGATGTTGAGATAGCTGTCGCGGGCGCGCGCAGGTCCCAGCAGCACCGCCTCATCGGCCAGGGCGACATGCATCGCCTCCCGGTCAGCTTCGGAATAGACCGCAACAGTGCGCAGCCCCATGGCGCGCGCGGTGCGGATCACGCGGGCGGCGATCTCGCCGCGATTGGCGATCAGGAGCGTGCGAAAGCGCCGGTACATCTTTGCCCGTTCCATGGTCACATCCTGAACAGGCCGAATTTCGTCGGCTCGATCGGCGCGTTCGACGCCGCTGATAGCCCAAGCCCAAGCACCAGCCGCGTATCGGCGGGATCGATCACGCCGTCGTCCCACAGCCGCGCGGTGGCGTAATAAGGATTGCCCTGACTCTCATATTGCGCACGGATGGGGCTACGGAATTTCTCCTCTTCCTCCGCCGGCCAGCTCTCGCCCTTGGCCTCGATATTGTCGCGGCGGACCTGGCTCAGCACCATGGACGCCTGCTCGCCGCCCATGACGGAGATGCGCGCATTCGGCCACATCCACAGGAAGCGCGGACTGTAGGCGCGGCCACACATGCCGTAATTGCCGGCGCCGTAGGAGCCGCCGATCACGACGGTGAATTTCGGCACGCCGGCGGTCGCAACCGCGGTAACGAGCTTGGCGCCATCGCGCGCGATGCCGCCGGCTTCATATTTCTTGCCGACCATGAAGCCCGTGATGTTCTGCAAGAACACCAGCGGGATCTGGCGCTGGCAACACAGCTCGATGAAATGCGCGCCCTTCAGCGAGCTTTCGCTAAACAGGATACCGTTGTTGGCGATGATGCCGACCGGATAACCCCAGATATGGGCGAAGCCGCAAACCAGGGTCTGGCCGTAGAGCTTCTTGAACTCATCGAATTCCGAGCCGTCGACCAGCCGCGCGATGATGTCGCGAACGTCAAAGGGCTTGCGACCATCGACCGGCACCACGCCGTAGATTTCTTCAGCCGCATAAAGCGGCTCGCGCACCTCGTGCATGTTGAGCGCGGGTGCGACCGGCGGCTTGAGCGTCCCGACGATCCGCCGCGCGATCCCGATCGCATGAGCATCGTTCTGGGCATAATGATCGGTGACGCCGGATTGGCGGGAATGCACGTCGGCTCCGCCGAGCTCTTCCGCGGTCACGACCTCGCCGGTCGCCGCCTTCACCAGCGGCGGGCCACCGAGAAAGATCGTGCCCTGATTGCGCACGATGATGCTCTCGTCCGACATCGCCGGCACATAGGCGCCACCGGCGGTGCAGGAGCCCATCACGACGGCGATCTGGGGGATACCCTGCGCTGACATCTGCGCCTGGTTATAGAAGATGCGCCCGAAATGGCGCTCGTCGGGAAAGATCTCGTCCTGTAGCGGCAGGAAGGCGCCGCCGGAATCCACCATGTAGACACAGGGCAGATTGTTCTGCCGCGCGACATCCTGCGCGCGCAGATGCTTTTTCACGGTCATCGGATAGTAGGTGCCGCCCTTGATGGTGGCATCGTTGGCGACCACCACGCATTCGCGCCCCGCAATCCGCCCGACACCGGTGATGATGCTCGCCGAGTGCACGTCGCCGCCATAAAGGCCGTGGGCGGCAAGCGGCGACAGCTCGAGGAAGGCCGTGCCGGGATCGATCAAGAGATCGACACGCTGGCGCGCCAGCATCTTGCCGCGCGAGGTGTGCCGCGCCCGGGAAGCCTTGCCGCCGCCTCCCGCGACCAGGCTGAGCTTATCGCGGAGCTCCGAAACAAGTCCGCGCATCGCCTCGGCATTGCGCGCAAAATCGGAGGATGAGGGATCGATCGATGAATGAAGCAGCATGGTCGGCGCTTTTTTCTGAATCCTAGAGAGCCGTGGAGTTGCCTTCAAGGCCGCCCGCACAAAGAGGCGGGATTCCCTACCTAATTAAACGATCATACGTTTTTTTAGTACGATCTCAAGCGCTAACATGATGACATCAAGCAAAAGCCGTAGTAGGTTGGAAATACTTCAGTTTTATCAAGATATACATACGGTCGTTCGCCTGCTTCGCGGGAGCCATTCCCGGCTCGCGGACGACCCTCTTGGGGGACCCGATGGCCCGCACGATCGGCTCACACGGCCCGAAGACGATGGAGGCGATCCGCCGCGCCGGGTTACGCCTCATCTTCGAGCATGGCTATGAAGCCATGAGCCTTCGCCAGCTCGCCTCTGAGGTCGGCATCCAAGCCGGATCGCTCTACAACCACATCTCGACCAAGCAGGAACTGCTGTTCGACCTGGTGCAGGACCACATCAACGAGCTGTTGCGCCAGCTCGACCGCGCACTCGAGGGCAAGGACGGACCGGTCGAAAAATTGCGTGCCTTCGTCGCGTTCCACGTGCTCTATCACATGACGAAGAAACGTGAGGTTTTCATCGCCAATTCCGAGCTGCGGAGCCTCGAGCCGAAAAACTACGATGCGATCGTAGCGCTGCGTGGCACCTACGAGCAGCGGCTTGCGGAAATCCTCAAAGAGGGCATGTCGGAGGGCGTGTTCGAGGTCTCCGACATCCAGGTCGCGACCTTTGCGATCCTGGCGCTCCTGACCGGCCTCTGTACCTGGTACCGGCCGGGCGGCCGCCTGACCAAGGAGGCGATCGTGGCGGCGCACGAAAAACTGGTGCTGTCTGGCGTCGGGGTTGCCTTCCCCGCCGTAGCGGGTTCCTCGGGGAGCAAACGCAAGCCGCTGCGAAACCTCGTGGCCGGCTAGCGGCAGGGCAACCAGATGACCGACCCCGAAGAGCTCGACGGCATCGATCTGAATATCCTGTCCGAACTGCAGAAGGACGGGCGCATTCGCAACAACGAGCTCGCCAGCCGCGTCGGCATCTCGCCGCCGCCCTGCCAGCGCCGCGTGCGGTCCTTACGCGAGCGCGGCGTGATCCGCTCGATCCGAGCCACCCTCGACGAAAAGCAGCTTGGCTATGCCGTGACCTCGTTCGTCTCGATCCAGCTCAAGCGTCAGACCCCGTCCGCGATTGAGGCGTTCGAAGCGGCCGTTGCGGCCGAGCCTCGGATCCAGCAGTGCTGGCGGCTGTCGGGCGATACCGACTTCCTGCTTAAATGCCTCGCGCCCAGCGTCGAGGCGATGCATCAACAGTTACTCAAATTCGCGGCGATGCCGGAAGTCCAGGCCATCCGCAGCTTTCCGGTGCTTGGGCTGCCGAAGGACGGGCCGGTGCCGATTCCGGGCGATGCGTCAGCCCCGCCGTTCAAATAAGCGAGACCAGTTGCCGCAGCGGAGCTGCTAATGCGTCCAGGGTTCGCCGCGCCGGAACGCGAAATTGTCGGCATAGGCGACCTGGCGGTGGGCCGAAAGTTTTGGCTCGATTAGCTGGTAGGGGATGCCCCTGCCCTCGCAATAGGCCACCGCCTCGTCCTTGCTGTCGAAATGCAGCGTGAGCTGCTGCTTCATGTCGCCGGAGGAGGTCCAGCCCATCAGGGGCTCGATCGCGCGCGGCTGCTCGGGTTCGTATTCGAGCCGCCATTCCTTGGTCTGGGCCCGCCCCGATTGCATCGCGTTTTTGGCGGGCTTAAAAATGCGAGCGGTCATGGATGGCGGGGTCCCTTTAAGAAACGATATTGAAGCGCTTGGTGGAAACGTCCAAGATAGGATTGACGGCGTTCGGGCCGACGATTCCTGCCTGAATGTTACCCGTTGACGACCGGTATAGTCACTATGCCGCGCTGTGACAATGTCATTGCTGCGCTGTGACAAGGCCGGGCGGATCGATCCAAAAGCCACTCGATTTCCCGCGGGAAAGTATCAGCTCGAAACGGCGCCCATGAAAATCAACGCAATCCTCCCCGAAAAAGGACGTGACCTTCGCCTTGACCTGTTTCGCGGGATCGCGAACTGGGCAATCTTTCTCGATCACATCCCCGATAACATCGTGAACTGGATCACGACGCGAAACTACGGCTTTTCCGACGCTGCCGACCTGTTCGTGTTCATTTCCGGCTACACCGCCTCTTTCGTCTACGCACGAATGATGTTGGAGCGTGGCTTCGTCGTCGGTGCCACACGCCTGTTCAAGCGTGTCTGGCAGCTTTACGTCGCCCACATCATCCTGTTCGTGATCTACATCGTCTCGATCAGCTTCCTCGCGCAGCGTTTCGGCGATTCCGAGATCATCAACGAGTTCAATGTCGCCGGTCTCGTCGATCACGCCACCCAGACGCTCGGGCAAGGGTTGCTGCTCAAGTTCAAGCCGGTCAATCTCGACGTGCTGCCGCTTTACATCGTGCTGATGGGATTTTTCCCGCCGGTGCTGTGGCTGATGTTGCGCCAGCCCGATCT
>Ga0310811_10004277_pt1 | contig 17945 bp, 13 predicted proteins | sample YCmetagenome_FD_207642 | JGI IMG/M metagenome (GOLD analysis project Ga0310811, IMG submission 207642) | Soil microbial communities from experimental microcosm in Duke University, North Carolina, United States - YC | ecosystem: Engineered > Artificial ecosystem > Soil microcosm > Unclassified ...
TCGCCGAGACGCTCGAGAACCTGTCCGACATTCTCCGCAAGCGCTTGCAGATGCAGCTCAAGGTCAAGGCGCTGTCGTCGGAAGCCCGCTCGTCGGCCTTCATCATCGGCGCCTTGCCGTTCTTGATGTTCGGCATCCTGTACTTCCTCAACGGGCCCTACATCATGATCCTGGTCGAGGATTCGCGAGGTCAGATGCTGTTGGGCATCGGTTTGTTCATGATGTCGCTCGGAGCGGCGGTCATGGCCAAAATGGTGAAGTTCGAAATATGAACACGCTGCTCGCCTATCTGCCGTTTCCGCCGGCTGATCTTCCCATCGTGCTGGCCGCGCTCGCGGCCGGGTTTGCGGCGCTGGCCGCCTGGTCCGGGCTCACCGTTCGTGGTCACCGCGTCCGCGCGCGCGACCTGATCGCGCGGCGCACGGAGCTGCGTGCTCGCATGCTCGGCGACACGCGGCGCCGCCGCAGCGAGGGGAAGGCGATGTCGGGGGTCGCCCTGTCGGTGGTCCAGCGCCTGAAACTGCTGCAGGGCCAGAAGACCGCCGAGGTCCGTCTGCAACTCGCCCAGGCGGGCATCCGTACCCGCGATGCGCTGGCGATCTATCTGTTCTTCAAGCTGGCAAGTGCCCCGCTGATGGGCGTGCTGGGGCTGCTGCTGTTCAAGATCCTGAACGTCTATCACATGACGGACACCCAGCAGCTTATTGCCATGGTCGGCGCCATTCTCGCGGGGTTCATGGGCCCGGGAATCTGGCTCAAGAACAAGAAGTCGAAGCGCCTCAACGTGCTGCGGAAGGCGATTCCCGACGGCCTCGACCTTCTGGTGGTATGCGTCGAAGCCGGCCTGTCGACTGACGCCGCGTTGACCCGCGTCGCCAAGGAGACCGAGCGCAGCGCTCCGGAACTTTCCGACGAGCTTCGCCTCACCGCGATCGAGTTGGGCTTCCTTCCTGAGCGGCGTCAGGCGCTCGATGGGCTCGCGCGGCGCGTCGATCTCCCGGCTGTGCGCGCGCTGGTTGCCGCACTCCTTCAGACCGAAAAATACGGGACGCCGCTCGCCACCTCGCTGCGCGTGCTGTCGGCCGAGTTCCGCACCGAGCGACTGCTCCGGGCCGAGGAAAAGGCGGCCCGCCTTCCGGCGACGCTCACGGTGCCGATGGTACTGTTCATCCTGCCGGTCCTGTTCATCGTCATCATCGGGCCAGGCATCATCAGCGTGATCGATAGTTTCAAGACCTTGAGGTAGCCGGGCCAGGGGCGCCCGGCGGCATCCGAAGCTTAATTAATCTGAATTTCAGCCATTCTTAACCGTGCGCTAAGTGGTGGTCTCTACAGTGGCATGGTCCGCCCGAGTGGGCGTCTCCACAGGAGAGAATCGGTCAATGGCCCCGCGTTTCACCGCTCCTCGCCCCACCACTCCGCGTTATGCGGTTCCGCGCTACGCGACGCTGTGCGCTGTCGCCGCTCTGGCGGTGGGACTGGCGGCTTGCGCGCAAACCTCGGAGCCGGCGCGAACCACCGAGCGGATGGTCGCCGCCAACAAGGCGCCTGACGCGAACACCGGCGATGCGCTGGCGAAGATCGCGCGCACGAGCCTCGAGAACGGCGACCCGGTCAGCGCCGTTGCGATGCTCAAGCGTGCCCACGAGATGAGCCCGGACTCCGCGCCCATTCTCGCCGAGCTGGGTCGCACCCTTTCGGCCATGCAGGCGTGGCGCGAAGCCTCCGACGCGTACGCGAAGGCCGTGGACCTCGCGCCGAAGGATCCGGGAATCCGGCGCGGCCATGCCGCCGCGCTGCTCGCGCTCGACCTTCCGACGCTTGCGGAGGCGGAATACCGCGCGGCCCTCGCGCTCCATGAGGACGCGCCGACGCTGTCGGGCCTTGGCGTCACCCTCGATCTCCAAAATCGTCATGACGACGCGGTTGCTGCGTTCCGGCGCGCGCTCGAGCTGGATCCGGACAGTGCGGCGACGCGGACCAATCTCGGTCTGTCGCTCGCGCTCTGGGGTTCCTCCAACGAGGCGATCGGGTTGCTCGCTCCGATGGCTGCGTCCGGCACCGCCAACGCGCGTCAGCGTCAGAATCTTGCTCTGGTCTTCGGTCTTTCCGGCGACGTCGATCAGGCTCGCGCGGTGTCGAAGATCGACCTCAGCGAGGAAGCCGTCCGCAACAACCTGGCGTACTACGAGACATTGCGCGGCTTGACGCCGGTGCTGCGGATGCGTGCGATTCTCGGCAAGGAGACGTCAGCGGTCGCCAGCACCGGCGCCGCGGCCGTGGCTTCGGCGACCGGCGAACCCGCCGCTCGCCCGGCCAACGCGACGCCGCCGAGCGCGACACCTGGCACGCCGTCCCGCGCCGCGGAGCTTGTGCCTGCGCGCATTCCGGCCAAGACGGCGAACGCCGCCGCCTCGCGTATCCCGTCGGAGCCGTCACAGGCGAACGCTGCGATCGCAGTCGAGAAGCCGCGCCGGAAGGCGGAAATCGCCACGCCCGCTCAGGCGGCCAAGCCTAAGCTCGAAACCGCGAAGGCGTCGCAGCCGACGAAATCGGAAACCGCGAAGGCGGAGCCTGCCAAGGCGGAGCCGACAGAGACCGCGTCGAAGGCGCCTGAGGTCGTTGCACCGGTCGCCCCGGCCATTGCGACGAACCCGCCGGTCGATGCGGCTGCCGTGGAGCCCAAAGCCGAAGTGCCGACCGCGTCGGCCGCTGCGGACACCGAGGCGCCGGCGAACGACAACGCGGCGCCGGTGAAGACGTCCGCCGAGGCGGCCGCGACGACCGAGCCGGCCGTGACGGCAAGCGCTCCAGCGGTTTCGAACGTCTCGGCGCCGGCGAGCGAAATGCCGGCCGCGGCGGATACGAGCAAGGACGCTCCCGTGCCGGCCGTCGCCGCGGAAACGGCTGAGCCGAAAAACGACGCGTCGGCCACTCCCGAGGCGGAGGCGCCGACCTCTGCTGCATCGGCCGAGAAGGCCGAGCAGCCGGCGGCCGTGGCTTCGTCGGATACCGTCGCGGAAGCGAACTACGGAGCGGCCACCGCGAGCGCCGCGCCGACGCAGGAGGCGAGCTTGCCGGTCCATTCCCTGCCGGGCGCTTCTCTGCCGGAGGTCAGCGTCCGGATCGGTGGCGTGCCTCTGCTCAGTGTTCCCCAGACCCAGGTGACCAAGACCGGGGAGCCTGCGGTGGCCGAGTCGACGGAGGCCAAGAGCTCTGACGTTCCGACGGCCGATGGCGAGGCGTCGGATGTCCCGCCGCCCACGACCGAGCCGATCAAGCGCGATGGTCCGACGCGGCTCCTGCCGCAGTCCCACGCCGCGATCGACCCTCTGTACTAGCGAATAAGCATCAGACGAAAACGGGCGGCCACGAGGCCGCCCGTTCCGTTTCGCGCCGCGCGCGACCCGCTTACTTGCGGTCGGCCGAGATCGGCTTTCCCTCGTACAGCTTGCCCATATACGGCGCCTTCTTCTTGTAGAGGAGGGCGGCGACGTCGTCGGCGTGAAACAGCTTGATCATCTGGTCGACGACGCCGAAGAACGGCAGCGGCAGATCGCGTTTCTGGGCCAGGTCCATGGCGATGTCCATGTCCTTGCCCTGCCAGGTGAAGCGGGTCTCATCCCAACGCCGGAGCGTGCCGTTGGTGCCGGGCATCTCGCACAGCATCTCGCGCACCTTCTGCGCGTCGAGGCCGTAGACCTTGCCGAGCAGAATCGCCTCGTAGTTGGCGATGGCGTGGGCCCAATGCAGCATGTTGTTCATGGTCTTGCCGAGCTCGCCGGCGCCGAGGTCGCCCAGGTGGTAGACCGCGCGGCTGTAGCACTCGAGCACCGGGCGCGCCTTGTTGACCGCCGTCTTCGAGCCGCCGACGGTGGATGCGAGCGTGCCGTCGCGGGCACCGTCGAGGCCGAACGCCACCGGCGCGTCGACGATCTCCATGCCGCGCTTCCTGGCGATCGCATGGCACTCCCAGATGTTGTCCGGATGGCTGGTCGCGGTGATGACGATCACCGCGCCGCGCTTGCCGACCTTGGCCAAGTCGGTGACGACCTGCTTCACCTGGTGGTCGTAGCCGACCATGACGACGAACACGTCGCATTTCTTGCCGAGTTCGCTGAGGGAGCGCGCGATTTTCGCGCCCTTCTTGGCGATCTTCTTCGTCGCGGCGGGATTGATGTCATAGACGTAGACGTCGAACTTGCCGCTCTTCAGCACGTGTCCCGCCATCGGCTCGCCCATGGCGCCGCAGCCGACGAAGCCGACCTTCAGATTAGCCATCTACCCGTTCTCCCTCTCTGATCGTGCAAGCTCTGAATGCCGTCGGCCGTGATACACGAGCGCTTTTCCTCTCGCCAGTCCGTCGCCGCGCCTACTTGTTCTTTCCGTAGACGGCGCGCGCGGCCTCCGGTGTCACATAGCCCTCGCGCAGGTCGCTCGCGAGGCGTTCGGATGCACGCTTCTCGGGCACGCCGTAACCGCCGCCGCCGGCCGACTCGAGCAGGAAGCGCTCGCCCTTCTTCATTTCGAAGCGTCCCGAGGCCGGCGTCGTCGTCTCTTGCTCGGTGCCGAGCCGGATGACGAATCGGCTCGCGCGCCCGGGCCTGCCGCCGGCGATGCCGTTGGGCGGGAACTTGGCGCGATCGTAGCGCCGGATCACCGTCGCGTCCTCGAGCAGCACGTACTCGCGCCGGAACGCGAGGCCGCCGCGGAACTCACCGGCGCCGCCGGAATCGGCCACCATCTCGAATCGTGTCACGCGGCACGGAAACTCGGATTCGAGAATCTCGATCGGCGTGATGTGCAGGTTGGACAGATGAGTCGCCGTCGCCGAGGCGCCATCGTGGCCGGGCCCGGCGCCGTACGCCGAGCCGAGGATCTCGTACTGCATCGACGACTGGCCCGGCCGACCCTTGGCCCAGGCGATCGACAGCGCGCCCGACGAGCCTGCGTTGGCCGTCGCGCGCTTCGGAACGAACGTGGCGAGCGCCTCGAGGATGACGTCGACCAGCTTGAGGTTGGTCGCCTGATAGCTGGACACCGGCGCCGGCGGCGACGCGTTGGTGATGGTACGCGGTGCATAGACGAACCGGGCCACGTCGCGCATGCCGTCGTTGAAATGGAGGTCGGGGCCGAGCGCGCCGATCAGCGCATAGAAGCCGCAGGCCTCGCACATGCTCGGCCGCAGGTTGATCGGACCGCGCGCCTGCGGATCGCTCTTCGAGAAGTCGAACGTCACGACGCCGTCCTTGATCTCGACGCGGCAATGAAGCCGGACGGGCTTCGTCACATCGATGCCGTCGGAGTCCATGAACCCCTCGGCTTCGGCGGTTCCCTCCGGAAGCGCCCGGACGCGCTCACGCAGGGCCTCGGCCGAACCCGAGAGAATGGCGCTGAAGGCATCGGTGAGCGTTGTCGCGCCGAATCGGTCGGCGAGCTCGGCCACGCGCGAAGCCCCGGTCTCGGTCACCGCGATCTGCGCCCGCATGTCGCCGCGCACCAGCTCCGGCTGGCGCGAGTTGGCCAGCACCACGCGCTCGAGGTCGGCGTTGAAGCGGCCGGCCTCGGTGATCCGCACCGGTGGCAGCAGCAAGCCTTCGTGGAACAGCTCGGTGGCCGTGGCCGACGTCGAGCCCGGGACCGTGCCGCCGATGTCGGCCTTGTGGGCGATCGAGCCGGTGAAGGCGATCAGCTCCGACCCCGCGAATACCGGCGCCACGAAGGCCATGTCCGAGACATGGGGCATGCCGCCTTCGTAGGGATGATTGCTGATGAAGACGTCGCCATTGCGCAGCGAGCTGTCGCCCTTCGGCCCATAAACTTCGAGCACGCGCCCGACGAGATGGCGGTAGACCGGCGCGTGGAAGAACATCGGCGGAGCGACGATCAGCCGTCCGTCGCGGTCCAGCACCACGCACGAGAAGTCACGCGACTCGCGGATGATCGTCGAGTACCCGGAGCGATAGAAGTGGTAGTGCATCTCGTCGACCAGGCTGGCGATCTTGTTGCGCAGGACCTGGATCGTGATGGCATCGACGGTCATCGCCCCGCTTCCTTTCGTGGAGTCTCCTTGCGTTCGAGAACGAGATTGCCCAGCCCGTCCACCGTTCCGCGCCAGCCTGGCGGTACCACCGTCGTGGCGTCGAACTGCTCGACGATCGACGGTCCCTCGATGCGGCTGCCGATCGACAACCGGTCGCGCTCCCAGATCGCCGTTTCGACCGGCTTGCGCACGTCGAAGTGGACCTGTCGTGTTCCTTTCATCGCTTCCTTCGGCGCAGGGGAGGGCGCCGGCATCGCCGCCGCGATCGGCTTGTAGCGCGGCACGGCGACCCGGGCGCGCAGGCGATAGCTGACGACCTCGACCGGCTTGTCCTTGGCGGCGTGCCCGTGAATCTGGGCGTGTCGTTCGTCGAACCGGACGCGGGCCTTTTTCATCGCTTCGGCATCGAGCGCGCCCGAATACAGGCCGTCGAGCGGCGTCCGCAGCTCGTAACCCTGGCCGGTATAGCGAAGATCGAGCTCGCGCAGGAAGGTCGCCGCCTTGGGATCCATGCCTTCGGAGACGAGCGCGTCACGCGCCTTGGCTTCGAGCTCGCCGAACATCGTCTCGGCGTGATCCGGCGCGATCTGGTCGAGCGGGCGCAGCTCAGAGCGGATGTAATCGTGGACGACGTCGGTGCAGAGCAGGCCGAGCGCCGAGAACGCGCCGGGCCGTGGCGGCACGAGGATTCGGGGAATTCCGAGTTCCTCGGCGACCGCCGCCGCATGGACGGCTCCGGCGCCGCCGAACGGCAGCAGCGTGTAGCTCGTCAGGTCGACGCCGCGCTTGGCGGCGAACACCCGGACCTCGTCGGCCATGCGCTGGTCGACGATGCGGCGGATTCCGGCCGCCGCTTCCAGAACGCCGATGGCGAGCGGCTTGGCGATGCGCGCTTCGAGCGCCTTGCGTGATGCCTCGGGATCGAGCGTCTGGGCGCCGCCGAGGAAGTAGTCGGGATTCAGATAGCCGCAGACGAGGTCGGCATCGGTCACCGCCGGTTCGGTGCCGCCACGGCCATAGCAGGCGGGCCCCGGGTCGGCGCCGGCGCTGCGCGGGCCGACGTTGAGGAAGCCGGCGTTATCGACCGACGCGAGCGAGCCGCCGCCCGCCGAGATCGTCGCCAGGTCGAGCGCCGGGACGTCGAGCTGGCGGCGGTCGATCACGCCTTCGGTGATTTCGAGCGCGGCGCCGCCTTCGATGAACGCCAGGTCGCACGACGTGCCGCCCATATCGAGGGTGACAAGGCCGGTGCGGGCCTCGTCGGGCGCGAGGTGGACGGCGGCCTGGGCGCCGGCCGCCGGCCCCGAGAACAGCGTGTGCACGGTCTTGCCGCCGGCGATCGCGGCGCTGAACGGCATGACGCCGCCGTTCGACTGCATAAGGAAGCGCTGAGGTGTCGAGACTCCGGCGTCGTCGAGGCCTTTCACCAGATGGGCGATGTAATGAACGAGCACCGGTTCGAGGTACGCGTTTAGGAGCGTCGTCGACATCCGCGCCCATTCGCGGATGCGCGGCAGGACTTCCGACGAGACCGACACCTGCGCTTCGGGGAACTCCTGCTTCAGGATCTCGCGGGTTCGTTCCTCGTGAGCCGGATTCGCGTAGGCGAACAGGTAGCAGACCGCGACCGACGTCACGCCTTCGGCCTTCAACTCCCGCGCGGCGCGTCGCACGGCGTCCTCGTCGAGCGGCACAAGGACGTTGCCCTCGTGGTCGAGGCGTTCCGGAATGTCGCGGGTGAGGCTCTGGGGCGCGATCGGCGTCGGCTTCGAATAGAAATAGTCGAACGGGTTGGTATCGCGCGCCTGGTTCTGGGTCTCCTGGATGGCGCGGAAGCCGCCGGTGATGAGAAGCCCGACTTTGGCCCCGCGCATCTCGAGAAGCGCGTTCGTCGTGATGGTCGTGCCGTGGGCGAAGAAGCCGATCTCGCCTGGACGGGTTCCCTTGGCGACGAATTTACCGACGCCGTTGAGAACGCCGAGCGCGGGATTCTTCGGGGTCGATGAGACCTTCTCGACGGCGATCGTGCCGGTTCGGGTGTCGAGGAGGACGAGGTCGGTGTGGGTTCCACCGACGTCGACGCCGAGACGATAGCGGTGCGCTGATTCCGACATGGGGCTTACGAGTGAGATTTGAAGGATGGGGTACACCAACGCGCGTTCCGGCTCCAGTGACCCCTCAGGAATCGCGCGGCACCGCTGTGGTGCGATCGATGTAGACCAGGGCCGTCACTTCGGCGCCCGGCGCGAACAGCGCGTCGCTGCTGCCCGTGACGTGCAGGACAGTGCCGGCGGTGGTCTCGATTTCCAAGCGCGTCGTCGCGCCGAGAAACGTTGTCTGGCGGATTCTTCCCGGCAGGGCATTCTCGCTCACCGCGGCGGGGGTTGTTCCGGGAACCAGTCGAAGATGCTCAGGCCGGAGCGAAAGGACGACGTCGGCGCCAGCCGGCTCGTCGCGTGTGAGCGTGCAAGCGAGGCGAAGTCCGCCCGCGACTTCGACATGTCCACGCCGTCCAGCCACACCTTTGTCGAGCAACCGTCCCGGCAGCAGGTTCGTGCCGCCCATGAAGCGAGCGACGAACTCGTTCGCGGGGCGGCTGTAGATGTCGCGCGGGCTCCCGATCTGGGCGATACGGCCCCGGCTGAGCACCGCGATGCTGTCGGAGAGGGCGAGGGCCTCCGACTGATCGTGGGTGACGTAGACCGTCGTGATGCCGATCTGCCGCTGCAGGCGCTTGAGCTCGGTTCGCATCTCCTCGCGGAGTTGGGCGTCGAGGTTCGACAGCGGCTCATCGAGCAGCAGCAGGCGCGGGGTCCGGACGATCGCTCGAGCCAACGCGACGCGCTGCTGCTCGCCGCCCGAGAGTCGCGTTGCCGGCCGGGTCTGGTAGCCGGCGAGGTCGACGGTCTTGAGCGCATCGGCGACCCGCTTCTCGACTTCGGCGCGAGCTACCTTGGCGGTGCCGACCGTGAGGGGGAACGCGACGTTCTCGGCCACCGTCATGTGCGGCCAGATGGCGTAGGACTGGAACACCATGCCGATCTCGCGCTTGTTCATCGGCACATTTGCACCGGCGCCGTCGAACAGCACACGGTCGTCGACGACGACGCGGCCCGAATCGGGAGTCTCGAGCCCGGCGATCGAGCGCAAGGTCGTCGTCTTGCCGCAGCCCGACGGCCCCAGCAGGGTGAAAAACGCGCCGTCCGGGAGCGTGAACGAGGCATCGCGGATGCCGCCGGCGATCCCGTCCTCGGCGTTCGCATAGACCTTGGTGAGACTTTCGACGCTGAGCATCAGCGCTTGCCCGGTGCCACGACCACGAGCGCGTCGAGGGCGACGCCGCCCTTCGGCCGCAGCACGAACGGGTTGACGTCGATCGAGTGCAACCGGTCACCGAGATCGCTCACCAGACGCGAGAAGGCGACGAGTGCCTCGACCAGCGCCTTGCGATCGAGCGCCTTGGACCCGCGATAGCCGGCGATCAGCTTCGCGGCCCTGGTACGCGCGATCAGGTCTTCAGCACGGTGGGCGTCCAGGGGCGGGGCGGCGAACGCGACATCGCGATAGAGCTCGAGCGCCACTCCGCCCGAGCCGAACATCACGACGGGTCCCATTTCGGGGTCGCGCGTGGCTCCGAGCACCAGTTCGAGACCGCCCGTCACCATCTCGGCGACGATGACGCCCTCGATCGCGAGCTTGGCCTTCGCCTTCACGGATTTCGCGATCTGGGCAAAGCCCTTGGTCACCGCCGCCGGCGAGTCGAGTCCGATGAGGACCCCGCCGGCGTCCGACTTGTGGGTGAGCTTGGGATGGATCGCCTTCAGCACGACCGGGAAGCCGATCGCGCGGGCGTGGCGCGCCGCCTCGGCCGCGCTGCGGGCGACAAGTTCCTTCGGGCCCTTGAGGCCGTAAGCCTTGAGAATCGCTTTCGAGTTCACCTCCGACAGCGCCAACGGCTCCGCGGACGTGATCTTCGACAGCACCTTGTCGAGCTTCGACTTGGCGGGCGAGGCTGCTCCGGCCTTGGGGGCCGGCGTCGAGATGCGCGCCGCGTAATCCATCACGCTGCGCACCGCGCCGATGCTCTTGTCGATCTCCTGCATGATCGCCAGGTGGGGGATTTGTGCGCGTAGCTCGCGGCTGTAGTCGGTCACGCTATGGGAGATCATCGTCACGTATGCGACCGGCTTTTTCACGCGCGCGACGATGTCGTTGACCGCGCGCAGGTTGTTCTCCTTGCGCTCCGTCCCGGGGGCGCGCGGAATTTCCTCCTGCAGCAACAGCACGTCGATGCCCGGATCCTCGAGCAGGGCCTCGACGCATTTGATGTACGCGTCCTGGCTGCTCAGCGCCGCGAACCCTGAATCGAGCGGGTTGCCGATGATGGTGCCGACCGTGAGTATCTTTTCGAGCTTGGCGCGGGTCTGCGGCGCGAGTTCGGCGAACCGAAGTCCGTGCTTCGCGCCTTTGTCGAGCATCAGTCCACGGAAGCCCCCCGAGAACGTGATGCCGCCAAGACCGGTCCCCTTCGGCAGGGGAGCGTGCAGCAGATACTCGACGGTTTCGACCACGTCATCGAGGTTGCCGACGCGAATCACACCGGCTTCGCCGGCGATCGCATCGAACGCCTGCATCGAGCCGGCCAGTGCGCCGGTGTGGGCCATGGCCGCCGCGCGGCCCTCGTCCGATGCGCCCAGTTTGGCGACGACCACCGGCTTGCCGGCGTCGCGAGCCTTGCGGCAGGCGGCGAGGAACGATTCCGGATCGTGGACCGATTCGAGATAGGACACGATCACCTTGGTCGCCGAGTCCTCGGCAAAATAACGGATGTAGTCGGCGGTCGTGAGACCGGTCTCGTTGCCGCTGGTGATGAGATAGCCGGAATCGATGCCGCGCTCCTCCATCGTCCGCTTCATCGCCATGACGATGCCGCCCGACTGGCCGAACACGGCGACCGGGCCCGGCGTGATGCGCTGGGGTCGATCGTCGGGAAGCGTCACGAAGCTCGCGTGGGCATTGAAATTGCCGAGGCAGTTCGGGCCGGACACGGCGATGCCGGTGTCCTCGATCACAGCTTTCAGCTTGGCGCCCAGCGACTTCGATTTCTCGTCGGTCGCCTCGTCGAATCCCGAGCTCATCACCGTCGCGCTGCGGGCGCCCGCCTTGGCCGCGTCGCGCAGCGCATCGGGCACGAACGGCGCAGGAATCAGCAGCACGAGGTGGTCGGGCGCCTCCGGCAGCTCGGCGAAACTCTTGTAGCAACGCGTGTCCCACACCGAGTCGCGGCCCGGGTTCAGCGGGTAGATCGGCACCGGGCACTTGTAGCGGTGCAGGTTGCGCCAGACGCGCTGGGCCCAGTTGCCCGGCTTGTCGCTGGCGCCGACGATGACGACGTTGCGCGGGTTGAGCAGCGCATGAACGCCGTTGGGGGACACTGAAGCCATGAAGCTCTCCGGAGACTCAGGTGGCGATGGAGTTGCGGCGGGCGAAGACGTGGAATGCGGCGGCGATGGCGGTCATCAGCACGGTCCAGAGCAGGCCGAGCGCCGCCAGCTCGGGGCCCTGACCGTTGGTCCAGAGATCGTACATCGCCACAGCGATGGTCTGGGAGTCGGGGCCGGCAAGCAGGATCGGCAGCGACAGCACGCGCGCGCCGAGCAGGAAGATGAACAGCCAGCCGGCGGCGAGCGCAGGTGTCAGCAACGGCACGACGACCCGGCGCAGCGCCTCGAACTGGCTCGCGCCCGACACGCCGGCGGCTTCCTCGAGCTCGCGGTGGACCTGCAGCATGCCCGCGTAGCTGTAGCGCATCCCGTAGGGCAGATAACGAATGACGAACGCCCACATGATGATCCAGATCGTGCCGTAGATCGGAATCGGCAAGCGCAGGAAGATCTGCATCACCGCGACGCCGAGGACGATGCCCGGGAACACCAGCGGCACGGTCGCGAGCTGATCGAGAAGCCAGGCGCCGGCGCGCCGGCGCGCCGCGAGCCAGCCGACGATCAGAGTGATGGCCATCGTCACCGTCGCGGCGCCGGCGGCGATCAGCAGCGTGTTGCGCACGAGGTCGAGATAATGAGTTGAGCCGAGCACGACCTCGTAGTTGTGGAGCGTGAGCCGGCTCAGCGCCCTGACCCGGAACGTCTGGTAGAACGGCAGGAACGAGGCCCAGACGAGAATGGCGGTCGGCGCGACCAGCAGCAGGAAGAAATTCAGCGCGACGATGCCCGCGGCGAGGAATCGGCCGCGCCCCAGGTCGAAGGGGCGGGGGCGAAAGCCCTTGCCGGTGATCGTGGCGAAGCGCTCGGCGCTGCGCGAAAGCCGCCCGTAAAAGCCGAGCAGCACGGCGACGACGATCAGGAGCAACACCGAGTAGGCGCTGGCGTGGCCGAAATCGGGGGGCACGCGCGCGTGCATGTCGAGGAAGATGTCGGTGGTCAGCACGTTGACCCGACCGGGCAGGCCCACCAGCGCCGGCACCTCGAAGCCTTCGAGCGCGCGGATGAAGACCAGCAGCGCGAGCGCCAGCAGCGACGGCAGCGACAGTCGCAGCGTGACACGGCGGATCGTTTCCCACACGGTCGCTCCGCTCATCCGCGCCGCTTCCTCGAGCTCGGGATTGGCGTTGCGGAGGGTCGCCCCCATCAGCAGGAACACGAGCGGCGACCATAGAAATCCCTCCACCATGACCATGCCGCCCAGCGAGTAGACGTTGATCAGCACGTCGGTGCTGCCGGTGAGATCGCGCCACAGGCTGTTCACCGGGCCGGCCTTGCCGAGCAGGAACAGCCAGGCGCTGACGTAGAGAACGTAAGGCGTGCCGAGCGAGATGATGGTGGTGAGGTAGGCAAGGGCCTTGAGCGGCGCATTGGTGCGCTCGACGATCCAGGCGATCGAGCCGCCGACGACCAGCGCCACGGTCGCGCTGCCGAGCGCGAACAGGATCGAGTTGGTCAGGCTTTCGGCGAGTCGCCGGTCCTGGAAGACACGCGCGAAGTAGCGGACCGTAACGTCGCCCTCGGGGCCGGTCATGCTGCCGACGACCAGGAGCAGCAGCGGAGGCACCACCAAGACCGCCAGGACGGCGGCGAGCACCCACGTTGCGACGGTCGTCTGGGTGAGCCGCTCGCGCGAGCGTGGTACCGGGATGCGGTCGACAGCCGTCATATGTGAAGCGCGGAGTGGATCACCGGAAATACTGATCGAAGACCTGCTTCCACTTCGGCATGCGGTCCTCGAGCTCACCCGGCGAGACGACGTTTGCCTTGAAGTGGCCGCCTTCGGGCTTGAGCGTCGGATCCGGCGCCTCGACGCGGGGCGACGCCGGCAGATAGTCGGCGTCGCGGAAGAACTTCTGTCCTTCGTCCGAGACCATGTAGTCGAGCAGCAGTTTGGCCGCATTGGGATGCGCGGCGCCCTTGGCGACCGAGGCGACCTGCAGGACGACCATCGCCGGTTCCATCTTGATCCACGCGGACGGCGCGCCCTTCTTGGCGCTGATGACCGTGTGATGATTGAAGATCTGCAGCGCCAGCGGGTATTCGCCGGCAATCACCTGATCCATCACCTGACGAGCCGAGACGTCGAGGTTGGCGATGCGCTGACCGGCAAGCTTCTGCAGATACGCCATGCCCTTCTCCTGGCCCATGGAGATGAGCACGTTACCGACGAAGCCGGGCCCGCCGGAGCTCGAAACCGAGCCGTTCCAGACCATTTTCCCCTTCCACTTGGGGTCGAGGAGATCGTCGTAGGTCTTGGGCTCGGTGCCCGGCTTGATCAGGTCGGTGTTGTAGCCCGGCGTCAACACATAGACGTTGGTCGCGACCCACCAGCCCTGGGGATCGGCGACATCGGCGGGCCAGTCCTTCGCCGAATCGGGCTTCCACGCCTCGACCAGGCCTTCCTTCTTCAGGACCTCGGAGGTGTTGGTGCCGTCGAAGAGGTCGGCCTGCAGCTTGCCGGCCTTGGCCTCGTTGATGATCTTGATCGCCGTCTCGGTCGAGTTGTTGCGCACGTAGCGCACTTTGATGCCGGGATACTTCTTCTCGAAGCCGGCCACGGTGGGGCGCACGTACTGATCGATGATCAGGGTCGTGTACCAGACGACCTCGCCTTCCTTCTTCGCGGCATCGACGATCGCCTGGTCGACCGCGCGGGCCGATCCGGACCACGCCAGGGCGGCGATCGCTGCGAGAATCGGAATAAGGCGCCGGCACATCATGCTGTCCCCCTGCGATTTTTCTTTTGCGGCAGTGTGGGCTGTGGCCGAGGAAGCTGTCAACGAACGGAGCGGTTCCACGGCCCGGATTCACGCGGCAAAAAATGGAACGCGCGTGCGGGTGCGTGGCTATTGACCCGCGCGGTCGGCCGGAAAAGTATGGCGCCCGCAACCTCAGGAGCTTCCGCAATGGCCGGCAATAAGGAAAAGTTCACCTTCGACGCGCGCGATTATCAATTGAGCTTTCTTCGCGACATGATGCAGCAATACGGCATCAAGGACGAAGGCAAGGCCTTGCGCATCCTGCTCGACTACGCGGTCCAGGACGGAGATCTCGACCAGATCTTCTCCAAGAAGAACATGCGCTGCATTGCCTGCGGCGGGGTCGTCTGACCCGCGTCGGGGCGCGGTGTGAGCGGCCGCGCTCGGAGAACTGTCCGATGCGTCACGCCTCGCTGCTGGCCGTACTCGTCTTTTTCGCGATCGCACCCGGCGTCGCCGCGGCGCAATCCGTCCAGGGGCCGTTCGATCCGGCGGCGCGGCACGCGCTGGCAACCCGGCTGCCGGCGCCGAAGTCGACACCATCCGCGTGCGGCGAACCGCCCGCTCCCGTCGTTCGTCTCGCGATGGAGGGCTTCTACGCCGATCCCAGCTCGAGCATTGTCGATCCCGGGAGGATGTCGGCGTATCACGACGCGGCGAAGCCGATCGAAATTTTCGAGTCCGGGATCGCCCGCGCCAGCGACCGCTATGTCCGCGCCGGGGACCGGGACAGCGCCCGCTGCGCGCTCGCGTGGATGGCTCGGTGGGCGGAATCGGGCGCGATGCTCGACGCGGCCACCAGCCAGGGCGGTTATGTCCGGAAGTGGGGGCTGGCGCCGGTCGCCGCGGCCACCCTCAAGATACGCGCCGCGAATGTGGATCCGGTCGCGCTCGGCCGCGTGCGCGAATGGGTAAGACGGTGGGCAGGGCTCGTCCGCGACGAATACGAGGCGCGGCCGACCTTGAGCAGCCATCGCAACAATCACCTCTACTGGGCGGCGTGGTCGGTCGGGTTGGCGTCAACCGTTCTGGACGACCGTGCGCTGCTCGACTGGAGCATCGCCAAGCTGCGCGTCGGCATCGACCAGATCGACGGCCGCGGTTTCTTGCCCCTCGAAGTCGCGCGGAAGGGACGTGCGCTGCACTACCACGTGTTCGCCGTGGCGCCGCTCGTGCTCGGCGCCGAACTCGCCGCTGTCAACGGGATTGATCTCTACGCCGATCGCGACGGCGCACTGCACCGGCTGGTGGCGGCGACCGTTGCCGGGCTGGCCGATCCAACCCCGTTCGCCGAGGCCGCCGGGGCGACGCAGGAGACCAAAGGTCTCATCAACGGTGGCGATCTCGGCTGGCTCGAGGCCTACGTCGCCCGGTTTCCGGAGCGCGCCGTGTCAAAGACCGCCGCGGCGTATCTGAAGCGGGTGCGGCCCGCCTTCAACCGCTGGTACGGCGGCGACGCGACGCTTCTTTATGGGGCTGAGGTGCTGCCGTAGAAGGTGGTGCCGGCGGAGGGGATTGAACCCCCGACCTTCGGTTTACAAAACCGCTGCTCTACCGCTGAGCTACACCGGCGTGCCGACACCATAGGGCGCGCCCCGAATCCCGGCAAGCCGACCGACTTCCCACAGTCTCTGCTCGGTTTCTCCACAGCCCCCTGCCGGCCGCGCTCGCGTGCGCGCACACTCCAGGCTTTGGAACACAAGGAGGCGGCACGTCATGGTGCGAGACACGTCCGGCGGTGCGAAGCGACGGAACGGTCTCGCCGAATCCGCGCTTTGCACAGCTCATCGTTTCCGCGCGGAAAAAGCTGCGCGCGAATCTGCGAATGCGCCCGCGCGCCGCGAATTTTCGCAAAAAATGGCGGCGCGCCGCGACACGCGCGCGACAAATTAGGCGCTACTTCACGCCGAGTCGGGCCAGTTCGTAGAGCGCGCAGGCCGCAGCCGCCGAGACATTCAGGCTCTCGACCGCACCCGACAACGGAATGCGGACGAGCCAGTCGCAGCGCTCGCGCGTGAGCCGTCGCAGTCCGGTTCCTTCGGCGCCGAGCACCAGCACGATGCGGCCCGACAGATTCGCTTCGGCCAGCGTCTTCGGCGCCGCGGCCTCGAGGCCCGCGATCCAGAAGCCCTCGGCCTTAAGCTTCTCGAACGCCCCGACGAGGTTCGGAACGCGCGCCAACGGCACGCGTTCGAGCGCGCCCGACGCGGCCTTGGCCAGAGCTCCCTCCGAGGGCGGCGCGTGGGCTTCGGTCATCACCACGCCCAGCGCGCCGAGTGCCGCCGCCGAGCGGACGATGGCGCCGACGTTCTGCGGATCGGTCACCTGGTCGAGCGCCAGCACGATCGCGTGCTCACGGCCTTCGGCTGCGGTGAGCACATCGGCGAGGCCGGCTTCGGGGAGCGGGTCGGCGAGCACGGCGAGCCCCTGGTGCACCGCACCGTCGGGGAGGGCGTGAGCGATGGTGTCCCGGTCGACGATTTCGGGCCGGATCGGCAGGTCGCCCGGCAGGCCCGCGTCCTCGCCGCGGGCCACCAGGAAGCGGCGGATCACCCGACGGTCGTTGGCGAGGACAGCCAAGGCCGCGTGGCGCCCCCAGATCCATTGCTGGCCGTGGGACTGGCCGCCGCGGCGGCCGCGACCGTGCGGTTGCGGCTCGTTCCGCTGCTGCGGCGCGCGTTCGTCTCGGTTAACGCGGCCGGAACGGCCGTGGCCGCGTCCGCCGCCCTGACCGTCCCCGTGGCTGAAACCGGGCTTTCGTGGGGCCCTTGGGTTGCGCTGTGTCACGATGCTCCTTATATTATGCAGCAAAGTTGCGCAGCGAGCGCGATCCCCCGCCACTTATTCCCGAGTGGCGGACGGAGTCGCTTCGCTGTGTTTTGCAGTTGACAGTAAAGGATTATTCCTCATATTGCGCCTTCCATTTCGCCCGCCGGTTCGGCCCCGGGCGGAGGGGTGGCCGAGCGGTCAAAGGCAGCAGACTGTAAATCTGCCGACGTCAGTCTACGAAGGTTCGAATCCTTCCCCCTCCACCAGGCGCCGCGGGCGCGGTCGCCGGCCGGTTGGGAAGGTAGAGCGGACCGAGGGGCTGCGCTCGGCGTACATCCGGCAGAGGGCAGCCGGCAGAGGAACGGTGGACCGGGGCGGATGGAAGCGCGGGTGTAGCTCAATGGTAGAGCACCAGCCTTCCAAGCTGGCTACGAGGGTTCGATTCCCTTCACCCGCTCCATCGCTCTGCAGTCTGCGGCAATGGCCCTAAACGGAACAGCTTCAACCTCACCACAACTGGTACGGCTCTAGGAAAAAGCACCGATGGCGAAAGAGAAATTTGAGCGGAACAAGCCGCACGTGAACGTAGGCACGATCGGTCACGTCGACCACGGGAAGACGACGCTGACGGCCGCGATCACGAAGGTGTTGTCGGAGACGGGCGGAGCGACGTTCACGGCGTACGACCAGATCGACAAGGCGCCGGAAGAGAAGGCGCGTGGCATCACGATCAATACGTCGCACGTCGAGTACCAGACGAAGAACCGTCACTACGCGCACGTGGACTGCCCGGGTCACGCGGACTACGTGAAGAACATGATCACGGGTGCGGCGCAGATGGACGGCGCGATCCTGGTGGTGTCGGCTGCG
>Ga0310811_10004278_pt1 | contig 17943 bp, 16 predicted proteins | sample YCmetagenome_FD_207642 | JGI IMG/M metagenome (GOLD analysis project Ga0310811, IMG submission 207642) | Soil microbial communities from experimental microcosm in Duke University, North Carolina, United States - YC | ecosystem: Engineered > Artificial ecosystem > Soil microcosm > Unclassified ...
CAGTGGGTGTGGGAAGGGTCGAGTGCGGAATCGATCCTCGCCCAGGCGTTGGACGACATGACGGCCGGTACGCGCAGCCCCTATGAAGTCGCCGCCGAGATTCTCGAGCAGGCGAGGAGCGGAGCAGCCCGATGAGCATCGAGCGGAAACCTCTGTATACGGCCGAGGATCTCAGCGAGTGGAACGCCGCGGCGCAGCTGGGCGAGCCGGGAGCGTATCCGTTTACGCGCGGTATCCATCCTACGATGTACCGCGGACGGCAGTGGACGATGCGCCAGTTCGCGGGCTTCGGAACCGCCGAGGATACGAATCGCCGGTACAAGTTCCTGCTCGAGCGGGGCCAGACGGGACTCTCGGTGGCCTTCGATTTCCCCACGTTGATGGGTTACGACTCCGACCATCCGCGCTCGGAGGGCGAGGTGGGGAAGTGCGGCGTCGCGATCTCGAGCCTCGCCGACATGGAGGTGCTGTTCCAGGGCATCCCGCTCGACCAGGTTTCCACGTCGATGACGATCAACGGACCGGCATCCATCCTCTTCTGCTTTTACGTGGCCGCCGGTGAGCGGCAGGGTGTCCCGATCGCGAAGCTGCGCGGCACGGTGCAGAACGACATCCTGAAGGAGTACATGGCCCAGCACGCCTGGGTGTATCCATGCGAGCCGGCGCTGAAGATCATCGTCGACATGTTCGAGTGGTGCTCCACGCACACGCCGCTCTGGAATACGATTTCGATCTCCGGCTACCACATCCGCGAAGCAGGGGCGACCGCGGCGCAAGAGCTCGCCTTCACGCTCGCCAACGGTTTCACCTACGTCGAGCGCGGCATGGCGCGCGGTCTCGACGTCGACGCGTTTGGCCCGCGCCTCTCGTTCTTCTGGGATATCCACAACGACTTCTTCGAGGAAGTCGCGAAGCTCAGGGCGGCCCGCCGCATCTGGGCACGGCATCTGAAGGAGCGCTATGGGGCGAAGAATCCTCGCACCTGGATGCTGCGTTTCCACTCGCAGACGGCCGGCGTGACGCTCACCGCCCAGCAACCGATGAACAACATCGTGCGCGTTGCGTATCAGGCGCTCGCGGCGGTGCTGGGCGGGACGCAGTCGCTGCACACGAACTCGCTCGACGAGACGCTCGCCCTGCCGACCGAGCAGGCGGTGCAGGTGGCGCTGCGGACGCAGCAGATCCTGGCGGCCGAAACCGGGATCCCCGATGTGATCGATCCGCTCGGCGGATCCTACTACGTGGAAGCCCTCACCGACCAGCTGGAGCGGGAGGCGGAGGGCCTGTTCGCGGAGATCCAGTCGATCGGCGGAGTGGTGAAGGGGATCGAGAGCGGCTGGTTCCAGCGGCAGATCGCCCGCTCGGCGGCCGATTTCCAGCGCACGGTGGAGCAGGGCGAGAAGATCGTGGTCGGCGTGAACGATTTCCTGTCCGAAGACGATCATCCCGTGGAAGTGCTCCGCGTCACGAACGACGCCGAGGACTCCCAGCGCGCTCGGCTCGGCCGGGTGCGCGCCGAGCGGGACAGTGCGCTCGTCGAGAGCCGGTTGCAGGTGCTGCGGACGGCCGCTGAAAACGATCAGAACGTGATGGGACCGATGCTCGACTGCGCGCGGGCCTACTGCACGCTCTATGAGATTCGCAGCGCCCTCGAGCGTGTCTACGGAGCGTATCGCGAGCCGGTCTTCTTCTGATGGCGGCCTCCCCGGCGGCCCCGGCGGTGGTATCGGTTCACGACGTCCTGTCCCGGCTGAACGCGATCCCCGCGGGCGCCGGCCTCGTGTCGTCGTGCTACTTGAAGCTCGAGCCGCGGGACAAGGCGCGCGGCAAGTATCTGATCAAGATGAAGAACCGGGTCCGCGAGACCGTCGCCGCACTGGCCAAACACCCCCTGGCGCATGCGGACCGAGAGGCCGTGGCCCACGATCTCGAGCGCATCCTGCGCTACCTCGAGGAGCCGGGCCGGTTGCCCCAGGCGCGCGGGATCGCCGTGTTCGCGTGCGGACGCGCCGGGTTGTTCGAGTCGATCCCCCTGCCGCAGGTGTATCGGTCCCGCCTCGTCGTGGCGGACGCGCCCGCGACGCGGGAGCTGATCGCGCTCGAGCAGGAGTTCGGCACGATCCTCGTGGCGGCGTGCGACCGCACGGGAGCGCGGTTCTTCGAGGTGACCGCGTTCAACATCGTCGAGCTGCCGGGCCTCATCTCGCTCGCCTCTCGCACGGAGAAGTTCCACGGAGAGCGGCAGGTGATGCGCGGCGCCGCCATCGGATCGGCCGGGGAGCACGGGCACCACGGCAGGATCCGAGAGGAGAAACACCGTCATTACGCGCACGTCGCCGAAACGATATTCCGCATCCACTCGCAGCGGCCGTTGTCGGGACTCGTCGTGGCCGGGATCGGCGTCGATGCCGCCGCCCTGGTGCCGCACCTCCACACCTATCTCCACGACCTGCTGCTCGGCGTCGTCCGGCTCAACCCCAAGACGGCGACCGCGGCCGAGGTACGGGAGGCCACGCTGGCCCTGCGCGACGAGCGGGGGCGGGCCTGGGAGCGTGCGCATGCGGAAGCGGTGCGTGATGGGCTCGCGACGGGGTGGGCGGTGAATGGTGTGGAGCCGACCCGGAAGGCTCTCGAGCGCGGACAGGTGCGCACCCTCCTCGCCGATGGGCGAGACGACGATGGCCGTATCGACGATGCTGTCGAAGAGGCACTGGCGCAGCGGGCGCAGGTGGACGTGCTCCAGGATGACCGCGCCCGCCGGTCCGTCAAAGGCCTGGCCGCGCTGCTGCGGTTCCGCCGGACATGACGCCGGCTCGCGCTGCCGCCCGCAAGCGGCCGATCCGGGTGCTCGTCGCGAAGCCCGGCCTCGATGGCCACGACCGCGGGGCGAAGGTGGTCGCCGCCGCGCTGCGCGATGCCGGCATGGAAGTCATCTACACGGGACTGCACCAGACGCCGGAGATGATCGCCCAGGCGGCGATTCAGGAGGACGTGGATGTGGTCGGGCTCTCGATCCTCTCGGGCGCCCACATGACGCTGTTCCCACGGGTGCGCAAGCTGCTACTCGATGCCGGGCGATCGGATGTTCTGCTGACCGGCGGCGGCATCATCCCCCCCGAAGACGTCGTCGAGCTCGAGCGGCAGGGAATCGGAAAGCTGTTCGGACCGGGCACGCCGACCTCGGACCTGGTGCACTACATCGAGGGATGGGCGGCCGAGCACGCCGCGGTCTAGATGAGCCGTCTCCAGAGTCTCTCCCGCGAATACCGCGAGCTCGCCGCACGCCTGGAGCAGGGCGGCGGGGCGGAGCGCATCAAGCGCCAGCACGACCAGGGGAAGCTCACGGCGCGTGAACGTCTCAAGGGTTTGCTCGATCCTGGTGCTCCCTGGCTCGAGATCGGACTCCTGGTCGCCTACGACCGCTACGATGGCCAGGCGCCGGGTGCCGGCGTCATCACGGGGCTGGGCCGCGTCGCCGGGCGGCCGGCGGTCGTGGTTGCCAACGACGCGACGGTGAAAGCGGGATCGTGGTGGCCAGAGACCATCACGAAGATCCTCCGGGCGCAGGAAGTCGCGATGCGCCAGCGGATCCCCATCATCTATCTGGTCGATTCGGCGGGTGTGAACCTGCCGTACCAGGGAGGAGTGTTTCCCGGGCAGTACGGGGCGGCCCGCATCTTCTATTACAACTCGATCATGCGCCGCTTTCTGCGGGTTCCGCAGATCGCCGCCGTGATGGGACCGTGTATCGCGGGCGGGGCATATCTGCCGGCGCTGTCGGATGTGATTTTCATGGTGGACGGCACGTCGTTCATGGGACTCGGCGGACCGAATCTCGTGAAGGGTGCGACCGGCCAGACGGTGGATGCCGAGACGCTCGGCGGATCCGCGACCCACACGGCGATCAGCGCGGTCGCGCACTACCGGAGCCCGAGCGACGCCAAGTGCCTCGAGCAGATCCGGGAGTACGTCGGTCGGTTGCCGCGGTCGGTCTCCGCCGAGTCGAACGGTACGGCGCCGAAGCGTCCCGCCACTGATCTCTACAGCTTGCTCCCACCCGACCACCGCATGAGCTACGACGTCGGAGCAGTGCTCGATTGTCTGCTCGATCAGGGCCAGCTCAATCAGTTCCAGCCGGATATCGGTCACGAAATGATCTGTGGCCACGGAGCAATTTCAGGCCGGGCGGTAGCGGTTATCGCGAATGCCCGAGGGGTGATCAAGGGCAAGCAGGGCCAGCCGCCGCGGATCGGCGGTATCGTGTACACGGAGAGCGCCGAGAAAGTCGCGTACTTCATCGAGAACGCCGATCGGGAGCGGATCCCGATCGTTTTCGTCCAGGACGTTTCGGGGTTCATGGTCGGCATCGAGGCGGAGCATTCGGGGATCATCCGCGCCGGCGCTCGCTTCGTCGAAGCGATGGCCACCGCTACGGTCCCGAAGCTCGTCCTCACGGTGAACCACGCGTCCGGGGCCGGTTACTATGCGATGGCGGGCCAGGGGTTCGACCCCGACTTCATCATCTCCTGGCCGACCGGTCGCATGGGTGTCATGGAGGGGGAGTCGGCGGTGCAGGCGGTGTTCGGACCCGACGCCGCCAAACCGGACAATGCCGCGGCGGTCGAGGCGATGCGGACCGACTACGAGCACCAGCTCGATGCCCGGTACGCTGCGGCCCGCGGGTACGTCGATGCCATCGTACTGCCGGAAGAGACGCGAACCATTCTGGCGTTTCTGCTCGAGGTGACGGGAGAATTCTCCGGTCCGCACCTCGGATCGTTCATTCTCACACCGACCCCTTGATGCAAACCCGGACAGTGGTGCTGGTTCTCGCAACGGCCTGCAGTCATGCCACGGCCGTGCAGGTCCCGTCGCCGGCCAACACGCCGGGAGCCGTCGCTCCCATGCCCGGAGCTCCGGCCGCCCCGGTGGCAAGCGATGCGGTGGCCGCGACTCAGGCGCCGCAGCCACGGCCGACCAGTCCGGCCGTGCCGCCGCCCCTCGCGCTGCTCGCGGGGCTCATGCCGCTACGCAGCACCGGGGTGGAGCAGTTTCGCGCAGCGCACCCCACGTACGACGGCCGCGGCGTTCTCATCGCCATTCTCGATTCGGGGATCGATCCGGGTGTGGCCGGTCTCGTCGTGACGTCCACCGGCGGTCCAAAGACCCTCGACCTGCGCGATTTCTCGGGTGAAGGGCAGGTCGTGCTGCGCCCCGTCTCGCCGTCCGCGGACGGATTGCTCCAGGTGGGTGGCCGGACGCTGCGCGGCGCGTCCCGCATCGGACGGCTCGCCGCCAGCGCGGCGTGGTACGCCGGCGTATTTCGCGAGCTGCCGCTCGGGCCCCTGCCAGCCTCGGACGTCAACGGCAACGGAACCAATACCGACGCCTTCCCGCTCGTCGTCGTGCGCGCCAGCGATGGCTGGGTCGTGTTCTTCGATTCGAACCTGAATGGATCGTTCGAAGACGAGCAGCCGCTGCACGACTATCGCCAGGGTCGGGAGACGATCGCGCTCGGCCGGCAGCCGCTGACGCTGGCCGCGAATTTCTCCGATTCGAGCGGCGTGCCGACCCTCGACCTCTATTTCGATACCTTGGGGCACGGCACGCACGTCGCCGGTATTGCCGCGGGCCACTGGCTGTTCGGCGTCGCCGGATTCGACGGGGTCGCGCCCGGCGCGCAGGTGATCGGCCTGAAGATCGCGAACGACGCCCGTGGCGGCATCTCGGTGACCGGGAGCATGCAGCGCGCAATGCAGTACGCGGCGCGGTTTGCGGCCGAGCGGGCACTGCCGCTGGTGCTCAATCTGAGCTTCGGCGTCGGTAACGAGCAGGAGGGCCACGCGGCGATCGACTCGGTGGTGAACGCCTTTCTGCTGGCGCACCCGAATGTCGTGCTGACGGTGAGCGCCGGGAACGACGGTCCGGGACTGTCGACGGTCGGCTTCCCCGGCTCGGCGGACCTGGCGCTGTCCGTCGGGGCGCTCGAGCCCGGAGCCTTCACGCGGCCTCCGCAGGCCGGCCCGCCGCCGCCCGACCGCATGGGATGGTGGAGCTCGCGCGGCGGCGATCTCGCCAAGCCCGATGTCGTGGCACCGGGGGAAGCGTTTTCATCGGTGCCCCGCTGGAACCTGGGCGACGAGATCAAGTCGGGGACCAGCATGGCGGCGCCCCAGATGGCCGGCTTCGTGGCCTGCCTGCTGTCGGCGATATCGCAGGAGGGCCGGTCCGTGACGGCGGCCGACATGATCCAGGCGTTGCGCACCACCGCCGTGCCGCTCCCCGGGTGGAGCGCGGTGGAGCAGGGGTCGGGCGTACCGAAACTCGAAGCGGCGTATCGCTGGCTCGTGGCGGGTCACCAGGGGTCGCGCTACGTCGTGCGGACGGCGGGCGGGTCGCCCGCGGCGCTGCGACGCAACGGCTTCGCGACCGCCGCCGATACGACCGATCTTTTCACCGTCACGCACGCGGACGGGCTGCGGGGAGCGCAGTTCCTGCTGACGAGCGACGCGCCCTGGCTCACCGTCCCCGCCGTAGTCACCTCGCAGGCCCGCTCGACGGCCATTCGCGTGAGCTATCGACCGACGCTGTTGCTCGCGCCTGGCCTGTACGTCGCCACCGTCACCGGCCGGACCCCGACGGACAGCCTCGCGGGCCAGCGTTTCCGGCTGGTCAGCGCCGTCATCATCCCCAACGATCTCTCGCGGTCCCTCGTCGACACGGCGCGCGTGCTCGGTCCGGGAGCGCTACGCCGCTACTTCCTGCGCGTCCCGGGCGCGACGTCCTTCTCGTTCACCGTGTCGGTAGCGGATGCGGACGACGGTGTCCTGGCGCTGCTGTACGACCCCGATGGCCGGCCTGCCACCGCGAGCTCCGACAGCATCGTGCAGGTGGGATTCGGGAAGGCCGGATCGACCACCGTCCTGGTTCCCGCCGAAGACGTGCGCCCGGGGGTCTACGAGCTCGACCTCGTGAACCAGTCAACGACGCGGACGACGGTGTCGGTGCGTGCGCAGCAGGCGTCGGTTGCGTTGACGCCGCGTGCCGATGGGACCGTCGAGGTGACGAATGTGGGTGCCGGAACGGCGAACCTCAGCGCGCTCGCGTCGCTCGCCGGTGCGGAGCGACGCGTCGACGTCCGTGGGAACGGGGCGATACCTGAGAGCCTGTGGGTGAGAGTTCCCGAATGGGCCGTGCGCGCCGAAGTGCTCGTCGAAATGCCGCGTCCGCAGTGGGAATTGTTCACCGACTTCGGCGTGAGCGTTTACGACTCGGCCGGCCAACAGGTGAATGCCGCGCCGATGAACTACGCCCGGGGACGGCAGACGTTCGACATCCCGGCTGCGCTTGCCGGGCGCGCGGCGCTGATCGAGCTGTTCCCGGCGTTCGCACGGCCCGACTCGGCGCCGCCCTGGCAGGCGTCGGTGCGCGTCCGGTTCTTTACCGACTCGCTCGAAGCGGCGGCACCCGTGCGCCCGCTCGACGTCGTCGCCGGGGGCCGCAGCGTGCTGCCGGCGGTGAGTGTGCCCGTCATGGCGCTCCCGGATGGCTTCGCGCCGCTGATCGAGTGGCGCCTGACGCCGGCCGGCGGCGACGGCGTGGCGGCCCTGGGATACCAGCAGGCCCGCCAGCCGTGAATCGACCGATCCGGATCGCGGCCGGACAAGGATTCTGGGGGGATTGGCTCGAGGCTCCCTGGCGCCAGGTCACCGGCGGCCCCATCGACTACCTGATGATGGACTACCTCGCCGAGGTCACCATGTCCATCATGCAAAAACAGAAGTCCCGCGATCCGCTGCTCGGGTATGCCAAGGACTTCGTGCCGCTGATGGAGCGACTCCTGCCGGAGCTGGTGCAGCGCCGGGTAAAGGTGACGACCAACGCGGGTGGCGTGAATCCTCGCGCCTGCGCCGAGGCCGTCGCCCAGGTCGCGCGCCGGCTGGGCCTGGGCGGCAAATTGAAGATCGGCGTCGTCTCGGGCGACGACCTCCTGGGACGAGTCGATCAGCTGCTCGCCACGGGGCACCCGCTCGCGAATCTCGATACCGGGCGTCCGCTGCGCGATGTGCGGGACCGGCTTCAGTCGGTCAATGCGTACCTGGGAGCCGCGCCGATCGTGGAGGCACTGGAGCAGGGCGCCGACATCGTCATCACCGGACGGGTGACCGACACCGGCCTCACCCTCGGGCCGATGATGCACGAGTTCGGGTGGTCCGCGGATGCCTGGGACCTGCTCGCGGCGGGGACCGTCGCAGGGCACACGATCGAGTGCGGCGCGCAGTGCTCGGGGGGCAACTGCCTCGTCGATTGGCAACACATTCCGGATCTCGCCAACGTCGGGTATCCGATCGTCGAAGCCCACGCCGACGGCACCTTCGAAATCACGAAGCACCCGGGAACGGGCGGTCGAGTCAGCGTTGCCGGCGTCACCGAGCAGCTCGTGTATGAGATGGGGGACCCCCGCTCGTACATCACACCCGACTGCGTCGCCGATTTCACGACGATTCAGCTGCGGCAGTCCGGGAAGGACCGCGTGCGGTTTTCCGGGATCCGCGGCCGCCCCGCCACCGACAAGCTCAAGGTTTCGGCGGCCTATTTCTATGGCTATAAGGGCGTCGGCACGCTGGTGTACGCGTGGCCCGACGCCTTGCAGAAAGCGCGCGCCGCCGACAAGGTGCTGCGTCAGCGCCTCGCGGATCTGGGGCTCGAGTTCGAGACGATCCTCACGGAGTTCGTCGGTGTGGACGCGACGCACGGGCCGCTGGCATTGCGCGAGCGCGAGGGGAAGGACGTGCCGGAGGTGCAGCTGCGGATCGGGGTCAGGGCCCCCGGGCGAGAACCCGTCGAGCGGTTCACGCGCGAGATCGCGCCCCTGATCCTCAACGGCCCGCCCAGCGTGACCGGGTTTGCGGGCGGCCGTCCCAAGCCAGAGGAAATCGTGGCCTATTGGCCCGCGTTGCTCGACAGAACCGAGGTGCAGCCGTGCGTCGATCTCGTCCGAGTGTGAAGACCACGCGGCGGCGCCGCACCGTCCGCCTCGTCGAGCTGGCGCACGCTCGCTCGGGCGACAAGGGCGACACCGCCAACGTCGGCCTGATCGCCCGGCGTGCCGCGGACTACCCGATGCTCGAGCGGAAGGTGACCGCCGCGCGAGTAGCGCGGCATTTCAAGGGGATGATCCGTGGTCCCGTGGAGCGCTTCGAGCTGCCCAATCTCCGGGCGCTGAACTTCCTGTTGCACGGCGCGCTGGACGGCGGCGGGACGATCTCTCTGAAGACGGACGCGCAAGGTAAGGTGTTCTCCACCGCGCTCTTGCGGATGGAGATCGAGGTGGACCGGTGACGGAGCGGATCGCCGCGGCGCTGGTGGACGGAGTGCTGACCGGCACGCTCAATCGACCGGAGAAGAAGAATGCCATCGACTCAGGCATGATCGATGGGCTGGCGGCGCTGCTGGAGCGCGCTGAGCTTGAGGCGGCGGTGCGCGTGGTGGTGGTGCGCGGGGCCGGCAAAGACTTCTGCGCCGGGATGGATCTCGAGGAGCTGCTGCAGTCGGCGGATCGGTCGGTAGAGCAGAACCGGGCGGCGGCGCTGCGGTTCGGCGGGCTCTTCCTCCAGATGCGGTCCCTGCCGAAGCCGGTGATCGCCGTGGTACACGGCCGGGCGCTCGCGGGCGGCTGCGGTCTCGCGACCGCCTGCGATCTGGTGTTGGCCGCGGAATCGGCGCAATTCGGATATCCCGAAGTGCAGCGGGGGTTCGTCCCGGCGCTGGTGATGAACATGCTGCGGCGCGCGGTGGGTGAGAAGATCGCGTTCGACCTGGCTGCGACCGGCCGTCTGATGACGTCGCGCGAGGCCGAGCGGGCGGGTCTCGTCTCCCGGGTATGGCCGGATGCGGATTTCGAGGCGGGCGCCCAACAACTGGTGCGCACCATCGCAGGGCTCAGTCCCACGGCTCTCGCACTCACCAAACAGCAGCTCTACCGGCTCGATGGCGTCGGCTTCGAGGAAGGGATCCACTTGTCCGCGGACGTCAACGCAGTAAGCCGGACGACAGCTGACTTTCGTACAGCGATCGCTGCGTTTCTCAAAAAATGACCCTCAAGGCATGGGCCTTCGGCCTCGGGGTGTCGGTCGGAGTCGTGGGCATGGCGCTCACCCTGCGCTGGCTCGTGTGGGTGGCTGTGGTACTTCTGGGTGTCGCATTCCTGCTGCGCTTTCTCTCGAAGACCGGAGCGGACGCCCGCTAAAACCCTGAACGGGCGTACGCTTTGCAGGCGCGTAACTTGCGTCGCACCGGAGCTTGGTTGTCCAGCGTGGATCCGGCTGCCTGGGGTCGCCCCCGCGTGGTCCGGCTCAACGTGCCCTGAGGTTCCATGAGGGTCCGTTCGAATCGGAGGGGAGATGTTGACGATCGTCCTGGGGATCGGGGCGTTGGTGGTGGGGGCAGTCCTCACGCTGTGGCTCCTCGCATTCGCCTTGCTGCGCGACGTGCCGTCCGGTCAGATCCGGCTGGTGACGTGGTTCCACGGGCGGACTCGGATTTACCGGGGACCTGCGAAATCCCGGGAATTCCCCGTGCTCTCGACGGGAGCGACGATTCCGATCACCCCCATCAATGTCGCGCTCGAGCTGGCGGATCAAACACTCGACTCGTCGGCATCAGGGGGTCTCGGACCCGTCGAGGTGCGCGCGGCGGTCACGGCGATCGTCTCTGTGGGCGACCACGATGCGATGGTCCGGACAGCGGCGACGACCTTCTTCACCAAGGGCGCTGCGGAGCAGGCCGACACGCTACGGGATTTGGTGTCGAGCGCCGGCGCCCGCGCCCTCAACCTGCTGGGACACGATCAGCTGTTTGACGCGGTTCCTGCGGGCGATGCGACTCTCGTAGAGCGCGAAGGACATCCGCTCGCGGTCATGACGCGGCACGTGGCGTCGCGTGAGCTGGCGGACCTGGGGCTCGTGCTCCGGTCGCTGTATGTCAAATCGATTTCATCGGGACTCGTCGAGTCAAAACGTCGTGTGGCCGATGCCGAGGCGAAGGCCAGTGCGGAGATCGCCGTGGCCCAGCAGGCGCGCCGCGCGCGGGAGGCGCAGCTCGAGTCCGAACGAGCAATCTCCGATCGGGAACGTGAGTTGGAGCAGGCGCGGTCCGATAACGCCGGGCTGATCGCGCAGGCGAAGGCCAGACAACAGACGATCGAGGCCGAAGCGAACGCGCAGCGCGTGCGCGCCGAGGCGGAGGCCGCCCAGGAAGCGCTGCGCGGCGCGCAGTTCGGGCTCGCCCTCGACGAGGCGTTGCGGATCACCAAGATCGCGGCGGCCCAGGCCGATGGCTTCCGGAAAGTCAACGCAACGATTCGTGAGGGTGGGGACAGCTATTTCCGCTACCGCCTGATCGAGATGCTGCCGCAGCTCACGCCGGCAATCGCGCAGGCGCTGGCTAATGCGAACCTCGCGTCGGGGGCGAAGGGCGACGGAGCGCCACCCGCCCTCGCCACGAGCGGCGTGACCGAGGTGATCCAATCCGCACTGGCCGGACAGCTCGCGCAGGTCGAAGGCCTCACGATTCCTCCAAACCACCGTCCAGGGCGTCACGGCGGACGAGTAGCGGTTCGTAAGCGCCCGTCGGGCTGAGGTTTACGCAGTCACCGCGCCACAGGTTATCGTTGTGCGGGTCCTATGGATGCGTACACGTTCGGCCTGGCGCTCGGCGCGGTCGGGTTAGCCGCGATGGCGATCGGCGGGCTGAGTCACTTCACGCACATTCGATTCGGCCGGCACGGCCACGCCGGCGCGCGGCATGGCCATGCTGCGGCACGGCACGGCCATGGGCCCGGCGCTGCCCACGGGCACCGCCCGCACTCGTCCATCGGCCACGGCTTGAGCCGCCTGCTGACCTCCCTCTTGTCGCCCCGAGTGCTCTTCTCGTTCGCATTGGGTTTCGGAGCCGTCGGTGTCGCGCTCAGGAGCCACCTCCCATGGCTTGTCCTAGCCATCGCGGCCTTAGCTGGGGGCGCCGTCTTTGAGCTGGCCCTGGCGCGTCCCATCTGGAACCTGACCGACCGGTTCGCCTCGTCGCCTGCGCTGACTCTCGAGTCGTGCGTCGGGGACGAAGTCCGGGCAGTGGGCGGGTTCAACGCCGTCGGCGAGGGGTTGGTTGCGCTGGAGCTCGATGGGCAGATCGTGCAGCTGCTCGGACGCCTTGCCCCCGAGGCCCTGGAGACCGGACTGCGAGTGCGCAGTGGAGATCGTCTGTTTGTTCGCGAAGTGGACGGCACCCGGCATCGGGTGACCGTCTCGCCGTTGCAGGACTAGGGGCGGGAACGCCCGGGAGGGTCGTATGCTGACGGGTTGGTTGTTGATCGCGGCGGTGGTCGCGGGTGCATTGATCGTGACGCCGCTCATCGTGTCGACGTTTCTGCGCGATGTCGCCGCCGGGACGATTCGGCTGGTGAGCTGGCTGCAGGGCACCACCGCCATCTACCGCGGGCCTGGGAAATCGAAGGAGATCCCCCTCTTCACCACGGGGACCACGATTTCCAGCAAGGTGATCAACGTGGATCTCGACATCACCGACCAGACGGCGGACATCGACGAAGCGGGCACGCCGCGCCCGATCAAGGTGCGCGTGCTCGCCAGCGCGATCGTGTCGGTGGGAGATTCCGACACGATGATCAAGACCGCCGCCAACCGATTCTTCGCGAAGCCGGAGGGCGACCAGACCAGTACGCTGACCGACCTGCTTTCGAGCTCGGGGCGCCGGGCGATCAATCTGTTGACCCACGACCAGCTCTTCTCCGCCAAGACCACACGCGGGCTCCCGGCGGGAGTGACCGGTGCGGTCGTGGTTCCCGTGGAAGCGCATGCCATCCAGATCGTCGACGGTGTGGAAGAGGAAGACGACCCGCTCTCCATCATCATTCGCAAGGCCTGCTCCCGCGAGCTGACGGATCTGGGACTGGTCTTCAATTCGCTCAACATCAAGGTCGTGCAGTCGGAGGTGGCGGAGGCCCGACGCCGGCAATCGGCGGCGGAGGCCCAGGCCAACGCCGACATCGTCGCCGCGGTGCAGACGCGGCGCGCCAAGGAAGCGCAGCTCGAGGCGGAGCGCGCCATTTCGGACAAAGAGCGGGATCTGGAGCAGACGCGGGCATCGAACGCCGCGCTCATCGCCCAGGCCACCGCCAAGAAACAGGAAGCGCTCGGCGTACAGCGCGAAGCGGAGCTCGACGCGACGCAGATCGCCCAGGCGAAGGCGGACGCAGAGCGCGTGCGCATCGAAGCCCAGGCGGGCGCGGACGCGGAAGCGATCCGTATCACGAAGATCGCGGCGGCGCAGGCGGAGAGTGTCCGCAAGGTCAACGACGCCATTCGCGAGGGCGGCGAGAGCTATTTCCGCTACCGCCAGATCGAGATGCTGCCGATGATCGCGCCGGCCATCGCCCAGGCGCTGGCCGAGGCGAAGCTCATCACGATCGCGGGCGCCGGGGACGGCGCACCCGGCACCACCGCTTCCAATATCACGAGCGTCATCCAGTCGGTACTCGCGGCACAGCTGGTGGCGAAGAGCGGGATCCTCGATGCGGGCACGAAGGACGGCGGGCAGGCGGCGCCGCCCCCCGCGACGCAGGTGTCGGAAACCGCCCCGACGCTCGTGGTGGTCAACTCGGTCTGCGGCTGCGCGGCGCGGAACGCACGCCCCGCGGCATCGCTCGCCATTCAGCATCCCAAACGGCCGGCGAAGCTGATGACCGTGTTTGCGGGACAGGACGCCGAGGCGACGGCGCGGGCCCGCAGCTACTTCACCGGGTACGCCCCGTCGTCGCCGCAGATCGCCCTGCTGAAAGACGGCAAGCCGGTCTTCATGCTCGAGCGACGCAACATCGAGGGCCGTTCGGCCACGGACATCGCTGCCGATCTGGTGGGTGCGTTTGAGCGATTCTGCTGACGCCCCGCCTCCGGCGCCGGACGAGGCGCCCAAGCGCCTGATCGTCGTCGGGGACCGGGTGCTGATCGTCCCCGAAGCCGGCGAGGAGCGGACCAACGTCGGCCTCTACCTCCCCGCGACTGCGGTGGAGGCGCGCCAGGTGCAGGGGGGGCGCATCGTCGCGACCGGTCCCGGGACGCCGATGACCGAGCCCACAAGCATGGACGACGAGCCGTGGAAGATCCGCGGCCCCGACGTGAAGTACCTGCCGATGCAGGCTGACGTAGGGGACTACGCGCTCTTCTTCAGGAAGGCGGCGGTCGAGCTGACGTTCGAGGGCAAGACGTATCTGGTCGTCCCCCAGGCGGCGATTCTGGTCCTGGTCCGGCGAGAGGCCGTCGAACCGGAATAAAGCGATGCGGCTCGGGTGAAAGCGACCCCGGTTTTTCGGCCGGGGTCGCTTTCTTTGGCGGCTGTGATCGGGACCACTTCGCTCTACCAGGCCCGCACCGTGCTCGCCGAGCGCTTCGGATACACGAGCTTTCGGGCGGCGCAGCTCCGGGTCCTGCATCCGTTGCTCGAGGGCCGCCACGTCCTCGCGGTGTTGCCGACGGGGGCGGGGAAGTCGCTCTGTTACCAGGTCCCGGCGCTCCTGGCGGGCGGGCTGACGCTCGTCGTCTCGCCGCTCATTTCCCTGATGCAGGACCAGGTGGCGAGCCTGCGGCGCCGCAACATCCCGGCGGCGTACCTGAACAGCACCCTGTCGAAGGAAGACCAGCGGGCCATCCTCGACCTCGCCCTGGGCGGCATCGCGCGGCTGCTCTACTGCGCGCCCGAGCGGCTGGCGTCGCTCTGCCGCCTGATCCGCGATTCTCAAGTCCTCGTCCCCCTCTTCGCGATCGACGAAGCGCACTGCATCGTCGAATGGGGCAACGCATTTCGCCCCGTGTACCGTCAGCTCGGGGAGTTCCGCTACTACCTGCGCGAGCCCCAGACGCTGGCGCTCACCGGTAGCGCCACCCCCTCGGCCCAGACCGAGATCCTCGACGTCCTGCGCATCCCGCGGGCGAGTGTCGTGACCGCGTCGTTCGATCGCCGCAACCTCCGGTTTGCGGTCGATCGGGTGAAGGACGACCGCGTGCGCTTCGCGCGGCTGCTGCGTGAGATCGAGCAGGCACGCGGTCAGGTCATCGTCTATGCGCCGACGCGCCGCATCACAGAGCTCATCGCCCGGGCGTTGCGATTTCGCGGTGTTCGTGCCGCACCCTACCACGCGGGGCTCGACGCCGACGTACGCCGGCCGGTGCTGGGTGCCTTCCTGCACGACCGGGCGCCGGTCATCGTCGCGACCAGCGCCTTCGGCATGGGAATCGACAAGGCCGACGTCCGCCTGGTGCTGCACTGGGGACCGCCGCGGACGCTGGAGGCGTACTACCAGGAGGCGGGTCGAGCCGGGCGCGACGGCCGCAAGTCTCTGTGTCTGGTGTTGTGGCGGCGCGAGGACTTGCGGTGGGGGGAGCTGATGCCGGAGATGCGGCGCTACGTGGAGCAGCGCCGCTGTCGGCGGCGGCAGCTGCTGGAGCACTTCGGGGAGCGTCTCGGCACGTGCGCGGGATGCGATGTGTGCGGCTGAGCTGCTCACGCAACCACTTGTTCAAGACCCCGAGGCATGACACCCCGGGGTCTTGAAGAATGCGGCAGGTCGCTACATCAGAGGCCGAAACCTACCAGCAGCAGGAACGAACGGGTCTTGTAGCTCGACGAACTGGTGACCGTGTTGAGCTTGAGATCGGTGAGGCCGTAGACGTAGCGGCCTTCGAACGTGAACCGCTCACCCACGCGGACACCACCGCCGATAACGGCCGCGGTGGAAGTCTTGGATCGACCCGTAGTGGGACAGGGATTGCTGCCGTCACTGCAACGCAGCTCGAATGATACCTGCGGGCCGGCATAGGCGTACGGCGCGATACCGGGCGTCGGCACCATCAGACGCAGATACAATGGCACGTCGATGTAGTCCAGATTCCGCGAGTCGCCGGCTGTCGCGCTCTGGACGCCGCGCTGCGCATAGAGTGCTTCGAGGCCGAACCCGATCACGCCGCTCGAGCTCCCCAATGCCAAACCAGCGGCGAAGCCCGTGCGAGTGCTGAGATTGCCCGGCAGAACGCCGCGGTTCGAGACGTTGCCGAATGAGCCACCACCCTTGATGGCAAACCCGAGTTGGGCGTGAGCCATCGCGGGCGATAAGACCAACCCGACGATAGCCATATATGCGATGGAGCGTTTCATGGTCAGACTCTTTCTATGGTGATGGGGAGACGGCTCGAGTAGAGCGTTCCCGGTTAGATCTCGGTCTTCCGAGTTGCGATCAGGCGCAGCAATGCCTTGATCCCTACATGGAGCACGACGTAGGCGAGGATCGCGATCACGATCGGCAGGGCGAGCGTGGAGCCCTCCGCTGTCGGACTGGACACGATGCCCCGAAACATCGCGTAGAACGGTGCCGTGACGATTCGGATGAACTGTACGAACCCGGCGCCGGAGTTGGCTCCGATCAAGGCGAGAACGAGCCGAATCCCCAACAGCGTGTAGATGGCGTAAAAGGCGTAGTCGACGACCTGTGAGAATCGTGCCAGGCCGCGTGCACGTCCAACTTCGCGATCGGTGCCCACGACCTCATCGATGGCCTTGCCGCGAAAGTCTTCCGCGACCTTGTCCATCCGTTGACCCTCGGTCCGCGTGGCATGCTCCGCACGTTCGGCGATGTCGGCATTGACATCACGGTCGACCTGAGACTTCACCGCATCGTGCAGCACCGTGCGGCGGTTCTCGCCGACAGCCACTCTATTGTCTTCCATACGACGCTCCAATGTGAAATACGGTGAGGTGAATGTGATCGACGGGCGGACCTCACCACTTTCGAGGATAGTCCAGGCCACGACCTTCAGGTATGGCTCGAAGGGATGGAAGCGACCTAGTCCCGAGGATGACAGCATACAGTGCTCGGACACGTACATGACGTGATCCCTGCTGCAGAGCCAGCAGCCGCCGCCATTATATTTTCATCCATGCACGACGCCTTCTACTTTTCCGACCACCACCTCCAAGTCCGCGACATGGTGCATGACTTCGCCCGCACCGTCGTCAAGCCGAGCGCCCGCCAGCACGATCTCGACTCGTCGTTCCCCTGGGACAACGTCAAGCAGATGTCGGAGCTCGGGCTGTTCGGTATCCCGTGGCCCGAAGAGCTGGGCGGTGCCGGGATGGACTACCTGTCGTACATGATCGTGATTCACGAGCTCGCCAAGATCGACGCCAGTCACGCCATCACCGTCAGCGCCCACACCACACTCGGGACGTCGCCGATCATGGACTTCGGCACTACCGAGCAGCAGCGGCGCTTCGTCCCGCTGCTCGCCCAGGGGAAGGTGCTCGGCGGCTTCGGGCTCACCGAGCCGGGCGCCGGGTCGGATGCTGGCGGCACGAAGACGGTGGCGGAGGAGCGCGGCGACCACTTCGTCCTGAACGGCTCGAAGATCTTCATCACCCACGCCGGCGTCGGCGAGATCTTCGTCGTCACCGCACGGACCGATCAGGGCGCCGGCAAGACGCGCGGCATCTCCTCGTTCATCGTCACGAAGGACACCTCGGACCTGGAAGCGGCCAAACGGGTCGGCGTCGGCCACGTGGCCGAGCTGCCCAAAACACCGGGCGTGAAGGCGGCGAAGAAGGAGGACAAGCTGGGGTGGCGGGCGTCGGACACGCGCGAGCTGGTGTTCGAGGACGCGATGGTGCCGAAGGAGAATATGCTCGGTCCCCGGGGCAACGGGTTCCGCCAGATGCTGCACACGTTGGACGGTGGCCGCATCGGGATCGCGGCGCTGTCGTTGGGGATCGCGGAAGGGGCGCTCGAGGAGTGTCTCACCTATACCTCGCAGCGCAAGCAGTTCGGTCGGTCGATCGCGAGCTTCCAGGGAGTACACTTCGCCCTCGCGGACATGGCGACCGAAG
>Ga0310811_10004279_pt1 | contig 17933 bp, 18 predicted proteins | sample YCmetagenome_FD_207642 | JGI IMG/M metagenome (GOLD analysis project Ga0310811, IMG submission 207642) | Soil microbial communities from experimental microcosm in Duke University, North Carolina, United States - YC | ecosystem: Engineered > Artificial ecosystem > Soil microcosm > Unclassified ...
GAAAAAAGGCAAATAAGCTATCTTTGTTTTATGCTGCTAAAGCATCTGCTGCATTTCTTTGCCAGCAAAATAGGTGGTCAGTTTGCCACGGAATAGGGTGTAACATATCTCCGAAACGCCCACATCATCCACAGGGGAAATCTGAGGCTTGCCAAAGGGTTGGTACTTATTACAGTAGAATTTGAGGGCGATTATACTTATACGGAAAACTTAACGACCACAGAAGAAATAGACATCGAAAAAATGATGAACTGGAATATGGATTTTGAGGATATGAGGCGTAAAATGATTTCTTTAGTCAGCGATATTTGTTCCTTTTTTCTGCTGGGTCTTCACATTACCTATCCTACACATAACAACTCTCACGAGTCTTTTAAGCCTCAATCGAGTGGATTATTATCGTTTTCCGGCAATGGCGAATACATTATGGATGAACACTCGGATATTTTTTCCTATCCTTTATTGATCGAAGAAGATAGGCTACCGGCGTTAACAGCCGTTTTGCCTCAAATCGCCAAAGTTTGGCATAAGAATATCTGGTCTTTTTATCGGTTCCTGAAGGGTGTTCGTTCAGATTATATTACAATTGATAATTTTCTTGACTTAATGTTTACCCTGGAGAGCTTCTATGATAACAATACCTCTACCGAAATCATGAAATTGGTATCATCGGTTATCGTTGCAGAAAGCAAGGCCGATGCAAAGAAAATCCAGGAATTGTTGAATTATTGTTTCAGAATCAGGAATGAAGTAGCACATGGCGGAACTAATTATAGATTGTACGATTATGTACCTAAGAAGCAAAACGAGCCACAAGACAAGCTTTTAATTATTAAGCTTTACTGGGGGCTTAAAAATTTGAATATCCAACTGATCTACCACGGTATACTCAAGATTTTAAACGATAAAAATCCGACCCCGGCGTCATCCATCCGGTTCGGTATTTCCGACATCAGTGATAAGTGTTTTATATAGTACATAGTAGAGATTATAGTAATAAAAAATTACCTAGTAGAGAACTGCGTTAATCCGTAATTTTGTAGGTATGAGACACCAAAGTTTAATATCCTCTGATGCAACCGCCGAAGAAGGTAAGAAGTACGCTATTATAGAAGACCATCAGTTTAACATCGGTGAAGCCACTTTTCTAAATAAAGATGGTAACGAATTCGTCTTTGAAATTCATTTATCAGGAAACAGGAAACCAGAGAATTATGAGTATATGTACGACGTTGATTCCGATACTCAGGAGTTAATTGGTCTGCGTGCTAAAATTGCTGTTAAAAAATAATCCCCAGTTGAGATCTAGCTCTCTACTAGGGATTAAATTGATTGAAATAAGCGCATGCGAAAAAAACGTACTAAGATGCCAAACTTGACGCTGGAAGTTGAGGGTCAAGTTCCATCATTTTCCCTCTCATATTAGCCAGACGCGTCAAATCGTACATAAAATCCGTTGACAACAACAAGTCCTTCCACCCAAACGCCTCTTAGGAAACTAAGAGGCGTTTTTTTGTTACTTTTCACCTTATCAAGCGCCACGCCCAGGAAAAGCATCAGGTAAAGTATGGGGGATGTTTTGTTTGCGGCCATTAGTTTTTATTTTGTTAATAGTCGTTTAGTTACACGCCCGATGCTTAGTCCCTGTACAAGAATCGAAAACACCACAACGATATAAGTCATAATAACAAAGGTATCGCGGTACATAGCGCTGCTAAGTGAAAGAGCGAGTGCAATGGATAATCCGCCTTTCAGCCCGCCCCAGGTCAATATCGGGATGGCATTTTTTTCAAATGGCATGGTTCTTTTCAAGCATACAACGGGCAGCGCTACCGAAACCCAACGGGAAAAAAGCATGATCGGAATAGCTACCAGCCCAATGACCAGAGTTACCGGCTCGATTTTTAACACCAGCAGCTCAAGCCCTACCAGCATGAACAAAATGGCATTGAGGATTTCGTCAATGAGCTCCCAAAACTTCCCAAGATAATCCCAACTGGTTTCGGAAAGGCCCTCGCGGCGGGTCTTGTTTCCGGTGATCAGGCCGGCGACCACCATTGCCAGCGGACCGGATATATGCAGGTGCCCTGCCAGCCAGTAACCACCCGTCACTATGGCAAGCGTGATCAGGACCTCGATCTTATAATCATCCACAGAACGCAACAGTAAAAAACCTACATAACCCAGCAGCGCGCCAAAAACAAGCCCTCCGCCGGCTTCCCGCAAGAACAACTCCCCAAACGCCAGCCAGGAAAAGCCGCCGTTGCGCGCAATTTCGGTCATGGTGACAAACAAAACTACACCTACTCCGTCGTTAAATAATGACTCGCCCGATATTTTCAATTCCAGCGACGCTGGGATCCTGGCCTCTTTTAGGATACTAAGTACTGCTACCGGGTCGGTCGGCGATATAACCGTACCGAAGATCAGGCAATAGATCAATGGAACAGGATAATTAAGCCAGTCAAAAATCAGCCAGGTTAGGCCGCCAACCAGCAGCGCAGAGATAACGGTACCAAACAAGGCCAGAAAAGTTACAGGTAAGCGTTCCCTTGCCAGCTGTTTTCCATCGAGGTGTATCGCCCCGGCAAAAAGCAGGAAGCTCAACAAAAAGTTTAGTAATACCTCGCGAAAATCTACCGCGCCGATCATGCTGGTAAGGCTGCTGCCCAGTGTCAGGCCAAAGCCGCGAGCCAACAATAACAGTAGCGAAAAGCAAAGCGCAATGATCATGATGCCAATAGCGGGCGGCCATTTTAAAACCCGGTGGTTAACATAGCCAAAGCCTGCGGCAAGCAAAACGGTTAGGGCGATCAGGTCATTTGTGGTCATCTTGGCGAATATTAAAGGAAGGCGTCTTATAGTCTTTCGGCAGGTTTTCGGCTGGTATCGTAGTAGCGTTGCCATCGCGTAGCGCGTTATAATGCGGCGACATGATCTCTACACCAGCTTCGTTAAATTTATCCTGGATGTTTTGATGTAGTTGAGAGTAAATCTTTGCTTGCTGGTTGGGCATTTTGGTATAGGCATTGATCCGGTAGCTCACATAGTAATCATCCAGGCTGGTTTGCAGCACGTAAGGCGCCGGTTCACTTTCGATCAGTTGCGTGGAGAGTGCGGCGTCTATCAACAATTGGTGCACCTGCCGCCAGGGAGCATCATAGCCTATAGTAACCGTAGTATGAAGAATAAGGCCATTCGTAGTGGCATCGCTGCTAAAATTAACAGTATGGTTGTTCATAACCGTTGAATTAGGCACCGAAACGATCTCATTTTGAATGGTGCGCAGCCGGGTTACCAGCAAGGTTTTTTCTATAACATCCCCGGTTACTTCACCTATCGTTACCCGGTCGCCGATCTTAAAAGCACGCATATAGGTTAGTACCAGGCCGGCTACCACGTTGCCCAGCGCCCCGGCGGAGCCAAAAGTGAAAAGCACACCCATAAAAACCGAGACACCTTTAAAAACATTAGAATCCGAACCAGGCAGATACGGGAAAATGACGATCAGCATAAAAGCAAGTACAAGCACGCGAACTATCTGGTAGGTGGGATTGGCCCAATCAGGGTAAAAGCCAGGCACACGTAACTGGCCCTTTTCAATTTCCGAGCTCAAGAATTTAAAAAAGTGCAGCACGTACCTGAAAACAATCACCAATACAATAATGGTGATCAGGTTAGGGATATAAGCCCAAATACTTTGAAGAATTTTTTTAATTGGGCTTAATAACGAATGCAGCAGCAGCGCAGAAACATCTTTTGTAAATGGAAATATCCCGAACAAGACAGGAAGTGCAAGATAAACCAGCAGGATTATGAGTGCCCATTTGATGATTCGGAGTAGGTTATGTGCTACATGCTGCAAGGTATTTGCGGTCAGTAACTCATAATTCTTTATGCGCAGCCCACTGACCTGCTTGCCTGATAGCCAGCGGAACAAACGGATGATGCCATAGATCAGGAAGCCTGTTACAAACACTACCAATAAGGCAAGCAGGCTTTCACGCAGCACGTTCTGCCAGCGCGTCTCGTCGATATGGGCAGCTATAGCCGCGCCAATTTTTTTTGTTAACGTATCTGCCAGTTGTTTTCGGCCGGTGTTTTGCCAAAGTGCATCCTCATCAGAAACAGACATCAGCAACTGGTCGCGGTAACTAATATCCGTGCTTTGCTCCGAATTCTGTATTTTAAGGTCGTTTCTGGTAAAATTAGGCCGACCCGCGATCTGGCTGATCCGGCCGTCAATTGCTGCCGCCCGTTCCTGGGCGGTGAAACTACCCTGCCGGGTAAAAAGATAAAAAAGCGTATCGCGAAAAGGCGCTACTGCAAATCCTTTCACAAAGCCACGTAGGGAATCCACCTGGTGCATTTGGCGCACACGGCGTAGAGAATCTTTTGATCTCAGGCTGTTAAGCTCGGCCAGCAAAGAGGCTTTTTGCAGCTGGCCGGCGGTGCCGAATTGCTTCTCCAGCTCGAGTTTTTTCAGCGAATCTGCGCTGCGTTCAGCAGTCAGGGCCTTGATCCGGGCTTGCTGTTTATCCAGTTCCACATTGAGCAGGGAATCTTTCTTCCGGCGCAGCGAATCGGTTTGCGCGTAAACATTAACGCCGGATAACAGACAATATAGAAAAAGCAGGTAGTAATATCTCATACGGGAAACAAATTACGATTTAAGTGCTTTATAAATATAAATACTTTAAGCAATGAACAAAATAATCGGTGTATTGTTGCTGGTGGCCGGTATCGCGATGCTGATCTGGACCGGCTTTTCCTATACAAAAAAAGAAAAAGTGATTGATGCCGGGCCCATTCAGGTCTCCGCTGATAAGCAAAAAACGGTGAACTGGCCCCCTTACGCAGGCGGTATCCTGATCATCGGTGGCATAGTTTTGCTGCTGACCGCGAAAAAATCGCGCAGTTAATGTGCAGGAACACAAATTGCCTATTGTTGCTTTACGGGAATGGTGGGCCAAAAGTGCTGCCGGCACCTAATTTAACGTTCAATACCGATCTCACCAGCATGCCTTTTGATAGCCTCTGGCTCGAAAATGTCCCTTAAAGTTAACAAATCCGGGTCGCTTTTTTTCAAATCAGCTATCTATAAAGCCATTGGATAAGACCCATAGCCCACCCGTAAGCCTTTCATGAAAATGAACGGCTATTTACTTTTAGCTTACCAGCAAATTCATCCATTCTCCTAATCGGCTTACCATGCCAGTAATTGGCCAGCAATGAACCTGTAGTATTCATAATTGGGCCGAATACGGCAGGTGCCAGGCCTACGGTGGCGATCTTGCCCATTCCCTTTGCCAGTCCCGACGCGAGCCCTGCATTTTGCATACCTACTTCAATGGCCATGGTACGGCAATCGCGTTCGGTCATTTTGAATAATCGCCCGGCCCAATATCCGAATGTGTAGCCGAGTAAATTATGAACAAGTACCAGTATAACCAGCAGGCCGCCGATATTTAAAAGGCTGTCCCTGCCGGCAGCGGTAATGATAACTATGATAAACGCTATGCCAAACATGGAAACCAGCGGCATCAGTTTTTCGAGCCATGATGCGCGCTTTAGTAAGTATTTATTAAAAATAATTCCTATTGCAATGGGTATGATCACAATTTTGATAATGTCCCACATCATGCCCAGCCCGTCAATTTTAATAAATTCGCCGCCAAGCAACTTCATTAATAAAGGAGTAATAAAAGGCGCAAGCGAAGTGGAAACGGCAGTTATAGTGATTGACAGAGCCAGGTTGGCCTTTGCCAAATACGACATTACATTTGAGGCCATGCCGTTTGGCGAGCAGCCTACAAGTATTATCCCCGCAGCTATCTCGGGTGGGAAATGGCTTAATTTAGCCAGTGTAAAACCCAGCAACGGCATAATGATAAAGTGACTGCCGACACCTATAAACACCCCTTTAGGCATCTTTATCACGCCTGCAAAATCTTTTAACCCCATTGATGTACCCATGCCGAACATAATGAGCTGCAGTAATGGGGTGATCAAATTTGACAGTGTAAAGCCATTTACCTTAACAAAATATTGCGGAAAATATAAAGCGGCCGTTACCGATCCGAAAATAATGAGCGTATACGAAAAGCCTTTAAGCGTTGCAGATCCACGGCAGGCGATAGCCAGCATTATAAAGAAAGCAATAATAAAATAGCCTGCATGGGCAATGCCGTCCCGAAAAATGTAAAACACAGCTAAAAGCAGGCACATCACAGCAATGCCCCCTGAAATTTTATAAATATTGCTTTTTTTCAATTGCTTAAATTTAGGTTGTGATAATTACCAGGTACGTTTTTGCATCATGGAATCCAGGTGTGCCCGGGTCATTTTTCCTTTTTCCGGGTGTTGTTGCAGCCATTTTAAAAAAGCCTCCCTGATGTTGTTGCCCCATTCGCTGTCGATCTCTCCCGTTGAGAATGTACCTGCTTTCAGCATGGCGTGACTAAAGTCATCGCGCAAAGCAACAAATTCAGATATGGCGACAACCTTCTCCGCTAGATGCGCCGGGACGAAAAGCACGCCCTCTTTTTGGGCTATAACCAAATCGCCGGGTAAAACGATAGCATGGCCAATGCGGATAGGCGTATTAAGCCCCATTAAAACCATCTGTTCCATGTACGATGGATCAAAATCGCGTACAAAAGCGTTGAAGCCATGTATTTCTTTTAGTCCCTGCAAATCACGCGCTGAGCCATCAAAAATAACCCCATTGCCTGATTTTGCGAATATGGAATTGCCCAGGTTATCACCTATCAATGTGCCGCCTTTTATCTTCCCGAAGCCGTCGGCTACGTAAACGTCGCCCTTAACTAAAGCATCTATCGGCCATGAATTAGTATTACCTTTCCGGCCTTCTTTGGCACCCCGTTCTTTAATATTCTTTTCCACATCAGGGCGGCTCGGCATATACATGGCTGTAACCGCGCGTCCAACAACAATAGTAGTGTCACCTGACGTTTTCCAATCGCCCTCAAACTGGTTTTTATAACCTTCATTATTCAGCACTGTCCAGGCATCCTCAATACTTATCTTTTTTGCCCGTTCTATCAGCGAATCCGGTATTTTCGGCCTCCCATCGGCAAAGCGTTCACCCTTCCATTCAGATGTATAAAAGATCAGCTCATCTTTTGAAATGGTTTGCGCCTTAGCCTTTAAATGAACGCCTATGCTTATAATTAGCCCGGCTAATAGTAATTTGTGATACTTCATTACGGTTCAGTTGGATGTGTTTGTCCTTTAAGTGCATTTTGTTCGCTTTGTGCTACTTTTTTAGGCGGATAAATAGGGTTGGCTATGCCATTCAGGTCATATACAATTGCGCCCGCCCTGATGGTCATTTCGCATTGCAGTTTTTTGTCTGTTTCTACTTTGTAGCCAGTGTAATCAAACAAGCCAAACTTGCCTTTTACCATATTTAATATGGCTACATCGGCACATGATCCTACCGACAGGTTACCTAATTCTTCGTGTTTTATTTCTTTTGCCGGGTTTGACGTACTGGCCTGTATCACATCATGTAAAGGCATACCAATTGCCAGGAATTTATTCATACAGGTAAGCATGTCTTTCATCGCATCGTTCATGCTGCTCACATGCAGGTCGGTACTGATGGAGTTGGGGAAGAAGCTTTCTTTAGCTGCAGGTATGGCCTGCGAAAACGCGAAGCTGATACCTCCATAGCCTACGTCGAAAATGATCCCGCGTTTCCGGGCGTCATAAACAAATGGCTTTACCTTATTGGTAGTTATATCTACAATATACTCGCGGGTGCCCAACTGGCCAAAGCAATGGGTGAAAATGTCGCCTGGCCTCAAATGCTTCATAAATAACTCTTCAATCGGCAATGGCGGGTTACTTCCACCAAAATCTATCATCGCGGGGATCCCGCCCGCTAATGTTCCTGCCTCAACGGCGCGATCAGCCGGCGCCCAGTCATGCCCTTCGTAATGTGCCAGTTTAATACCTACAATAATATCTTTGTATTTTTTGCAAACGAGGGCGGTCATCTTGGGGTCCATGTCATTCTCGTTCTGCTCATAACCACCGCGCATACCTTCGCCCACAATATTTAAAAAAGCCAGTACACGTGTTTTTGACTGATCAATAGTTTGTGCTTTAAAAATTGGGAAAGTCCGCCAGCCTGAGCTCCCGGCGTCAACAACGGTAGTAACGCCATTCCTGAAGGTAAACCCATCCGGCGCTATGCCCAGGTTACCATCTTCGTATTGATGGTCAGGTTCCGTGCCATAAAAATCATGTGTATGGATATCAACCAATCCGGGGGTAACGTACATATCCTTAGCGTCTACAACCTGTATGGCGTGTTTGGGGTCGATATCTTTTGCCACAAGTGCTATTTTCCCGTTTTCAATAGCAACATCCATTATGGCGTCTATATTATTTTTAGGATCGATCACATGCCCGCCTTTTATCACGATATCATATGATTGCGCCAGCGATACCTTACTGAACAGCACCAGCAGGAAAAGCATTAAGTATAAACATTTTTTCATTTTCAGCTAATAATTACAATTATTGGTTTATGATTCAGATGGCGGATCTACACAGCGCCTTGTAATATTGATTTTACCCTCCCGGCAACAACATCTATTTGGTCGGGCCGCAAAAGCACTACGCCAACTGTTAGATGATCTTTACCGCCACCCGCTACAATACTCGGCGTTCCGCTTTTTAAAGCCGCAACTACATCCTGTGGTTTGATCTTCACCTTCGTATCATCCCATGTTACTTTCAAACTTGGGAATGCGTTTGCCGGCCCCGGATCAACCACTGTTTCGGTTTTTACGGTTTGCACTGTTTCCAGTTGCGAGCCGATGCGTTTGGCGCGGTCTAACCAGTCCTGCCATTCCTTTTTATGATCGCGTTCCAGATAAGCTTTCAATGCGGCGTACATGCCGAACATTTCTTCCTTGTTCACCTTCATCGGGCGCCCTATTGGCGCTTCGTTCGGGCTATGATTCAAACGGGCCGCAGTGATCAGGTCTTTGCGACCGAAAAGCAGCCCGGCGCTTTGTGGGCCCCTTATCATTTTACCGCCTGAAAAAGTTACGAGGTCGAAACCTATCTTCTGAAATTTAAACAGGTTTTCTACAGGTGGCACGTCTGCAGCAGCATCTAATAGGGTAGGGATATGGTGTTTTTTGGCTATCGCTACAAAGTCCTCATGCGTAACGCTGCTTTTGCCTGCCGCGTTGAAGAATAAGGCCATTACTGTCCGTTCATTAATGGCTTTTTCCATTTCATCATTACCTTCAACCTCAATAATTTGGGCGCCGGTGGTGGTAACCGCCTGGTCGAACAGGTACCGATGCGTTTTTTGCATGATAACTTCCGGTCGCGGGCCGTGCAGGTTGGGCAGCATTTTTATTTTTTCATTATCTGTTCCGGTTATGCAGGCGGCAGTACTCAATAATATCGCGCACGAGGCACCGGAAGTAACCATAGCCGATTCTACATTTAACATCTCTGCTATCTTGCCGCCCACCTTATCCTGTAGTTCATACATATTGGCAAAATCATGAGAGGTTGAATTGATGGCCTCCAATACTTCCGGCAGCATCAATGATCCTGATAAAAAGGTCATGGTTACCGAGGCATTAATTACCGGTGTAACGCCCAGTTCTTTAAACAGGTCGCGTGTGGCCGGTTTTGGTGGGGCAGGCGTTATGGCCTCAAAAGCCGATGCCTTACTTGCCAAAGCACTCGTTAAAGGTACTAAAGCAAGCCCTTTTAATATTTCTCTGCGTTTCATTTTCTGTTGCTGTTATATGTAAGCCATGCAATCCATTTCAACCAATGAGTTGCCGGGTACACCACCTTTGGCCACAGCAACAGTAGTACGTACCGGTGGATTTTTGCCGAAGCGGCCTTTATATACTTCGTTCATGCCCTGGTAATCGGCAATATCATTCAAAAAAACGCTTACTTTAAGTACTTTTTCCATCGAAGAACCTGCCTTTATCAATTCTTCTTCAAGCGATTTCAAAACGATCTCGGTATGTGCCTTTATCTCGAAAGGCTCAACATGGGCGCCTTTCCCGGCAATAAAAACAAGGTTGCCAAATTTGGTTGAGCCTGAAAACAGCGGCACATCCTGTAGCGTAGTTATATTGTTCACTACTTTTTCCCCGGTAACTTCAGCAACAGCACTTTTGCTTATGCCGAGAACTGATAGGCCGGCAATCGAAGCCAGCATTTTTTTTAGGGCAGATCTTCTTTTTTCCATGATGTTTTAAGTTTAGTGGTCGTATTTATGAGTTTGGTTTTTCTTATTTCAGGTATAAATTATTTTGCTGTTGCAGGCGGATTTTTAGTATTTAAGGTAAGTATATATTTTATCATTTTATTCGCATCATCTTTGCTAATGTTAGGGTGCGGTGCCATCGGAACAGGCCCCCATACGCCGCTGCCACCGCTGATAACTTTTTCGGTAAGTGTATTCACTGAATTTTGATCATGCGGATATTTCGCCGCTATAGCTGTATAAGCAGGGCCCACCAGCTTATCTTCCAATTTATGACAGGCAAGGCACCCCGATTTCGAGATTAGGTCCTTGCCATCAGCAATCTCCGCATCGGTAGCGAATGGAGGCGGAGGTGGCGCTTTCTTCACCGTGGCAGCCAATTTTTTCTTAGCGACTGTTTTTTTCTTAACCTGCGCAGACGACACACAAACCGATAAGGTAAATGCGATGCACAAAGCAGGTGTTATTAATTTTATGATGTTCATATTTATTTCTGTTTTTGGGCCATCTTCCATTCACGACCCGGGTCGTCCACCCTGAAAGTTTCAAGGTTACCCTGGTCTTGGAGGGTAGTATATATCGTTCTTCCATCCGGGCCGCCAAAGCAAACATTGGTTGGTTTTTTTCCTGTAAGCTGTATCTCCTGCAAAATTTTGCCATCGGACGATACTTTATCTATTACTCCTTTGCCAAAGCGGGCCTGGTAAATGTTGCCTTTCACGTCGCATCTTAAACCATCTGTACCAAAATCCGCAAATTCAATCAACAAGCGTTTATTGCTTATTTCGCCTTTGGATGAAAGATCATAAACCCATATTTTTCTCTTTTCATTTACATATAGCTTATGATTGTCGGGGCTAACATCTATCCCGTTCACGGTGCCCATGCTATCTAAAACCTTCATTTTGCCATCAGTGTCAATGCGCCATATTTTGCCTGTTCCTGCTTTCCAGTTCGGGTCGCTGGCATAAAGCCTGTCTTTGTTATCAATGGCTATATCATTCGGCTGGCTCATGGTGGTTTCGTGGGCAAAAATGGTTTGCTGTTTGGTAGCCATGTTCACCTTAATGATGTTATGCCCGGTGTAATCCGCGATCAGCATATTGCCCCGACTGTCAAACCTGATGCCGTTACCAACACTTCCTTTAGGCAGCTCGATAAATACGCTGGCCTTTCCATCTGGTGTTATTTTGCCAATGGTGCCGTCATGATCAAAATTTACAGCGTAAACATTGCCATATTTATCAACCGCAGGGCCTTCAACACCAATGGTGAAACTTTTAACCGGCGTAAAAAGCGAAGACTTGAAAAGCTGCGCATTATCTGTCTGCTGCGCATTCGAATTGATCGTGATAACAGCAAATAATGCAGCGAGTATTAGCCGCCCCGGCTTAAAAGCCATGTTAAATAATGATTTAATCCCTATCATGATTTTCTCGTGGTGCCATTTTTCTTACCGCGCTTACCTCTGCAGGTGTAACAACCTCTGGCAGGTTATTAAAATTTGATTTGATATAAGTGAGTACCTCAGCTATCTGCGCGTCAGATAAGAAACTGCCATGCGCGGGCATTACTTCATTGTACGATTGCCCTTTTACTGTTACAGGCCCTTTGAGCCCGTTCAGCACCACATAGATCAATCTATCGGTATTATAATTTACCCATTCAGACTGCGCAAGCGGGGGGAAACGGTTGCCGTCGCCCTTGCCATCACTTTGGTGGCATGCTATGCAGTAAGTAGTGTACACAGCTGATGCCGTAGGCATATCTTTAAACAAGTTATCTTTAATTTCATCTGGTGTTTTGATGTTTGATGCCGTCTTTTTCCGGTTATCCATCGCGGCCAATTGCGCGGTACCAAAGGCTTTTTTATCGCCGGTAAACGAGATGCGCCAGATCTTTCCTTTTTCAGTATCGCTGATATATAACGAACCATCAGGTCCTTCAGCCAAACCCATAGGGCGGTATACAGCGTTACTTACATTCAAAATAGGATCAACCCGGGCAAAGCCATCTGCAAAAACTTCCCATGGCCCCGAAGGTTTGCCATCTTTAAAAGGCACAAATGCAACTATAAAGCCCGCCTGCGGATAAGGCGCACGGTCGGTAGAGCCATGAAAAGCCACAAAAGCCCCATTTTTGTAGCGTGATGGAAATTGTTTACCTCTATAAAAAAGCAGGTCGTTAGGTGCAAAATGCGCGGGGAAAGTCATAATGGGCTGGGTTAGTTTTGCGCCGTTGCCTTCTTTTATCCCATCGCCGCCGAATTCGGGGTTGAGCAGTTTTTTACCTTTAATATCAGAGTAATAATAATATGGCCAGCCGCCATCCAGGCCCTCATTCACTTTAAAAAACTCCTCGGCAGGTTCCATGGCGCTTTGCCATGCTGTATACAGATCGGGCCAAAGCATGCGCAAATCATCACGACCGTGGGCAACGGTGTATAATGATTTGCTTTTCGGGTCCCAATCTAATGCAACAATACTACGCAAACCCGTAGCATATTTAACACCGTCCGACTGGCGCTGATTGGTTTTGTTGGCATCAAACATCCAAATGCCACCGTGGTCTTTTAACCAGGGGTTACCTTTATCGGGCGAATCAGGCTCCCCAACTCCGGGAGATCCGGGCAAACGGTTTCTTACCTGTCCCGCATTTGAGCCTGCTCCCCAGCCTACAAAAATGTGCCCCTTATTATCAAAGGCTACGGGTTTGGTTTGATGTTCGTGATAGGGGGGATTGTCAATAACAATAGTATCCATTTTGCTGTCAGGAACCAGTTGCCCGCGCTTAAGCTTCATGCGGTAAACCATCAACTCTGAGCTGAAATATAAATATCCGTTGTGGATACGCATAGCAGTACCGTAACTATGCCCCTCATATTTACCAAATGGCACTATAATGTCGGCTCTGCCATCGCCATTGGTATCCCGCAAGGCAGTATTACCGTAGCCACCATTTAACCAGGGGCTTCTTGATTTTACATAGATATCGCCGTTTGAGTTTACAGCAATATGCCTGGCCTGCCCCTTTAAACTATCGACTACAACTATCGCTTTGAAGCCATCGGGAAGGAAAAGCCCGTCGTTATCCCCGGCAACCGGAGCAGGGTGGTTCCTGCTGACATTATTCCAGGAAAACCCCAGGAATGCAAGTAGTATACATGCGCCAATAAGCTTTAATACACGTGATTGTAAATAGCGCGAAATGTTAGCTAAGCCTTTCCTGGTGCTGTTTGTGAGGTTCATTTTAGGTAAATAAAAAATATATATAAAAAATCAGAAAACTTGTAGTCGTACTATATTTTTGATTCTGTTGAGCTTACTCGGCCAACATTCTTATATTCTCATTATTATTTAATACCAGGCCAAAATAAATACATGCTATATTGCCAATAAGGCCATCAGATAGCAGTAATGTATTTTATTATGTTTTAAAATAGGTTTGATAATTCAATCAGGCCTTTCGGGTTGAATAACACTAATTGCGACAGCAAGTTAAGAGAAAATTTAGAACTTTAGTAACTATTATAAAAAAAAATTAAAAGTTGGTTGACTTTTAAAAAAAAATTAAAAACATTAGTTTGTTTAGTCAAAAAATGTGGAACGGGTATAGTTATTTTAATACTTAAAGTTAAACACCAGGAGAAGTTAATTCGGTTCCAAATGGGGTATTTAACCTAAATTATATAAGCAATAAACCAAAAACCCAACCAAAGTAAGTAGACCGATCTGTATGATGTTATAAAAATAGTTTAGGTTTTATCCAATTGTTTTGTTGCGATTGGTTTGGCTTTCCGTTAACGTTACATCGTTACAGGTGCGCTTATGATGCTTAATATGAGGGTGCTTATTAATAGAAATAGAATATAGAAACAACCCGCCGGTAACTACAAATAAAACAAGAGCCCTCATGATTAATTGATTTATGAAAAAGACTCCATATCGCTTCATATGTTACACAAGGTTAATAAAAAGTGATTTTCGCATATTATTGGCTTGTCAATAAAAAAAGTCAGTTACCTCGCGCACTGACTTTCTAATTAACTATTAATTGACCAAATATTATTAACGAAATAAAAATTTGGCTAAGACAAACATATTGAGTTTAATAAGCGCGCTGTGTGTGAAAATCACCTATATGCCATATCCGGCTTCACCCGAAAACTTATTGCAACAGGAGAGAAGCGGCCAACGTGTGTTGCCGCGAAATAACAACTGCAAAATCCATAAATTCCTGCAGGCCGGGGATGATGATCGGATCATCTGGCGTTTCAGGCGCTTAGCCTGTATTGGCGATATTTTAGCGGTGTGGTTTTGTAGCGGGTTTTAAATAACCGTATGAACGAGCTTGAGCATTCAAACCCTATCATATTAACAACTTCATTAACCGGGTAGTCGGTAGTTTTTAATAGTGATTTGGCCCTTTGCAAACGCAGTTGAATAAGAAACTGGTGCGGTGTAAGGCTAAAAGCCTGTTTAAAGGTGCGCAGCAGGTGATTAACAGAGAGGCACGCGTGTTCCCCCAGTTCTTCAAGGCTGACATTTTGATTGTAATTGCTATACAAGTATTCCTTAGCCAGGTTTAGCCTGCGTAATATTTCAATCCTGGTACTACTGTTTAAAAAGTTAAGCTTTTCAGCTTTCTCAACAAACTCTTCGTTATAAATGCGGAAATAATTGAGAAGGCAATGGTACAAATATTCATTTATTAACAATTCATCTTGTGTGCCCTGGTCAAGATGGTTTTTTAAATGATTAATGTTATACCGTATATCTCCCCTAAAGGGGTATATTGTTTCGTTAAATTCATAACCTGAATTGTCATTATACCTGTATTTGGCCAGCAATTTATCATCATTAAGAGTATGGGAAGTTTGGAAATCACAAAGGAATTTCTGATCGAAATTTATGGAAAAAAGCTGAGCCGGAATATCTGAATCAACCTGACTTGAATATTGCGTTCCCTTATTCAATATCAAAAATGAATCGGGATAAACGGATAAGCTCCGCCTGCCAATTTGGTAGCTTTCATTCCCCGAGAGTACAAACCTGATGTTAAAATCGGCATTGTATTGCTGGCTATGCTGCTGGCAACTGGTGCGGATGCTTATTTTATTGTTGTTACGTAATATTTTTGAATAATCCATAATGTTGTTATTCACTATAATTTCTTTCTTCTAATAATAAAAACTTGTTACCGCAGGTATCTAAAAAATAGGTTGCAAGTCCAATAGACAAATACTGTGGCTCATTGAAAAAAAACACCCCTTTAGTTTTTAGCAAATGGTAATCGTTAAGGCAATCATTTGTGTTAAGAATGATGCAGTTTTTAACGCCTGGTATTAAACTTCTTTCCACCAAAACAAAATAAACACCTGCGTTCCCCGTTTCAATTGCCTTGCACTCGGCATCTTCATAAATTATATATTTATCAGCAACTTTAAAGCCCAGTTTCCTGGTAAAAAAATCTATCTGTTCGGTAATATCTTCTGTAAAAACTGGTATATATTTTACCATCATGGCTTATCCACTAAATACTTTATAAAAAAATTGATCGTAATATCAGCCTGCGCCTAAGTATGGGGCAGGTAATTTTCAAGACGAGTTAACAGTGAGCCGGTCAGTAAAAACCTATGTTTCTTCAAAATTAACTTAACGCAGGGCATGGAGTATCCCCCAAATGGGGTGAATTTTTATATTTTTTGACAAAAAATATGGCTTATTTGCACGGATAGGCCGAAAATGGCCTCAGATGAGCTTGTTTTCCCTGGCTGTTTTTATAGCATCGGCCCGCGAATTTACATCAAGCTTAATGTATATATTTTTGATGTGGCTGCGCACGGTTTCCAGGTCTATGAATAGCTCTTTAGCTATCTGGCTGCGGCTGTTCCCGCTGCTTATCAATTCCAGTATTTGTGTTTCGCGTTTTGAAAGCGGCGATTCCAGGTTCTTTTGGAACGACCTGATCACCATTTTTGCAATATTTATGCTCATTGGCCCGCCGCCTTCTTTTACTTCGCGTATTGATTCAATTATTTTAGCAGAGGGTGTATTTTTAGTTAGATAACCCGACGCGCCATTGGCAAGTGCGTCAAATATCAACTTTTCTGATTCATACACGGTTAATATCAATATATAACAAGCCGTGAACATTTTTTTTAATTTGGGGATAGCCTCGATGCCGTTTGTACCGGGCAATTCAATGTCAAGCAATATAACATCGGGTTTTTCGGTGGGCATCTTTTTCAGCACTTCATCAAATGAGCAGTAGGTGTTGATCACATTATACCCTTCGGTTGCATTTATTAAAAACTCATAACCGTTACGGATAGTTTCGTCATCTTCTATTATCATTATTTTTATATCCCGGCCCGTTGTCATAACTACAATTTAGGATTTTTTTTGAATTTTAACTCTGCCCTTGTCCCCTTATCTTTTTCGGAGTAAAGATACAATTCGGCATCTATACGGTGAGTACGGGCTTTTATGTTATTTATGCCGTGGCCGCGGGTAGTGCCATTATTTTCGAACCCTTTTCCATCATCAGTTAAAGTGAGGGTCATTTTGTCTTTTTCGGAGTTATAAATAGTAATGGCCACGTTTTTTGCGGCAGCATGTTTTAGCACATTATTTAAAAGCTCCTTAAGTATCATAGTGATATTACGGCTATATTCCATAGGTAGCTTTATATCTTTCAAATTTTCTTCAATCCTGCTTGTTTGAAAATCGATAGGCGTATCATGAAACAATTCAATACCTATTTCTTTAATATGTGTTAGCGTTTCAAACAGGTTATCACTTTGCGGGTCGAGGGCCCACAATATATCCTTGGTACCGTTGTATAATGCAGCGGCATTTTGTTTTATCTGGTCAACCAGGCCTAATTGGTCTGTCTTATCCTTATCTATTTTGGTATTTAATATTTCTGAAAGTATGGTTATTCTGGTTAATTTGTTGCCAAGGTCGTCATGAAAATCTTCGGCTGTTTGCTGCCGTAGTTTCAGTTTTTCCTCGCGTTTCATTGTTTCAATAGCGCGCTGCCTTTGTATTTTTCGGCTATACCACAGAGCTTGTAGCAATGTGCCTAATAAAATTAATAACAGTACCAATCCTACTCTAAACAGGGCTGTTTTATAAAACGGCGGGATGATCTCAAAGCTAAAGCGGGCCTCGTTTGGCGAAACAACACCATCAGGGCTTATGGCCTTTACCTCAAATGTGTATTTACCGGGTGGGAGTGAAGGATAATCAACCTCGTTGTTTTTTACCGGCCAGCAAAATTTATCGTCAAGGCCATTTAATTTATATTGATAGGTTACTCCATCAGGATTTTTAAGATATACACCCAAAAACGATATGGCAATATGGTTTTGATTGGCCGATAACTGTAAGTTACCTGTAGTGTCTTCGTTAATTACCGTCTGTTTCCGGCTTTTATCCTGCGGAAATAATTTTACACTTTGAATAAGTATATAGGGCGCTGATGCAGGATGTGTATTAATGTCGGTATTATATACTGTTAGCCCTTTAGTGGTGCCCATCAAAATTTTATCACCATCCCTGAATGATGCACCCTGGTTTGTTTCAACAATTAATTCTTTCGATGTGCTGTTGGGCAGCAGGGTACAGGCCATCGTTTGCCTGTCAAC
>Ga0310811_10004280_pt1 | contig 17928 bp, 11 predicted proteins | sample YCmetagenome_FD_207642 | JGI IMG/M metagenome (GOLD analysis project Ga0310811, IMG submission 207642) | Soil microbial communities from experimental microcosm in Duke University, North Carolina, United States - YC | ecosystem: Engineered > Artificial ecosystem > Soil microcosm > Unclassified ...
GCCTTCCGCTGGATATCGATGCCCCTCCGGTGGTCAGCAAGGCCGACGCCAATAGCGACTTCATCCTCATCCTGGCCGTACAGAGCCATACCAAGAGCCTGATGGAGCTGAGCGATTATGCCGACAATGTATTGCAGCAGCAGCTGCAGACCATCGACCAGGTAAGCTCCGTCAACGTATTCGGCGACAAAAGTTATGCAATGCGTATCTGGCTGGACCAGGATAAGATGAACGCCTATGGCGTCGCTTTCAACGACATCTCCACCGCCATGGCCAACGAGAACGTTGAGCTCCCTCCCGGAAAGATCTATGGAAATAATACCGAGCTGACCATCAAGACCCTCGGCCGTCTCACTACCGAAAAGGACTTCCGGGATGTCATCCTTCGGGAAGACAGCTCGGGTATCGTACGCATCGGCGACGTGGCCAGAGTGGAACTGGGCCCCCAGAATGAAGAACAAAGCTGGAAATACAACGGCGTTTATGCTGTTGGCCTGGCCATCATTCCCCAGCCCGGCGCCAATAATATTGCTATTGCCGATGAATTCAACAAACGCCTGGAGGAAATAAAAAAAGCCAACAAATCCGACCTTGAATTCAACGTCCTGATCGATAACACCAAGATCATCCGGCAATCCCTGGACGAAGTAAAAGAGACCCTGCTCATCGCCTTCGCCCTGGTGGTGTTGGTCATCTTCTTCTTTTTCCGCAGTTGGCTCATCGCCCTTCGCCCTCTCATCGATATCCCCATCTCCCTCATCGCTACCTTCTTTATCATGTATGTGTCAGGATTTACTATCAATATCCTGACCCTGCTGGGCATTGTGCTGGCGACAGGCCTGGTGGTCGACGACGGCATTGTGGTGACAGAAAACATCTTCCGGAAGCTGGAGCAGGGTTTCCCTATCCGTAAGGCCGCCCTGGAAGGCAGTAAGGAGATCTTTTTCGCCGTTATCTCCACCTCGCTGACCCTGGCGGTCGTATTCATGCCCGTGGTCTTTCTCCAGGGCTTTGTGGGGCGATTGTTCAGAGAGTTTGGCGTGGTGCTGGCGGCTGCGGTGCTGATCTCGTCCTTCGTCTCCTTGACCATCACCCCCGTGCTGAACGTATACCTCACCAGCAAGAAGAGCGGCCACGGCTGGTTCTATGAAAAGACCGAGCCCTTCTTCACAGGCATGGAGAACGGCTACCTCAAACTACTCCGGGGTTTTATGAAAATACGTTGGGCCGCCTGGCTTATCATCGTCGTCTGCGGAGCCATGATCTGGCTGATCCTGAAAAACATGCAAAGTGAGATAGCCCCTATGGAAGACAGGAACAGCGTTCGCTTCACGGTCACCCTGCCCGAAGGCGCCAGCTTTAGCTATACGCAGAATGTTACCGATCAGATTTCGAACTACCTGTACGATTCCGTGCCTGAACGGGACTTTGTCTTCGCCCGCACCCCCGCCGGCAACTCCATCAACACCTCCCAGCCCCGTATTGGCCTGGTGCCTGTTACAGACAGGTTGCGCAGTCAGGACCAGATCGCCAGCGACCTGCAACGTAAACTGTCCCGTTTTAATGATGCCCGCATCTTCGCCATCCAGGAACAGACCATTGCAGTAGGCTCCGGCTCAAAGACCAGCCTGCCCGTACAATTTGTGCTGCAGAACCAGGACCTCGATAAACTAAAGACGATTATGCCGGCCTTCCTCGACGAAGTCCGCAAAGACCACACCTTCTCCAATGCGGACGTCAACCTTAAATTCAATAAACCGGAAGTCAACGTCAGTGTCGACCGGATGAAGATAAAAGACCTGGGACTTTCCACCAATGACGTGATCTCTGCTATGCAGGCCGCTTTCAGCGGAGGCAGGCTGGCCTATTTTATCATGAACGGCTACCAGTACTATGTGATCGCACAAGTGGAAAGAAATGACCGGAATGATCCCACCGACATCAGCAAAGTTTATGTCCGCAACAAGACGGGCGATCCTATACCGCTCAGCGCCGTCGTACACCTGGAGAATAATAGCAGCCCCTCCACGTTATATCATTTCAACCGGTATAAAGCTGCCACCATCTCCGCCAGCCTCGCGCCGGGAAAGACCATCGGGGATGGTATCGTAGCCATGCAGAAGATCGCTGACAAATTACTGGACCCCAGCTTCCAGACCGCCCTGTCGGGATCTTCCCGCGATTATGCGGAAAGCTCTTCCAACATCGTATTCGCCTTTGTCCTGGCCCTGGTCCTGATCTACCTGGTACTGGCCGCCCAGTTCGAGAGCTTTATCGATCCCTTTACGATCATGTTCACCGTTCCCCTGGCCATGGCCGGAGCCTTGCTCAGCTTATGGCTGTTCCATCAGACCCTGAACATCTTCTCCGAGATCGGGATGATCATGCTCATCGGCCTGGTGACAAAGAATGGTATCCTCATCGTCGAGTTCACCAACCAGAAAAGAGAGCATGGTATGTCCAAGATGGACGCAGTGGTGGAGGCCGCTTCACAACGTCTGCGCCCCATCCTGATGACCAGCCTGGCCACTTCCCTGGGCGCTCTGCCGATCGCACTGAGCCTGGGGGCTGCCGCCACCAGCCGGATCCCCCTGGGCATCGTGGTAGTGGGCGGGATCATGTTCTCCCTGATCCTGACCCTCTTCGTTATCCCGGCTATTTACACATTTGTATCGAGCAAACATAAGGCCCATCTGACAGAAGTGACAGACTAGCCAACCAGCTATAGAAACGAAATTATGACTAACACGAGAACACCGCAGCTATTGATCATTGGACTGACCAGCCTGTTGCTATTCCCTTGCCTGCTGCGAGCGCAAGACCCCATAAAATCACACCGGACCGAAGACTCCGCCCGGGCCGCACAACCACAGCAGCCGCCACTTGCCCTGCCGGATGCCGTGCAGATAGCCCTGAAGAACAATATGGGCATACAACTGGCAAAGAACAATATCAACATTGCCGGCATCAACAACAGCTACAGCATCGCCGGCGGCCTGCCATCCGTCAATGCCTCCGCTTCCGACCAGGAACAGGCTACCAGCATCAAACAGAAATATTCCGACCCCGCCAATAACAAACAGAGCAACAACGCCCTTTCCAACAACCTCTCCGGAGGACTCACCGCCTCCATGCTGCTCTTCAACGGCGAACGTGTCGTCAACGCAAAGAGAAGACTGGGAGTTGTCGAAGCCCAGACCCGCCAGCAGCTTAGCTCCCGCGCCCTGATCCTCGTCAACAATGTAATGCTCAAATATTTTGATATTATCCGCCAGCAAGGATATGCCAGGACCCTGGAAAGATCTATCGACGTCAGCCGCCAACGGCTGGCCATCGTACAGGCCCAACAAAGCGTAGGATACGCCAATAATGCCGACCTCTTCCAGTCACAGGTAGACCTCAACACACAGATACAGAACCTGGAAGCCCAGCAGCTGGTTGTCGACCAGGATAAGACCGACCTGCTCACCCTGCTCACCCTCAACCCCGACTCCACCATCGCCGTACAGGACACCATCCTCGTCGATAAGACCATGCAGCTGGACGCGATCCTCAGCGCCGTACAAACTGCCAACCCGGACGTAATGGCCGCAGACCAGCAGATCACGATCAGCCAGTTCATCCAGAAAGAGACAGCGGCCCTGCGATATCCCTCCCTGTATATCAACGGAGGCTATAACTATAGCCGGACCCTGAACACACAAGGCTTTTCCCTGCTCAACCTTAATTATGGACCCTTTGCCGCCGTTACCCTCAACATCCCCATCTTCAATGGAGGCATCTACCGTCGGCAGGAACAGATAGCAGGCATTAATATCAAGAACGCCCAGTTGACAAGAGACACCCTTGTCCTCAACTATCGGTCCAATGCGGTGAAGAATTGGCAGGCTTATCAGAATAATCTGCGGCAGCTGGAAACGGCTAAAGCCAATTATGATCTTTCCCAGAAATTGCTAGACCTGGTGCTGCAACGTTATCAGCTAAAACAGGCCACCATCGTAGATGTGAAGAATGCGCAGCAAAGCTTTGAAAATGCGGGATTCTTATTGGTCAATATCAGCTTCGCCGCTAAATCCGCGGAGATCCAGTTGAAGCGGTACGCGGGGCAATTGACAAATTAGGCGACCCCATCTACCCATCCGCCAACGCGACTTTCCAGCGGCCCATCAGGCTTTCCGGCGCCCCATCAGGCTTTCCAGCGGCCCATCAGGCTGCCCGTCGGCCCATCTGCCCGGCGCCCCATCAGGTTTTCCGGCAACCCCATCTGCCCGTCCGCTAACTGGGCCAGTTGGTCAGAACAAGGTCTGTACCCCATACAGGACCTTCGTCTCATGGTCCAGCAACCATTTCTTGCGCCAGAGCCCTCCGCCATAACCGACCAGATCCCTCTTCGACCCGATGACCCGGTGACAGGGAACGACAATGGCGACATGATTTTTCCCATTAGCAGCAGCGGCGGCACGGATTGTCTTGGTATCACCCAGCCTTCTGGCCATATCCAGATAACTCAGCGTCTTGCCAAAAGGGATGGCGCTCAATTCCGTCCAGACCTTTTGCTGAAAGGCCGATCCTTCCTGGTGAACGGGGAAATCAAACACCCTCCGCTGCCCCTGGAAATACTGTATCAGTTGTTCGATACACTGGATGACCATGGGAGGGACCGGCCCTTGCAGATCGAAGTTGCCGCCTCTGTCTGTTGCTTCGAGTGTATCGACAAAACTTATTTCACTGATATATGTATCTGTTCCGCCTATTCGCAGAAGACCCAGTGGGGATTGATAATAAGTGGTGGCGATCTCCAGCGTAGTTGCCATTATTCAGGGTTTTTAAATGGGCATTCCGGACCTATCCGATCTTCCATCCGTTTTCTACCTTACGTTCCGGTCCTAATAAAACTACTTCTTTTTTGTCAGTATACACACCCAGAACCAGGCATTCACTGAAAAAATTCGCGATCTGCTTGGGGGGAAAGTTCACTACAGCAATGACCTGCCTTCCGATAAGTTGTTGCGGATCATATAGATCAGCTACCTGCGCCGAGGATCTTTTGACGCCCAGCTCCCCAAAATCGATCGTCAGCTGATAAGCTTTTTTTCTTGCTTTGGGAAAATCGCTAACTTCCGTGATCGTTCCGACCCGGATATCTATTTTTTCAAAATCATCCCATTGAATCGTTAACATATTCATTAGTTGGTTGTTATTATAAACTAAAATATACAAATTTATGAAACGTACAGGAACAGCCGTTTGGAACGGCTCCGGAAAAGATGGTAGCGGTCACTTAACGACTCAAAGCACAACACTGAATAATGTGCAATATTCCTACAAGTCCCGCTTCGAACAGGGGGTAGGCACCAACCCCGAAGAACTGATCGCCGCAGCACATTCCGGTTGTTTTGCCATGGCACTGAGCTTTGTATTGCAGGAAGCCGGTCTGACCGCCGATTCCCTGGATGTTACCTGTACCATCACCTTGGAGCCGGGCGTCGGCATCACCCATTCGGACCTGGTGTTAAAAGCAAAGATCCCGGGAGTGACGCCTGAAAAATTCCAGGAATACGCCGCAGCCGCAAAAGCAAATTGCCCGGTGAGCAAGCTGATGAAAGCCGAAATATCGCTGAACGCTTCATTGGTATAATAGCTGAAAGCTTCCCACAACTATAAGAATAGATAGCGTTGGCCGCACCCCTTGCGGAAGCCTGCAGGCCGGCTAATCTTTTTTTTTGCGGGAAACCGAAAAATTTTTGCAGTTTTAGCACCCTCTGGGTGCTTTTTTTTTAAATAGCTTTAGCACGCACAAATTTTTTAACGCATTCGCTTACTCAAATTTTTATGAAGGACAAACTCAAACAGCAACATTCCCGCCGGGATTTTCTGCGGGATGCCTCCCTGGCAGCCACCGGTTTTTTTATCGTTCCCCGCCATGTGCTGGGAAGAGGATTTATAGCCCCCAGCGACCGGCTGGCCATAGCTGCTATCGGCGCTGGTGGTAAAGGCGCTGATGATATCAGCAATTTCTACGGGAGCAAAAAAGTAGATATCGTAGCTCTTTGCGATGTCGACGACCGCCGGGCCGACGCCGCCATCAAATACTTCACTAAAGCAAAATACTACAAGGATTTTCGGGAATTGCTGGAAAAAGAACATAAAAATATCGATGCCGTATCCGTCTCTACCCCGGATAATATACACGCAGTAGCCGCTCTTTCGGCTATGCAGCTGGGTAAACATGTCTACGTGCAGAAACCCATGACCCACGATATTTTTGAAGCCCGCACCCTGACAGAGGCTGTAAAAAGATATAAAGTGGTAGCGCAAATGGGCAACCAGGGGTCTTCCAGCGATGGAGTACGCCAGATGCAGGAATGGTACAATGCCGGCATCATAGGAGACGCGACCGCCATTCATGTCTGGACCAACCGGCCCGTATGGCCACAGGGATTCGGCAGACCCAAGAGTACCGACGCACCACCGAAAGAGCTTAACTGGGATCTTTGGCTGGGACCTGCCCAATTCGAAGAATATCATAAAGAATATGTTCCGTTTAACTGGAGAGGGTTCTGGGCCTTTGGCACAGGCGCCCTGGGCGACATGGGCTGCCACCTGATCGACCCGGCCTTCAAAACCGTCGGATTGGGTTATCCTTCCGAAGTAGAGTGCAGCGTTGGGGATGTTTATGAAAAAATGTGGACCCCTGCCTACTACCCCGAAAGCTGTCCCGTATCCTCTTCTATCAAGATGAAATTCCCCGGAAAGAATGGTAAGCCGGATGTCAACCTCTACTGGATGGACGGCGGTTTGATACCCGAACGCCCTGATGAACTGGGACCCGACGAAGCTATGGGAGGCGATGACGGCGGCGGCGCCATCATCACCGGCACCAAAGGAAAGATAATGTGCGGCACCTACGGTAGCAAACCTACCTTACTGCCCACCTCCCGGACAAAAGAAGTTAATGTGCCTCAGACCCTGGCCCGCGTACCCGAAGGACACTATGTACAATGGGTGAATGCCTGTATCGCAGGCTACGGAGCCCATCAGCTTAGTTCTCCTTTTGAATATGCAGGACCGCTGACCGAAACCATCCTGATGGGTAACCTTGCCCTGCGGAGCTGGAATATCAAAGACGCCAAAGGCGGATTCCCCGGCAGGAAAAAATTACTGTGGGATGCTGTCAATATGAAGATCACTAATTTCGATGAAGCCAATCAGTTCGTCCGACGTCAGTACCGGGATGGCTATAAATTAACCATGTAAATGGCCTTTCCACCGCTATATTAAAAAAACCGCCAACCGGCGGTTTTTTTAATGCTTTTAACAAATATTTAGTTGATTAATGGTTAATGGGTGGTTAAGCACTAGTTAATGATTGGTTAATGATCAGTTAACAATCGGTTAACATGACCCCGCTACTTTTGGCGCATATAAACCAACTGAGTGGCTAACCCAAAGCAATTATTCTTACTAACCGCCCTATTTTTTATCTATTCGACTGCCCGCACACAAACCGATAAAATATCCGGGAAAGTGCTGAACGGAGAAACTAATGCCCCCCTGGCCGGCGCTTCCGTTATACTGGAAGGTGGATCGAAAGGAGCCAGCACCGACGTGGAAGGAAGATTCTTTTTGCCGGTGAAGAGAGGACAAACCTATCATTTGAAGATCTCCAGCGTAGGATTTGCCACCAAGAACCTTGAGAACATCACACCCGGTGATAACGCCGTCTACCTGGAGATCGTACTACAACGTAGCGATAACAGCCTTCAACAGGTAGTCGTGACCACCAATATTCGCAAGGAATCGGTCGCATCCTTATATACAGCTCAAAAGAACAATTCGGCGATCTCCGACGGTATTTCAGCCGACATTATCAAGAGATCCCCCGACAAGAATGCAGGGGACGTCTTAAAAAGAGTCAGCGGCGCCTCCGTGCAGGATAACAAATTTGTCGTCATCCGGGGTATGAACGAGCGATATAATGTCTCTCTGCTTAACAATTCCGTTTTACCAAGCACGGAAGCCGATAAAAAAGCATTTGCCTTTAACATTCTTCCGGCTTCCCTGGTGGATAATCTCATCATTTATAAGGCGGCCACCCCCGATCTTCCCGGCGATTTCTCCGGAGGAGCCGTGAAAGTCATGACCAAAGACTATCCCACCCGCCGGATCAGTGAATTATCCGTATCCATCGGCTATAACTCGCTCACCACCAATAAAAACTTTTATAAGGGCTATCCCAATGGCTCCCTGGATGCCCTGGGCTTCCTGGATAACTCCCGGCTGATCCCCGGTCCATACTATCGCCAGCGGGGAGCGGAATTCATCAACAACAGCGACGCCTATAAAAGGGACGTCACCAAAATGTTCTCCAATACTTTTGGATTCGAACCTGCTAATAAAAGCCTGCCCAATATCAGCGCCTCCTATACGGCAGGTAACACCCGCCTATATGAAAACGGTAACAAACTGGGGTACATCTGGTCGCTGGGGTACAGCAACGGCAGGAATGTTTCCGACCGGCGGCGGGATGAATATGTGATCGATAAGATCTTTCTGTACGAATACAATACCATTAATTACGATCAGAAGAACAATCTTTCGGCTTTGCTCAACCTGACCTGGTCTTATGGCAAGAGCAAAATTTCTTTCAAGAACCTCTTTAATAACGACTTTACGAAGACCCTGGGAATACGTAGCGGCTATAGCAAGGTCAATGACCCCGATATCTTTTATTACAAGAGCAGCAACAGCGAAGTTTCGCAGAATGGCCTGGTAAATTCTGTGCTGGAAGGCCTGCACAGGGTAGGGCGCTGGACCCTCAACTGGTCAGGCTCATTTGGGTATACCTATAAAAATCAGCCGGATCAAAAGATCCTGTCCTTCCGGTCTCCTGACAATGTCGATGGCAATTACTACCTCCGCCTCAGCAATGAGAATTCTCCCGAGATCAGGAATGCCGGCAGGGTATACTCATTCTTAAACGAGAAGATCTATGGTGTGTCGGGCGATGCAGCCCGGGAATTCAAATGGCTGGGCCAGTCGCAGAAGCTAAAGTTCGGTACGATGAATTATTACCGGGACCGCAGTGTCGAAGTGGATGCCCTGGGTTATGCCTCGCTGAACAACTCCGCCACGATCAACGAAACCAAAGAAACCAACTTTAATAATATCTTCAGTCCTGCCACCATAGACGCCTATAATCTTACGGTGGCCAATATTGGCACCAACTCCACGGACTATACCGCCAACGCTCTGCTCAACGCCGGGTATGTCATGCTGGAAAACAAATTCTCGGACCAGGTGAAACTGACCTGGGGAGCCCGCGTGGAAAAATATCGCCAGGAACTGTCAGCTAAGGGCAAGAATAAGATCACCAATGATAATACAGACATCCTTCCCTCCCTGCTGTTCACCTGGTCGATGAATAACCGGACCAATCTGCGTTTCTCCGGCTCGCAGGCCGTAAACCGGCCCGAGTTCAGAGAGCTGGCCGATTATAGCATATACGACTATGATAACTATTTCGCCATCCGGGGCAATCCTTCCCTGCAACGATGTAAGAATACCAACGCCGACATCCGGTATGAGTTTTTCCCCGCGGCAGGAGAAGTGTTGTCCGCCAGCCTCTTTTATAAATATTTTAAAAACCCTATCGAACAGACCAATGAAGGCAACGATGTGCTGTCCTATGCCAACGCCGACCATGCCAGTGTATACGGTGTCGAACTGGAGATCCGAAAAAAACTGGACTTCGTTGGCAGCTCCTTCCTGGATCATCTGACAGTATATGCCAACACCGCCTTTATCAAGGGCAATGTGAAGTTCGGGGACCTGTCCATCAACAGCCCCATGCAGGGACAATCCCCTTACCTGGTCAATGGAGGCCTGAACTATCTGTCTTCGGATGAGGGCTTTTCCGTCAACTTGCTTTACAACCGCATCGGACCCCGGCTCCGTTTCCGGGCAAAAGGGGGAGGGGCCCTGAATATCTTTGAAAGACCCCGCGACGTATTGGATTTCCAGGTCAGCAAAAAAATATGGAAGAACCGGCTGGAAATAAAACTGACCGTCAGTGATCTGTTCGCACAGGCCTACCAGTGGTATTATAAATACGATCCGGCCGCCTCTAATACGAATTACAAGGCTTCCGATGATAAGGTCATCACCTCTTTCAAATTCGGGACTACGGGGACGCTGGCCTTACGGGTTGACCTGGGCCGCTAAACAAGTAGCCATCATCGATAAATTTTAAAAACAAACCGAAAAATACCATTTATGAACAAAGTCTTTGGAGTTATCATGGGTGCCATCCTATTAGGCACCGCATGTAGTAAAAGTGACAACAAGCCCGATCCGGGCAGTGGAGGCGGCGGTACGGATACCTCATCCACCATCCAGGTACGGGGCATCATCACTACCGACCAGCATTGGACAAAGAACAAGACCTACCGGCTGAGAGGTTATGTCTATGTGACCAACAACGCAACGATCACCATCGATCCCGGAACAAAAATCGTTTCCAATAAAGACTCTGCCGGTGTCCTGGTCATTTACCGGACGGCAAAGATCATGGCGCAGGGCACTGCCGCCGAACCCATCGTGTTCACCTCCAACGAGACCAGCCCCAAACCGGGAGACCTCGGCGGTGTGATCCTCGTAGGACAGGCTAAAGGCAATACCAATCACTCCGTGATTGAAGGAGGGGTAGATGCTGCCTTCAGTGTCTTCGGCGGCACCAATGACGCTGATAACACCGGGACAATGAAATATGTCCGGATCGAATATGCCGGCAAAGCTGTTAACCCCGGTGATGAAGTCAACGGACTTTCCTTCTATGGAGTAGGCTCGGCGACTACCATTGATTATGTCGAAGTGGTAAGAGGCCTGGATGATGCTTTCGAATTTTTCGGAGGAACGGTAAATTGCAAACACCTGATCGCCTACAATTGCGCCGATGACGACTTCGATATGGACGATGGCTACCGTGGCAACATTCAGTTCGCCATTTCCGTAAAAGATCCCCTTTTCACGGATGCCAAAGGTATTACCGGAGATATCTCCAACAACTTCGAAGTGGATAACGTTAACCCGGCCAACGGCCTGGTATACGGCAAGACCCCCATTACCTTTCCCATCTTATCGAATTTCACAGCCATAGGACCCAACAACGCCGCCAACACCAGCACCGATTACGGTTATGGCATGCGCTGGAGAAGAGGCAGCAAGTTCATCCTGGCTAATTCCATCGTCATGGGTGGACAAAAGGCAGGCCTGGTCTTAGAGTCGGATTCTACCGCCCTCTATTACCAACGGGGGGACGCTAAATTCTACAACAGCTTCCTGCACGCCTATACCAAACCTTTCCAGGTAGCATCTCTGACAGTAACACCAGCCATCCTCGATTCCCTCGGCCTGGCTACTATCACACTGACCACGAATGGGAGCCAGTATTTTACGGATGCGACGACGATCAAACTGACCGATCCGTTCAACAATGCCAGCCCCAACCTGAAACCACAGACAGGTTCACCAGCCCTGACAACTGCGGCTAAATTCGATCTGACCAGTCTGTCGGCGGCTTTCTTTGATAAAGTGACCTACATCGGCGCTCTCGATGCCTCCAACGACTGGACGGCGCAGTGGGCAGTCTGGAATAAATAATTGGCTAATGTCCACCCTTCGGACAAGACGCTTCCAGCGTTTTTGGCGCTCCGAAATAAAGGACTAAATTTTGTCTTGGTTGACAAATCCTGAGGGTCGGCTCGACGGAGCCGGCTCTCTTTTTTTTGCCGTCGATGATTCGGATTCGGGCCATACGATCAGGAACGGCACGCTTTCAGATTGCCCGGACCCCTACTCGTTTAACAACTTGGCGAGCTCCAGCAATTCCTTTTGCTTGTAGGCATTCCGTTCGTCCGTGAAACATTTACTGAATTCTTCGAGGGTGGTTTGTATGATGCGGTTGTGAGAGAGCGGCTTGAAATAAGAAGCGACAGGGGGCACAGAGACCCTCTTGAAATAACTTTCCACATCCTTGTGGGAGAACACCTGCCCGCTCATGGGGTCTATAAAGAACTCGATACGCTGCTGTGGGCTCAGTTTCTCAGGGTTCTCATCATAATTCGGTTTAATATAGGCCAGCACGAATTGTCGCGGGATGTTAATAGCTTTTACAGGGATATCCAACAATTCACTCAACAGCAGGTATAAGATGCCATTGGAAATGGAATTTCCTCTTTTCGTTTCGATCAGTTTATTGATCAGAAATTCCTCCGGTTGTTGATAGGCTACTTCCGTACCTTTTAAGCCATAATAATTATAAAGGATACTTGTGAGCACATTCACCTGCTCCAGGGGAGTGAGGTAGCTGTTCAATTCCAGCCATATATTACGACGCAATTTTTCCACTTCCTGCAGCACAGGGGTCGTTACCATTTCAGGATACTGAAATTTCGCCACGAGCAGCGCCGCCGTTAAAAGATCCTGGTAACTGCTGCTCTTCCAATGCTGGAAATCTTCCGTGAGGTCGTGATAATGTAGTTTGTGGATCAGCAGCTCGATCCGCTCCTGGACATCTCCGCTGATGGTATTTTCCCAGAGATTCTCCAAATTGGGGATGATTCCCCTTCCATAGCTTACAATGCGATTGCTTACTGAATCAAAGACTTCCTGGTCGGGGTCATCAATCAGGTGAAAAAGGGCCTTTATTTCTTTGTTTTCTTGCATGCAGTTATTTTCTGTAACCGGATGGAATCCGGTTGTGAACAAGGCCCATAGGCCAAAGTTCACCGACATTATGCATGTTCCTGGAAGGATTACATTTCAACGAATCCTTCCAGGAACATAATCCGGATACGCAGGATCAAGATCGGGGAAGTTTATAAAACTTCCGCAAAATTCTTATCCACAGAGGGAAAAGGAATGTCAATTACTTCTTTCCCTGTCGGATAAGAGTTATTTGCATGCTTCCGACATCTTTATAACGTCGCTTTTAATCGTAAAATTGTGATCCCCCTGGTTTGCCTTAATGACCCTAGCTCGCCTTCTTCTTCCTCGGCACACGCTTGGGCGGATTGGCCTTCACTTCCTCAATGATAGCCTTGACTTCATCGATACTCAGGTCGGCAGCATTGTCCTGCTTTTCTTTCGGTAGTTTGTAGTTTCTCAACCCTTGTTTGATATAAGGTCCATAAGGCCCCCGCAGTAATTGTATCTTTTCTTTTTCGAATATCTTTATGGTCCGCTCTTCCTTAGCCGCCCTTTTTTCTACAATAATAGGAGTGGCTTCCTCAAACGTGATGCTATAGGGGTCGAATTCCTTACTCAGAGAATAGAATTTCTTATCGTGGGCGATATAGGGGCCAAACCTGCCTATGTTGATCACCACATCGGAATCCTCGAATGTACCCAGGTTGCGGGGAAGGCGGAAGAGTTCCATCGCTTCGTCATAACTGATCGTCTCGATGCTCTGGGTATTCTTCAGCTTGGCAAACCGGGGCTTTTCTTCGTCGCTGACATCTCCGATCTGTACCATCGGTCCATAACGTCCCATCCTGGCAATTACTTTCTTCCCACTTTGAGGGTCCACTCCTAATTCCCTTTCTCCCCGTATCCTCTCCGCAGTTTCGATCGTATTGTCCACATCCTTTTTGAAAGGATTATAAAAATCATCGATCATCTTACTCCACAGGATCTTACCCTGGGCCACTTCATCAAATTCCTCCTCGATCCGGGCGGTAAAATTATAATCCATGATATCATCGAAATACTGTTTCAGGAAATCCGTTACAACCAGCCCCAGATCGGTTGGAAATAATTTTGCCTTTTCTGCGCCCGTATTCTCCTGTTCAACCAGCTTTTTGATCTGGTCCTCCTTTAACTGGAAGATCCTGAAATCCCTCTTCACACCCTCCTTATCCCGTTTCTCCACATACCCTCTTTTCAGAATGGTGGAAATAGTAGGAGCATAGGTAGATGGGCGGCCAATACCCAGCTCTTCCAGTTTTTTCACCAGGGAGGCTTCCGTATACCTCGGCAGGGCGCGCGTGAAACGTTCGATCGCCCGCATCTCTTTCAACGGCAGCTTTTGCTGGACGGTCAACGGCGGCAGCATACTATCCTGCCCTTCCTCCTCCGTATTTTCATCTTCATCCCGGTCTTCCATATAGACCTTCAGGAACCCGTCAAACTTGAGGACCTCTCCGTTGGCGGTCAGCTCTTCTTTATTCGTAGAGACCTGTATCTTGGCAATGGTCTTCTCCAGCTCCGCATCGGACATCTGGCTGGCCATCGTCCTCTTCCATATTAATTCATATAACCGACGGCAGTCGGCATCCTCAACAGTCATGCTATCCATATAAGTAGGACGGATAGCCTCATGCGCTTCCTGTGCCGACTCGTTCTTATTCTTGAATTTCCGGGATTGTACATATTTATCCCCGTACTGGCTCTTGATCTGCCCGGTAATGGCCTCCATGGCCGTATCGCTCAGGCTGACACTATCCGTACGCATATAGGTGATCTTACCACTTTCATAGAGCTTTTGGGCCAGTAACATGGTCCGGCTAACCCCATAGCCCAGCTTACGGCTGGCTTCCTGCTGAAGGGTAGAGGTAGTAAAAGGGGCGGCTGGCGTCTTTTTCCCGGGCTTGACCTGGATATCGGTTACCGTATAATCAGCACCGATACATCCCTGAAGGAATTTCTCCGCACCTTCTGCCGAAGCCTGCTTCTTGCCCTCCGCAGTAAAAGTGACTTGTTTGCCACTTACATCTTTGGCGGTGAACAGGGCCTCTATCTTAAAGGAGCTGACAGGCGTAAAGGCATTGATTTCCCTTTCCCGTTCTGCAATGATCCTTACAGCGACACTCTGCACCCTTCCGGCGCTCAGATTGTTCTTCATACTCATCTTACGCCAGAGCACGGGACTTAATTCAAAACCCACAATTCTGTCAAGTATCCGGCGTGCCTGCTGGGCATTCACCAGGTTCATGTCCACCGTACGGGGCTTCGTGACCGCTGCCTGGATAGCAGGTCTTGTAATTTCATGGAAAACAATACGTTTGGTGGTCACCGGGTCCAATCCCAGCACCTCGCATAAATGCCAGCTAATGGCTTCCCCTTCACGGTCCTCGTCCGTCGCGAGCCACACTTCGCCAGATTTTTTGGCGATGCTTTTGAGTTCTCTGACGACTTTTTCCTTGTCTTCCGGGACAATATAGCGAGGCTGGTAATTGTTCTTAACATCGATCCCCATATCACCCTTCTCCAGGTCCCGGATATGCCCGTAACAACTTTTTACTTCAAAATCTTCACCCAGGATCTTCTCGATTGTCTTGGCTTTCGCCGGAGACTCCACTATCAATAAATTCTTAGCCATGTGTTCTTTAAAAGATTTTTCAGCCGGTAGACCCTTGGTCAGCCAGGCCCGTCTGCTTGCAAGTTTACAGTATAACAGCCAGATTAAAAAATCAGGAGAGGCTATAAAAAACCATAGTTGTAAAAATATTTAACTATTTGTTATTGTTTACCAGCGAATTGTATACCCGTAAACCACGAGGTTATAAGTTTATGAATACCTTATGGAAGGCATTTGTTAAAAAACTTTAATTTGCCATGGCTTGGAACAACCTCCTTCTATATTTCCCCTTGGGGATTCAGCGATCACCATTGACCTGGGCAACCATATTGACGAACAACTCAATAGAAAAGCCCTTGCCATTTACAACGCTTTGCAGGCCCTCCACTTGCCGGGCATCCGGGACATCATTGCAGCCTATAGCTCCGTATCTGTCTTCTATGATCCGGAGCGCATAATAGCAGAAAACCCTTCTTGTCCTGACGGGGCATTCGCCTGCATGAAGAAGAGATTGCAAGAGACCTGGAAAGCAGTTGAAACCTCCTCTAAAATTGCCAGTTCATTACCTGATTCAATAAATATCATACGATTACCCGTTTGTTATGAAGCCGAATATGGACCCGATCAGAACCAGCTTGCCCGGGAAAAGGGACTGCTCCGGGAAGACATTATCCGGCTGCATACTGCAAAGGCTTACCAGGTTTACATGATCGGATTTTTACCGGGATTTCCTTACCTGGGTAAAGTAGACCCCGAATTGGAAATATCCAGAAAACAACGTCCTGTGCCAGTTGTGGCCGGCGGTGTGGGAATTGCGGGTAATCAGACGGGTATTTATCCGCTCAACAGTCCCGGCGGCTGGCAGATCATCGGCCGGACACCCCTGAAATTATTCGACCCTTATGCAGCAGTTCCTGTCCGCTTGAAGGTCGGAGATTGGGTGCAATTCTTTTCCGTGACAAAACAGGAATTCCAGGACCTCGTCACCCGCTCCAACGGGTAACCGCATCCGGTACCCACTCGTTACCCTATACACCAATCCGGGCCCACAGCCGGAAGCATGTCGTTTATAGTGTGCCTTTTGAAATAATCGATGATCCGTCGGAAATTTGAAATTTGTAGCTTAGTCGCTTACAAACCTCATTTCCCCGTCCCGATGCTTGCCCGTTGCTTCGTACCTTCCGGCTTTTTAACAATATCTATTGTACATCAAAATTCCATCATGGCGTTCTCTATTATCAAACCCGGATTACTGGACACTATACAGGATATGGGAAGGAATGGCTATGGCAACTGGGGAATCAACCCCGGCGGAGCTATGGATCGCTATGCGGCCCAGGTAGCGAATTTATTGGTAGGTAATTGTGAACGGGAGGCAATCCTGGAAGTGCATTTCCCGGGCCCGCAGATCCTTTTCGAACAGAACACGCTGATCGCCATCACCGGAGCGGACTTCTCTCCAACAGTAAATGATGAACGGATCCCTCGCTGGCAGCCGGTCGTTGTCAGAAAGAACACCGTACTTCATTTCCCTTCCCTGGTGCAGGGAGGGCGTTGTTATATCAGCGTACACGGAGGCTATTGCATGGAAAAATGGTTGGATAGCTATAGTACCAACCTGAAGGCGGGCGTAGGAGGATGGCAGGGACAACCGCTTAAAAAAGGAGACGAATTGCCTTTTAAGGAGAACACCATTTATTTTGCCGGACTACTGAGAGAAGAAAACAATTTCGAAGTACTGCCCTGGAGGGTTAACACAGAAAAAACATACCGCTTTCCCCATGAGATCGGATTTATCCCCGGCAATGAATGGGACCATCTTTCTTCCTCCTCTCAAAGTAATTTTATAGAGAACAACTTTTTGATCCACCCTTCTTCCGATCGGATGGGCTACCAGTTGAAAGGCAGCCCTCTTTCCCTGGAGCAGCCTGTAGAGCTGGTATCTTCCGCAGTAAGCTTTGGAACCGTACAGTTATTACCCAATGGCCAGCTGATCGTGCTGATGGCCGACCATCAGACTACGGGCGGCTACCCCCGTATTGCACATGTTGTCACGGCTCACCTGCCCAAACTGGCCCAATTACGCCCCTGTGATACGATCCAGTTCAAACGGATGGATATAAGGACAGCCGAAGAATTATTGTTGGCCGGTCAAAAAGAGCTACATATCCTGCAAAGAGCTTGCCTGGACCATCTAAATGAGCTGGTATGCTGAATGAAGACGCAACAGGTGCGTCCGGTGCCCGGGAGACCTTGTCTGTCGACCTGAACTGCGACATGGGAGAGGGCATGGATACGGACGCGGCGATCTTTCCTTTTATCAGCTCCGCAAATATTGCCTGCGGATACCATGCCGGTGACGCGGATACCATGAGAAAAACAGTAGAGCTGGCCTTGCGACATCACGTGGCTATCGGCGCTCATCCTTCTTATCCGGACCCTCAGCATTTTGGACGGATAGATCTCCTGGATACAAAGCTAAGCCCGGAAGAGATCCCCGGGATGATAGTGGATCAACTGATCCTTTTACAGGCTGTTTGCGATGAATTTGGCGTTCGGTTGCATCATGT
>Ga0310811_10004281_pt1 | contig 17924 bp, 28 predicted proteins | sample YCmetagenome_FD_207642 | JGI IMG/M metagenome (GOLD analysis project Ga0310811, IMG submission 207642) | Soil microbial communities from experimental microcosm in Duke University, North Carolina, United States - YC | ecosystem: Engineered > Artificial ecosystem > Soil microcosm > Unclassified ...
CGAGTGTAAAACCGAAAAACTCGTGAGTGTAAAACTAGGTCCGGTTTAGACCTTAACGCACCCGGAACCCATTGATTTCATTGGCGCGCCCTGATGGAGTCGAACCATCGGCCTCAAGATTAGAAGTTTGATCTGGCGCGGACACAAAACAGCGTGTCCGATGAGCGACGCCAGAAAAACCAAGGAAATTCGCCACATACAGAAGCGCCCCAAAGAATATTTGTTGCATTTCGACGCGTATTGCTGCATTCTATTTGCGGACACAGTACGGACACGAGGTTTAGTGCTATGCTGGAACGGTTGACTGACGCGATTGCAAAAGAACTCGCGGCGCCTAGCAAAGGCAATAGGGTCTACTACGACCCAGACCTTCCTGGGTTCGGATGCCGGGTAACCAGCGCAGGCGCGCGCTCATGGGTTCTTAATTATAGGTCCCGCGGAATTGAGCGCCGGATGACCATCGGCAGTCTAGAAAATTGGAAGGCCCGCGACGCTCGCAAAAGAGCCGAAGAGCTTAAGCGCGCGGTGGATGCCGGCGGGGACCCTATGGCCGATCTGCACGCCGAACGGAGCGCCCCTACGGTAAATGACCTCGCCAAGCGGTTCACCGCTGAGCACTTACCCAAAAAGCGGCCGGGGACCCAAGACGAATACAGCCGCCTCCTGAAAGCCTACATCCTCCCGGCAATGGGCAGCAAAAAAGTCGCCGACATCCGACATGCAGATGTCGAGGACATGCACCGCCGCATCCGCAAAGACGCCCCTTATTCCGCAAACCGGGCGGTTGCCGTGGTGAGCAAGATGTTCTCCCTCTCTATTAAGTGGGAGATGCGTGAAAATAACCCCGCGATCGGCATCGAGAAAGCGCCAGAGCACAAACGGAAACGCTATTTGACGCCCGCAGAAATCGCCAGGCTGTCGGAGGCTCTCAATCAGGCCGACGAACGCATGAGTGCTAATGTCGTGCGACTGCTGCTCCTGACCGGCGCCCGCAAAGGGGAAACCCTGGCCGCCAAGTGGTCTGATTTTGACCTTGAAGCCGGGACGTGGACGAAGCCAGGCGCAACCACCAAAACCGCCACAGATCACCATATTCCACTGAGCGCCCCTGCCCTCGCCCTGCTCGGTGAGATGAAGCAAGCCGCCGACCAGGACAACGACCGCCGGAAGCGGGAGAAGCTGCCCCCAATCGATTTCGTGTTCCCTAGCCAGGACGCTGCTGGAAATATCACCTCGCTCAAGGATATTAAGAACTCGTGGGCTACCCTCTGTCGCAAGGCCGACTTGAAGGGGGTTCGCATCCATGATCTTCGACACACATTTGCCTCGGTGCTGGCCTCAAGCGGTCTAAGTCTCCCAATTATTGGCGCCTTATTGGGGCATACGCAGGCCGCCACCACACAGCGCTACGCACACCTGCTCGACGACCCGCTGCGCAAGGCAACCGAGACCGCCGGAGCGATTATCGGCGCTAAGCCCACTGCTGAAGTTGTGGACATGAAGGGGCGGAGAGCGTGAACGTCGAAAACGCGCCCCCTCCCCCTGCTAAGGCAAAGACACGGCCTCGCATTACCAACGAACATGTGGCCGACATGCTTGCGAGTTGCCTGGCCGGCCGACCAAACTACATTTCCCCCGACGAGGGGCGGGTCAATCATCTAACACAGACTATCAACCGCTACATCCAGACGCCCTGGTCTGTTGAGGCAGTCGCTAAGCTCCACGCACAAGCTAAAGTCGCTCGAATGGAGGGAGAGATGCTGCGCGCGGCCGCAACCCTTTTGCGTCGCGATCTTGAGGCTCTGACAGTGGAAGCTCAGCAATACGAGCTTAGATCAATAACAACGGACTACCTCGAACGACGTGCGATAGACATAAAAAACGCGATTGCATTGCTCGAAGAACCCCGAGGGGATTTAGATCACCCAGGACTCGCGATCCATTTGAGCACCGGCCCAAAGGGTAAGCCCCCCGCGCCTTGGCGACTTACTGCTGCAGCGATTGCCGACGAATTGATTCGAACCTTACGTGATTGTGGCGACCCCCGGGCAGGCATCGGCAACCCGAACGGCCCCGTCGTTAAATTTGTCGCAATATGCCTACGCCTCATTTCGCCCGACCAGAAAGCGCCCAAGAGAGAAACCATTCATGAAGCGATTGGCGCGCACCTAGAAAATTCCTTCAAGTACCGGAAGGGGGTATGAAAAGGGCGTTTTTGCACCCCACAGACTAAAAAAGCCGCCTGTTAAAAGCTCCGTACCGAATTGAACGGAGACCTAACGATGTCTGAGACAATTAGCCGAAGCGAGTTGCTAGGCGGCCGGCTTCCCCTTCCTGAGTTCGCCCAGGTCCTAGGCTATGCGGACCCGCGCCCCATCCGTAGTTTCATCCTGAATCACGCCGTTCCGTTTGTGGTGATCGATCGCGTGATGCATATCCGGCCGGAAGATTTCCGCGCCGCTCTGGAGCGTTCCGCCACAAGCACCGCACCACGCACGCGGGGCCGACCGAAAAAAGCTACGTCGCAAGCCGCCTAAAGGAAACCGCCGCCCGAGCGATCAGGCAGCGGTTCGAGAGGCGTGTAAATCAAGTTGGGCAAAACTGATTTAGCGCGCGGCTCGGCGGACTGCAAGATCTTCGGCGGCATTGGATGGAAATTTCAATGACCGAAGCTATCGGCCAGCGCGCAAAGCTGGAAAACATCACCAACGTAATCGCGGCCCACGTGCCTTACCAACTCCCGTTATATCGCGCGGCGCGGGACGGAGTGATCGGCCTGATAGTACCGGAGCGCGACGGGATAATTCCTAAGCGCTACCTGGAAAACACGCACAGGCCGATTGTCGTTCAGATCGGTGACGACGACTACAAATCGACCGGCCCGGATGGTTGGGCCTGTGCTCGCCGTCTTCGCTACTGGGCTCGCGGTGCGATTGTCCACGCGGCTGCTGGCGAGGAACAGCACTACAGTGAAGCAGTCAGAGGCGCCTTGCTCACGCAACGGTTCCTGATGATTGAGACCAACACTGCCCACGAATCCGCATGGTCTCAGCTCCTGAGCCCGCACATGCCGGTGCTCAGGATCTTATCCCGTGAAGGTTTGCCGCATCCGAAGCGCCTGGCCGCGTCGGAGATGAACTGATGCATGGAGACAGTATAACGGTCCTCCGCTGCGCCCGGGGCTTGCGCCTAGCTAAAATGATTCGTTCAACCGGCATGGTTGATTACGACAGCACCCGGACGTTCGATGCCTGGGAAGTCAAAGTCGCCACGTTCGACGATCTGTGCGGGATCATCTCGAGGCTCATAGATCGGCCAAGATTCTGCATCGTCCGCGGTGCGCTGATCAACGGCCCGAAGGCGACAAAGATCCGCCGTCTGGTTCATGCCGACCCTAAAACCGGCGATGCTGCTACCTTGCGACAGGTGCCGCATCGGTGGGTAGCGCTGGATATCGAGGGGATCAGCCGCCCTGAAGGCATCGACGCCACCGACCTAATTGCTTGCGCCCGCCACGCCTTACAACGCCTTCCTGTGGCCTTCCGCGACGCAGCTTGCTTGGTCCAGGCAACGGCCGGGCATGGTATCAAACCGGACCTGCGGCTTAGGGTGTGGTTCTGGTTGTCCCGCCTTACCACTGGCGCCGAACTGAACCGCTGGTTACGTGGCGCGCCTGCAGATGCCTCGATCTTCCGCCCGGCGCAGATCATCTACACGGCCGCGCCTGTCTTCGAAGGATGCGAGGATCACCTACCGGTTCGGATCGTGCGCCTCGCCGGCTCAGGGAGCGTCATGGTTCCATCTGCTGCGGCCTTAGCACCCCCGCCACGGCAAGATCCTAAGCCCCTGCCAGCTCCCGACAGCCCGAGGGCGTCCGCATACGCATGGGCTGCCTTACGCAATGCTGTGGTGAAAGTACGGAACGCCCCAATCAATTCCCGTCACCCCGAATGCTTGACGCAGTCCAGGAACCTGGCGCGGTTCGTAAACGCTGGATTGCTTTCCGAAAAAGACATGAAAGACGCAATGAGCGACGCAATTTTTGCGGCTGGTAAAACCAGGGAGGAAGGCGAGGCAATCGCCGTGTATGCCTTGTCTCATCCGTCAACCTCCCCACTGCCGGAGGGCGTGCGTTGATGGATGGATCGATTATGCCGGGTGAAAGTAGTGTGCCCGATGCTTTGGCAATCGCTGAGCTCGCGGGCTTATCCAAGATTGAATATGACCGCGTGCGGGATGCAACCGCCGCTCGTTTGGGTATCCGCGTCTCAACCCTCGATGCAGAAGTGAAGAAAGCCACGGCGGTACTCACCAACCCCGAGGATCACCAACCGCCCGCATTCACCGACGAAGCGTTGGCGCTGCAGTTTTCCGAACAGTATGCGCACACGCTCCGCTATGTGGCGGCATGGGGTAAATGGTATCAGTGGACTGGCAAGGTTTGGGAAGCAGACCAGACAATCCAGACGTATGACCGGGCGCGCGCTATCTGCCGCGAGGCCAGCGCGATATGCAACGACACCAACGTTGCGATCGGCATCGCCAAAGCCCAAACGGTGGCAGCTGTCGAGCGCCTGGCGCGCGCCGACCGCCGGCACGCCGCCACAGTCGAACAATGGGATGCAGACCCTTGGCTTCTGAACACCCCTGGCGGCGTGGTGGAACTGCGAGTCGGAAAGATGCGCGCGCATCGGCCCGACGATCATATGACGAAGATCACAGCCGTTGCCCCTGGCGGCGTGTGCCCCTTGTGGGAAGCATTCCTCAAAAAGATCACCAACGATGACCATGAGCTCCAGAGGTTCCTGCAGCGGGTGGCAGGCTACAGCCTGACCGGAAGCACGCGGGAACACGCGCTCTTCTTCGGCTATGGCACTGGGGGCAATGGCAAGGGTGTCTATCTCAACACCATAACCGGCATCATGGCCGGCTACGCCACTGTCGCCTCGATAGATACCTTCACGGCCAGCAATACGGATAGGCATCCTACCGATCTCGCCATGCTCCGCGGCGCGCGGCTGGTGACGGCACAGGAGACCGAGGAAGGCCGCAAATGGGCAGAGTCACGGATCAAGGCGATGACCGGCGGCGACCCGATCACAGCCCGCTTCATGCGCCAGGACTTCTTCACGTTCCAGCCCGCGTTCAAGCTCTTTATCGCCGGTAACCACAAGCCCGGCCTCCGCAATGTTGATGACGCCATCCGCAGGCGGTTCAATCTCATTCCCTTCGCTGCCAAGATCGCACCGGCCGAGCGTGACCCCGAACTGCCGGAAAAACTCAAGGAAGAATGGCCGGGGATTCTGAAATGGGCCATCGCGGGGTGCCTCGATTGGCAGGAGAACGGTCTCAATCCGCCCAAGTGCGTCACGGCAGCCACGAATGAATATTTCGACGCTGAAGATGCCGTGGGGCAGTGGATGGCAGAGCGATGCGTCAGAGGGCCAAACGTCGGTAAGTCGCTCAGCTCTGACTTGTTCAGATCGTGGAGTGAATGGGCGGCCAAGGCTGGCGAAACGATCGGCTCGCAAAAGAGCTTCTCCCAGAAGCTCATAACCCGTGGTTTGGAACCAACACGCGCGAACGATGGGAAGGCAGCATTCGATGGAATCAAGGCCGTTGTCCAGCCTCCGCCGCATGCAAACTCGGATCTCTGAATGATGTATCTGAAGGTTCCGAAGCATTCGCCTATTATCACCCGTTATAGAGCTAACACGCGCGTGACGGTGTTAACCGGAAGTCCCATCAGATCCCTCAGACGTTTGCTGACGGTGAAGCGGCATGCCGCGCCAGCCCCTCAATCCGGCCAGCGTCTACCCGGATTTTCCCTCCGCAAACTAGACCTCCTGATTAGTAATCACCCTCCGTATCAGCTTTTTATATCTTTTTTTCAATGACTTAATGGAGCCACACAAACACCATGTCCGCCCAGTGTCCGCAATCAAAGCCTAAAACGCTCCCGAAACTCGGTCCGTACTCACGTGTACTCCGACGCGGCGCCATCGCCCGATCAATCGACGGTCGCAGCACGGAGGGCCGATACTTGCGCGCCTTTGAGCGCGACATGATCGATCACGTCGGCGGGACACCGAGCGCAACCGAGAAACTGCTGATCAGCCGCCTCGCCAGGACCTCGCTCCGGATCATGCTGCTTGAGGAGAAGCTCGACGGCGGCACATGGACGGACCTCGACGCCAGAACGCACGCAGGGCTGCAGACGGCATTTACCCGAATGCTGGGAAGCCTGGGCATGAAGTCGCCCCCTGTCCCCCTGCCCGTCCCTGCCCCCGCTGAGGTGCCCCAAAAGGTGACCCTGCGAGAATATCTCAACTCCAAGGAGGCAGCGAAGTAATGGCCGCCAATATCCTCGACGCACTGGACGACCAGAACCTCTTCGGCGGCATGTTCGATGCACCATCCTGGAAGCCCTGGAGAGCCTTTCTGGGCACCCTGTTCGCTCTCCCCATGGATGAGGACCAGATAGCGACGGCATGCCGCCACACGGGCCGCACAGCCCTTCCTGACAAGCCGGCGCGGTATGCTGAGCTGGTTGTCGGTCGCCGTGGTGGTAAGTCGCGCTGCCTCGCTCTCATCGCCTCTTACCTCGCCTGTGTGCCTGACCATGGGCCGTTCATCGTGCCAGGAGAAACGCCCGTTATCGCTGTCATCGCGGCCGATCGGCGCCAGGCAAAGGTGATCCTCAACTACATCGCCGGCTTCCTACGCGAGATCCCGCTGTTCGCCGATATGATCGCGGACGAACTGGCGGAATCGGTCAGGCTGACCAATGGCGTCACGATCGAAGTTCACACCGCCTCCATCGGCGCCCCACGTGGTCGCACGTTCCTGGCCTGCTTGCTCGATGAGGTGGCGTTTTGGCAAACGGGCGATGGGGCGAATCCCGATATCGAAGTGGTCAACGCAATCCGCCCTGGCCTCAGTACGATCCCCTATTCCCTGCTGCTAATTGCCTCATCGCCATACGCGAAGCGCGGCGTTTTGTACCAGAACTACAGCAAGTATTTCGGCAAGGACAACGCGCCCGTGCTGGTTTGGCAAGGAACGACCAGGGAGATGAATTCATCTCTGATCGACGACCCGCTGATTGACGAGATGTACGAGGAAGATCCGGAGCGCGCATCAGCGGAGTTTGGCGCCCAATTCAGATCGGATATCGTGGCGTTCATCACACGCGAGGCGGTCGAAGATGTCACCGCCCGCGGCATCCGCGAATTGCCGTCGAGCTCCGGCATCTCGTATGCGGCCTTTGTAGACCCCAGCGGCGGCAGTGCTGACTCGATGACGCTTGCAATCGGGCACATCGAGGGCGACGGTCTGGCGGTCCTTGACGTGGTGCGTGAGGTGAAGCCGCCATTTTCACCGGATGCCGCCGTGGCTGAGTTCTCCGAGCTTTTGAAGTCATACGGCATCTCACGTGTCACCGGAGATGCTTACGCCGGACATTGGCCCCGAGAGCGCTTCGCCATGAACGGCATAACCTACGATGTATCGGACAAAAACAAGTCGACCATCTACGCCGAGTTCCTGCCCGCCTTGAACGGCAAGCGTGTGCGCCTGCTTGATATTCCCCGGCTTGCTGGTCAGCTTGTGGGCCTTGAGCGCCGAGTGGCCCGAGGAGGCCGAGACAGTATTGATCACGCCCCGGGGTCCAATGATGACGTGGCGAATGCCGTCTGCGGCGTTCTGGTCAACATCCTCGGCGACCGTCGCCCGTCGCTGATCCGTGCGGATGACTTGCGTAACGGCAGCGAGGCAGTTCCCTACCCCAAGGCGGCAGAAGTTGTTGGCGCGGTGCTATGCGTGTCGGACGATGGCATGGCGGCCGTTGTGTACTTCTCATACGCTTCATGGCTGTTTGCATGTGGCCTCCCCCCTACGAACATCCTCGACTTTGATGCCGCCCCTCTTACGGGCACGACCATCAGGGGGGTATCCGATCGTCTCGACGCCCTTCGCCGAGAAATCAGATGTAACTTCCCAGTCCCCATGATATTTCTTCCTCCGGAACTTGTGTATCAGGCGCGCATGGGCGGTGTGCCGGCTGATGCTTTCCCGGACCATCTGTTGCGCGATACCCCCGGCCTTGCATTGTCCTCGGCTGGAAGCGTGGCCAGCGGACAAGTGAAGATATGTGACGTGGCAATGGAAAAGGCCAAGACTCATCCCCTGGGTGGCGCGCTGAACTTCCGAGCAGGCGAGAAGATGGATAGAGATCCGCTCCGATTGGCCGTGTTGCTGGCAATCGAGATGACGCTTGGAAACGAGAGAAATCGGTCGGCTGCATGATCGCGCGGAATAACAAACTTGTGATCACACGGGACTGTTTCCATCAAATTATGCACCGCTACCAAACGCAATCGATTGAACTAGAAAGCGCCAAACAAACACCATATTGTCGAGTATAGTTTTCAATAGATACTGAATTATACAGGATACTTTTAAACAACAAAATTTATTTCTCCTGTTATATACACGCCTATCCGTGTATATTCACGACATGAACTCGCCTGTCTGCCTTCATCTTCCTGACGATTTGGTCTCCCGATTGGACGCGGTCGCCGCTGCTGACGACCGCTCAAGATCCGCGGTGGTGCGTCGTATCCTGCAGGACGCGCTTGCAGATCGTGGCGAATTGCAGAGGCGGGCGGCGGAACGTTTCTCAAGTCTTGGGGCCGCGCTGTATGACTAGTTTTAGAGACGGGCACCCAATTCACCAGATCGGCGGGTTAGCAGTTTCTCCCGCCATGCCCCCTTCTCTGGGGCGTCGGCGCAAGTCGTACAGTGTGCCGGATAGAAAAACGACGACAGCGCGCGGGGGAGCTATTTCCGTATCCCCGCGGCGCGCACTTTCCAAAGTTTGCCCAAACGCGGGGCCGCTCTGCCGATCCAGAGCGCCGCGGCGAGGCGTGATCCCTGGGTCTTTAGTCCTTTCCCCTAGGTCGATCTGTCTCGGGCGCGGGGGCTTCCTTGTTCCTTGTGTTTCCCCCGTTGCTATTGCCCATCGCGGGGCAGTGTCGTCACCCGACACGCCGCGGCGCAGGTTCAGCCGCTTTTGCCGGTGGGCTGATTCCTGCGGGCGCGGGCTGGTGTTTCAGTCCGCCAGCCTGTGTTTTTCAGTTCCGACCGGCGCGACAATCTCTGTCTGCTTCGCATAACCAACCCATTTTGAAAGAAACCCAATGCCTCAATACTTCGACGGCGCAACGGCGCAAAACCCCTCCCCGCCTTACACGCTCACCGAGCTGGGCACATTCGCAATCAAGACCGGCGGCGGCTGCTTGAACGGCAGCCCCGTCGTGCTGACCGCGGGCGATGCAACCAGCATCGTACAGCTTTACGACGGCACCGTTGTTGACGGCGCAGCTTCTGGCCAACTGATCGCGACATTTACGGGCGGCATCGCCGGCCGCGTCGGATGCCCGAATCAGAGCTTTATCGCCGGCCTTGTTGCAGTCGCCTCTGGCGTCACCTCCCCGACCGTACAAATCAGCTATAACTAAGGAAACAGACACATGAGCCTAGCCGCATATCAAGAGGCCGAACGCCTCCGCGCCCAGATCCGAGATCTCGAACAACAGATGGCCCGCTCCACCCGCCAGATCACCGGCCAGGAGGCCGATGAATTGCGCGACATTCAGCACCGTTTCGATCATGCGGGTGCGACGCTTGGCGAGCGTCCCAACGCCCCGGCGATCGGACAGAAGCCTATCGAGTACCGCCGCCAGCTTTGCAGCCAGTACGCCAAGCACACGGACCAGTACAAAAACAGTCGCTTCGATTTTGCCGATGCGGCGATGCTTGACGTTGTCGAGCCGCAGGTTTTGGCCGCGGTACGGCAGGCTGGTTATTCCAATGTGAAGCCTGGCCAGCTTGTTGCCGAACGCTTCGATGATGGTTCCGGCAGGATGATTACCCGCTGGCATGGGGACAACTCTGTATGGATGGCTCCATTCATGGCTCCCCCCATGACAGTCACGATCCCGCGGCCGGATGGCAACCGCAAATGATCCGCAAGTTTCTGGCGGCGTTACGCTGGAAGTTTGGCGCCAACGCCCGCGCATCACAGCGTCGGGCGGAGGCTATGTCGCGTGAAGCGGCAATCAGGACGCAAGGTTATGCCGCCGTGTGGAAATCCGGCGGCAAGGTTCGCCATATCGACCTGGGGAAAATCCCGTGACAGTATTCACTTTCCTTAACAACCTGAACACGTCGCTTGCGTCGCCGATTACTGCATCCTCGACGACAATTACGCTGTCGAGCGCTGTCAATCTGCCGGCTTCGATCCCGAGCGGCGACGTGATGGCCATCACACTGAATGACCAGGCCACGCAGCAAAACTTCGAGATCATGTATGCGACGGCGGTTTCCGGCGCGACGCTGACAGTGCTGCGTGCGCAGGAAGGCACTACAGCGCTCTCATGGAATGTCGGGGACTTTGCTTATTCCGCGCCAACTGCTGGGCAAATGGGGAATTTTCTCCAAGTTGCGCCCGGCCGCCTCCTAAACACCCAAGTATTCAACGCAAGCGGAACCTACACCCCGACGCCCGGCGCGACAAAGGCGATGGTCTTGGTCCTCGGCGCTGGTGGGGCTGGCGGCGGTGCCGCCGCGACCTCGTCGGCGCAAATTTCACTTGGAGCTGGGGGCAATGCCGGCGCGCTAGCCCTCGCGCTAATCTCCAATTTATCAGAACAAACGGTCACGATCGGCTTGGGTGGCGCGGCCGTCGTTGGCGCCGCAGGAACTGCAGGCGGAACAACCAGTTTTGGCTCGCTCGTGACTGCTGCCGGCGGCGCGGGCGGGTTGAGGTCGGGCCCAACCGCTCCGCCGCTTACGGCTGGAAATGGCTTTACCGGTGCGCTGTCATCCGGCGGCAATATAATCTCCGGGGTAGGGGCAGTCTCGCCAATAGGCTTCGTGGCTTCGCTAGGCGTTGGCTTCTCAGGTGCCGGCGCAAACACTCTGTTCGGGTGCGGCGGCGGCGCAAACAATAACTCTAATAACGGCACGTCCGCTTTTGGGCCAGGCGCTGGTGGTGCGGGGGCTCTGGCGCTCTTGTCCGGCCCTGCTGCCACGGGCGGTGATGGTGCCAACGGCCTTTGCGTCGTGTGGGAGTGTTCGTAATGGCCCTTTATGCGCTCATCGACCCGAATTCGCGCGTCTGCCAGCTCAGCGCGGCGATATTCCCGGTTGCCGCACCGATGGTATGGACTTCGGACGTAAGCGCCATCGCGCCGTCTCCACAATACGGATGGGCAGCAACCGAGGCGGGCGGCACATGGTCGTTCACCGCGCCCGCAGAGCCGGTTCAGACGCTGACCGGCGAGACCGCTGAACAGGCCCTGGAAAGCGTCCAGCCACGCTATCCCGTGGTCATGATCCCGACCGTGGCCGCATCTGCTGAGGCGTGGGTCGCGATGGTCCGCGGCGGGAGTGTGGCATCATGAGATACTACGACATCGCAATTACAACGCCGATGACGCCGAACACGCAGGACATCATAACCGCCGCGGGGGCAGGCCCCAACGGCGGCATCATGAGCGCCCTATCCCCAGCCGATCGCCTCGCCGCGGCAATCCGGCGCCGGGCGGATCTGCATGACCTGGCCCGCGATGGACATACCGTGCCGGCGCAGGTGACCAGGGAGACCGAGGAGGAGATCCGGGAGGCTGAGGTGGAGCTGATCAAGGCGATGAAGCCCAATAAAACCTCCTTGAATCAATAGACCGCCAGGGCCTCATAAGGAGTACGGTGGTTGTTCAGAACAGCCAAACGATGCGAATCCTGGAAAAAGTTTAAATAACAGCAGGTGAATTATGAACATCGAAGAGATCAGGATTACAGGTGGGCTGCCAGATACAAATCCTACCAACCATGCCACGGCCGCTGGCCTGAATTGAAAACGGAAGGCGGAAGAGGGTGCGGAAGACCTTCACTTAAGGGTCGTGGCTAATGCCCGGGCTGCAGGCGCGGAATTCGTGATTTTCGGGGGCTTGCCCCTTTAGCTCGATCGCTCGCGGTGTCGTCTAAGGAACGATGCTCTCAACCAGTTCCCGAAGGGGCCAAGTTTTTAAGTCGAAATTCGTGAGAAATAGAACCTTGCCGCCTTCATCTTTAGCAGTTCTCAAGATGCCTCGCTTAGCATCCATGGTTAACACTACGCCCACAAATGATCGAGCTGCCAAAGAAAGATCAGCTTCCTCTTGAAATAGCCGGGTCGGCCTGATTCGCCCGGAGACGGTTTTACTTGCGTGTCTAGAGTAAAAATTTTGTTCCTTCGCAGAGATCCAACGCCCGACATCGAACCCCCCCGACTCTTTGATCTTCTCGAGAAAAATCTTGTTGAAAGAATCCGAAGTACGAGTCAGTGTGAATCTTGCGGGCACGAATGCAGCCCTGGATGTAATCCCAAAGATCAGGTCTCTTGGTCTTCAGCGGTTCTAACTCAAATTCAGCTTCCCGCGTGATAGAGATGCCGAAACGATCCGCGGGAAGTTCACGCTCAAGGTTGATGTTTAGCGCAAATAAGAGATCCCAGACATTATTGTCCAAAAACACGGCGATACGTGACGTCATAGCTATCTCTCTTGCGCTGCTGTTAGCTTTATTGAGCTACTGAGCTGCTCGTGAAATGAGCGACGTACAATGGGAATACACAGCTAGAGCGAGTTGCCCTGGTGACATGCTTGTCGAGGCTTGCCGCGCCAAGTAAAGCGCCGACAGCTGATCGCTAGCGTCGCCACTCTGGTTTTGGAGGGTATTAGCCTCTTGGCCATACGTGGTCTGGCCGTTTAATACTCCCTCTTGGATGCCGCCTGCAGCGGAGGCGAGAGAGAGGCATGCCGTGATCAAGACCGTGACCGATTGACAGCGTATATCGTCGGACGGGTTGTTCGGAAGCCCTGTTCCGATCATCAGCTGACTGTCTGAAGGCCCCCGACAAGCAGCCGCCATCGATGTGTTGACCTGACTGCTGATGTTTTGCATGGCCGGCACCAGGTCGTCACTAGAAGGCGGGTTGTTGTTCGTTTGGGCGTGAGCAATCCCAGCCATCACCATTACGACTGAAATGGCCAAAATTAATCCGTGCATCGCTTTTTTCCTTGTTCTCGATAATCGCCGATATAGTCGGAACATTCTAGATTCGATATGGTTTTGCCTTCGGACGCTGTGGGGCGATCGGAGCACATTGCGGAGTGGGTTAGGCTGACGGACGAAAAGAATAAAGGCGCAACTTGCGCCGATATTCCCCGAGGTCGCGGTCAGCCACAGGGCGGCGTCAGCGCGGCAGTCCGCGAACTCGGCATCGACCGGACAGTGAGTGTCTGGCGGCGAGAACGGAGCGAATTCTGGGGTTTAGTTAATGGCCCGCAGCCCAGATCGGGCCGTTGGGGCCGTACTCGACCGTAGCGGAGAACGCTATGTCTGCTTGGCCGTATTGGTCGTCATATAGGCGCAAGTTGCCCTTCTGGACGAGCCCATTGCTCCACCACACGGTGACAAAGCACCGGAGGACGTAGGCGCCAGGAGTGCCGATCCGGCGAAATGGAGATGTCGGATCGTCGTTGCCTAACGCCTTGACCTTAACGATTCTTGCGGCTCCAGGAGACGTAATTCCGAGAATCGCGGGAAGATTTGACTCTACGTCATCGACGACCTGATGGCTGCTGCAACTTGCGGGAATATCATCGGCAAGAGCCAGTACGGGGACGGCCGCAAACACAGCCGCCGCGAGTAACAGTCGCTTCATTTCACCCCTCCTTTTTTTCATTAACAGGTTGGTTCGTCATTGGTCATTTCCTTACCTTCCTATTCTTCGGACTTAGACAGCCTCCTTTTGCCCTTCCCCTGCGCCGTTTTCTCAAGGAATCTCTCCAAACATCTATCTGGGTGATTTGACGCTACGCCTGAGCCCATGGCCGCGTCTAACGCTTCGCGGTCGTAGCGCGGGCTGCGTGGGCCCAGGCTGTAATCGGGGGCTGGAACGCGGCCGGCACGCACGAGCCGGGGCAGGGCGTCCACGCGCACGTCGAGGTAGTCTGCGGCAGACTCAGGAGATAACCAGCGCCCCCTAGCCATTTTCTGGCGGAGGATTACCTACTGCCCATTCTCTGTCGCGCGGTCCCCAGCCGCGTCAGCATCCTTCTCGCAAACGTATGCCCCATGCTTCGTCCGGCCGTACCAACGTTCACCTTGGAAGTGATAGATTCCCGAATTCGTGTTGAGCCAGACGACCGTGTCAGAGCGGCAATGACCCTGCGCAGCGTCCTGGGATTGGTAGAGATTTAGGGCCATCGCTGGCGAGGCCAGCAGGCTAAAGGCTAGCGTCAGGGAATAGCGGTTCATGGCTCGCTCGCGTTATGGTTTTGGCAGCAAACCTAACGCGCCGGTAATCTCGTGTCGAGCGGCATGAACGGCGGAGGCTTAGTTATCCGGCTTAGAGACGACTTCTTTCTGGCCCGCCACCTTCAATCCCATATCGATCAGCGCCCTCACGGCCTCGGCCTCGGTTCCAATCTTCTGATCGAAGCGAAAGGCGCGAACCTTCTCCCACTGTTCCGCGGTGAACTGCAGGGCTTTTTTGACGGGGTATGAAGTCTCCATACGAACGATATAATTCATATGAAAGATATTGACAAGGAATCTTGTTATGCCATATCAATGATATGGTTCATATGAATTAGCGGGTGCTGTCGCCGGCCGGCACCGACCTAACCAAATCATGGAGCTAACTATGAATGACATGAGAAAACCCGTTGCGGTGCCGGCGATCGGTATCGTCCAATGCCCTGACGCCGCGTTGATCGCACTTTGTGCCGAGCACATCGCAAATTTTCATGCCTACAATGACCAAGCGTCGCCCGATTCAAAGTTTGAGAAAGATCCTCTCTGGCACGCCTATGAGCGGACGCGGGACGCGATCTGTGACGCGGAGCCGCAGACATTTGCCGGCATGCTTGCCAAGGCCAGAGCGGCCAAGGTCGAGGCAACGGACCTGGATGGAGTGGTGCGGCCGGACGGCTACTCTGCAGCCTGGGCGTGGGACCTGCTCAACGATCTGATCCGCATCAATGAAGGCAGACACGAGCCGTCGCCTGTGCCAGCGCAAGCCGGCCTATCAACTGCCGGCATGTACCAACTGATTGAGCAGGCCCGTGACGCCTGTACCGTCTTGGACGAGCAGCAGGCGGAAATGCCCAAGAATGCCCACTTGGAGCGGCGGCTAAATGGCGGTCACCAGCGGCTTCTCTGGGAGTATCAGGAGCACATTGCTCGAGCGGCATCGTTCCTGAAGCCTCGCGACATGGGCGACGTTCTCGCCATGCTCAAGCTCATAGATGACAAGGCTGAAGACCTGGCGGCGAACGACCAAGAGGAAGGCTTCGACTTTAAGGCCGAGATGGTCGCACTGCGCCGGATGGTGCGTGGCTGTCTGCCGATCGTCGCCGCGGAGTTAGGCGTGACACTGGACGAGGGGCTGCAAGGCCTCTGCGAAGTAGCGTTTCCGGAGGTGCCTCGATGAACAACCAGCCCCAACGGGCGCCGCGCCCCCGCGCGCCGAACACCGTTTGCAGTCTTCTCCCCGGCCCGTGCCCTTGCTCCTGGCCGTGCCAAATTGCCCTCGACAACGCCGCACGGCGCGACGAAATCAAAGCCATGCTCGAGGCGGCTTACCGTGGGGAGACGCTCAATGCGTAGCTTCCTCGCGCCAGGCGAAAAGCCCCCTGAGAAGCCGCCGGTAATTCCTGTATGGATATCCCACGGCATCCCACCGCGGCCGCCACGCAAACCCAGACCGCTTGTGATCGGCAAGTGGCCGGTTGAGGGATATTGATACAACATGGGCCCCGGAGCGATCTGGGGCCTTTGACGCTGATAAATCGCCATGCCGATATACCTTGATGCGACTCGATATACGCACGATCATTGCGGCGTCATATCATTTAAGGGGTCAGAATGGCTAAATCGACAAGAACACCGTCTAAACCAAGCCTCTCCCGCGCGGGCAAGGATGCCCACAGCTCGAACCCAAAAACGCGAAAAGAGGCTATGGAAGTTTTGGCTGTGGCGCCGCGGAAGCCGACAAAAAAAGGCAAGTCCTAACCTGCCCCATCACGGCCAGGGAGCGATTCTGGCTTTTTCTTTGAGGGAGGCCGACACCGGGCCGAGCGCCCCCGTTTTATTGCTGTACTTGACAGGAATAAGCTCTCAAGAAATTCTACTTAAGGTAGTTTAACTTGAGGGATGACTATGCGCAGTTTCTCGCGTGTTTTTTGTGGAGCTATGTTTCTCGGTGCGCTGGGAGTTCCTGCTATGGGCTTTGCCCAAGAGGTGCCTACGCCTCCTGCTGGTTTGGTACTAGTTGAATCGTACAGCAGCCTGCCCTTCCGCGGTATCCAATGTTTTCAAAGTGGCCGACAGGCGCCAACTTTGGATATCGGTCATATCGCCGAAATTCGCGAGTATGCAGATCCGCAGACCCATTTTGTCCGTCATATCGATTACCAGGTATGGGGGGCTGATTGGCAGTCGGTTGATCTAAGTGATCAGACGAGCTGCGATATCAACGTTCAAAACTAAGCGGTAACCGGCAAGCCACGGCGACTAACCAACGGGGGCTTCGGCCCCCGTAAGCTCTTAGTGTCCTGATTACCCAAGGCGATGGCAGGGGCCTGAAGGTGCTTGCAGACCCGCGCAGCCAGCCATTGCAACGCTGGAAGAGACAGCCGCAGCAGCTTGCATCCCCCGGACCACATCCAAGATAATTTCTTGTTTCTCCATGGACAGTTTTTGCCAGCAGGACAAAAGATCAAGCGCGCGGTCATCCTCTCCGGCTTTTCTAAGCCAGGAGGCTAGCGCGTTTCTTTTCTTGGCGATTGAATAGGAGCCCGTGAGGGTTGTGGTCAAATCCACTCGACCGCTAGGCCTCTCTAGCCGGAGATTGCGTGTGCGGTCTCGTCGTGTGTCAACTTCCAGCTTTTTCAAGGCGCTAATCCCTTCGACTACAGGTTTGGTTTTCCCGGTTGCCTTTGCCAAGACGATACCGCAGAACGCGAACTGATCATCAAATTAAGGTTGAATTCATTAACGATACGAAACAATTTAATTTTTGACAAGGAAATAATTTCTCGCGCAAAAGTCAGAAGAAGCGTTGGCTTTAGATTTGTCTAAAAAAACGGACGTGGAGGGATACATGAACGTCGGTGAATCTGATAAGTCAGACGCCGTGGAATTCGGGGAAAGCTCCTCGGATGCCTGGGATCGGTTGCACCCTGGCGAGGTTCCGCCAGACGTAATCAAACGCATCGCCGAGGACTTGAAAGGGGCGGCCCATCTTTGTTCCGAGCTTTCCATGCAGGGCAAAGATTCCATCATGGAACCATCGGCAGTAAAGGCGGTGGGGGATCTTGTCCGTCAGGCAGCGATTAGGCTGCGGGATGAATTGGCCGCCGCAGACTCCCGGAAGCGGAAGGGCGAGGAGCAGAGCACCGTCGTCCGCATCTGTTCACCCGAACGACAGGGGTATTGATAAGGGAATTTCCCCATCCCGAGGGTTTTCTTGTCGCATCCTTGGTGCACGGACTTGCCGCGGTTGCCCCGTACGGATGCATCATATCTGAGTTGATCAGAGCGCTGCGACGCGACGGCGGAGATCAGGCTAACCGCCTGCCGCCGAATTTCTGAAATTTTTTACGGACACAGTGCGGACATTTATTTTTGATATTCGGGGTACCGCGCATTAACCCATTGATTTCATTGGCGCGCCCTGATGGATTCGAACCATCGGCCTCAAGATTAGAAGTCTCGTGCTCTATCCAACTGAGCTAAGGGCGCGTTGGGGTGGTGGTAACCCGCGCCCGCGTCCCCCGCAAGATGATCTCGACGCCCTTGCACCGGGGCGG
>Ga0310811_10004282_pt1 | contig 17921 bp, 13 predicted proteins | sample YCmetagenome_FD_207642 | JGI IMG/M metagenome (GOLD analysis project Ga0310811, IMG submission 207642) | Soil microbial communities from experimental microcosm in Duke University, North Carolina, United States - YC | ecosystem: Engineered > Artificial ecosystem > Soil microcosm > Unclassified ...
GCGGCCGGCCGAGCGCATCCACCGTCGCCTGCAACCAAAGCGCGTTGCGCCGGTAGCCGCCGGCCGAGACGATGCGGTCCATGGCGATGCCGAGCATCTCCGCCTGCGCCACCACATTGGCCGAGGCAAGCGCCACGCCTTCGGCGGCGGAGCGGTACAGCGCCGCACGGTCATGGCCGAGCGAGAGGCCCAGCACCGCGCCGCGCAGCTGCGGATCGCGGTAGGGTGTGCGATTGCCCATGAAATAGTCGAGCGTGAGCAGGCCGTCGTCGCCCACTGGCCTCCCGGCGGCCTCGGCGATCAGTGCCTGGGTTCCGGCCTCATCCAGGCCGAAGATCGTGCGGCTGAGCCAGGAGAGCACGGACCCGGCCGAGACCTGGCCACCCTCCACCAGCCAGAGGCCGTCCAGCAGGGCATCCGGATAGGGGCCCCAGAAGCCCGGCAAAGGCTGCTCTGCCGGGACATGGAACAGATGGACGACCGAGGTGCCGCCGATCATCAGCAGCTTGCCCGGTGCGACCGTATCGGCACCGAGAACGCCGATATGGGCGTCAATCCCGCCCTGGGCGAGCAGGGGCCGGCCGCTGAGGCCCAGATGCTCGGCCGCGGCCGCCGAGAGCCGACCGATCGCGCCACCCACGGGCAACACCGGCTGCGGCAGCCGCTCCAGCAGATCGGGAATGCCGAGCGCGTCATACAGCGCGGGGTGGAAGCAGCCGGCCCGCGGATCGTAATTCCATTTGCAGGTAGCGTTCATGCGCGAGGCGACCCAACGGCCGCTGAGCTGGAAATTGATCCAGTCCAGGCATTCGCAGATGCGGTCCGCGGCGTGCCAGACCTCGGGCTCGCGGCGGCGCAGCCACATTGCCTTCGGCACCAGCCATTCGGCGGCATCCGAGCCGCCGGAAAAGCGCATCACTGGATGGTCGGTTTTCGCTGTGCGCGCGGCTTCCTCGCCCGCCCGGCAATCCATCCAGAGCAGCGCGGGGCGCAGCGGCGTGCCGTCCTCCCGGCACGCCACGACGGTGGAAGCCGTGGTCGCAACGGAGACGGCGACGATCTCCGGATGGCCCGCCGCGGCTATCGCCTGGCGGCTCGCGCGGCCAAGGGCGCGCCACCATTCCTCAGGGTTCTGTTCCGCCCAGCCCGGATGGGGATGGCGCGTTTCATAGCCGCACTCGGCGGATGCCAGGATCGCGCGGCGCTCAAGGTCGAAGACACCGACCCGCGCGCCACCCGTGCCAAAATCCAATCCCAGCATCAGGCCCATGTTTTGTTTCCCCCCGCCGTCCGTTCCCGTCTTATGGCAGGAACATCACCTTGGAGATGAATTCGTTCCTTTCACGGAATTTCGTGAACATGTCGGGCAGTGCATCAAGGCCGAGTTCGTGGGTGATCATGAATTCCCATTTGAGTTCGCCTGAGCCGAGCGCTTCCAGCGCGGCCGTCCATTGCCGGCCAGGAAACGGCGCGCCGAAGGAGTTCCAGGACCCGTGCAGGGAAATCTCCTGACGCAGCATATGGTTGAAGCTTGACTGCTCCAGCGTCACCTCAGTGGTCGGAATGCCGATGAAGACGACATGGCCGCCCGGCCCCGCCAGGCGGATGGCGAGATTGGCGGTGGAGGGATGGCCCGCCGCCTCGATCACGAGGTCCGCCGCCGGCAGCTCGGGCATTGTGTCATGGCTGCGGAAGCAATGGGTTGCCCCGGCTTCGCGCGCCTGCTCCAGCTTCTCGTCGGAGAGGTCGACCGCCACGATCTCGCGAATGCCCATCAGCCGCATCCACTGGATGGCGAAGAGACCGATCGGGCCGCAACCGACGACGGCGCCGACCTGGCCGAGCCGGACCGGCGTCTTCCAGATCGCATGAAGCGCGATGGAGGCGGGGTCCGCCATGGCGGCCGCCCGCGGGTCGATGCCGCGCGGCGCCTTCAGGAGATTGCCAAGCGGCACCACCACATATTCCGCGTAGGCGCCGTCCCGGCGGCTGCCGAAATAATCATAGTCCAGGCAGCGGGAAAAATTCCCCGCCAGGCACTGGCGGCAATGCCGGCAGGGAATCAGCGGTGCCACGGAGACGAGTTCCTGCGTCTGCCAGCCTTCGATCCCCTCGCCAAGCTCCACGATATGGCCTGAGAACTCGTGCCCGCAGATGATGGGCATACGATGCGCACCCTTGGTGAGCATGCGCGGGATGTCCGATCCGCAGACGCCGCAGGCGGCGACGCGGAGCAGTACCTCATCCGCGCCGGGCGCGGGTTTGGCGACGTCTTCGATCCGGATGTCTCCCGGAGAATACATGACAGCGGCACGCAAGAGGAGCGCTCCTCGTCCTGGAATGATCGTTCATGTGCCGCCCCCCGGCCCCTGGCGGGGCGCGAGAGGAATTCACATATGTGATTCTAGTGCTCTGAGGTGATTATAGGTCCTGGTGCCTGCGTGTCAATCCGGACGACCCTCAGATCATGATGCGGAGAGGTTACTTCCACCTCTCCGCATCACGCTTCAGTTTTGACTGCTCCACCCCCCGAAGCTCTGCACATTCTCGCGCGTCACCAGGGTTGGCGCCAGCAGCACGATTTTGCTCGCGGGCTTCGTCCCGTTCAGGATGCCGACGCCGATGCGATAGGACTCGGACGCCATCTTGTACGGTGCTTGCGCTGCCGAGGAGCGAATGAGGGAATGCGGGTCCTTCAGCGCCGCAATCACATCCGGGGATCCGTCAACGGAGGTGATGAAGAACTCATGGCGCCCCATCTGCTTGGCTGCCAAATCGACGCCGATCGCCGTCGGGTCATTGATGGCGAAGATGGCGTCGATCTTGGGAAACTGCGTCAGGATCCCCTGCCCCACCGCGAAGCCGCCATCGCGGGACGCTTGGCCATTCTGGTTGGACGAGAGGATGTGAATGTTCGGATTGACGGCAAGGGCTTTTTTGCATCCCGCGACGCGGTCCACGATGGCGCTGATCTGAGGTCCGTTGACGATGACGACATTGCCGCCGCCTGCCGGCAGGTGCTTCACGATGTCGTCGCAGGCCTCCCATCCGGCTTTGACATTGTCCGTCATCACCGTGATGTCGGCGCCCTGGGCTGCCACATCAAAGGCAGCGATCACCATGCCGGCTGCCTGCGCCTGCTTTACGGCAGGCGCGATCGCCACCGGATCGACCGCATTCAGCATCACGATCTGCGCACCCGCCGCCATAAAATTCTGGATCTGCGTGAACTGCTTGCTGAGGTCGTAGTCGGCGGAAACGGCTGTCACCTTCGCGCCCGGCGTGAGGTGCTTCGCCGTCTCCTCGATGCCGCGATCGGTCACGGCATAGTAGGGATTACCGAGCGAGCCGACCGTGATGCCGACAAGCTTGACGTCGGCCGCCCGGGCGGGAAGGCTCAACCCGGCGCCGAGTGCCAAGGCAAGGCCGGAGCAGACAAGGCGACGCATTCTGGACGTCCTGGTCATGTTTTTCTTTTCCACGATTCTTGTTGTTATTGTTTTACGCTGAGGGAGGATGCGCCTCTCTCAGACTTTGAAGATCCTGAAACAGGCCCTCCGATCCCTCGAGCAGCCGCCCATAGAAGGCGGCGCGGCGCTCGTACTCCTCCCGGACTGCCGGGTTCGGCGTGATTCTCTCATCCAAAGGCTTGTTGAAAGACATCGCGCTGGCGGACAGGTCCGCGAACACACCCACAGCCTTCCCCGCAACCAAGGCACTGCCGAGTGTACCAAATTCGTCGCGGTCAAGCCGTTCATAGTCAAGACCGAGAACATCCGACTTGATCTGTCGAAAAACCCGGCTGCGCGCGCCGCCGCCGATATTGAGGACACGGCGGTAGGCAAGCTCGGGCGCAATCGCCCGCACGGAGCGCAGATAGGCGCTGTATTCGTAGGCGATGCTCTCCATGACGGCGCGGAAGATCTCTGCCTGGCCATGCCGCCAGGTCAGGCCGAAAAAGGCGCCGCGCATGCTGGTATTGTTGGGCGTGTTGCGGCCGCCCATATGGGGGAGGAAGAAAAGATCGTCCGCGCCCGGCGGTACCCCCGCCGCAAGCGTGTCCAGCTTCCGGTAGGCGTCGCCATCCGCAGCAGCTCCCTGCGCCGTCGCGAAGGTATCGCGGAACCAGCGCAGATTGAGGCCGCCCCCCGCGACATAGGCCATGGCGTAATAGAGACCTGGTACGACATGGGGACAGGTCATCAGGGTCTTGTATCGTCCGTCCGTTTCGAAACGGTCGATGACGGTGGAAAGGACGGAGGCTGTGCCGGCCGTGTCGAAGACCATGCCGGGTGCCACGATGCCGGCCCCGAGCACATTCGCCGCCTGGTCGCCGCACCCGGCGGCGATGGGCGTGCCCTCCAGAAGCCCGGTTAGCCCGGCAGCCTCCCGGCTGACGGTGCCGATGATCTCGGTCGGCTCCACGATGCGCGGTAGCTTTGCCTCATCAAGCCCGAAGGCCTGCAGAAGGTCGGTGTTCCAGCAGCCGCGCGCCGTGTCCGCGAAGGGGGTGAAATTGAGATAGGTGCGATCCATGAAGCTCGCGTCCCCGCGCAGCCCCGCTAGCCGGCCCGCGACATAGGGCGCGGGCGGGATGAAGCTTCGGATACGGCGCCAAGTGGCAGGCTGTTCATCCCGCCAATAGAGGATCTTGGGGCCGTGATTGTAGGAAGGCACGCAGCCCGAACGCGCGAGGATCGCATCCTCATGCCGCTTCAGCGCCGGCAGCTGGCCGGCGCAGCGGTTATCCAGCCAGGAATCGTAATGCGTGGGCGTGTCCCAGTCAGCGTCGATGGTGCAGACGCCGCCCATCTGCCCGTCCAGCGCGATGCCGGCGATACAGCCCGGGGTCACGCCGCTCTCCGCGACGGCTGCGCGAACGGTGCGCAGGACGGAGCCGAAGATGTCGTCCGGCCGCTGCTCCACCCAGCCCGGACGCGGATAGAGGAGCACGGATTCCTCGAAGGCCGAACCCAACTGCCGGCCCTGCAGGTCATACACCGCCGCCTTCGTGCCCATGGTGCCGATATCGACACCCAGCAAACAGGTCTTGTCCAAGCTTCGCATCCTCTCAGGCCCGCGCACGGGGGTGCCTATGCTGCGCCCAGTCGCTGCTCGTCCGCCCGCGTCCAGCCGCCGACGCCGGCCGGCCGCGCGATGGTCCTGACCGCCGTCAGCTCCAGATCTGCGAGGCCCGGGAAAATGGCGATCTTGCCGCAGACCTCGCCGGCCGCGACGGACCGAACGGCGTCGGGCAGCGCCTCGAAGCCGCAAACGGCCTCGAGATTGCCGGCAAGATCGAGATCACCCGAGAGGACGCGCGCCAGCACCTCCTTCTGGTCCGCCACCGTGCATCCGGTCGATCCCGTCAGCCGGGTGCCATGGCAGCTGATCTGGCCGAGCGGCAGGGGACGCCCCGCGCCGAAGGGCGTGCCTGCGAAGATCACCAGCATGCCGCCGGGCCGCAGGAGGCGGGCGCCCCGCTCGATCGCCGTGAGGTCAGGCGCCGCGACCACCACATCGTCGCAGCCCTGCGGTGCGAGATGCCGAAGCGCTTCCTCCAGGTCCGTGTCGGCCAGGATTTCGAGCCTGGATCCGCGCCGTGCCGCGAGCGGGCCGAAATCCGCACGCAGGGCGTCAAGCCGAGCCCTCTGGCGGCTGACGGCGATGACGAGGTCCGGCCCCTCGGCCAGTTCCAGCGCACGGTGCAGGTGGATGCGGCCCATGGCGCCGCCTGCGCCCAGAATGAGGGTGGTGCCGCCGGGGGCGAGATCGAAGCGATTGCGCGCCGTGCCGAAAGCCGCGTCGATGGAAGGTCCCGGCGCACCCACGATGCTCAGCGCGCGGTAGTGAATGAGCGCCGGATCGATCCGGCAGCTTGCCGCGTCATCCCCGGGCCCGACCAAAGCGAGCAGGCCGCCATCGGCCAGACGGGCAAAAGCCGCCTCCGTCAGAGCCGGATCGAAGGCGCCACAGAGGATGATGTCGTCAAAGCGCGCATCGCCGAGGGCGGCGAGATCCGCGACCTGGGAGAGACGCGCGGCGTGGTGCTGCGCCCATTCTGCGACCGCGGGCGGTGCCGCGATCAGCACCGCCTCGGCGACCGCAAGATCGGCCTCGAGCGTCATCGCCTCCCCGTGCGGGAGGCCCAGGACCAGCAGCCGGCCACCCGGACGCAGCGCCGTGCGGCAATTCGGGCGATAGGCAGCTTCGACGCAGGCATAGGGTTCGAGCATGGCGACCGCCGCTGAACTCATCTCCTCCGGCACCGGAAAGACATAAGGGTCCGGGCCGCCCAGCACATGATCGTCGAGAATGAGGTATTGGCCGAAGCCGCCCGCGAGATCGATGCCGATTGTGGTGCGCTGGCCGTCCCGGACGATCGCGGGCTGGAGCCCCAGCCGCTGCCCGGGCCTGTAGCTTTCCCGCCAGTTTGCACCGACATCCCAGACCGTCAGCGCCACTTCATGACCCAGCACGATGGGTGATTGCGCGAGATCCCGGCCCTTGAACAGCGGATGAGCGGCGCCCATGCGCATGAGCTTGACGTCCGAGGAACAGACGCAGACGGCATCGACCCGGGCGATGACCTCATGGGGTGCGGCCGGCCTCAGGGGCTCGGCCACTGACTTTCCATGCAGGCCGAGCCCTTCCTGCACATTGCCGAAGAAGGGCCAGACATGATTGGCGATGGGCGCACCCGTCACCATGATTCTGGACCCGCCGGTGCCGCAAGGGCAGAGCAACCACCTGCCCGTGCCAGCCCTGCTGGCGATAACTCGACCACTGAGACCTCCCGCGCGGCTCTTTTGCCTCTGTCAGGCAGGCCGCTTTCCTCAAGGACGCTGGCAGAGAGCAGGACCGTCGCCGGTGCTGTCCGGCTCGCGGTTCTCGATCTTCACATATGCTTATTAAGCTTCCTTATGTGAACTTCATAGCCGCAAGCCGCGGCGGCTGTCAACGCGCATCGCGCGACGATCCCGCCTGCGCCCAACTGGGTGTTGTCGGAAATGTTCGGGCCATTGCGCAACCGGCGCCGGCGCGGTTGCCCTGTCGGCCTCCATGCCGGCCGACAGGGCAGGTTCAATGAGGCGCTGCGCGTCCTGGTTTACATGGCCCGCGCGAAGGCGAGCGCTAGCGGACAGCTAATCGCGATCGTTGCTCTATCAAGGCAAACCCACCCCGCGACCGCCTGCCCGCCTCTGCTGGATGACGACAGCAACCACGAGGAGAAGACCTTGGGCGATGTCCTGCCAGAAGCTGTTGACGTTGAGGATGATCAGCCCGTTCTCCAGCACGCCGAGCAGAATGACCGCCAGAATTGTGCCGACGATGGTGCCCCGCCCGCCCTGCAGCGCCACACCGCCGAGTGCTGCTGCCGTGATCGACTGCAATTCCAGTCCCTGGCTGCCGGATGTCGGTTGGCCCGATCCGGTGCGTGCCGTCAGCAGAACGCCGGCGATAGCGGCGACGAATCCCACCAACATGTAGCAGCCGATGATGTAGCGATTGAGCGGAATGCCGGCCAGGCGTGCCGCCGTGGCATTGCCGCCGACTGCATAGATGTTGCGGCCGATATCAGTGTAATGGAGCATCAGCTGCACGAGAAGCGCGACCAGCAGAAGAATCCAGATCAGCACGGGAATGCCCAACATGTCGCCCCGTGCCAGGAAGACGAAGAAATGATTCATGCCCGTATAGCCCTGGGCACGTCCGTCCGAAATCAGGTTGGCGGCGCCGCGATAGGCGGCGAAGGTCGCCAGCGTCGCGATCACCGCATTCACGCGCCCATAGATGATGACGACACCGTTGAGCAGGCCAAGAACGAGGCCAAGTGCCAGAGCTGCCAGAATGCCGGCAAGCGCGCTGCCCGTCGCCATGAAGACCATGGCGGAAACGACCGAGGTAAGCCCGGCCTGACTGCCAACGGAAATATCCAACCCGCCGAGCAGCATCACCACGGTCTGTACGACCGCCAATACGCCGACGATCGCGACCGTCGTACCGATCGTCGCGATATTGCTCGCGTAGAAGAAGTTGCCGTTCTGCAGGCCGATGAATAGAACAAGAAGCAGAAGCGCCAGCAACAGACTGATGTTTTGCGCGCCGATCAACGCCCAGGCGCGGCGGAGGGCGGGAAGGCGCACCTTCGGCGCGAGCGCGGACGAGCCGCCTGCCGGATTTGTCATGCGGCGTCCTCCAGGATCGCGAGGCTGAGTATCTTTTCTTCCGTGGCATCGTGCCGGTCCAGCTCGCCCCGTACGCGGCCGCCCTGCATGACCACGATACGGTCCGCCAGGCCGAGCACTTCGGGCAGTTCCGAGGAGATGACCAGGATGGCGCTGCCCTCGGCGGCCAGCTTGTCGATGATGGCATAGATATCGGCCTTGGCGCCGACATCGACACCGCGCGTCGGCTCGTCCAGGATCAGCAGTTTCGCGTCCCGCGCGAGCCACCGCGCAAGCACGGTCTTCTGTTGATTGCCACCGGACAGGGTAGAGACTTCCTGCTCGATCGTCGGGGTGCGTATCCGCAATTCCTGCACATAGTGCCGCGCGATCCGGCTCTCCTTCGAGCGGCTGACGACGCGGAAGCGCTGCAAACGGCCGAGGATGGCAAGGCAGATGTTGTCCCGCACCGACCGTTTCATCAGCAGCGCCTGTTGCTTGCGTTCCTCGGGGGCGAGCGCAATTCCGGCTCTGACGGCATCGCGTGGCGAGGCGAGGCGTAGAGGCCGTCCGTCCACCTCGATCTGCCCGGAGAGAAGCGGCGTATCGCCGATTACGGCATGGGCGAGTTCAGTACGGCCGGCCCCCACGAGGCCGGCCAAGGCCACCACCTCCCCGGCGCGCACCTCGAAGCTGATATCCTGCACGTCTTCAGTCGACACATGGCTAAGTTTCAAAACCGTTCGACCGACCCGCCGCTCGCTCCGCCGAAATAGCGCGGACAGATCCCGTCCTACCATCATGCGGACCAGTTCCGGCTCGTCGGTTTCCGCCGCCAACCGCTCGCCGACGGTGGCACCGTCCCGCAGCACCAGGATGCGGTCCGCGATGCGGAAGATCTCCTTCATGCGGTGGGAGACGTAGATGACGGCAATCCCTTCCGCGCGCAATTGTCCGATAAGGCGAAAGAGGCTTTCCACCTCATGGTCCGAGAGGGAGGATGTCGGTTCGTCGAATGCGATGACACGCGCTTGGCCGATCAGCGCGCGCAAAATCTCGACAAGCTGCCGTTGGGCCGGAGACAGGCTGCGACCCATCTGCTCCGGCCGCAGCACGCCTGAAAAGCCGTAACGCGCAAGGTCCTGTTCCAGCCGCGCGCGCAGGGCGCTCCGGTCAAAAAAGTGGCCGCGGCGCGGCAAAGTCCCGGCATAGACATTCTCGGCCACAGAGACATCCGGAATGATTTCCGGCTCCTGGACGACCACGCGAATGCCCGCATCGCGCGCCGCGATCGGCGTCGCGAAGCGCATCTCGACGCCCGCCACATGAATGGTGCCGTCGTCAGGCTGATGAACGCCGCTCATCAGCCTCAGCAGCGTCGACTTGCCGGCGCCGTTCTCACCCATCAAGGCCAGGACCTCACCGGCCCTGGCCGTAAGGGTGACCCCGCGCAGCGCCTGGACCGCGCCGAAGCGCTTGGCCACGGAGTCCAGGCTCAGCACAATCTCTCCCGTCATCGGATGCGGGGCTTCAGCTGCAACTGCCCATGACGGATTTCCAGTTCTCTGGCGTCACGATCGTCGTGGTCGCCACGGTCTTCGCAGGCAGCGGCGTGTGATTGCGGATGCTGTCGACCAAAACCCTTACGGCGGCGCTACCCACATCATGCCCGCTGATGAAAAGCGCGGCCTTGTTGCCGGAGGCCTGGCCGGCCTTCCAATCCTTGCAGGTCAGATAGGCACCCAGGCCGACGCCGATGATGTTGTCTGCCTTCATGCCGGCATTGGCGAGCGCGGTGACAGCGCCGGTTTCGTTCTCGTCATTGCATCCCCAGACGACCCAGTGGGAGATCTGCGGATTTGCCGTCACAACCGCCGAAGTGCGGTTCTGCGAGTCGACGACGGAATTGTCCGTGCCGATCTTGATGATCGTCGGCATCTCTCCGCCGGTTACAGCCTTGAAACCATCCTCCTCGCCGCGCTCACGATCCTGGCAGACAGAAAGCTGTTCCTCGAAAGCGGCCGCAATGCGCGTTTCACCCGCTTTCCAGCCTGCCTTCTTGTAGAACTCGCCGGCGGCTTTCCCGACTTTGTAGCCCATCTGATAGCCATCGAAGCCGACGAAGGCGGCAAGTTGGCCGGTGCCGCTCTTGATCGGATCGTCGGAAGCAACAAGCGGGATCTTGGCACGGTCCGCCATGTCAACGACCTGCGGTCCAATCTGCTGATCCGGCACGACGATGGCGATGCCATTCACCTTCTGCCCGACCATGACGTTCATCGCACTGATGGCGGCGTTCGAATCCATCTGCACGTTGACGACATTGACCTTCACATGGCCGAGTGTCTTCGCTTCGTCACGCGCGCCCTGCGCCTCGTCCACGAAATACTGCTGGTCCCCCTGCTTCTGGATATAGGCGATGGTGAGCTGGGAATCCGCGGCCGCAGCAGCCGAAACGCAGCCGGCACTGGCAAGCCCGGCCGCTGCCATCGTCAGCATCCATGCAAAATGCATTGAAGTCTTATCCATTGATCGCTTCCCCTCTATTTTACTTATTATTGTTGCGACACAGCTAAAGGCAGGAAGATCGAGATCGGGTCTCGCGGCCCACATCCTGTAGAAGCTTCTTTTTGTCTGGTCGGACGCCTGGGCACGTCGGACGACCCATCAAATGTCCGATGCGTTGGCGCGTCAAGTCCACTTCTCGCATCACAGCGACATCAGGATGCCTTCTTCGCCTCCTTCTCCTCGACGTGCAGATCCTTGGCCGCGACAGTCAGCAATCGCCGCATGGCGCGGTCGGCGCGCAACTCGTTGCGAAGCCTGATCGCCTCGAGAACCTCCGCATGTACGCCGAAGGCCTCGTCATCGGAGGGCGCAGTCTCGGTCGACAGCCGAAAGGCCGCGAGCAGAACGGACGAAATCGTTCCTCCCCATTGTTCCAGAAAGAGATTGCCGCTGGCACGCAGCACCGCGACGTGGAAGTCGAGATCTGCCTGAACTCGATCGTTGATGCTTGCCGCAGCGCGCATGCGGTGAAAGGCATCTTCGATCACGGCAAGCTGGCCGGCGGAAGCGTTGGCAGCGGCAAGCGCCGCCGCCCCGGGTTCGATCAGCATTCGGCATTGCAGCAGACTGGTCAGAATACGCGCGTCCAGATCGCCACCGCACCAGGAAAGCACTTCCGGATCCATGAGGTTCCAACTGCTGCGCGGCCGCACGCGCGTGCCGATGCGTGGCCGCACTTCGACCAGACCCTTGGCGCTGAGGACCTTGACCGCCTCCCTCATGGCGGAGCGGCTGACGCCACGCTCCACACTCAACTCCTCCATGCTCGGCAGGATCTCGCCCTCCGCAATCTCACCGGAAAGGATCCGCCGCGCCAGAGTCGCCACCACAGTCTGGTGGACCCGTGGGCGGGTCATATTTCCGACTTGCATACTCTATACATCCGACTAATCTACCCGAACAATCATACACATTCCCGGCTGTAAGGGAAGAAAAAGGGGGAGAGAGCGGTGACAAAAATGTCTTTTCTCAAGGCGCTAGCGATTTTGTGCGGTCTCGGCGCCGGGTTGGCCGCGCCCATGGCGCATGCGGCCAGTCCGACGGCAATCGGAGCGATCTACCTGGATTCCCAGGGCTACTATGCCGGTGTCCGGGCCGGCGTGCAGGCAGGTGCGGCGTCGATGGGTCGGCCCATCAGGCTGGTCGAGACGACTGCGCAGGATGATCCATCAAAGGAAAGTGCCTTCATCGATACCCTTATCTCGGCGAATGTGAAGGCGATTCTGCTCTCGGCTGTCTCGGCCGAAGGCTCGGTGCATGCCATCCGCCGCGCGCATGAGGCGGGCATCCCGGTTGTCTGTTACAATACCTGCATCTCCGACAAGGCGATGAAGAAATACGTCTATGCCTATGTCGTCGGCGACCCGGTCGCCTTCGGCGCCAAGCTGGGCGAAGCGGCGGCGGACTACTTCGTGAAGGCCGGACTGACCGCACCCAAGATCGGCGTGGTCAACTGTGAGTTTGTCGAGGTCTGCATCAATCGCCGGAAGGGTTTCGTCGCAGCACTCATGAAGCGCGTGCCTGGCGCCACCCTGGTCGATAACCAGCAGGGAACGACGGTCGATGCCTCTCTTGCCGTGTCGGAGAAGATTCTGACGGCGCACCCTGATCTCGATGCCTTTTTCGGCGAATCCGGCGGCGCCACGCTCGGTGCGACCCGCGCCGTGCAGCAGAGCGGCCGTAAAGTGGTCGTGTTCGGCAGCGACATGACGACCGACATTGCCCATGCCCTGGCCGACCATTCGATACTGAAAGCGGTCGTCGATATTTCCGGCAAGCAAGTGGGCCATCTTGCCATCCAGCAAGCCATGAACGCGGTGGAAGGCAAGCCGCAGCCCGATCCGATCGTCCCCGCCGAGATCGACCTCTACACGACGCCCGCGCAAGCCAATGCCTGGCTGCAGTCGCATAGCGACGGCATTCCCTAAGCGGGCGCCTCTGACATGACGACAACGCAAGGGGCGCCGGTCGCGGAGCTTCGCGGTGCGTTCCGCCGCTATCCTGGCGTCGTTGCGCTCGATGGCGTCGATTTCTCGGTGCAGCCTGGGGAAGTGCGCGCCGTGCTGGGCAAGAATGGCGCCGGCAAATCGACGCTCATCCGGCTCCTGACCGGTGCTGAGACGCCGGATGAGGGCATCGTGCTACTGGGCGGAGAGCCCTTTCGCGAGCAGGGCGGGGGCCGCACGCGGGAGGCGACGCGGCGCGGGTTGCGTGCGGTCTATCAGGAACTCAGCCTCGTTCCCAGCATGAGCATCGCGGAGAATATGTTTCTCGGCGCTTGGCGCAGGCGCGGCGGCATGCTGGACCATGCCGCGATGGTCGTGGAGACTCACCACGCCTTGCATCGGCTCGGCCTCGATCTCGACCCTCATCTGCCCGTCTCGGCGCTCAGCCCGGCTGCCCGCCAGATGGTGGAAATCGCCCGCGCCTTCCTCGGCACGCCCCGCCTCGTCATCCTCGATGAGCCGACAAGCTCCCTTGCCGCGGCGGAAGTGGACCAGGTTTGCTCGGCGGTGCGGGCGGCAGCTGACCAGGGTGTTGCCGTCCTCTATGTCAGCCACCGGATGAACGAAATCCGAAGGCTCGCGGACAGCGCGACCGTGCTGCGCGATGGGCGCATCATCTCCACGCTGCCTGTCGCGGAAGCCCGTACGGAGGATATCGTCCAGATGATGCTCGGCCGGGTCGCCCAGGCGCAGAGGGTCGAGCCGCGCACGGGCGGCCAGCCCTTGCTCTCCGTGCGCGCCCTGTCCCTGCCCCCCAAGCTCGCCAACGTCTCTTTCGAACTGCGTGCGGGCGAGGTGCTCGGCATCGCGGGCCTGCTCGGCTCAGGCCGGACAGAGTTGCTGGAGTCAATCCTGGGCCTGCGCAAGCCCGAGGCCGGCACCATTCTCGTAGACGGCGCATCCGTACCCCGGCGTAGCTACAAGGGGATGATCCGACGTGGCTTCGGCTATACGCCGGAAAGCCGCAAGGAAGACGGAATCATCCCTCTGCTCGGGGTTGATGAGAATACGGTAATCACTGATTTCCGGCGGGTCGACCGTGCGGGCGTGCTCTCAGGAGATGCGATCGCCCGCGCCACGCGCACAATCATCGACCGGCTCCATGTCAAAACCGCTGCCACTTCCACACCGGTCGTGACACTGTCCGGCGGCAACCAGCAGAAAGTCGTGATTGGGCGCTGGATACACGCGCGGTCACGCATCCTGCTGTTGGATGAGCCGACGCGCGGCGTCGATGTCGAGGCCAAGCGCCAGATCTACGACATCATCCGCAGCCTTGCGCGCGAGGGGCGCGCCATTCTCTTCGTGTCGAGCGAGATCGAAGAGCTGGACCAGGTCTGCGACCGTGTTCTCGTACTACGCCAGGGCTGTATGGCTGAGGAGCACCAGGCACCAGATATCGATGCGGAGCGGCTGCTCGCCGCCTGCCTTGGCTGAGGACCATATCATGACAGTTTCTACAGTCACTCCGGCTTTGCCCCGCCGCGCGATCCTCCCTCTCGGCCGCCATGTCAACGAGCTTGGCCTCGTCGCCATCATTCTCCTGCTCTACGTGGTCTTCGGCTCGATCTCGCCTGGTTTCCTCAGTGCCAACAACCAGGTGAATATTCTGCGCGATGGCTCGACCATCGGCATCGCTGCCTGGGCGCAGACGCTCGTCATCGTCGCGGGAGAGATCGACATCAGCGTCGGTCCCATGGTCGCTTTCATCTCGGTCATCATGGCCTTCGCCCTGAAGGACAATATGCCACTCGGTCTGACCCTTGGTGGCGGGCTGATACTGGGCGCACTGCTCGGCAGCGTCGCGGGGGTGCTCCGGGGCGTCTTCAACGTTCCCTCCTTCGTCGCGACTCTCGGTCTGTGGAGCGCATTGCGCGGGCTGGCCCTTTTCATGACCAACGCCTTGCCCGTCAGCTTTGCCGATAACGACACGTTGGACTGGATCGGAGACAATGTCTTCGGCCTGCCCGTCTCGGCCGTGGTCATGATTGTCCTTTTTGCGATCTTCGTTTTCGTGTCACGCAAGACGGCCTTCGGGCGATCGGTCTATGCCGTCGGCGGAAATGCCAATGCCGCGCATCTGTGCGGCATCAATGTCACCCGCATTCGCATTCTGATCTTCACGCTGTCCGGTCTCATGGCGGCGGTCACTGCCATCATGCTGCTCGCCCGCCTGGGCACCGGCAATGCGGGCGCCGCCTCGGGGCTCGAGTTCGATGTCATTGCCGGTGTCGTCGTGGGCGGCACCTCGCTGTCAGGGGGCCGCGGCTCCATGCTCGGGACGTTGCTCGGCGTCTTGACCATTACTGTCATCGGCGACGGGCTGGTGCTCTACGGCATCAATTCCTTCGTGCAGGATGTGGTTCGTGGCGTCATCATCGTGGCGGCCGTTCTTCTTAATGTCGCAGCATCGCGCCGGTCCGGCCGCTGATCATCGCTTCAGGAGAATTTCCATGGCAAAAATGTTGGCCGCTTTCCTTCCGGGCGACGACCGCGTCGATCTGCGCGAGATCCCGGTCCCCGAGCCCGGGATCGGTCAGGTCCGGCTGCGCATGAAGGCCTCCGGCCTGTGTGGAAGCGACATTCACTATATTTACCATAAGCATGTCGGCGAGGGTGGCGCGAAGTATCAGGGCGTCGTGGCGGGGCATGAGCCGAGCGGCCAGGTGGAAAGCCTCGGGCCTGGCTGTCGTCATTTCAAGGCCGGGGATCGCGTCGCTGTCTATCACATCTCGGGCTGCGGCTTCTGCCGCAGTTGCCGCAAGGGCTACCAGATCAGCTGCACCGATCCGCGGCGGGCGGCATACGGCTGGCAGCGTGACGGCGGCCATGCCGAATGTCTCATCGCGGATGAGAAGGACCTCGTGAAACTGCCCGACAGCCTCACCTATGAGGACGGGTGTTTCATCTCCTGCGGGGTCGGCACTGCCTATGAGGGCATCCTGCGGGGCGAGGTGTCGGGCAGCGACACCGTGATGGTGGTGGGCCTCGGCCCGGTCGGGCTGGCAGCCCTCATGTTGGCGCAGGGACGCGGCGCCAAGATGACAGTCGGTGTCGATACCCAAGCCGAGCGGGTTGAGGCCGCGCGGCGGCTCGGCCTTGTCACCCACGGCTTCGTCGCCAGTCCGGAAACGCTCGACGCGGTGCGGGACGTGACCCGCGGAGGTGCGACCGTCGCTCTCGATTGCTCGGGCAATGCGCGTGGTCGTCTGCTGGCGCTGCAGGGCACCCATAGCTGGGGCCGATGCGTCTATATCGGGGAGACGGGTGAGGTCACCTTCAAGGTCAGCGATGATCTGATGCATCAGCAACGGCGGATCATCGGCTCCTGGGTCACCAGCCTGCACAACATGGATCAATGCGCGGAGGATCTTGCGGATTGGAAGCGCTACCCGCGTGATCTTATCACAGACCGCTTCAGCCTGACCCAGGCGGCGGAGGCCTATGCCCTCGCGGCGAGCGGGCGGGCTGGCAAGATCATCCTGCGAATTGCAGAATGACAGACCATGGCATCACCCTCTTCCGGAGGGGGCTCACGGCCGATCTCGACCGGCGCGGTGCGATCATCGCCGGTCTTTGGTGGCAAGGAGCAAACGGCACGCGCCATCCTCTGATGCGAGATGGCAGCATGCATGGCGGCGATCCCTTACGAGCGAGCTGTTTTCCGCTCCTGCCATTCGGCAATCGCGTAGCGGGCAATCGCTTCACTGCCGGCGGCCAAGACTACAGTCTGGAGCCTAATCAACCCTGGGATTCGCATTACCTGCATGGGGACGGCTGGCTGAGCCTTTGGACCGTCGAACAGGTAAGCGATGCCGCCGCGCGTTTCACCCTCCGGCACGCGGCCCAGCCGGGCCAGCCTTACGCCTATGAGGCCGCCATCGACTACATCGTCACGGAGGCACCGGCCCTCGCGGTGACGATGACGCTGCGGAACACGGCGACGGCGGCCATGCCCTTCGGGCTCGGCCTGCATCCCTATTTCCCGCTCACACCCGAAACGCGGCTGCACGCCCGCGCGGCGCGCTTCTATACAGAAGATGCCGCCTTCATGCCTGGGCCAGAAGCCCCCCGGCCAGCCGATCTCGACTTTACCCGGCCGGCGCGCCTGCCTCGCCGCTGGCTCAACAACGGCTTCGCCGGCTGGGACGGCCGGGCCCGCATCACCTGGCCGGAATCGAGACTTGCGCTCGCCATCGATGCAGACGGGGCATTTTCTCACTACTTCCTCTTCATGTCCGATACCGCCTTCGAGCCGGGCTTTGCGGGCGAGTATTTTTGCTTCGAACCCATGACCCATCGAGCTGATGGCCACCATGCGGAGGACCTCGGTGGCCTTGCGTTGCTGGCGCCTGGCGAGGTCATGACCGCCCGTGTCGTTTTTACGCCAGAGGAGACAGCCGCATGAAGATCACCGGCATCCGCACCGTCGTCGTCAATGCCGAAATGCGCAACTGGATCTTCGTGCGCGTGGATACGGATCAGCCCGGTCTCTATGGCTGGGGCGAGGCGACCTTGGAATGGAAAACCCGAGCCGTTACGGGCGCTGTGGAGGATCTCGCCCCACTGATCATCGGCCGCGATCCGCGGGACATCGAGAATCTCGTTCGCATCATGCACAAGCACGGTTTTTGGCGCATCGGGGTTATCGGCAGCAGCGCGATCGCCGGCATTGAAGTGGCACTCTGGGATATTTTCGGCAAGAGCGTGGGCCTGCCGGTCTGGCGGCTCCTCGGCGGCCGCACGCGGGACCGGGTGCGGGTCTATACCCATCTCGGCCTCGGCCAGATCGATGCCGTCTACAACACCATGTCCGCAGGAGCGTTGATCGAGCGCGCCCATGAGGTCTTGGCCCGCGGCTACCAAGCCATGAAGCTCGTCATCATCCCCTATACCCATTACACGGCGCCCAATCGCGCTGTCGACGACGTTGCGCGCATGATGCAGGATTTGCGCGCGGCTGTCGGCGACGAGGTGGATTTGATGGTCGATTTTCATGGCCGCTGCGCCTCCGCCGGCGCCGCGCTGCACTACATCGATGCGCTTTCAGCCGGACGGCCACTGTTTGTGGAAGAGCCTCTTCCTCCGCAGGATGTGGCGGGGCTGAAGGCCATTGCCGGCCGCACCCATGTCCCCCTCGCCGCTGGCGAGCGGCTCGTGGACCGGTGGGAGTTCGAGC
>Ga0310811_10004283_pt1 | contig 17921 bp, 16 predicted proteins | sample YCmetagenome_FD_207642 | JGI IMG/M metagenome (GOLD analysis project Ga0310811, IMG submission 207642) | Soil microbial communities from experimental microcosm in Duke University, North Carolina, United States - YC | ecosystem: Engineered > Artificial ecosystem > Soil microcosm > Unclassified ...
ATCGGTGCGCTCATGGTCGGGGTGTGCCTGCACCTGTTCTCCGTCATCGCCGGAGTAGCGCTCGGAGCACTGACGAGCCGTCCGATCCTTCCGTCCCCCGCCGTGTCCAACCTGGTCCTGATCCTCGGTTATCTGGCGATATTGCTGGTCAGCGCGTCAGGAGCGCGATGGCTGACCGTCCCCGTCATGAGCTGGATGAAGGACGGCCACCACGACGTCCTGATGGGACATCTGCCACTGCTCGCCGTACAGTCCCTGCTCTGGCCGCTGCTCGGACTCGCGGGGTACGCGTGGCTACGCCGTACCCGACCATGACCGACCCCACGGAACAGGCCCGGCGACCCCCTACTGGCCCCCGGCCGCCCCCGCCCGGCACGCCACCTCCTCTCCCGGGGTCGAGGTGGGCACCACCCGCCGACTTCTTCTCGGGTATGGCCGGCACTCGCCGACACACTGTGTACGGCGGACGGCCCGCAGGCCTGACGATCTCGTCCACCGGTCGATGGGGCCGGCTCCCGGATATCGAACGGCGCTTCCTGAGGGACGAAGCTTTCAAGGGTTGTTTCGATCATACGTTCGACATATGATCGGGGCAGCCGTTACAGGTGAGCTTGGTTGGGTGGGCCGTTGAGGCCATACGCCCCGTGATGAAGCAGTCGATTTCCATGAAGTGGAGTTCCCGATCGCCGCTCGATCGGGAAGTCGGTCGCTTTCGTCTCCGGGGAGGAGGCCCGCCGTGTCCACGGCATCCGCATGCGCATCCGCAGGTCCGGCCGCGGTTCCTCCGCCCGGCCCTTCACCTGCGGATCATCCGCTGCCCATCCCTGACGGCTTGGCCTCGTTGCCGCCAGGCGTGGAGTTGGCGGAAGCCCTGGCGGCTATCGACGAGCGTCACGTATCAGGGTTCGACACGGTCGAGGTGCTGAAAGCGGCCTACCGGCAGTTGTGCCACGATCGAGCCCGGTTTCTCGCGGTCTTGGTGGAGGTCGGGCTGCGAGAGCACTTCTCCGGCAACTCGGTGAGACGGCTTGAGGTGCCGGACGAGTTCAGCCCGGATGAGGCGCGCGCGGCACTGGTGTGGTCGCGCCGCCGCTCGGACTCCACCTTCGAGCTGGCATGGGGTGTGCACCGCCGACTGCCTCAGCTGGGTGAGGCGATGTCGCGCGGTGACCTGGATGAGCCGCGAGCCGCGGCGTTCATTCGGTGGACCGCGGGCCTGACTCACCAGCAGGCCGAGGTGGTCTGTGCGCAGCTGGTGCCCGGAGCCGGTCGGCTGACCGTCGGCGCGTTGATCGAACAGATCCAAAGGCTGGTTCTGGCGATCGATCCCGAGTGGGCGCAGAAGCGCTACACGGAGGCGGTCCGCCGTCGCCGCGTGGTGGGGACCCGCAACGAGGACGGCACTGCGACCGTGTCAGGCCTGGACCTGCCGTTGGACCGGGCGGCCGCCGGTTGCGAGCGGATCGACGATCTGGCCCGCTCATGCAAACGCGCAGGAGACAAGCGCCCGATCGACCACATCCGCACCGACCTGTTCCTCAGCTCACTGGACGGGTCGTTCGAAGCTCTCACGGACGAAGAGATCGTCGCTCACGTCCTCGAGCATCCTTTCGTCGAGCAGAGCGACGATCGAAGTGACGGCGCCGCCGGTGGCCACGCCGGTCGGTCAGCCGAGCCCAAGCCTGCACGGTCTCCCCGCAGGGATCCGGCATCACCGCGCCCGGATGCGGCTCAACGCGACCGGCCCGGAAACGACCGGTATGGAGACGACCAGCGCGGAAACTACCGGTCCAGAGCCGATCAAGCGGATTCTGAACGGCCGGATCCTGTTCAGCCCGATCATGCTGGACCCGAACCTGTTCAGCACATGCCTGTGCCGCGCAACAGGGCCGGCCGGGCGGTTCGTGAGATCCGGGTGGAGCTGACCACCCTCCTCGGGCTTGACGTGCACCCTGCCGAGGTGCCCGGTTGGGGGATCATCCACGCTGGTCTGGCCCGCGAGATGGTCTCTGGCATGCTCGCCGGGGAATGGCGGTTCGCGGTCTGCACCGACGACGGCCGACTCCTGTACAGCGGGATAACGCACCATCGCCCCTGTGCTGCCGCTGAGCGCCCCTCGCGGGACATCCGGCAGAGCGGCATCGTCGAGCTTCAAATCACCAGATCTCGCCTGATCGACATCGCAGAGGGGGACGGCTTCCTGGGGGTGTGGACGTCGCTCGTCACCGAGCTTGCCCACCGGACCAGACGCCATCTCCAAGAAACCGGCGACGCGGCCAGGAGCAGCACCGACATCAGCGCCGACCCCAAGAGTGCCCGACGACGAGCGGGCGCCGTCTTACGCCGATACATCCAGATGCGGGGCCGATGCTGTTCATGGCCCGGCTGCCGCATGCCCGCGACGAGGACCGACCAAGACCACGCTGCCAACTGGGCCGGCGGAGGATCGACCACCGAAGACAATCTGCATCTGGCCTGTCGTCATGACCACCGCGCCAAACACGACGGCGGCTGGCGCGTGACCATGCCCGATCCCGGCCTGATCCTGTGGAGCAGCCCGCTCGGCCACAGCTATCCCACTCGTCTCCCACCGATCATGTTCGGCACCCTCAGTCCGCAGCCTCGCGACTGGCCAGACTCACCGCCCGGCCGCATTCCTGACGACGCCCACCCACTGGTGACCGGCTTGAAACCGCATAGTCCGCGGACAAGCACTCAACAGCCAGGCAATCCACAGCAGCCCAGCCCGCAACCACGCAGCGAGGAGGGCCCAGATGACGGAGGCACCCAGGCCCACGCCCTGGACCCGATCACTCCCCTGCTCAGGCAGGAGACAGACGCGCCCCCGTTCTGATCTACAGACACTGATCAACAGGGGCCCCGGAAGGCGCCAGGAACGGAAGGCGTCAGGAAGCGGGCGTGGCGGCCGCGAGTTGACCGCACGCGCCGTCGATCTCGCGGCCCCGGGTGTCACGGACGGTGACCGCGACGCCGTGGGACTCCAGCCTCCGGACGAAGGCACGCTCGTCCTCGGGACGTGAGGCGGTCCACTTCGACCCCGGCGTGGGATTGAGGGGGATCAGATTGACGTGGACGAGCTTGCCCTTGAGGAGGCGGCCGAGCAGATCCGCACGCCATTCCTGGTCATTGATGTCCTTGATCAGGGCGTACTCGATGGAGACACGACGCTTGGTCTTCGCCGCGTAGTCCCAGGCGGCGCCGAGCACCTCGGCGACCTTCCACCGGGTGTTGATGGGGACGAGCGTGTCGCGAAGCTCGTCGTCGGGGGCGTGCAGTGAGACGGCCAGCGTGACGGGGAGGCCCTCCGCGGCGAGCTTCTCGATCGCGGGCACCAGGCCGACGGTCGAAACCGTCACGCCGCGGGCGGAGATGCCCAGGCCCTCCGGAGCCGGATCGACCAGGCGGCGGACGGCGCCGATCACGGCCTTGTAGTTGGCCATCGGCTCGCCCATGCCCATGAAGACGATGTTGCTCACCCGGGCGGGACCACCGGGGACATCGCCTCTGGCAAGCGCCCGGGCACCCGCGACGACCTGCTCGACGATCTCCGCCGTGGACATGTTCCGGGTCAGCCCGGCCTGACCGGTGGCGCAGAACGGGCAGTTCATCCCACAGCCGGCCTGGGAGGAGACGCACATCGTCACCCGATCGGGGTAACGCATCAGCACCGACTCGACGAGGGAGCCGTCGAACAGCTTCCACAACGTCTTGCGGGTCATGCCGTCGTCACAGGTGATCTCCCGGACGGGCGTCAGCAGGGACGGCATGAGCTGGGACACCAGCCGCTCGCGGCTGTCGCCGGGCAGGTCGGTCATCTCCTCCGGAGACCCGGTGAGCTTGGCGAAGTAGTGCCGGGAGAGCTGGTCGGCGCGGAACGGCTTCTCACCGAGCTCCGTGACGGCCGCCCTGCGCTCGGCCATGGTGAGATCGGCCAGATGGCGTTGCGGCTTGGCCCGGCGCGGCGCGACGAACGTCAGCTGGCCGGTCTTGGGCTGGTCGCTCACGCAAAACCTTCCGATCTCCTGCAGATGTGGTCTTAACGGCTGCCCAAAGCAGCCTTATTCTGGCGGTGATTCCGGAGGTGAGATTGGACAGGGCATCCGTCGTGCTCACCAGCCCCAACCCCTACGGGAGCCGCACTCTCACCATCGAACGCGATCGGGCATCCTCAGTAGCTTACCTGCGCGGATCAAAGGGAACCGTCCACGGAGCCGTCTGGCTGGCCAACCACGGTCCGGCCCCGGAGACCGTGGATCTCGCCCGGGCCAACGCCGGGCTGCCGCCCGTGATGCCCCGTGTGAACACCATCAACCCTTCCGGTACACCGCCGCTCGACGCCGCCGCACTGTCCGTGCTCTGGTTCGAGGAGGGGGACGGCGTCGCCATCTTCGAGAACGGCGAACTGCTGGCCGTCATTCCAGGCTGGTCGGATCTGGAACGTGGCATGCCGGGCTACGCCAGGGATGCCGTGGGCGAATCGCCCTTCGCCTGGTCGCTGGCCGAGGCGATGGAGGGGCTGTCGCCTCGTGTGACCAAGGCCCGGGCGTACTGGCAATGGCGGGAGGCCGAGGGCAGTTGGGCATCGTTCCAGCAGTTCGTCATGGGTCACCTGGACAGCAGGCTCGGCCCGCCCGGACGCTACTGGGACGTCAGCGGCGCCAGGCTCCCTGTGGTCGGAGTGACTGAGCGGCCCGCCGGTTACGGCAGGGACTACACCGTGTTGTCGACGGTCGGCATGAGCTGCCAGCGGATGCCGACCGCGGAGCTCTACGACACCGCCTGCCGCATCGAGCTCGCCATCGCGACCCGGCAGGACCCGGGGGTGGCCACCCGGGTGCTGCTCTGGCTGGGCCAGTACCCCTGGCGGTCGGTGACCTGGCTGGGACACGGCCATACGGCCCGCTGGTTTCAGGGGCCGGGGACGTTCCCACTGGACGGCGGGCACCAGGGAGTGATCATGCTCGCCGACCCGGTCGGCCTGCCCGACCTGTCGGGATTCGCCTTCGGAGGCGAATCCGTACGGTGGCTGTGGCTGCTTCCGCTCACGGACACCGAACTCCGGCTGGCCCAGGACCAGGGGCACCAGGTGCTCTCCGACCGCCTGGCTGTACAGGGCCGGATCTGACCGCGAGCGTGCGCGGGCAGCGCGGACGGCCAACCCGCGAACAGAACTAGCCCACGAACAGCGTGAGCAGCAGCCAGACGGGGACGAGCGTGAAGAGCAGGGAGTCGAGGCGGTCCATCACGCCACCGTGGCCCGGGAGAAGGGTGCCCATGTCCTTGATGCCGAGATCGCGCTTGATGACCGACTCGATCAAGTCGCCGAGGGTCGCGCAGACGACGACCACGGCTCCGAGGATGCCACCTTGCCAGTAAGCGCCGCCCAGCAGTAAGTGGACCAGTAACGCACCGGCCACGACGCAGGCGAGCGCGGATCCGGCGAAGCCCTCCCAGGTCTTCTTCGGGCTGATGAGCGGCGACATCCGATGCTTGCCGAACAGGATTCCGGCGAAATAGCCGCCGATGTCACTGCAGACGGTTACCGCGATGAAGATGAGCACGCGATCCGAGCCGTCGTCCACCTTGAGGAGCAACGGGACGAAACCCGCGAGAAGCGAGGGGTAGACGGCGATGAAGAGCCCGGCCGTGGCGTCCCTGACGAAGCCGTCCGTGCCCTGGAACATCCGCCAGGCCAGCACCACCATCGCGGTCACCGCGAAAGCGCCGACGAGGAACGCGGGGCCGCCCCAGTAGGGACCGACGACCATCGCCGTCATGCCGGCGAGGAGCGGGAGCGTCGGCACCCGGATCCCGCGGGCCGCGACGGCCTTGGTCAGCTCGTGGACGCCCACGCCGACCGCGGCCAGGACGACGAGGAGGAAGAAGACCTTGACGGTGTAGAGCGAGGCGATGACCACGGCGCCCAGAGCGACGCCGACGGCCACGGCCGCGGGAAGGTTCCGCCCCGTACGGCTCCCGCCGCCGGATGCGTCCGAGGGCCCGGTTCCCACCGGGCCGGGCTCCCCGCCTCCAGGACCGTTCATGCCGCCACCGAGACCGCCACCGAGACCATCGGCGTGACCGTCACCACGACCGTCGGCGTGATCATCACTCCGGCCCTCACCGCGACCGTTGCCAGAGCCGGCACCGGAGTCAGCGCCATGACCGTCATCGTGGCCGTTGCCGTGGCCGTTTCCATGGCGCTCGGCATCGCCGTCGCCGGAGACACCGGTCACGCCATCGGAATAGCGGTCTCCGGCGGCAGCCGTTCCGTCCAAAGCGTCCTACTCCCTATACACGTGATCCTTGTGCCGCGCTGTACTCACCGGACAGCGCGGCACAAGGATCACGGTCGTGCCATTGCCTCACATCGAGGTCTCAGACCTCGAGCAGCTCGGTTTCCTTGTGCTTCAGCAGCTCATCGATCTTAGCGACGTGCTTCTGAGTGAGGTCGTCGAGCTCCTTGACCGCGCGATGCACCTCGTCCTCGCCGGCCTCGCCGTCCTTGACCAGCTTGTCGAGCGTCTCCTTGGCATGACGGCGGATGTTCCGCACGGAGATCCGGCTGTTCTCCGCCTTGGTGCGGGCGACCTTGATGTACTCCTTGCGGCGCTCCTCGGAGAGCTCGGGGAACACCACGCGGATCACCTGCCCGTCGTTGCCCGGGTTGACGCCGAGGTCACTGTCGCGGATGGCCTTCTCGATCGCCGTCATCGCACCCTTGTCGTACGGCTGCAGCAGGACCATGCGTGCCTCGGGCACGTGGAAGGACGCAAGCTGCTGGATCGGGGTGGGCGATCCGTAGTAGTCCACGTTGATCTTGTTGAACATGGAGGGCGTGACACGGCCGGTGCGGATGCCCGCGAAGTCGTCCTTGGCGACCGTCACCGCCTTGTCCATCTTCTCTTCGGCCTCGAAGAGCGTTTCGTCGATCACTGCGGCTCCCTATTTCCCTGCCGGACTCACCAGCGTGCCGATCTTTTCACCGCGGACCGCCCGCAGGATGTTGCCGTCCCCCATCAGGTCGAAGACCACGATGGGCAGGCCGTTGTCCATGCACAGGCTGATCGCGGTCGAGTCCATGACCCCCAGACCGCGCGTCAGCACTTCGCTGTAATCAAGCTGGTCGAACCGGACCGCGTCGGGGTTCTTCCGGGGGTCGGAGTCGTAGACGCCGTCGACCTGGGTGCCCTTGAGCAGCGCCTCCGCGCCGATCTCGAGGGCCCGCTGCGCGGCGCAGGTGTCGGTGGAGAAGAACGGCGAGCCCAGCCCCGCACCGAAGATGACCACGCGCCCCTTCTCCAGGTGGCGGATGGCACGTCGGGGCAGGAACGGCTCGGCCACCTGCTGCATCGTGATGGCGGTCTGGACCCGGGTGTCGATGCCCCGCTTCTCCAGGAAGTCCTGCAGAGCGAGGCAGTTGATCACGGTGCCCAGCATGCCCATGTAGTCGGCCCGGGCGCGGTCCATCCCGCGCTCCGACAGGGCGGCGCCCCGGAACATGTTGCCGCCGCCGACGACGACGGCCACCTGTACGCCCTCACGGACGGCTTCGGCGATGGAGTCGGCGAGCTGGGCGACCACAGACGGGTCGATCCCGAGCGGCTCGCCGCCGGCGAAGGCCTCGCCGGACAGCTTCAACATCACGCGCTTCCAGCGCAGTCGCCCATCATGCGACGAAGCCGCCGGCGTGGCGGGTCTGGTGTTCTCCTGCACGGCGGCGGCCTCCTCGATATAACTGCGCGTCAACGGCTCCTGGCTTGTAAGCCTAAGCCTGGCCGACCTTGAAGCGGGTGAAGGCCAAGACCTTCACGCCCGCCTCGGCGGCGAACTTCGCGACCGTCTTCTTGTTGTCCTTCACGAAAGCCTGCTCCAGCAGCGTGAAGTCCTTGAACCAGCCGTTGAGACGACCATCGGCGATCTTCGCGATGGCGGCCTCCGGCTTGCCCTCCTCGCGAGTCATCTGCTCGAAGAGGGACCGCTCCTTCTCGACGACGTCGGCTGGCACCTCGGCGGGGCTGAGGTACTTCGGCGCCATCGCGGCGGCGTGCTGGGCGATGTCCTTGCCGACCGCGGAGTTCTCCTGGTCGAGCTGGATGAGCACGCCCACGGCCGGGGGAAGCTGCGGGTCGGTCTTGTGCATGTAGGAGGTGATGAAGCCACCCTTCAGCACCGAGAACCGGCGGATCTCGATCTTCTCACCCAACGCGGCGTTGGCCTCGTCCAGGTGCTCCTTGACGGTCTTGCCGTTCAGGTCGGACTCGAGCAGCGTCGGCACGTCGCTGGGCTGGGTCGCCAGGATGTGGGCGACGATGTCGGCCGCGAGCTGCTGGAAGCGCTCGCCCTTCGCGACGAAGTCGGTCTCACAGTTGAGCTCGAGCAGCGCGGCAAGGGAGTCACCCTCGTGCTTGACGGCCACGAGGCCGTTGGAGGCGGTGCGGGCCTCCCGCTTGCCGACGTCCTTGGCGCCCTTGAGACGCAGGAGGTCGACCGCCTTGTCGAAGTCGCCCTCGGACTCCTCAAGCGCCTTCTTGCAGTCCATCATGCCGGCGGCGGTCAGCTCACGAAGCCGCTTGACGTCGGCCATGTTCACGGAAGCCATTGTCCTATTTCCTCTTCGGGAACCCAGGTGAGATCAGATGTCTCGTGGTGGGCGTGGGCGCCGGGCGCGCACGCCCACCACGGTGGAGCCTTGAGGTCCGCACGGCATTCCGTGCGGACGCCGGGGCTACGCCTGCTCTTCGGTGGCGGGAGCCTCGGCGGCCGGAGCCTCAGCCTCAGTCGCGGCCTCGGCCTCGGCGGGAGCGGCCTCCTCGACCGGAGCCTCAGCTGCGTCCTCGACCGGAGCCTCAGCGGCAGCGGCGTCCTCAGCCGGAGCCTCGGCCGGAGCGGCCTCGGCGGAGGCGCCCTCGAGCAGCTCGCGCTCCCACTCGGCGAGCGGCTCGACCTCGGCGGTGCCACTGGGCTTCTCGTCACCGCGACCGGCGCCGGCGCGGGTCATCAGACCGTCGGCCACGGCGTCGGCGATCACGCGGGTGAGAAGGCTGACGGCGCGGATCGCGTCGTCGTTACCCGGGATCGGGTAGTCGACCTCGTCCGGGTCGCAGTTGGTGTCCAGGATCGCGACGACCGGGATGCCAAGCTTCTTGGCCTCGTTGATCGCGATGTGCTCCTTCTTGGTGTCCACGATCCAGATCGCGCTCGGAACGCGGGCCATGTCCCGGATGCCGCCGAGCGTGCGCTCGAGCTTCTCCTTCTCACGGCGGCGCATCAGGAGCTCCTTCTTGGTGAGCCCGGACGCGGCCACGTTCTCGAAGTCGAGCTCCTCGAGCTCCTTCAGGCGCTGGAGCCTCTTGTGGACCGTGGAGAAGTTGGTGAGCATGCCACCCAGCCAGCGCTGGTTCACGTACGGCATGCCGACGCGGGACGCCTGCTCGGAGATGGACTCCTGGGCCTGCTTCTTCGTGCCGATGAACATGATGGAACCGCCGTGGGCGACGGTCTCCTTCACGAAGTCATAGGCGCGGTCGATGAAGGACAGCGACTTCTGCAGGTCGATGATGTAGATGCCGTTGCGCTCGGTGAAGATGAAGCGCTTCATCTTCGGGTTCCACCGGCGAGTCTGGTGGCCGAAGTGAACGCCGCTCTCGAGCAGCTGTCGCATGGTGACGACAGGGGCCATGGTGTGGTCCTCCATGGTTGTGTGCCCGGGGGCACGGTCTCGGTTGGTCGCACGAGCCACGTGGCTCGCACCCTGACGCCCCGGGCCGTCACCGCCGGACAAGGTCCGGACCGAGGTGGCGACTCGTGAATGGGCGCGTGAATTCGGCCCGCTAGAGCAGGCCGTCGTACAGTCTACCCGGATCCGTCCCCGCTGATGACCGGCGACGTGACCGTGCCGGCCGCCGCGTCGCCGTCGTCCGCCGAACCGGCCGCCGTGGCACCCGAGTCCGCGGAACCTGAGCTCGCCGAACCGGCCGCCGTGGAACCTCAGAGGGTGGAATCCGAGCCCGCGGAACCCGAGCCTGGACCGCCCTGGTCGCGCGGCGCCCAGGGAAAGAGCCGGAGCTGGAACTCCGCGAGTCGCGCCCCCGTGGGGGCGTCCTCCCCCGCGCGTTCCGCGGCCCGGTAGGGGATGATCAACTCGTTGATCCGCTCCGCGAGGGCCCTCAATTCCTCGGCGTCGACGAGAAGTGTCGCATGGGTCAGCCACGCGGCCGCCCGCCATTCGTGCGACTCTCGGTCCGACTGCGCGAGATACGCGTTCAACCGCTGGGCCGCGTCCGCCAGGACCGTGTCGATCACCGCCCTCTGGGCCTCGAACAGCTCAGGTGTGATCCCGTCCTCGGGTTCGTTGAAGCCCCATCCCCGTTGCAGGGCCCGCCAGACCCGCTCCCTGCCGTCGCCCCTGGGCGGCGCCTCTTCGACGAGCCCGTTCTTCGCCAGCGTGCGCAGGTGATAGCTGCACGCGCTCGGAGACAACCCCGTGATCTGCGCACACTCCGTGGCCGTCGCAGGCCCCTCCGTCTGGAGCCGGGAGAGGATGGCCAGCCGCGCGGGATGCGCCAGCGCACGGAGGACGCCGGCGTCATTGACCTGCCGGTAACCCTCCGCCTTCGAGGTGGTCATGCCGCACACGCTACTCGCCGCCGAGATATGAAGTATTGCCTTCACAGTCGTGAAGCATTAGTTTCATAGTTATGAAGGAATCGCTTCACGATGGCCAGGACGTCCGCATGCCGATCCCCCTCCGTCGCCAGCGCGACTATCGCTTCCTCTGGTCCGCCCGGGCGATCTCGGAGACCGGAAGCGAGGTCACCAGGCTCGCCATGCCCCTGACCGCGGCCACCGCGCTCCACGCATCTCCCATCCAGATGGGCGTGCTCACGGCCGCGTCGACGTTCCCGTACCTGCTCGTCGGCCTCCCGTCCGGCGCGCTGGCCGACCGGATAGGCCGTCGCAGACCGGTCATGACGGCGTGCGAGACGGTCGCCGGACTCACCACGCTCTCGGTCCCCGCGGCGTGGCTGGGCGGGGTGCTGACCATCCCCTGGCTGATCGCGGCCGCCTTCGTCGTCGGCGTCTGCGCGGTGGTGTTCCGCTCGTTCAACACGCCCCACCTCGCCACCGTGGTCGCGGAGCCCCAGCGGACGGCGGCGCTCGCGGGCTTCCAGTCGGTCTATTCCGTCGCCCAGATCAGCGGGCCGGGTCTCGCGGGCCTGCTCGTCGCCCTGCTCACCGCCCCCGTCGCGATCCTGGTCAACGGGTTCTCCTTCGTGGCGTCCGCGCTCTGCCTCCGGGCCATCCGCGCGCCGGAGCGCGAGGCCGGCACCCGCGGAGCCGGGATCGGCCGTGAGATCGCCGAGGGTCTGCGCATCCTGACCAGGCATCCGGTGCTGCGCACGCTCTGTGTCGCCGGCATGATCGTCAACGTCCTCGGTGCGGCCCAACTCGCGCTCTACGTGGTCTTCGCGGTCCGCGTCCTCGGCCTTCCCGGCGAACTGGTCGGCGTCACGGCGGCCGGTTTCGGCGTCGGCGGCCTGCTCGGTTCCCTCCTGGCCCCCCGGCTCACCCGCCGGTACGGCGAAAGCCGGGTGTTGCTCGGCTCCGTGCTGTTCTTCCCGATCGGCTTCATCGGCACGGCCGCCGCGCACGGCCCGATCTGGCTGGTGATCGGTCAGCTCGGCGTCGCAGAGGTGATCACCGGCGTGGCCATCGTCTGCTTCAGCGTCTGCGCGGGCGCGACGACGATGCGCGAGGCGCCGGCCGGGCTGCTCGGCCGGGTGAACGCCTCGACCCAGTTCGCCGTCCAGGGCGTCATGGCTTTGGGCGGTCTCCTCGGCGGCATGCTCGGGGAGTCGCTCGGGCTCCGGCCCGCCTTGTGGGTGGGTGCGGCGGCCTCGCTGCTCGTCATCCCCTGCCTATGGCTGTCGCCCATCCGGCGGGATGCCCGCCCTGCGGGGGAGGAGCACTCGCCCAGTACGGCTCGGCGCCCTCAATCAGCCCCGGAGGCCTCACGTACGTGAGGGTCCCGAACGCGCTGCCCATGGTGGCCAGCAGATCGTCCACCCGCGGTTCGGGAGCGTCACCGGCGGCGCGTCCCAGGCCGTCGAGCCACGCCGCGGTCCTCGCCAGCGCGACCTCGACATGCCAGGAACCGCCATCGTCCGTACGGCGCAGCAACCCGGCGATCGCGCCGAAGGCGGCGAGGAAACCGGTCGCGTGGTCGAGCGCCTGAGCCGGGAGCGGCACGGGCCGGGAGCCGTCGCCGTTCTCGTGGGCGATGCCGGAGACCATCTGCACCAGGCTGTCGAAGCCTCTCCTGCTCCCCCACGGGCCGCGGGAGCCGTACGCGGAGACGTCCACGGACACGATCCCCGGCCGCAGGGCGGCGAGATCGTCCACGCCGAACCCCCTGTCCCGCAGGGCCCCCGGTCGATAGGCCTGGATCACCACGTCGGCCCGCCTGACGAGGTCCCGCAACACGCCGGGCTCCGTCCTGAGGTCGACGTGACACGATCGCTTGCCGAACGCGGTCTCCACGACCAGCCCCGGCACCTCGGGAAGGTGCGCGGCGCCCACGCGCAGGACCTCGGCGCCGTGCGCGGCGAGGATCCTGGCGGCCACCGGTCCCGCGATCACCCTCGTCAGATCGAGGACCCGCACACCGCTCAGCGGCCGCGGCGCATCGGCGGCTCCCGATGCCGTGCCACGTGCCGGCGTGGCGGGTGCGGGAAGGGATGACAGGCCGACGAGCGGCAGTTCCGCGACCGCGCGCCCCTGCGGATGCGCGAGCCATTCCCGCCTGGTGCGCATCGCGGCCGCGCACCCGCCTTCGAGGGTCACCGCCTCCTCGACGTCGGTGCCGGTACGGCTTGCGCAGGCGGCGGCGACGTCGTCCTTGCCCGCGCCGGCGTCCAGCCCCAGCGCCCGGAGGGCGGCGTCGCGGTGATGGTCGAAGTTGCAGTGCAACTTGATCCAGCCGTCGGAGGTCCGGTAGTCCCCCGACAGGGGAGCCCAGAGAACGGCCCTCTTCCCGTCGATCCGGAAGTGGCGCTCACTCTGGAAGGCGGCCGCCGCGTGCCTGACGTCCACGCTCACATCCGGCCGGGCGGCCGGAGCGCCTTCGCGTCGGCCCCAGTACGCGGCGACGGCCGCGGTCACGGCGCCGACAGAGGCGGCCGCGGCCGTGTCGACGCGGAAGACGGAGGGAAGCACGGGGTCGTCGCCGGTCACCCGCACATCCGGGAGGGCGATTCCCGCCTCCTCGCCCAACCGCTTGATCAGGCCCTCGATCACGCTCGTCCCCCTTCGATCACACTCGTCTCTCCTCGGCCGGAGTCCACAAGATCCCCGGTGTCATCCACAGTCTTCGCCGGTTACCCACAGATCTGTCCACAGCCTCAGGAGCCAGGCGATCACACCGAGAGCAGTTCCTCCGGCAGCGGGTCACCCAGCGCCCAGGATCGGATCATCGCCGTGAAGAGCTCGGGCCTCTCCCCGTTCCACCCGTGGCCGACGCCGGGCGCCAGGCGAGCCAGCCCCTCGGGGAAGGCCCCGGCGATGTCCGTCAGCGACCGTCTGATCAGCTCGTGCTCGTTCTCCCCCGCGACGGCGAGGACCCGGCACGGGGAGTCCTTCGACTGATCGGGCACCCGGAAATGCAGGACCTCCTCGTTGACCCTGCGGAAGGCCTGCCGGGTCATGGCGCGGACCGCGGCGCGATAGCCCTCGAAGTCCTCCGGGGGCACGCCGAGATTGCGGGCGTTCGCCCGTACCACGGGCCCCCAGCCGATGATCGGCCCCATCACCCTGCCGATGAGCCGCATCGTGCCCGGATTGGGGAAGGGCAGGACGTTGACCCCGCTCACGACGGCGCTGCTCAGGAGCTCCGGGCTGGTGGTGGCCAGGTGGGCGGCGACGTATCCGCCCAGGGACAGCCCGACCACGTGGGCCTTCCCGTCCGGCGTCCGTGCCGAGATCGTCTCGGCCACCAGCTCGGCCGTGTCGGCGATCGAGATCCACGGGTGGGTGTTGCTCCGCCCGTGGCCCGGGAGATCGGGCACCAGAACCCGCAGTCCGGCGGCGAGCGCGGGGATCTGTCTGTTCCACATCCAGCCGCTGGTTCCAGCACCGTGGAGCAGCACCACCGAAGGCCCGCCATCGGGGCCCGCCTCCTGGACAAAGATCGCCATAAGCGTCATGCTCGCACGTCCTCGCGCCGGTCCGGCCGCCAGACCTGTGGATGACGGGCCTGTGGATGAGCGGCCATGTCCACAGAATCCAGTTCTGCCGCTTGGCGCCGGGGGACGCCGTAGGAAGGTCTGGGGCCGGAGGTGGTCCCATTGGCCGCGAAAGATCAGCTGGGCAGACATGGCGAACAGCTCGCCGCCGACTTTCTGGTGGCACGGGGCATGAGCGTCCTGGCCCGCAACTGGCGCTGTCCCGAGGGTGAGATCGACATCGTCGCGCGTGACGGGAACGCGATGGTCGTCGTGGAGGTGAAGACCCGCTCGAGCCGGCGTCATGGCACGGCGTTCGAGGCTGTCACGCACGACAAGCTCGTACGGCTGCGCTCCCTGGCTCGCCTGTGGCTGGCGACGCAGGCGGAGCGGTTCGACACGGTGCGGGTCGACGTGATCGCCCTGGAGCGGTTCGCGGGCGACTTCTCCCTCCGCCACGAACGCGGGGTGATCTGACATGACCGTCGCGAGGACACGATGCGTCGCCCTGGTGGGCGTGACCGGGCACATCATCGAGGTCGAGGCCGACGTCGGCCCCGGAATGGTCGGCACGCACTTCATCGGCCTCCTGGACACCGCGATCAGCGAATCTCGCGGGCGTGTCCGTTCCGCGTTGATCAACAGCCGCTTCGAGTGGCCGGACGCGCGGGTGACGGTCAGCCTGTTCCCCGCGAGCCTCCCGAAGCGTGGGTCGATCTTCGATTTGGCGATCGCAATCGCCGTCCTCGGCGCGGCGGGCGCGGCCCCGGCCCAGCGCGTGGCCGAGCCCGTGTTCCTCGGCGAGCTCGGGCTGGACGGCCGTGTGCGGCCGGTCAGGGGCGTGCTGCCCGCCGTGTTGTCCGCGGCCGAGGCGGGGGCGCGCACCGTCGTGGTCCCCTCGCTCAACGCCGCTGAGGCGTCCCTGGTGCCCGGCCTGACTGTGGTGCCGGTCGCCACCCTCTCCGAACTCGTGGGCTGGCTGCGCTCAGGCGATCTCCACAACCTGGCGGTCGTCGCCGACGCCGCCACGCTGGACGGCGCCGCACCCCACGCGGACGGCCCCGCAGGGACGGCCGGGGCCGGCGAAGTCGCCCGCCGCAACGGCCCTCGAAGCGAGCAGCCGCCCGGCGGCCGGCCCTACGGCACGCCAGAGGTCGATCTGCGCGACGTCGCAGGCCAGCCGATGGGCCGCAAGGCTCTGGAGGTGTGCGCGGCGGGAGGCCACAACCTGTGGATGCTCGGCCCCGCGGGCACCGGCAAGACCATGCTCGCCGAGCGGCTGCCGACGCTCCTGCCGGCGCTCTCCGAGGGCCAGGCGCTGGAGGTCACCGCCATCCACTCGGTCGCGGGGGCTCTCCCGCGCGGCCGTCCGCTGCTCACCAGGCCCCCCTTCATGGCGCCACATCACACGGCGACGGTGGCGGCCGTCGTCGGCGGAGGCGCGGGCGGCCTGGTCCGGCCCGGCGCGGTGTCGCTCTCGCATCGGGGCGTGCTCTTCCTGGACGAGGCTCCTGAATTCGGCTCCGGCGTGCTCGACTCGCTTCGGCAGCCCCTCGAATCAGGCACGGTGACGATCTCCCGGGCGACGAACACGGTCACCTTTCCCGCGCGTTTCATGCTGGTACTGGCCGCCAATCCCTGTCCGTGCGGGCGCAACGGCTCGCCGGGTAGTGCCTGCGACTGCACGCCGACCATGCGGCGGCGCTATCTCGCCCGGCTGTCCGGGCCCCTGCTGGACCGCATCGACGTGAAGGTCAGAGTCGGCCGGGCGACCCGGGCCGAGTTGCTCGCCGATCGGCGGTTCGCCGAGTCCAGCACCGTGGTGTCCGAGCGTGTCCTCCTCGCCCGTGAGCGCGCCGCCAAACGTCTGGCGGGCACACCGTGGCAGACCAACGCGGAAGTGTCGTCGGCGGCGCTGCACACCGAGTTCCGGCTGCCGGGCGGCGCCCTCGCACCCCTGCATCGAGGGCTCGACCAGGGCACGCTCAGCACGCGCGGACTGGACCGGATCCTGCGCGTCGCCTGGACGCTCACGGACCTCGAGGGCAAGGACCGCCCCGGCGAGGCCGAGACGTCGGCGGCGCTGGGGATGTGGCTGGGGGTGGAGTGATGGGGACGCCGCTCGGCTCCGGCACGCGGACGCCGGAGGACGACCGCACGGCCAGGGTCGCGCTCATGCGGATGGCCGAGGCGGGCGATCCGGTCATGGGCCGCCTGATCGCCTGGTGTGGCCCTCAGCAGGCGCTGGAGCAGGTCAGCCGAGGATCGCTGGATCCGGATTTCGCCACGAAGGAGAACGAACTGGCCGAGCGATCGGGGCGGCGGTCCGACCTGGCGCGGCTGGTCGCGGCCTGGGCCGCCCGCTACGGCGACCCGGAGGCCGATCTGGCGCTGGGGCGGGAGCGGGGAGCCCGATTGATCGTTCCCGGCGATTCCGAGTGGCCCACCCAACTGGACGATCTCGGTGACGCCCGGCCCTTCGGGCTCTGGCTGGACGGCCAGGCGAACCTGCGCTTCGCCTGCCTGCGGTCGGTCTCGATCGTCGGCGCGAGGGCCGCGACGCCCTATGGCGTCCAGGTGGCCGCCCAACTCGGGTCGGAGCTCAGCATCCGGGGATGGACGGTCGTGAGCGGCGGCGCCTACGGCATCGACGCCGCGGCCCATCGCGGGGCCCTCGCGGGCGGCTCGCCCACGGTGGTCACCCTGGCCTGCGGGGTCGACGAGTGCTACCCCCGCGCTCACGAGGACCTCTTCCGCGTGGTCCGGTCCCAGGGTGTGGTCGTCAGCGAATGGCCGCCCGGCGCCCACCCGACGCGGCCTCGCTTCCTGGTCAGGAACCGGGTGATCGCGGCGCTGTCGCGCGGCACGATCGTCGTGCAGGCGGCCGTGCGCAGCGGCGCGCTCAACACCGCGACGCACGCGGCCGGGCTGAACAGGCATCTGATGGCCGTGCCCGGGCCGATCACCGCCGTGACCTCCGAGGGATGCCACATGCTGATCCGTTCCGGCAAGGCGGTGTGCGTGACCTCACATGAAGAGGTGATCGACCTCGTCGGCTCGATCGGCGCCGACCTCGCGCCGGAGCGCCGCGGGCCGGTCCGGCCGCGTGATGAGCTGAACGACGAGACCAGACGTGTGCTCGAGGCCGTCCCCGCGCGCGGAGGCGCCGGTCCGGCCGTGATCGCCGTCGCCGCCGGAGTCGATCTCACCACGGCGATCGGCTGCCTCGGCGGCCTCGCCGCGGCCGGTTTCGTCGAGCCCGTCGCCCGTGGATGGCGCCTGCGGCGGCAGGCCGACCTCCAGGGCCGGGGAGATCACGCTCGCTAGCATGGAGGCCATGACCGGCGACATCGTGGTCCGCGGCACCGGCGAGACGGCTGAAGCCGTCCTGGCCCTGTTCGAGCGGCATCTGCGCCTGGAAAGGGACCTGTCGCCGCACACTGTGCGGGCCTACATCGGGGACGTCACCTCGCTGCTCGGCCATCTCCGGGCCGCCGGTCATGCGAGCCTCGACACCCTGGACGTCAGTGCCCTGCGGGACTGGCTCGGCGATCAGCACCAGGCGGGGCGTTCCCGTGCGACTCTCGCACGCCGCACCGCCTGTGCCCGGGTCTTCACGGCCTTCTGCCACCGCCGTGGCTGGCTGGCCGTAGATCCCGGGCTGCTCCTGGGCACCGC
>Ga0310811_10004284_pt1 | contig 17921 bp, 16 predicted proteins | sample YCmetagenome_FD_207642 | JGI IMG/M metagenome (GOLD analysis project Ga0310811, IMG submission 207642) | Soil microbial communities from experimental microcosm in Duke University, North Carolina, United States - YC | ecosystem: Engineered > Artificial ecosystem > Soil microcosm > Unclassified ...
CGTCAAGTGCGGCCGCCACCCCCGACGATCGAGTCCGATCCCTGGGAGCCACGAAGAAATCCGCCTCTTCGTCCGAGACGTTCGACACGAACGCGGCTACGAACTGTGTGTTCGGTCGGTGTTCCGAATAGCCGGCGGCGTACTGGTTATCAGCATCGACCGCGAGACCGCGCCAGCCAAGCTCCTTTTCCAGAAAGTACGTGTTGCTGCCGCGCTCGTAATGCCCCGCCCCGACGTCGACGAACACGCCAAATTTTCGATCGTGGAAAAAATGTCGGATCAGCAGCTCTTCGTTCTCCTCTGAGTACCGCTTCGGCCCGAGCTCCGCCTCCAGGGAAGTCACCGACAGCTGGTGCCGCTGCACGAGGTAACGCGCACCGATCGCTGTCACGATGCCGAAAAGCACAGCTGCGCCAGTTCCAGAGACGATCGAAAGAAGGGAGCCTCTGCGTGCCATACCGAATGTCAATTGGAGCCGGTGGTTGTGTTCTGAGTGGCGGCGACGCCCACTACTGAACGACCCAATAATGGATGAACGCTGGTAAGTCCTTCAAGGCTCAACAGAGTGGGAACGATGTCGTAGTAGGAGACATCGAGCGTTCCCGGCTTACGCGCAATATCAGGCCCGGCGGCGAGAAACATGCCCGGCGATGCGTGCCATCCTGGCCAAAGTGACGACGTAAAATTCCGTGCCTCGCCGTGATCGGACACGATCACGACGTTCGGCGGTTCATCAAAGGACTCGATCAGCATCTTGAGATTGCCGTCCAGCAGAACGAGATAGTTGTCCATCACCGGGCCGAGATGCCGCACCGACTCGCTGTCGGGGGGCTCATCTGCGAAGTCCTCAGGAAATCGGTACGGCCAGAACGCATGGCAGATACTATCGAAGGCCGTCACGTGGAGCATCACAGCGGAGGGATGCTCCTTGCTCTTGATGATGTCGGCCGTCAACCGCATCATTTGTGCATCGATCTGCAGCACCTTATCGAGCACTTCGGTCGGATTCACGACGGCACCTCGAGGCGTACCTGCAGTTCCAGGAGGAAGCACCTTCGCAAGCAGTGCTGGAGGGGCATGTGGGTCTTGAAACCTGGCGAGCACATCGTCGGTGAGGGTCGCAGGGAATACGAGCGCCGAACGTGGCCCCTGTTTCATCCCGAGCATGTCCCAGAGGTCGACGATCACGCGATTCGACACGACAATGTCCGATTGCCCGGTCGCTGGAAACGTGAAGGGAAATCGGACGACCGCGGTTTTGACACCGGCGCCGGACAGAATCGACCATATCGGAACCGCCCTGAGGCTCGAGCGGGGAGTGGGGATCGGATGAATTCCGCCCAACCCGATCAATCCATATTCAAGACCGAACAGCGGATCAAGTGCGACGTCCAACGTCAGGGGAAGCTCGAACGTCGGGAGTCCCGGCGCTGTGGCGGAGAGATCCTCGTGAACGCCGATCTCTTCCTGGGAATGTCCCGTGAGAATGGCGCCCCACGCGGGAGTCGACCAATAAGGCGGCCACAGGGCGGGCACCGTACCTGATACGCCGCTCTGAAGGAGTGCGGAGAATGTTGGAAGGGCTCCTCGATCAATGAGCGGCCGCAACGCCCTCCACGTTCCTCCATCAAGACCGATCAGAAGCAATGGGGCTCGCGGTCGGCCGGTCATGATCGTTGAGGTGGTCGTCGCGATCCGGGGACGAACGGTGTTGACCCGGAACGGCAGGACGCTCGCCCCGACAATGACTCCTCCCAGCAGCAATGCGGGTGTCCATCGAAGAAACGGGTAGCGTCGAGCTGTCCACGCGATCCCCGCGACAAACGCGCTCAAGAGGCCGGCGCCGAGCAGGGGAACCCAGAGCCGAGAGAACGTCGGCGCCTGTGCGAAGGCGATCTTTTCAATCAGACACGACATCGCCACATACACCGGGGGCATGCATATCCCGACCAGCGTAACGAGCCTTTGTCTCGGAGTGAACACCGCTTGTCTGCGAAGGATCGCAGAGGCGGCCGCCCGGATCGACACGGTCAGGAAACCGATCGCCGCACCGATGCTGCCACACCCGACGAGCAGCAGCACGATGACGAACATCCACTGAGCTGCGTCCAATCCCGGAAGATTGTGGACGTTCAAGTATCTCGGACCGATCACGCAGACGCCGTACAAAGCGCCCCAGAGCATTCCGATAGGAACACTCCAGCGAATTTGAGTGCTCCGCAAAAACGAGAGCACGACCACCCAGACAAGCACGATTGTGCCAACGACGAACACGAGTGTCCTCCTAGAGACTGCCTAATGTGGCAATGCGGCCGCCATGCCCTGAACGGGCAAACTCTTCATAAATGAGCGGCTTTGCCCTGTGAAAGGGTCCCCCCACAAGACAAATCTTTGTTTGCGGGCAGATTTGCCACGAGGGCAGCCTGGACAGCACAAATCCAGACAAACGTCAGTCCCCACGCATAAACGGAGCCCGCGGTAAGGGCCGCCGCCGGCTCCCCCTGAAACCAGTCGCGGCTCACCGGGGGGATGGCGAGAAAAGGCCATACGAACCACGTTCGTGCCGGCAAGCGGTGACTTGCTGCAACGACGAGCATGGGTGCGGTGAGGAGCGGAAGGTAATAAATCCAGCCGAGGGGTGACGCCAGCAGCGCGCCGGCGATCGTTATCATCCAGGCCTCGTCTTCCGGAACGTGACGGATCGCGGCGATAGAGATTCCTGCGACTGCCGCACTCAATCCGACACCCACCCCGATCGAAAGATTCGCCCTCGCCGCTACGGCCAGAACGGATGCGTTGATGAAGTATCTGAGTTGCGCGGGCGGTGCGCCGCTTCGCAGAAGTGCGAGCCATTCACCCACGGAACTCCGGCCGAATACGGCTGCGCCGGCAGCAATGACCGCGACGCTCGTGAGGCCCGTTACGATGACGCACTGCCACCTGCGGCGCACGATCAGCGCTGGCAGGAACAGCAGGAGAAACGGCTTTGAAGCGATAGCGAGTCCCAGCCACGCTCCAGCGCGCCCCCAGCGGCCGTGTCGGGCTGCACGCCACGCCAATGTCAGCACGAGCGCCACGATCCATGAGACCTGGCCAAGGTGGACTGCGGCGCCGGTTCCCGCCGAGAGCAGGATCACCGCGAGCAGGAGACGCGTGCTGTGTGCGCTGAGGGCTGACGTTTCCTGGATCGCCATTCGCACCGTCGTTGCCGCAGCGGCCGCCATCAGCCCCGTCCATACGATGAAGGACAACGCAATCGGCACTCGAGCGAGCGGCAGGAACACCACCTCAACGTGCGGCGGCAGATAGTTGACGACCGCGTGGGAGGGGTCATAGAGGGGACTCCCGGCAAGCCATTCCCGGGCGGCGCGGCGGAAAATAGCGAAGTCGACGACGTCGGGACGAAGGTCCCCAAGCGCCTTCAGAAGGTGCGCGAAGACAACTGCCGCACCAACGACGCACGCCGTCGTCAATGACTGCAGGCGCCAGCGATCAGGGCGCAGCGCTCGCCGCCAATCCACACGATCGGATTTCATGACCGGAGGGATCCCGTCCCGACGGCATCCACGCCCGTACCGATGAATTCTCTGGCACGCGCGAGAAACTCGGATCCACCACCATTCCACAATGAAATCGACACCGATGACTCTACGGCAACGCTCGATATAATTTCGGCGTGCCCTCCATCAGCAGCCAGCGCCCGGTCAGTCTTCGCTATCACCTTTGGGCGTCGGTTCTGGCGATCGTCCTTGTAATCATCGTACCAACACGTGCCGATCCGGACCTTTGGGGACACATTCGATTCGGCCTTGATTGGCTTCGTTCGCATCACATCCCTTCCGTCGACATTTATTCCTTCACGCACGACCAGCCTTACGTCGACCACGAGTGGCTGGGGGAGGTCGTCGTGGCGGCCGCCTATTCGAAAGCCGGCGCTCTCGGGCTCGTCGCGTTGAAGAGCGCAATCGTGCTCGCCGCGCTTGCGATCGTGGCGTGGCGTCTTCGCGGCACCTCAGCGTTCGTTGCCGCGGGAGTCGTCCTGCTTGCAGCCGCCTCCGCCCTTCCGATTGTTGCAACGGCGCGGCCGCAGGTCACATCGATTCTCGGGTTGACGCTCGTGCTGACCCTTGCCGACAGCGCGATCCCCTGCGCGCGCCGTGTGGCATCGCTTGCCATCGTCTTCGCAATATGGGCCAATCTCCACGGCGGGTGGATAACGGGCTTTGGGGCGCTCGGCGTCTATACAGGCGTGCAGTGGCTGCGCTCGCGCACAACGATGAGCCGTGCCATCGGCATCCTTGCAATCCCTTTTGCGGCAACGCTCGCCAATGCATACGGCGTTGGCCTGTGGCGATTCATGGCGCTGACGGTGAGGACCGCGCGGCCTGACATTACCGAGTGGCAACCGATCGGCCTTCACGAACCCTGGATCATGTGGCTGGCGGTATTCTTTCCGATTGCGTTGCTGCTGATGGTATCTGTGCGTCGAGAAAGCCGACCCTCTCCGGAAATCGCGGCAAGCATCGTCCTTCTCATCGTGGCAGGACTTCGAGTTTCCCGTGTGGCACCGCTGATTGGACCGGCAACGGCTGCTGCGCTGGGCCCCTCGTTCGGTGCTCTCAAGCCCAGAACTGCGCAAACGTCCTCACGCGCCGGAGCGGTTGTTCTCGCATTACCGGTCATTGTCCTTTGGGTCGCATCGGTACCATGGATCGCCCGCGCCGTCCGCTGCATCCCAATCCGCGACACGTGGGCACCCGATCTCCAGGCTGCCAGATATCTCGCGGGCGCGACGGGAAAATTGTGGATTGCGTTCGACTGGGGTGAGTATGCGTTCTGGCACTTTGGACCGGCGCTCCGCGTGTCAATCGACGGACGTCGTGAAGCGGTGTACTCGGACCGTGTCATTCAGATGCATCGTCAGTTCGATGTCGGGGCGCCGGAGGCGCGGGCGGAGTTTCTCGAACTGTCACCGGACTATGTCTGGCTGCGTCGCAATTCGGCAACGGAAGCATGGTTGTCGACCCACGGGTATCGCATGCTCGCGACGACCGACGCCTCGTTCGTCGCTTCGCGGCTGGATGTGAACCCTCCAACCGCAGAACCTGTGGCGCAACCTCCCGCTCCCGCTTGCTTCCCGTAACGAGTCAGCGCTTTCGTGGCAGGACCTGGACCGTCGCGTTGAAGCCACGAAGTTCGAGGCTCGAGTCGCTCGTTTCCGCGCGCAGTTGATACTCACCCGGCAGGCGCGGGTGCCAATGCGCTTCGGCCGTACCGTTCGGACGCACGACCTGACGGGAAAGAAAAAGTCCGTTCACCGAAAAGGTCACGTCGCTCGGCATCCTTTTCGGATGTCCTATCACGACGAACCGAAGCCGGACGTCGTCTTCAAGCAGCGCGAGATCCGGCTCGGCGATCAGGCGCGCCGTCGCCTCCTCGCGCGGCCGGCCGCTGAAGAACACACCGAAACCCGAATTGGCGGCCTGTGGTGCCGCAGCAGCCGGTTTCACGTCGGAATCAGGCGCGGATGACACCGGTGCGGGATCTGGCACGTCGGGGAGGTGCGCCACGCGTTCCGCGGCTTCTTTTTCCGCCCGTTCCAGATTGTCGTCCGACTTGAAATACGCAGGCCGGTAGCCGTGGGCTTCGGCTACGACCATGAACCGCTCCGCGCGTTTGCGTCCGCCGTCGCTCAGGAGGTACGCGACGCCGCCTGCAGCGACTATGGCGAACGCCAGCGCGGTCCCGGCGGGCCCAAGCACGTTGGCCACCCAGTCGCCAAGCGTTCGTTCGACGACGAGCAGGAGAACGCCGGCAAGAAGCAGTGCGTACAGGTCGATTCCGCTGCCGGTAACCTGAACGGGTACCGCTGCCAGCAGGAGCACGCCTGTTGCGCTGCCGAGCGTGATGAGAAGCGCGCGGCGCCCGCGAAACACAGGCTTCAGAACCATAGGGGCCTGCCTTAGCCGACGTCTGTCGCGTGCAATTGTCTCGACTTATCTGACCAGTGACCCCGCCCAGGCGATGACACCGCGAAAAATCTCCTCGAGCCACGCAAGACTGGCCGCCGGTCCGCCGGCCATGAACATGACGAAAACGACGAGCATCGCCAACGGCACCGCCGTCATGAGCGAGTCGCGCCCCCCATTCCCCGACGTCTGCATCGCCATATCAAGCGTAGGTGGCCTGCGGCTCGCGGTCATCGACGAAGTACGCGGAGCACGCAGCTTCGAGCAGATCGCCGTTGAGCCGTGGAGCCTCACCGAGATAATCCGCCAATGAAAGCAGCTGGAGAATGAGGTCGCGCGGCTGGCAACCGCGCAGCTGGATCTGGCGGGGCTTGAAATAGGTAGTCAGCAGGTGCTCGATCACCTGCTGGTCGTACTCGATGCCGCGTTCGGCACAGCAATTCTCGAAGATCTGAAGGAACTCGGCCTTTGTCGGGCTCTCTGCAAAAATCTTGTAATGGATGCGGCGCAGAAACGCTTCGTCGACGAGTTCGGCCGGCTTGATGTTCGTGGCAAACACGATCATCGTCATGAACGGGAAGTCGAATTTCTGTCCGGTCTGAAGGGTGAGGAAATCGACGCGGCTCTCGAGCGGCACGATCCAGCGATTCAGGAGGTCTCGAGGCGAGCAGTGCTGGCGCCCGAAGTCGTCGATGACGAGCACGCCGCCGTTGGCGACCGCCTGGACAGGCGCCCTATAGAAGCCGAGTGACGGGCTGTACGCGAGCTCGAGCTGGTCGAGCGACAGTTCGCCGCCGACCATGACCATCGGGCGGCGGCACCGCACCCAGCGCTGGTCCGGCTCTTCGCCGATGTCGAGCCCGGAGGACGGCCGTTCCCCAACCGGCTCGTGATTGACGGGGTCGAAAAAGCGGATGATGCTGCCTTCCACTTCGAGCGCATGCGGAACGTAAATGTCCCCGTCGAGCAGCTTGTGAATGGCCTGCGAGATAACGGTCTTCCCGTTTCCGGGCGGCCCGTACACGAACATCGAGTGCCCCGCGTTGATGGCCGGTCCGAGCTGGTCCAGCACTCGCTGACTGATCACGAGATGCGAGAAGGCATCGCGGACCATGGGACGATCCACCTTCTGCGTGGTCGCACTCTTGAACGCGTTCATATAACGGCGGTACTGCTCCAGCGGCACGGGAGCGTGACCGACGTAGTGGCTCTGCTCGAGGAACAGCATGGCCCTGGTGCGACCGACGTCCGTAATTCTGTACAAATAGGAGGGCGCGCCCAGCGCGCCGCCAGAAATTTCGACCTGGTGCTGCTGCTTGATGCCGCGGACGACAGGCTCCAGCGCCATGAATGGCAGGCCGATGCGGCGCGACAGCTCGGTTCCCGAGAGTTCCCCCGCGAAGTGGAGGGTCTTCAGCACGAGTTGCGTGACGAGATCGCGCGAGAGCCCCGCCTCCTCGATCGTGCGGGGCGCGCGCAGTTCGACGTCCGTGACCGTTTCAACGCTGCTCATGCGGTTGCTCCGCTGCCTTCGCGGCAGCCCTTGCCTGTTCCGCGGCCCGATGGGCCGTTTTCATCCCCGGGAACGCCGCGGCCGCGTCAAACGCCTGGGCGGCCTCGACGTACGTGCCCTCTGCGAATTTCAAGACCCCAAGGTTGTACTCCGCAGTCGGCGAACCGTGAGCCGCCGCGAGTTCGGCCTGAGCGGCCGTCGCGTCGCCGCGCAAGAGATGCAGCGCCGCAAGGTTATTCGTCGCTGTGTCGAATCCTGGCTGTTCGGATATCGCCGCCCGGCAGAGGCGCTCTGCATCCGACAAATGGCCGGCGACGACGTCCATGTAACACATGTTGTTCAGGGCAAAAGCCGCGTGCGGATTCATGGCCAGCGCGTGCTGGAACGCTTGGCGCGCATTCCGTTCCTGACCGAGCGCCATGAAGACGGTGCCCAGGGTGTTGTAGATATCTGCGGAAGTCGGATCGCAGTGCAGCGCTCGATACGCATCACCAAGTCCCAGACCCGGAAAACCGGAATCCCGCCACACGCGGGCCATGCCGTCATACGCCGGCGCGTCGCACGGTTCCAGCGCGACCGCGCGCTGGAAGTGCTTCAACGCGTAGTCGGTGACCCCGGCCCTCTTGTACGCGTATGCAAGTGCCACGTGACCGGCGGACGTCTCGCGCATCGCGAGCAGCAGCAGCCCCTTCTGAATCGCGGGATTCTGCGTCTCTATGGACGGCAGGAGCGTTGACTTCGGCTGGGCACGCGACTGCAGCGTCCGCACTTTCCGGGCGTACTCCTGAAGACCTGCCTGCGGCGGAGCCGCGTTCGGGTCGTCGTAGGACGCGGACGGCTTGCCGGGCTTGACGAAGTGGGACGCCAGGCCCGTGTGATGGGTTGCGCATCCCGCGGAAAACGGGACGAGCAACGCCATCGCAGCGGAGCGCAGGCGGATGCCGAACGTCATCAATCGTCCTCGCGGCCGAGTCTCGAACGGCGGCGCATCAGGTATAGCACCAGGAACACACCCGCCAGAACCAACAGGACAATGTTTGTCGTGCTCATCTCAGTCCCTCACTCCTTTATGACTACTTGTGCTGACGCTCCACCACGTCCGGCTTGAACAGACGGAAGTATTCGATGACTGCAGGACCCAGGATGGCGACATACAACGCAGGGAACAGGCAGAACACGAGCGGAAATACGAGCTTGACGCCAATCTTGCCGGCCCGCTCTTCGGCGTTCTGACGACGTTTCGTGCGCGACACTTCCGCGTGCGTTCTCAGCGCCTGCGCGATGCTCGTGCCGAACCGATCGGTCTGGATGAGCATCGAGACGAGGGAGCGCACTTCGTCGACCTTCGTTCTGGACGCAAAGTTCTTGAAGGCTTCCAGCCGCGGCTTGCCCGCGCGAATCTCCGTCGTCACCAGCCGCATTTCGTCAGCGAGCGCCGGATACGCGATGTCCAGCTCGTCGCTCGTCTTGACGATGGCTTGATCGATGCCGGACCCGGCTTCGATGCAGACGATCATCAAATCGAGCGCGTCCGGCAGCCCATTGCGGATCTGCTTCTGCCGCAAGGCCGTCTTCCGTCCGAGCCACACGCTCGGCAGCACGAACCCGAACGCCGCTCCGAGGAGCGCGAAATACCACCGCGAGAAGCCGAAGAAGAACAGCGCCAGCCCGCCGACGACGAACGGCATGATCGTCTCAGCCGTCCCATACACGGCTGCCGCCGTCGGACTGCGATAACCCGCCGTCGAAAGCCGCCGTCGAAGGCCGGACATTTCCTTCGGCGACTTCGGCACGATCTGCTGAAACCGTTTGACCCAGGGCGCCACTTCCTCCGCAAGGCTCACCTGCGACAGAATCGATTCGCGACTCTGCGACAACTTGCGGATCTCGCGCTGCTCCGGCGTCGTCAACGTCAGGGCATACGACACGAGTGCGCCGACGCCAAGGGCGACGGACGCGAAGACGGCAACCAACATCAACAGATACTGCGCGGTCATGGCTTTCCTCAGTACTCGATCGTCACGATCCGCTTGATGATGAACACGCCGAGCAGCTGCAGCACGAGCGCGAACACGATCATGCGGATACCGAGCGGGTCGGAATAAAACTTCCGGTATGTTTCCGGGCTCGAGAACGCGAAAAACAAGCCGAGGCTCACGGGCAGCGCGGAAAGAATCCAGCCGGTGATCCGTCCGTGCGCGGAAATGACGCGCACCTGGCGTTTGACGCGAAACCGGTCCCGGATGATCGACGAGAGATTGTCGAGCACTTCTGACAGGTTGCCGCCCGCTTCGCGTTGAGTGAGGACCGCGGTCACGAAGAAGCGCGCATCGATCGTCGGAATCCGTTCCGCGAACGCCTTGAGCGCGGCCTCGAGCGGCAAGCCGAAGTTCTGCTGGTCGAACAGTTCGCGAAATTCGGGCCCGACCGGCTCCCGCATTTCGTCGGCCACCATCGACAGACCGGTCGTCAGCGCGTGGCCCGCCCGGAGGGCTCGCGCCAGGAGATCGATGGCTTCCGGAAACTGCTCTTCGAACTGAAGCATGCGGCGGTTCCGCTTGAAGCGGACGATCGCAATCGGAACCCAGCCCGCAAGAGCCGCCGCGAGCAGGCCGACGAGCGGCAGGTGCAGCCACGTCGATACCACGATGTACGCCACGCCGGCGACGCATCCCGACGCCAGGAGCACCGTGCTCACCGTCACCTTCAACCCGGCCTGCGAGATGGTGCGCTGGAGCGGATCGATCAGCCCCCCCGCGCTGCGAAGCGCCGTGTCCAGCGGCCCCACGTCGCTGAGACGCTCCTGTTCCTTGAGCAGCGCGCCTGTCAGCGCCTTCTTCTTCGCACCCGACTTGATGCGCTGCTGGAGCGCTGACTGCTCTTCGGACTCGAGACGCTCGACGAAGAACCAGTACAGGCCGTAGATGATCCCGAGGACGACGACGAACGTGATGATGGCGAGTTGCATGGCTGTTTACCTCACGCAACCGCCTGCACGTGCTCGAACATCTCGATTGGCAGCCGGATGCCCATCGTCGCCAGCCGTTCGGCGCACTTGGGCCTGACGCCCGTGGCGCGGAACCGCCCCGTGACCTTCCCGTCCTGGGTCATGCCGCCGCGCTCGAACAGGAAAATGTCCTGCATCGTGATGGTGTCCTGTTCCATGCCGGTGATCTCGGAGATGGCGGACACCTTGCGGGTGCCGTCGGGCATGCGCGCGATCTGCACAATCAGGTTGATGGCCGACGCGATCTGCTGCCGGACTGCACGGTCCGGGATATTGAGGTTTGCCATCGCGACCATCGTGTCAAGGCGGTACAACGCGTCGCGCGGGCTGTTCGCGTGAATGGTCGTCAAGCTGCCGTCGTGCCCCGTGTTCATCGCCTGGAGCATGTCCAGCGCTTCCTCGCCTCGGACCTCACCCACGATGATGCGATCGGGCCGCATACGAAGGGCGTTGACCACGAGCTGCCGCTGCCGAACGGCGCCCTGACCTTCGATATTGGCGGGTCTGGTCTCCAGCCGGACGACGTGGCGCTGCTTCAGCAGCAGTTCGGCGGCATCTTCGATCGTGACGATGCGCTCGCGATCGGAGATGAAGGACGACAGGGCGTTCAGGAGCGTCGTTTTGCCCGCGCCGGTGCCACCCGACACGATTACGTTCATGCGCGCGGCAACGGTTCCCTGCAGGAAGTCCAGCATCGGCTGGGTCAGACTCTGACGGCCGACGAGGTCCTGCGCGGCAATCTTGTCGGTCCGAAAGCGGCGGATCGAAAGGCACGGACCGTCGAGCGCCAGCGGCGGAATCACCGCGTTCACACGCGACCCGTCCTGCAGACGGGCGTCCACCATCGGGCTCGATTCATCGATGCGGCGTCCGACCATGCTGACAATCCGTTCGATGATCCGGTGCAGGTGCGAGTCGTTCTGAAAGGTGATGTCCGTCTCCTCGAGCCTGCCTTCCCGCTCGATGTACACCTGGTTGTAACGGTTGACCAGAATGTCGGAGATGCTGGGATCCTTCAGCAGCAGCTCGAGGGGCCCGAGTCCGAAGATCTCGTGAAGAACGTCCGTAATCAACGAGTCCCGCTCGAAGAGGCTGAGCGGAGTCGTCTGCGTCTCGCGGTCGAGCAGCGTGACGATCAGATTCTTGATCTCCGGCTCCGCATCCTCGCGCTTGACCTTCGCCAGCCGCTCCAGGTTCAGCCTGCCGAGCAGTTCGTTGTGGACCTTGGCCTTGAGTTCCTGGTACTGCGGCGATCGCACGTCCGCGGCCATCGTCGCGGACGTCGTTCCGAAAAGCGTGTTCATGATCTGGTCTCCTGCCCGGGCGCCTTGCGTCCTCCGAAGAGGTTGAATCGCGAACCCTGACGCGCCTTGGGTGCCCGCTCGATGCCGGCGAGGGCCCGCGCGAACTGCAGGAACGATCCGGCCAGCTCGTTGTGGTTCTCCACCGTCATGGGCATTCCCTTGTTGAGCGCCTGCAGAGCGCGCCGATAGTCGCTGGGAAACGTGTGCTTCACCGGCGTCCCCACCGCCCGCTCGACATCGTCCTGGCCTATTTCGGCGAGGCGGTCGACGCGGCTGAGCACGACGGTCAGCTTGTCCTTGCCGTACCGCTGACGAAGCGCGGCCGCGATGCGGCTGGCGCTGCGGACCGTGGCGAGCTCCTGGTTCGCGACCACTACAATCCGCGCGACGGTTTCGAGGGCATCGAGAACCGCGGTATCGGAACGCGGCACGTCGATGACGATGTAGCGGTAGTGGCGTTCGGCGTACTCCAAAAGCGTCCGGATCCGCCGCACGTCGACCGGCGACAGCATCACGCGATCGGACGAGGCGAGCAGATCCACGCCGGCCTTGGTCTTGATGACCAAGGACCTGAAGAAGTTCTCGTCGAGGCGATGCGTATTTTCGAGCGCGTCGACGATTGAAAACCGTGGTTCTGCGCCGAGATAGACGGCCGCGTCACCGTTCGCAACATGGAGGTCGATGAACAGCGTGCTCTTGGGTTCGAGCTGGGACAGGGCTGTGGCGACGTTCACGGCGACCGTCGTTGTTCCAACACCGCCCTTGGCGCCCACAAACGCAAACGCGCGACCCGCAACCATGGTGGCCGGCCGAAGCGCCATCACGCGCCCGATCGCTGCCTGCAAATCTTCGGGATTGATGTTCGTAACGACCTCGGTCACACCTGCGCGCATCGCTTCGAGCAGCAGCGCGGGATCCATCCGGGACGTGACCAGGACGACACCGGTGGTGGGATGCGTCCGTTTGAGAACGGGCAACGCTGCGGGCAGATGCGTCTGCTCGCGAACGTCGAGCACGACCACATCAGGCTGTTTCGCCGACGGCTGCGCAAGTGTCGCCAGCTCGGCGCCCGGCGCCGGCGAAGCAGTCATACCGCACTGGCGCAGCGCGTCTTCCAGCTGACGGTCCGTCGATCCGACGAGAACGATGTTCCAAGTCAAAAATGTGGTCTCCTACCGAACGAGCTTGATCACCTTGATGAACGACGCCGAGTCGTCGGTCGTCCCGACACCGGTCGCGAACGAACCCGGCAGCGTCACGATTCTTCCGACGACGTCCTTCGTGGGATTGGGACAGACCATGCCATTGTCCAGCGTCACGTCCTTGCACATGCCTTCGACGAAGAATCCGATGATGTTCGCGACTTTGCCGATACACGTCGTTCCCGAGCAGCCCTGCGCCATGTAGTTGGCGATGTCGATCACGACAATCGGCCGGATGCGTGGTGTCGACATGTCGAGTGCGCCACTCGAATCCACGATCGCACCAGTCAATCCCGCGGGTGCGACGCCGGTGTAGCTGGAATTCCATTGCGCACCGGGGTCCGTATCGACGACGCTCTGCGCGTCTTTCTCGATCCCCTGGTCGGTCGGACCCTGCGCCATGCCGGTCTTGATGCTGACGCAGCCGTGCTCCCAATCCACGGTGGAGCACGTGGCATCCTTGTCGGCGATCCCGACAGCCTGCGGATTGCAATTCTCGATATTCCACTTGTAGTCCTGGGAACCCGTGCTGTCGGGCAAATCGATCTGCAAGGCCCAGCCAGACGAATAAGTCTTGTCGCTCAGGCTGCCCGCTTTGATGATGATCTGCCGGCCGAAATCCGTGTTCACGCGCCAGCCCGTGTGGTCCGGGTTGCCGTCGTATGGGCCGACATACGTGTCGCCGTTGGTGGACTGGAACTCGTCGTTCTGCGTCCACCCGGCCGTGCCCGAGAGACCGTCATTCGGGAAATAGGTCGTGTCGACTTTGTCGTCGTACGTGTCGGACCACCGGTCGATCACCGCGAACGGCAGCATGCACTTGATCGAGTTGCCGTTCGCCGTCTGTGCCGTCGCTGTCGCGCGTACGCCCTGCTGCGTCAGCCCGAAGAGACGGCCGAAGAACACCGGCAGCGCGGCACCGCGCATGACGCCGTTGAGATCCGGTTCGTTCCTGAAGACGTCCACTCGGACGCACCCTTTGTTGGTGCCACAGGGCGGCACGTTGCTGTCTCCGGCAGCTGTTCCGGAGGTGTACACGTCCACGTTGCCCGCCGTCGTTCCGTCGTAGGTATTGCCGCCACCCCAGATCGCGTTGTTGGCGGCGTAATACCCGGCCAACGCCTTCGCAGTGGTGTTGCTGCCTTCGTGAACCAGCGACACGGCGCCGGCAAGCGCGCCGGCGTCCGCGGTGTTCTGCGCCTGGCGGCGGCTGACCCACATCAGGCCATAGTCGGCGACGAACGACATGAAGGACAGCAGCGCAATCAGCGCGATCGCCACGTGAATCGTGATCGCTCCGCGCTCGCCCGCCTGATTCGAAATCATCCTTCGCATAACGCCCTGCCTTCAGACAATTCTTCTAACGGCCGCCGGTCTGACGCTTCTTTCCGTTCGTGGCCTTCGGATCCGTCGCAAGAGCGGTCGGCGCATCGACTGCGCCCGTGCCCTGGAGGCTGTCGACCACATCACCCTGGCCGCCAGTGCCCTTGTCCTGCTTCTTGTCCTTGTCCTTGCCGTCTCCGCCTTTGATGATCGGCTTGAAGCGTGTCGGCAGCGGCGGAACCTCGTCCGGGTCCAGCGGACGCACGAGCCGCGGCGTGATGAGGACCATCAGTTCGGTCTGCTGCTGGCGCTCCGATTTCGACTTGAACAACGCTCCGATGATCGGAAGTTTGCTCAGGAGCGGAATGGCCGCCTGGTCATCCTGCGACACGTTGTCCAGCAGGCCCGCGATGGCGAACGACTGGCCGTCGCGCAGCTCAACGTCGGTTGCGGCGCGCCGTGTCGTCAGCGCAGGAATGCGGAAGCCGCCAAGACTCACGCCGTTCGCGAAGTCCAGCGCGCTCACTTCCGGCGCTACTTTCAGCCGGATGACGTCGCCCGCGATCGTGGGCTTGAACGTCAGACGGATACCGAATTCCTTGAACTGCACCGTCACCGTTCCCGTGGCACCCTGAACGACGGGGACCGGGAACTCGCCGCCGGCAAGGAAGCTGGCTTCCTGGCCGTTGTAGGCGATCAGATTTGGCTCGGCGAGGCTCTGGAAATGCCCCGTGCTCTGCAGCGCACGGATCACCGCGCCGATGTCGTACTTCGTGTTCAACAGGAAGATGTTGAGGAAGTCGCTGAACGTGATGTCGCCGGATTGCGAAGTGACCTGGTCGCCAACCTTCGTGCTGGACAGCTGCGTAAACGTCGGCGCCGTGAACTGCTGCGTGGTGAGCCGTCCCCATGTATTGTGGAATCCGTTGCCGGTGGTAAACAAGGAGACACCGAGTTCCTGCAGGACCTGATGATTCACTTCGGCGAACCGGACCTGCAGCAGCACCTGCTGGCTCTCGTTGCCGCCGGGCACCTGCAGGAGGTTGATCACGCTCTTCTTGCTTTCCGACGCCTGGGCAATCTCGCCGGCCCGGAGCATGACGCTCGTGCTGGACACCATGCCCGACAGAATCGTCGAATCCTGGCTGCTGCTCACACGAATGTCTTCCCCGGGGAACAGCTGCGCGAGATTCTGCTGCAGCGGACTGACGGGCTCCTCGACGATCAGGTCGTACTGCTTGCGATCGCTGCCGCCCCACACGATGAGGCTGATGGTTCCCGGCGCCTTGCCGTCAATCAGGACTTCCCTCGGCTGCACGACGGTCGCGTCGGCCACCGTTGGATTGGTGACCGCGATCCGCGTGATGTCGAAGTCGGTTGACAATACCGTCGATCGGCCGGCGGTCAGGTGAACTTTCGGGTACTCAGGCTGCGGTGCCGGTGTCGCGGCCGGCGGCTGCGCCGGGCGCGCCTGCGCACCGGTCTGAGGAGCGGCCGGGGCCTGCGCCTGCGGAGCGCTGGCCGACGGGTCTTGCGTCTGTGCGCGGGACGCTATCCCGGCGACAGTGAAGATCGCGGCGCACGCGATCGCGGCAACTCTGACTCGAACGTTCACTCAACCACCCTCCATAACTTCTGATGACGGCTTACTTGATGACCTCTTCCGAACGCTTCGCCGCCTTGATCGCCTCGACGCTGTAGAACTTCGGTGCGTCGACGGCCGGCACCGGCTTCGGGACGACCACACGACGCTGGCCCTTGTCGACCTTCACCACGGGCGCCGGGTCTGGCGATCCCATCAGGGCGGCCAGGCGAACACCGTTGGTCTCGGTCGGCTTCTGATCGAGCGGGTTCCGGAGCACCAGCATGATCGAACCGCTGTTCTGGGCGAGTGCAATCCGCTCAGCGTCCTCAGGCGTCACCATGAGCGTGACGACCGTCGACGGAATCGGCTTGCCGTCTTTCGACAGCTCCTGGTCATAGCGCGTGCCGGCGGTCAGCACCTGCACATTGCTCACGACTGCACGGGACATCGACGACTGGTTCTCCCGCAGCGTCACGAGCACGTCCACGCGGGTGCCGGGCACCGTGAATCCGGCGACGCCGATCACGTCATTCACACGAATCGACAGTGCACGCATGCCTGGAGGAATCGACGGCGGCAGCCCCGCCCCGGCTTCGACCGGCGCAAGCTTGTTTTCCGTCAGCGGTTCGTTCGCTCTGACGCCCTGGATCAACCCGCGTCCGACCAGTGCATCCGGTGTCGTGAAGGCGCCCTTGACCGGGCTCGAGGCCGGCCAGCCAACCAGCTTGACCTGCTCCTTCGTGATCCGGGTGCCCATCGGAAGGTCCTCGGCGGCCACAGCGACATAAGTGGACGCGACCTCGACCTGCCGCACCGGGATGCGGGAGATCGTCCGGTAAACGAAGAACGTGGCGGCAGCGGCCACGATCACCGCGACACCGAGGACAACGAGCGTACGATTCCGGCGGTTCATGCTTCCTCCTGGACTTACTTATCGGCTATTCGACCCGCATCCTGCTGGTCGCCCGAAGCGGGGTCGTTGCGAGCGAACCGCCAAACAGGCTCATGATGGGGCCCACAAACGCAAACTGGTGGTCGTACTCGACCGTGGAAACGGCTTCGTCGACGGTGACGGATGTGCCCGTGACGGCAACACCCTTGTTGATCACGACAGACACGCAGATGGAACCCGCCGCTCCAACGGATGTGCACGGTCCCGATCGTGACGTGCCACTCACGCCGCCGGCTGCGAGGTACTGCCGGGCGCGAGCCTCCGCGTCGGCGGTCGTGAATTGTCCGGTGAGGATGGCCAGGCGCGCGCCTTCGCGGGCCGCGTTCGTGACCACTTCGTATCGCTGAAACATCAGACCGAAGTCGAACACACCGAGTACGACCATCAGCAGCAGCGGAAGCGTGAGCGCCAGCTCGATGATCGCCTGACCGCGCTCTGACACAGGTTTCACCGTCTCCATAGCGTCACCATCAGTCCCACGGCCACGGGTATTGCGTACGCCAGCCGGGGAGCCCGCGTATCCGTCAACGTCAATCCGGGAACCGGCTGCACGCCTGCGACCCGCCAGTGCGTGAAAATCAGCCACAGATTCGTCAAGGCGATCTTCAGATAACCGCGCGCCAACGAGACCACAATCGCCAGGACACCGCCGGCCATCGAGGCGAACACCGCTACCCAGATGACCTGCCAGGGCCCCAACCAGGCGCCCAGCGCGGCGAGCAGCTTCACGTCGCCGGCTCCCATTCCGCGGAGCGCAAAAAACGGAAAGAACAATGCCGCGCCAGTCAACCACCCGGCCGCCGCGGTTCCGAGACCATTCCACCCGGACGCGCCGAGCGCATACACGAGCGCCACCGCGGCTGCCCCGAACGTCAGCGCGTTGGGGATGCGCCGCGATCGAAGATCGAACGCCACGGCCGCAATCGCGACAACTGAAGCGGCGACGATCCTGAAATCAAAAGTTGTGAACATTGCCACGTTACGAACCGCTCGATACCAGCGCCGTCCCCGGATCCCACAAACTCGGAACCCCCGTCGATGGATCCAGCCACGAGCCGTAGACCCG
>Ga0310811_10004285_pt1 | contig 17920 bp, 12 predicted proteins | sample YCmetagenome_FD_207642 | JGI IMG/M metagenome (GOLD analysis project Ga0310811, IMG submission 207642) | Soil microbial communities from experimental microcosm in Duke University, North Carolina, United States - YC | ecosystem: Engineered > Artificial ecosystem > Soil microcosm > Unclassified ...
AATTGCAGCGCCAGATCGCCGACGGCGATGACCTCGCCGCGCCCGATCATGGCGAGGATGCGCTGCTGGCGCGCGGCGCCCAGGATAATGCCTTCGCGTCGGCGCGGGGGCGCCTGCTCGTTCTCGGCCATTTCGGTCAGGTCCGCGAGAAGGCCTGGTTGAACGGACCGAAGTTGAGGTCGAGCGTCTGCCCGGGAATCCACGGAAGATCGCGCCGCTTGCCGTAGAACTGGCCGGAGGCGTGAAGCACAACGGCCGGCGGATCGTCGCGGTCGATGATTTCGAGCATGCGGCGGATCAACTTGCGACGCTCGCTGACGTCGGAGGTATCCTGCAGCCTTGCACCCAACGCGAAGTGCTCCTCGTTGCGCCAGATGCCGACCTGCTTCGGCAGGACGCCGCTGGGACCGAACTCGCGCCAGGCATGGCCGAGATAGTCCGGAAAGACCGCGGTCGAGGACGAGTCGTAGATGGCGCGCACCGGCTTCTTCTGGATCTGGGAGAAATTCTCCATCATCTCGATCCTGACCTTGAGACCGACGGCGTTCCACATCTCGACCATCACCTGCGCGCCCGAAACCTGGTTGGTGTAGTAGTTGTTGAGCAGACGGTACGTGATGGTTTCGCCCTTGTAGCCGGCGTTGCGCAGCAGCCGGCGGGCCATGTCCGGATCGTACGCCAGGGCGGGATAGTCCTCGATGTAGCCGGCTGCGAAGCTCGGCAATTGAAAGCTGTTGGGCACGGGAACGCGATTGTCCCACAGCGATTCGACGAACTGTTTGCGGTCGAGTGCGAGGCTGAGCGCGCGGCGCGCACGCGGGTCGGCGAGGCCGGGCGTTTCGGAATCGATGGCGAGGTAGCGGATGTTCTGGACGGCGCCGCCTGCTACCTCCAGGTTCGAGCGCTTCTGGATCTCCGGAAACTGATCGGGCGGGACGTCGGTGATCAGGTCGACCTGGCCGGTGAGCAGGCCGTTCATGCGCGTCGCCACCTCCGGCATGATGCGGAACTCGATGCCATCGAAGGCGGGCTTGCCGCCCCAATAGGCGTCGTGAGGTGCCAGGACGATGTTCGTGTCGAGCTTCTGCGCGACCAGCCGGTAGGGGCCGGTGCCGATCGGCGCCGCCGTCCAGCGGTCCCACGAACCCGCGGCATCGAAGGCGCGCTTGCAGACGATCTCGGATGCCCAGGCGGCCAGGCGCTGCTCGAGCACGGCATCGGCACCCTTGGCGTGGATGATGACGGTATGGGGATCGACGAGCTCGACGCGATCGATCCGCTCGAGTGTCTGCATCGCAATGGAGCGCCCCGAGTGGTCGGGACCGAGCAGATGATCGGGGCCCAGACTGAAAGCGACGTCATCAGCCGTGAACGGACTGCCATCATGGAAGACGACATCCTTGCGCAGGAACAGACGGACGGCGCCGGGGCCGACGCGCTCCCAGCGTTCGGCGAGCGCCGGACGCAGCGCCATGTTCTTGGCATGGTCGAACGCGATCAGCGTGTCGAAAATCTGTGGCACGACGCGCCGCGTCGCGGTGTGATTGAAGAGGACCGGCTCCAGCGCGGGCGGGAAACCGGACATGCCGATGGTGATCCGCCGCCGGGTCGCGATGTTAGGCGGGCTGCTCTGGCTCTGCGCTTCGGTGCCGGCAAACGTGCTGGCTGCAAGCGCGCTGATCAAGGCCTGGCGCCGTCTCAGACTGAACTGGGTCATGAAAGCCTCCGGGGCGATGCCGGCGGCATTTGGGTCGCCTTCTGCGAAGGCGCGATGACTGTTTGTGTGTGCTTATGTGACTCTTTGGCTGAATCTGTGGGTTTACGGAAGGTCATGACTCATTGGACCGCGGGCGTCTCGCCGCTCAAGGATCTTCTGGATCGGCAGCGTCTTGCTTGCCCATAAGATCCATGAGCGGGCGGGACGCCCGCGGTCCCCTGAGCATGACCATGAGCGGGCGGGACGCCCGCGGTCCGCATGATCATGATTCCGTCGGGTGAGTGGGAGAGCGGACCCTTAGCGGCCCGCTTCGGTCGCCAACAGGCGCTGGGCCGCCTCGACGAAGGAAATCAGGTTCTGCGATCGCAGCTGGTCGGTGGCAATCGTCCGGTAGAGCTTGGCCATGCCGTCGTAGATGTCGCCGCCGACGGCGGGCTCGCCGATGAAGTCGGCGATCTCCGACATCTCGCCGTCGAACCGGTAAGCTTTCGGCAGCATGCCGGGCACCGACCGGGTCAGCCAGGCCAGGAGCTGCGGCTGGCTGGCACGAAGCTCCGCCGCCAGGTCGGATGCTGCGCCGGCGCGGGTGGCGGCAAGCATCATGGTGGCGCCGAGCGCGGTCAGCCCCTTGGTGATGCCGGCATAAGACATCTTCAGCGCCGACGCGGCGCCGATCGGCCCGTCGACGACGCGCACATCGAGACCGTGTCTGCCCAGCACGGACAGGGCCTCGGCATCGGGGCCAGCGGCATAGATGACGGTGCGGGCGCCGTCCTTCGGCGGGCCGCCGATGATGCCGGCATCGACGACCCGATCGCGAGTCCCGGTGAACAGACGCGCGACGTCCTGCATCGTCTGCGGGCTGACAGCGTTGCAATCGGCGAAGAGGCGGCCGGGTTTGCTGGCGGCGATATTGGCCACTGTCGCGGCCACGGAAGCGGCTTCGGACGGCGGCACGATCGACAGGACGAAATCGGCGTTCTCGAGATCGGACCAGCCGCCGGCACGCACGCCGACAGCCTCGGCGCGCTTGCGGCTCGCGGGGCTTCGCCCCTCGAACACCGAGATGACATCGACGCCCGACGACACCAGGCGACCGGCAACGGCGCTGCCCATCGCGCCCAGGCCCAGGACAGCGACGACACCTACGTTATCGACCATGGGACTCTCCTGGTGAAGCTTCGAAGGAAATAGGCGCAGATGAACACGGATGCACTGACATGCCTGCTCATGCTCTTCCGGATCGCGAGCGTCTCGTTCGCTCATGATCATGGACAAGCGAGGCGCCCGCGGTCCGAAAGAGCATGAGCACACCGAGCTACGGAGCCTGCTTCAGGCTCGAAACCTCGTTGGTGAGGGTGGTGCGCCGCATGTCGCGGACTTCGCTGTAGTCGTAGCGGCGGGCGCGATGCATGGTGACGCGGTTGTCCCACATCACGAGATCGTGCGGCTTCCAGACATGGGCGTAGACGAACTGGCGCTGCGTCGCGTGCTCGGTGAGATCGCGCAAGAAGGCGCGCGCCTCTGGCACGGGCCAGCCTTCGATGCCGCCCGCGTGGCTCGCCAGGTAGAGCGACAGCCGGCCGGTCGTCGGATGTTTGCGCACCAGCCGCTGGCGCACCGGCGCCCACTTCTCGCGCTCGGCGTCGGTGAAGTCGGTAAAGCCCAGGATGCCGCGTGAAAAAATCTGGCTGTGCAGGCAGATCAGATCGTGCACCTCGCGCTTGGTCGCCTCGTCGAGCGTGTCGTAGGCGGCGCGCATGTCGGCGAACTCGGTATTGCCGCCGGTCGGCGGGATATGACGCGCCGACAGCAGGGAATACTTGGCCGGGATCTCCTTGAACGAGCTGTCCGAGTGCCAGAGCTGGTTGCCCAGGCCGAACAGGCGGCGGCGATCGTCGCGCGCCAGGATCTTGTTGTTCTTGTCGAGATTGGAGATGTCGTTCAGGTCCATGCTGACCCGGCGGTCTTCCGGCGCCGCAATATCGCCGGTGGCCAGCTCGAGCGGCCCCAGGCTGCGGCTGAAGACCAGCTGCTGCTCGTCGTTGATCTTCTGATCGTGGAACACCAGCACGCCGAACTCGTCCATGCCGGCATGGACCGTGGCGACCTCCTGCGGCGACAGCGGTCGCGTGAGGTCGAGGCCCGAGACCTCGCCGGCGAAGAAGGCGCGATGCACGGGGTCGATGGGTTGGATTTCGATTGTCATGGTGGCGAAGTCTAGCGCGATCCTGGGCGGGCGGCGAGATCGCTGCCTGCGGCTCAGGATGCCGCGTTGCGATAGGCCTGTGGGGCTCGCGCCGACGAGGGTCTGGGGCTGTCGGCCGCTCGACGGAATGCCGGCGGCGCGCCGCTAAGGCGCCGTCGGCGGCGTCATATTCATGATGCATGAGCGGGCGGGCGAGACGGCCGCGGTCCAGAAGAATTATGACCCCACCGCGTTTGACGGGGGAGACACCCAGCACGCCCGGCGGGCACCACGATGCAGGGAAAATGGGGCGGGTTACCGCCCCATTTTCATAGAAGGCGGATCGGAGGGCTACGCCGTCGGCAGCTTGTAGTTCTCGAAGTGCTTGCGCAGGGCGGTCTTGAGAATCTTGCCGGTGGCGCCGTGCGGGATGGCGTCGATGAACTGCACGTCGTCGGGCATCCACCATTTGGCGATCTTGCCGTCGAGGAACTTCAGCAGGTCGGCCTTGGTGACGTCGGCGTCCGGTCGGCGGACGACGATCAGCAGCGGCCGCTCGTCCCACTTGGGATGGTGGACGCCGATCACCGCGGCCTCGGCGACGCCGGGGCAGCCCATCGCCGCATTCTCGAGGTCGATCGAGCTGATCCACTCGCCACCGGACTTGATGACGTCCTTGGAGCGATCCGTGATGACGACCGAGCCGTCGGATTCGATCTTGCACACGTCGCCGGTCTGGAACCAGTCGTCCTCCAAGAACTGGCTCTGGCCGTCGCCCTTCATGTAGCCCTTCACGATCCACGGGCCGCGCACCACCATGTTGCCCGAAACGCTGCCGTCGCTCGGCAGGTCGTTGCCGGCATCGTCGATGATCTTCATCTCGCAGCCGAACACCGGCCGGCCCTGTTTGGCGGTGATGGCGAAGCGCTCGGCGTCCGGCAGATCGCGCTCGCCCCTGTTGAAACGCGTGATGGTGCCGAGCGGGCTCATCTCGGTCATACCCCAGCCTTGCGCCACCTCGATGCCGTGCTCCTTCCAGAAGCGCTCGATCATGGAGAGCGGCACGGCCGAGCCGCCGATCAGGGTACGTTTGACTGACGACATCTTGAGCTTGTTCTGGGCGCAGTAGTCGAGCAGCGCCAGCCACACGGTCGGAACACCGGCGCTCATCGTCACCTGCTCCTTGTCGAGCAACTCGTAGATGCTCGCACCGTCGAGCTTGGGACCGGGGAAGACGAGCTTGGTGCCGCAGAACGGCGCGGCGTAGACGAGGCCCCATGCATTGGCATGGAACATCGGCACCACCGGCAGGATGGTGGAATCAGGCGTCAGGCCGAGGACGGGGCCCGAGCACATCATCATGGAATGGATGACCGTCGAGCGGTGCGAGTAGAGCACGCCTTTCGGGTTGCCGGTCGTGCCGGATGTGTAGCACAGCGACGACGCTGTCTTCTCGTCGAAGTCCGGCCATTTCAGCGTGCCGGGTTTGCCTTCGATCAGCTCCTCGTAGCACAGCAGCCCGGGGATCTTGGACGTGGCCGGCATGTGGGCGCGGTCGGTCATGACTACGACGTGCTTCACCGTCTTGAGGTTGCCCCAGACCCCTTCGACGATCGGCAGCAGGTTCAGATCGACGAAAATGATCTGATCCTCGGCATGGTTGGCGATGTAAGCCACGTGGTCGGGCGCCAGGCGCGGGTTGATGGTGTGCAGCACGGCGCCGATGCCGGAGATGCCGAAATAAAGCTCGAAGTGGCGATGCGTGTTCCAGGCGATGGTTCCGACGCGGTCACCGAGCTTGATACCCAGTCCCTGCAGGGCCTCGGCGACCTGCTTGGCCCGCTTGGCCGCCGCCCGATAGCCATAGCGATGGATCGGCCCCTCGACCGTGCGGGTGACGACTTCGACCTCGGGATAATAGGCGGCGGCGAAATCGATGATCTGCGAAATCAGCAGCGGACGGTCTTGCATCAAGCCGAGCATGGCGTTTCCCCTGTTACGCTCGCCTCTCGATATGAAGGCTTCTGAGGTTGGCGAGCGGCTTCAGATCAGGTTCTAGACCGAGTCCTTGGCCGCCGGGAAGCGATATGCAGCCGTTGTGAATGGTCAAAAGGTCGCCCAGCAGCCCTTCGCGCAGCGGGTTGGGATTGGCGTCGACCTCGAGCATTCCCGGCCCGCGGACGGCGGCCAGCAGGTGGAGCGAATGCATCAGGCCGATCGCTCCGCCGAGATAGTGCGGACAATAGGTGCGTCCGGCCGCCAGGGCAGCCCGGGCCACCGGCAGGCAGCCGGAATGGCCACCCCACTTGGCGACGTCGGGCTGGAGAATACCGAACAGGACCGAATCGATCGCCTCCTGGAATTGGCCGGCGCCGCGCAGGTTTTCACCGACCGCCAGGGGCGCGGGTGCCGTGGCGGCGACCTGCGTCCATTCGGCGGCCGGCCGGTCGGCCATCAGGGGCTCCTCGATCCAGCCGAGATTGAACTCGGTGAGCTGGGGCAGAAGCCGGCACGCCGTCGGGAGGTCCCACGCCTGGTTGGCGTCAACCATCAGCCGCTCGCCCTCGCGCAGGGCAGCGGCGACCGGCCGCAGGGAGCCGAGATCGGTCTCTTCGCCAAAGCCGATCTTGAGCTTGAAGGCACGATAACCGGCGGCGCGGCAACGCTCGACAGTATCGAAGGCTGCCTGCCCGGGATTGATTCCGGAAGCGTAAACCGGCACCGGGCTGTCGTCGCGTCCGCCAAGCGCTCGCCACAGGGGCAGGCCGCGCTTGCGCGCCCGCAGATCGTGGATCGCGAGATCGAGCCCGGCGGCGGCGGCCGAGAAGCCACCGGCATCGCCGCTCTGGATGCGCAGCACGTGCAGGGCGCGGTCGATCTCCGCCCACAGCGCCACGGGATCATCGAGCGACTTGCCCAGGGCGCGCGGCGCCACGATGTCGGCGAACAATCGGGCGCGATACTCGGCGCTGGCATTGGGGAAGTTGCACCACACCTCGCCCCAGCCGCGCGCGCCGTCGCTGTCTTCAGCCCGGACGAAGACGGCGGTTCGCTCCGTCATCGTTCCGAAGGACGTGCGAACCGGCTCGCTGATCGGCGAGCGAAAGACATGCGCCTCGACCCGGGCGAGGACCGGGGAGGTCATCGGTTCTCCTCCCCAGCTTCGCTGGGGAGGTGTCGCCGTCGTACGGCGACGGAGTCATGGATCATGGTCAGAGGACCGCGGGCGCCCCGCCCGCTCAAGAGCCTCTTTGCTCGAGCGAGATGCCTGTGGTTCAGAAGAGTTCATGAGCGGGCGGGACGCCCGCGGTCCACAAGACTCATGACCCCTCTCCCCACGCAAGGCGGGGGGAGGAGGATGAGTGTGAGCCTGTCGAAACCTCACTCGGCGGCGTCGCGGTTGACGTCGGCCAGCAGGTCGTAGGTCCGCTTCTGATACTGGACCATGTAGTCGGTGTACGACGTCGTCGGATACTTCGGCGGCTTGTCGGGGCCGACGGTGGTCGGCACGGCGGCGACCGGCCAGTCGATGTTGCTGTCGCAGAAGAAGGCCAGGGCATAGCGCTCGCCGCCGCTGCGATTGATGGCGCGGTGCGGCGTCGCCAGGAAAACGTCGTTGGTCCAGCGCTGCAGGAACTGCCCGCCATTGACGACATAGGCGTTGGGCAGGGCAGGGGCGTCGATCCACTTGCCGCTTTGCGTGCGGATCGAGAGGCCGGGCACCTCGTTGGGCGCCAGCAAGGTGAGGAAGCTCGTGTCGGTGTGCGGGGCGATGCCGAACTCGTCGTCGACCGCGGGGGCGTCCTGGTGCGGATAGTGGGTCATCCGGAGCTTGTACTGGCAGTCGCGGAACGGGCCGTCGAAGTAGGTCGCCGGCAAGCCGAGCGCGCGGGCGTAGAGCGGCACCAGCTTGAGGACCAGCCGCTCCATGGTGTCGCAATAGCCGGCGATGCTTTCCCGGAAGCCCGGCAGGTTGGCCGGCCACTGGTTGACGCCGCGGAAGCGGCGGTCGACCCGCGCCTCGGGATGATCGGCCGGCAGGTCGCGGGCGATGAACAGTGCCTCATTGAAGTTCGCCCGCGTCACCGTCTGCACCGTCGACGTGCGGAGCGTGTCGCCGCGCAGCGGCAGGTAGCCGACGTTGTGCCGGTCGATGCGGATTTCCATCTTCCGCTCGATCGGTTGGGAATGGAAGCGCGCCGCCTGCTGGAAAGCGTCGCGGACCTGGGCCGGGGGAACGCCGTGATTGACGATGAAGTAGAAGCCGATCTCGGTCAGCGCGAAGCGCAGTTCGGCGGCGGCGGCCTCCATCGCGCCGGGCTGGCCCGCGAGATAGGGCCCGAGGTCGATGACGGGGATGGTCTCGGTCGTGCTCACGTGGCGGCTTCCCCTACTCGATGGCCTGCCTCACTCGGCGGCCTGCAGATCGGGCGCGTTCAGGACGTCGTAGTTCCGCTTCTGATACCAGGCCATGTAGTCGGTGTAGTACGTGGTCGGGTACTTCGGCGGCTTGTCGGGGCCGACCGTGGTCGGCACGGCGGCGACGGGCCAATCGATATTGCTGTCGCAGAAGAACGGGATGGCGTAGCGCTCGCCGCCGCTGCGGTTGATGGCGCGATGCGGCGTCGCCAGGAAGAAGTCGTTGGTCCAGCGCTGCAGGAACTGCCCGCCATTGACGACATAGGCGTCGGGGATCGCCGGTGCGTCGATCCAGGTGCCGGCCTGAGTGCGGATCGAGAGGCCGGGTATGTCGTTGGGCGCCAGCAGGGTGAGGAAGCTCGTGTCGGTGTGCGGCGCCAGGCCGAACTCGTCCTCGACAGGGCCCTCCTGGTGCGGATAGTGGGTCATGCGCAGCGAGAACTGGCAGTCCTCGAACGGGGTGTCGAAATAGGTTGCCGGCAGGTCGAGGGCGCGGGCGTAGACGCGGACCAGCTTCTTCACCAGCCCTTCCATGGTGTTGCAGTAACCGACGACGACCTCGCGGAAGCCCGGCAGCTCGCTCGGCCAGCGGTTGGTGCCGCGATAGCGCCGGTCGGCCAGCACGTCGGGATGATCGGCCGGCATCTCGCGCTTGACGAAGAACGCCTCGTTCAGGTTGGGCTTGGTGCCGGTCTGCACCGTCGAGGTACGCAACGTGTTGCCGCGCATCGGCAGGTAGCCGGTGCCGTGCGGATTGATCTTGTAGGCGAGCTTGCGTTCCACAGGCAGGTCATGGACGCGCTTCACCTGATCGAAAACGGCGCGGATCTGCTCGCGCGGCACGCCGTGATTGACGATGAAATAGAAGCCGATCTCGGTCAGGGCGAACCGGAGTTCCTTGGCGGTCCGATCCAGCGCGCCTGCCTCGCCGGCGAGATACGGGCCGAGGTCGATGACGGGAATGGTCTCGGTGGCCATGGCACCTCTCGAAATTGTTACTCAGCATGACGATACTGCCGAGCCCGGGCAGGGGTCCAGCCGCGTCCCGATACCTGACGCGATGACTGCTCACGTCATCTTGCATGCCGTGCCGCGGTACGGTCCTTTAGCCCGATCAGGCTGATTGAAAAGGAGGCAGTGGTGCCCGGCGACGGCGGAGGGAGCTTTGGCATGATCTTCGGCATGGCAGCCGCCTTCACCGGGGCCGCCTTCTACATAAGTGTCGCCGAGCAGCCGGCGCGACTGATGCTCGATGACCGGGCAATGCTGGTGCAATGGAAGCCGGCCTATGCACGCGGCTACGCCATGCAGGCGAGCCTGGCGGTGCTGGGCTTCCTGCTCGGCGCCGCCGCGTGGTGGACGACGGACGATCTCATGTGGCTTGCCGGTGCCATCGTGCTGGTCGCGAACTGGCCCTACACGATGCTGATCATCCTGCCGGTCAACAATCGGCTGAATGCCATCGGGCCCGATCGGGCCGGCCCGGAAAGCCGCGGCCTGATCGAGCGCTGGGGCCGGCTTCACGCCCGGCGGACGATGCTGGGCGCGATGGCGAGCGTCCTGTTCCTGTGGGCGGCTGGTCAGGCCGTCGGCAATGTGTAGTTCTTGAAATCCTCGCGCAGCCTGGTCTTCAGGATCTTGCCTGTCGCGGTGTGCGGAATGGCATCGACGAACTGCACGTCGTCGGGCAGCCACCACTTCGCGACCTTGCTGGCCAGGAACTCGAGCAGCTCCGTCTTGTCGACCGTGGCGTCGGGCTTGCGGTGCACGATCAGCAATGGCCGTTCGTCCCATTTCGGATGGGCGATGCCGATCACCGCCGCCTCGGCCACGGCGGGATGGGCCATGGCGGCGTTCTCGAGGTCGATCGAGCTGATCCACTCGCCGCCCGATTTGATGACGTCCTTGGAGCGGTCGGTGATCTGCATGTAGCCGTCGGGATCGAGCGTGGCGACGTCGCCGGTCGGGAACCAGCCGTTGTTCAGCACCTCGCCGCCTTCGCCCTTGAAGTAGCCCGAGGTGATCCACGGCCCGCGCACCAGCAGGTCGCCGAATGCCTTGCCGTCGCGCGGCAGCTCCTTGCCGGAATCGTCGACGATCTTCATGTCGACCCCGAACGGCGGGCGACCCTGCTTGAGGCGCACCTCGAGCAGCTCCTTGGGCGGCAGCGTGGCGTGCTTGGCCTTGGGGTGATTGACCGAGCCCAGCGGGCTCATCTCGCTCATGCCCCAGGCATGCAGCACCTCGACGCCGAATTCCTTGTCGAACGCCTCGATCATCGCAGGCGGCGCGGCCGAGCCGCCGATCACCGCGTATTTCAAGGTCGAGAGCTTGAGGTTGTTGGCGCGCATGTGGTTGAGCAGGGCGAGCCACACGGTCGGCACGCCGGCGGTGAAGACCACGCCCTCCGTCTCGAACAGCTCGTACAGGCTGGCGCCATCGAGCGCCGGCCCCGGGAACACCAGCTTGGCGCCGACCAGCGGGCCGCTGTAGGGCAGGCCCCAGGCATTGACGTGGAACATCGGCACGACCGGCAGCACCACCGAGCGGGCGGACAGGCCGAGCGTGTCGGGGAGCGCGCTGCCATAGGCGTGCAACACGGTCGAGCGATGATGGTAGAGCACGCCCTTGGGATTGCCGGTCGTGCCCGAAGTGTAGCAGAGCGAGGAGGCGGTCCGCTCGTCGAACTCCGGCCATTCGTAGGCGCCGGGCTTGTCCTGCAGCAGCTCCTCGTAGACCAGCAGGTTGGGAATGTTGAGGCCGGCCGGCAGGTGGGCGCGGTCGGTCATGGCCACGACGTGACGCACCGTCTTGAATTGCGGCAGCAGCTTCTCGATCGCCGGCAGCAGGTTCAGGTCGACGAACAGGAGGCGGTCTTCGGCGTGGTTGACGATGTAGACGATCTGCTCGGGAAACAGCCGCGGATTGATGGTGTGGCAGACCGCGCCCATGCCGGAGATGCCGTAGTAGAGCTCGAAATGGCGATAGCCGTTCCACGCCAGGGTGCCGATGCGGTCGCCATGCTGGATTCCGAGGCCGACCAGGGCTTCGGCGACCTGCTTGGCGCGCGCGCGGGCGTCCCGGTAGGTGTAGCGGTGGATATCACCTTCGACCCGCCGCGACACGATCTCCGTGTCGCCATGGTTGAGGGCGGCGTGGTCGATGAGCTGTTGAATGAGCAGGGGCCGATCCTGCATGAGGCCGAGCATCAGGGCGTCTCTCGTCTGGTGGCGGGTGTCGTGCGTTGGGGCCTGTTCTGGCGGGGTAAGTCCGTTTGGCCTAGGGTGATCCCGCATCCTTTGGGGGTAAACCGATGATGCGGTCAAGATATGGGATTGGCGCCCTGACGGGTGGTCTTGCGGTGGCCTGGATGACGGGCGCGATGGCCGATACGGCCTACAATACCGAGGCCGGTGCCACCGGGTCACTGCTCAAGCTGCTGACCGAGCGCCTCGAATTCACCCTGCAGCAGATCCCGGCGTTGGGCAGCCATCTGCTGGGCCTGCCGGGGCAGGTCGGCGGCCGTCTCGCCCTGCTGCTCCTGGGGATCGTGGTGGCCGGCCTCGCCGCCGAGTTTCTCGTCCGCCTGCTGCTCAGCCGGGCCCGGTTGCGCGGCTTTGATCGGTTGGTCGGCCAATCGCCGTTGCGCGCCTTCGGCCGGGCGCTGCTGCTCGATGTGCTGGCCCTGCTGGCGCTCGCCGTCGCAGGGCGGGTCGTCTACGCCCAGATCGGCGATCCGCAGGGCATCGGCGGCAAGCTCGGACAGCAGGTCTTCGCCGCGATGATCTACTGGCGGGCCTTCAATCTCGTGTTCCGCGCCTGGCTGCGGCCGGGTACGCCGGAAGGCCGCATCGCACCGGTCGACGACGCCGCGTCGCGCGGCCTGCTGATCGCGCTGAACTGGGTCATCGTCCTGCCGTTGCTGGGCAGTCATACCGCGCGGGCGCTCGAGGCGACTGGCGCGGGGCGTGAAATCGTCAGCGCCGCCGTCATCCTCTACGCGCCATTGATCGCCGCCTGCCTGCTGTGGGTGGTTTGGCACTGGCACAGGGAGATGGCGGCGTGGCTGTCGGCGATGGTGTCGCCGAACCGGATCGGCCAGCGGCTCAAGCTCGACGCTGCCCAGCGGTGGTGGATCTTCGGTCTGGCCTTCTACGCCATGATGGGGCTGGCCGCGGTCTACGCCGCCCTTACGGAGAGCGCCACGGCCTCGCGCGGCCTCACGATGATGGAATCGGCGCTGATCACCCTCTTGTTGTTCGAGACCCTGATGCACAGGGTCAGGCGCCACATCGTGTCGGAGCTGCCGATGGCGGGCGACGTAGTGGCCGACTGCCTGCGTCTGGTCGCCCGGCTCTACGTCGCCATCCTGCTCGTCGACGCTACGATGGTGAAGGTGTTGGGTGCGATGACCGCCGACGAATGGCTGCCGCACGATCGCGGCGCCAAGATCGCGGCGGTGAGCGCGGTCGCGATCTACGCCTTGTGGCGCTTCATCCGGTTCCGCATGGATTCGTACATCGCCGCCAATCCGCTGCCGTCGGCCGACGCGACCGGCGATGCCGAGGAGGACGTCAAGCTGTCGGCCTCGCGCTTGCGCACCTTGATGCCGCTGCTGCGTGTCGTCACGGGCGCCACCATCCTGGTGGTCGGCGGCCTGCTGGTGCTGTCGGAACTCGGCGTCAACATCACGCCGCTGATCGCCGGCGCCTCGGTGTTCGGCCTGGCGGTGTCGTTCGGCAGCCAGTCGCTGGTGCGCGACATCGTTTCCGGCATCTTCTTCCTGGCCGAGGACTCGTTCCGCATAGGCGAGTACGTCGACTGCAGCAAGGTCAAGGGCACGGTCGAAGGCTTCAGCGTGCGCTCGCTGAAGCTCCGCCATCAGAACGGCCAGCTGCACATCGTGCCGTTCGGCCAGGTCGGACACATCACCAACTTCAGCCGCGACTGGACGGTCGTGAAGTTCAACCTGGCCTTTGCACCGGGAACGGATGTCGAGCTGCTGCGCAAGACGGCGAAGAAGCTCGGCCTCGAGATGGCCGAGGACCCGGCTTTCAAGCCGATCATCATGCAGCCGCTCAAGATGCAGGGCGTGGTCGACATCAAGGACAGCCAGGTGATCGTGCGCTTCAAGTTCATGGCGCGCCCGAAGAACCCGAGCCTGATCCAGCGCACCGCCATCCGGCGCATGTACGACACCCTGCCCGGGCTCGGCATCCACTTCGCCACGCCCACGATGACCGCCTACCCGACGCCCATGATGCCGCCGGCTGTCATCGCGAATGGCGCTCCGCCGCCGGCGCCGGCGGCCCCTGCGCCGACGCCAACTCCATCGCCGCCACCGGCCGCAGCGGAAGCCAAGGTCGCGGCGGAGTAGGGGCTGTTTCTCCTCCCCAGCGTCTTCGCTGGAGAGGGGAATGAAAAGCGCTCCGTAAGGTTGCGAGTTCGGGGAGAGGAGGCCGAAAATGAGCGGGCAACACCTGCATGGCGCCGTCTCGTCGCGCAGGGCTAGAATGCCGAGTCCTCTTTTCGGGAGAAGTAGTCATGGAAAAGCGCAAGCTCGGCCGGTCGGGCCTCGAATTCGCTCCGATCGCCTTTGGCGGCAACGTGTTCGGCTGGACCGCCAATGAGGCGACCTCGCACAAGCTGCTCGACGCCTTCGTCGATGCCGGTTTCACCTTCGTCGACACCGCCGACGTCTATTCGCGCTGGGCGCCTGGCCACAAGGGCGGCGAGTCCGAGACGGTGATCGGCAGCTGGCTGAAAGCGGATCCGAAGAAGCGCGACAAGGCGCTGATCGCCACCAAGTGCGGCATGGACATGCCGAATGTCGGCCAGGGCCTGTCGCGCAAGCACATCATCGGCTCGGTCGACGCCTCGCTGAAGCGGATGAACACCGATTATATCGATCTCTACCAGTCGCATCGCGACGACAAGGACACGCCGATCGAAGAGACGCTGTCGACCTACGGCGAGCTGATCAAGGCCGGCAAGCTGCGCGCCATCGGCGCCTCCAATTACGAGGCGCCGCGCCTTGCCGAGGCGGCGAAAGTTGCCAAGGACAAGGGCCTGCCGCGCTACGAGAGCCTGCAGCCGCACTACAATCTGGTCGAGCGTCCCTTGTTCGAGGATGCGCTCGAGCAGGAGTGCCTGAAGCAGGAGATCGGGGTCATCCCCTACTGGTCGCTGGCCAGCGGCTTCCTGACCGGCAAGTACCGCTCGGAAGCCGATCTCGGCAAGAGCCCGCGCGGTCCGGGTGGCGTCAAGAAGTACCTGAACGACAAGGGTTTCGCCGTGCTCGGGGCGCTCGATGCGGCGGCCAAGAAGCACAACACCAGCAACACCAGCGTGGCGCTGGCCTGGCTGATGCAGCGCAAGGCGGTCACCGCGCCGATCGTCAGCGCCACCAGCCTCGAGCAGCTCAAGGACCTGCTGGCGGCACCGGCGGTCAAGCTCGACGCCGACTCGGTCGCCGCCCTCGACAAGGCGAGCGCCTGACGGCGCGTCATGCCGCCCACTGATGTCACGCGAGGCGGGTCGGGGAAAAGTGGTAGAATGAGCCATGCTCATCTTCCGCCAGCTCTTCGACCCGACCTCGTCGACCTACACCTACCTCCTGGGCTGCAGTGCCACGCGCGAGGCGCTGCTGATCGACCCCGTGTTCGAGCAGGTGCGCCGCGACGCCGCCCTGATCACCGAGCTGGGACTGACGCTTACCTGGACGATCGAGACGCATGTCCACGCCGATCACATCACCGGCGCATGGCTCCTGAAGCAGAAGCTCGGCAGCAGCATCGCCCTGGCGGCCGCATCGGGCGCGACCGGGGCCGACCGGCTGCTGGCCGACGGTGACCGGGTCGAGTTCGGCAAGCGCTCGCTCGAAGTCCGGGCGACTCCCGGCCATACCTCGGGCTGCCTGACCTATGTGCTCGACGACGAGAGCATGGCCTTCACCGGCGACTGCCTGCTGATCCGCGGCTCCGGCCGAACCGACTTCCAGCAGGGCGATCCGCGCCAGCTCTATCGCGCGGTGCGCTCGCGCATCTTCTCGTTGCCCGAGGGCTGCCTGCTCTATCCCGCGCACGACTATCGCGGCCTCACCGTCACCAGCGTCGCCGAGGAAAAGCGCTTCAATCCGCGCCTCGGCGGCGAGGTCGGCGAGGGCGACTATGTCGGCTACATGAAGAACCTCGACCTGCCGCATCCCAAGAAGCTCGACGAGGCGGTGCCGGCCAACCTGCGCTGCGGTCAGCCGGGCAACGACACCGAGGTGCCGCCCGATCCGCACTGGGCCCCACTGCGCTTCACCTTCGGCGGTGTCTGGGAAGTCGAGCCGCACTGGCTGGAGGAGAACCTGGCCATCGTGCAGGTGCTCGACGTGCGCGAGCCGGCGGAGTTCAGCGGGCCACTGGGGCGGATCCGCGGCGCCACCCTGATACCGCTGGGCGAGCTTGCCCAGCGTGCCGCCGAGCTGCCCAAGAGCAAGCCCATCGTCACGGTGTGCCGCGCCGGCAGCCGCTCGGCCCATGCCACGGCGATCCTGGCCAAGGCGGGCTTCGCCGATGTCGCCAACCTGCCCGGCGGCATGTTGCGCTGGCGGGCGGAAGGGCGCAGCGTGGACGGGGGTTCGCACTAGCGTTCAGGGTGGTTGATGGACGTTCGGGCTTGGCTGCACGGTCTGGGCCTGGGTCACTACGCCGAGGCATTCGAGACCAATCACATCGATGGCCCGATGCTGCGCGGCCTGACGGCTGACGATCTGCGCGAGCTCGGCGTGGCCTCGCTGGGACATCGCAAGCGTCTGCTCGACGCGGCGGCCACCCTCAAGACGTATGAAGCGGAAGCGGTCGCCACGACACCTGAACGGCGCCAGGTCGCCGTGCTGTTCGCCGACCTGTGCGGCTTCACCGAATTGTCGACGTCGGTCGACGCCGAGGAGCTGCGTCGCATCGCCGGCCGCTTCCTGGCGCGCGCCGACGAGATCGTGGTGTCGCGCGGGGGCACCGTCGACAAGCACATCGGCGATGCGACCATGGCGATCTTCGGCGCGCCGACCGCCCATGAGGACGACCCGCTGCGCGCCGTCGCTGCCGCCGACGATCTGCAGCGCGCCATGTCCGCCTTGTCATCCGAGCTGGGCCGTGAGCTTGCCACCCATGTCGGCATCGCGCTCGGCGATGTCGTGGCTGGCGAGGTCGGCGGCGATCTGCGCAGCGACTACACGGTCGTCGGCGAAGCGGTGAACCTGGCGGCGCGCCTGGTCGGCGAAGCCGGGCCGGGCGAGACCATGATGAGCGAGGCGGTGTGGCGGCGCGTCGCCAGCCGCGTGCGCGCCACCGCTATCGGCGAGCGGGCCCTGAAAGGTATTGCCAGGCCTCAGCGCTTCTGGCGGCTCGATGGCCTGGGGGAAGGCGCGGCATCGACTCGCCTGCCGTTTGTCGGGCGCGAGGTCGAGCTGGCGCAGGCCTCGGCCGTGCTGTCCACGGCGCAGCCGGGCGCCCTGCTGCATCTGCGCGGCGAGGCCGGCATCGGAAAGAGCCGGATGCTCGCCGAGATCCTGGCCAACGCGTCCGGGCAAGGCGTCACCCCGATCATGGCGCATGCCGTGGATTTCGGCACGGCGCGCCGGCAGGTGCCTCTGCGGGTCCTGGCCGAGGCGTTGATCGGGCATCGGCCCCAGTGGATCGACGATCCTGCGGTCGATGCGCGCCTGCGCGCCGCGGTGCACGATGTCGTCGAGCGGCCGATGCCGCCCGATCTTGCGGCACCGTATCGTGCGATGGAGGACAGCCGGCGCGCTGCCGCGCGCGCCGAAGCGGTGGCGGAGCTGACGGCGACGGTCGCCAGCACGACCCCGCTCGTCGTCGTCATCGAGGACTTGCACTGGGCGGACGACACCTTGCGTGCCTTTGTGCGGCTGCTGGCGCGTCGTACGGCCACGGCCCGTCTGGTCGTCGTCACGACATCGCGACCCGAGAGCGATCCGGTCGATGCCGCCTTTCGCCGCGACCTGGCCGGCGTCTCCGTCGTCGTTGTGGAGCTTGGACCGTTGCGCGGCGCAGCGATGGAGGCCCTGGCGCGCGCAGCGGCGAGCAAGGTCGATCAGGCCGTCATCACGAGCTTCATCAATCGCTCGGGCGGCAATCCGCTGTTCCTGGAGCAGCTCGCCCTCAGCACAGCGGAGGCCCAGACCACCGAGCTGCCGGGCTCGATTCGCGGGCTGGTTCAGGCCCGGCTCGATCGCCTGGCGCGCGCCGATCGCGCCGCGCTGCAGGCCGCTTCGGTCTACGGCCAGCGCGTACCCCTTGCCGCCTTGCGCGCCCTGGCGGGCGGCGACGGCTACGATCCGCGGCCGCTGATCGAAGCCGGCCTCCTGATCGACGACGGCGGCGGCATGTTGGTCTTTGGCCATGCTCTCATCCAGGAGGGGACGTACGCCTCGCTGCTGCGCGAGACGGCGCGCCAGCTACACCGCCGTGCCGCCGACTGGCTGGGCGAGGGCGAGCCCGATTTGCGCGCCCAGCACCTCGACAGGGCGGGAGACCCGACCGCGGCCGACGCCTATCGCCTCGCCGCCGAGGCGCTGCGCCGCTCCG
>Ga0310811_10004286_pt1 | contig 17917 bp, 2 predicted proteins | sample YCmetagenome_FD_207642 | JGI IMG/M metagenome (GOLD analysis project Ga0310811, IMG submission 207642) | Soil microbial communities from experimental microcosm in Duke University, North Carolina, United States - YC | ecosystem: Engineered > Artificial ecosystem > Soil microcosm > Unclassified ...
ACTGCGGCAATAGCATCCGATTCGGTTAAAAATGCATTGGTACTGGTAAGGCTGCTATATACCTTCGGATCCAGGTTTTTATTACAGCTTATCTGCGTAAGTGCCGTAGCTGCCAATAACAGAATTATATATTTTTTCATTTTTTTCTAGTTTATATTAATCCACAAAGAATAATCCAGTTAATTATTGAAGCGACAGTCTTATACCTAATGCATATGTTCTGAATGCCGGGAACGAGTTAAAATCTAATCCTCCCCCGGTATTTATTGCTGTTGCACTTGTTGTATGCGCGTTCACTTCCGGATCGGTACCTTTGTATGAGGTAAAGGTCAGCAGGTTTTGTGCCGTTCCATAAATTCTCAATCCTTGTATATGCTTGATATGTGTGAACAAGGATCTTGGCAAGTTATAACCCAATGAAAGTGATTTCAATCTTAAATAGGATGCATTCTCGACAAATCTTGAGTTCACATAGTTATTGCTGTAAGTACCCATAAAATAACCCTCACGCGGTACAGAAGTATTTTCGTTTACACCAGGCACAAACCGGTTCAAAGCGTCGGTTGATGTTGTAGATTCCAGCACCAGGCGATTCATATCAAACAAGTGATAACCAAATGCCCCCTGGAAGAATACGTTCAGGTCAAAACCTTTATAGCGAAAATCGTTACCAAAGCCCAGGATATAGTGGGGTGTACTATTACCTAAATAAGTTCTGTCGGCGGGTGTTATTTTACCATCGCCATTCAAATCAGCATATTTAGCATCGCCAGGTTTTGAATCAGGTTGAGGGGCATAATTTTCACCCGTTTTTAACACGCCTGCAAATACATAACCGAAAAGCTCACCCAATTCCTGTCCCGGAACCAATTTAGTAAATTGTTGTCCCGAAACCACACCGCTTGGGTTAGCCGTAGTTGCATCTACCTCAGTAACACCTTTAGCCAATGTCAGATCCTTTTGTTTATTGTATGCGATATTGAAGCTTGTACTCCATGAGAAATCAGCCGATTTAACATTCGCAGTATTAATACTCAATTCAATACCCTTGTTCTCAATCGAACCACCGTTCACCCATACACTATTAAAGCCATAGTATTGACCGATAGGGATCTGCATTAATAAGTTACTGGTTACTTTTCGGTAAACATCTACGGTTGCAGTGACCCTGTCATTCAGGAAGCCCATATCTAAACCTGCATCAAATTGTGCAGTGCTTTCCCATTTCAGGTTAGGGTTAGCTAAGGCAGTCGGCTCAACTCCCGGCTGTAAATCGCCATCGGGGTTAAGCACGACATTCCAGCTACCGAATGTACTCAGGTAAAGATAATTCGGTACGCGGTCGTTACCGGTAACACCATAGCTTACACGTGCTTTTAAGCTCGAAAAAGTATTCAGGTTTTTGATGAAGCTTTCATCACCCAAACGATACGCCAATGCACCTGAAGGGAACAGACCATACTTGTTTTTAGGGCCAAATTTTGATGAGCCGTCATACCTCATCGTAAAAGTTGCCAAAAGTTTATCCTTAAAGGCATAATTTACCCTTCCAAAGTAATCTGTAAGTGCACTTTGTTGTTTGCTACTGCTGTAGCCATTAGTTGTTGAGCCCGCAGTTAAGTTATGGTATAAGAATTGGTCGGTTGAAAAATTACTGCTGCTGGCGTACAATGATTCACTAACGTCCTTTTGGTTTGATGTACCTAAAAGCAGGTTAAAGTTATGCTGGTCAGTGATCTTAAATTTGTAGGTAAAATAATTTTCTACCAGCCACCTGAAAGCATTTTGATTTTGTATTGAAGCTATACCATGCTTTGCCTGACCTGCCGGAATAGTGCTTGGCGTGTACTTCCCCTCATTTGACTCACTATATTCAGAACCGGCATTTAAATGGTAGGTAAGGTTTTTGATTAACTGGTAATCGACATTTACGTTGCCATTAAATAATTTGCCCTCTAAATTATCAGTTGGTTCCAGCAAGTTCGCCAATGCATTTTGCACTCCGCTATTGCCCGGAGGAATATAGAAATGGAATGAACCGTCTGAATTGTATATAGGTGCTGCAGGTGGGGCAGTCAATAAGCCATATAACGGAGCAGTGATGTCACCCGAATAGCTTTGCAAGTTTGAATTAGAACTGGCCCCGTAGAAATTTGCGCTTATAGTAAGATCGTCGCCAATTTTTTTCTCAGTACCAATCCTCGCAGTATATTTTTGCAGATTGGTGTTTTTTAATACCCCTAGTTGGTTCAGATAGTTTCCTGATACATACAACTTAGAGGTTTCGCTACCACTGCTGATGCTCAGGCTCCTGTTATTAACATTAGCATCTTGCATAGCTGCATTAAGCCAGTTGGTATTGGCTATTTGTGAACCCGAAGGATATTGAGGTGTCTTCCCATCCTCGGTTGCGGTAGCATTTTGTATGTCTGCATACTGCTGTCCGGTTAATAGCGAAGGCTTATAGGTTAAGTATTGCCTGCCATTTGATACATCAGCATCAATGTTTGCCTTGCCCAGTTTACCTTTTTTGGTTGTGATCAGCACAACACCATTACCACCACGCGAACCGTAAATAGCGGTTGCCGATGCATCTTTCAACACCTCAATGTCTTCAATATCGTTGGGGTTTATCACGTTACCATTGTCCGAGATAAATCCATCGACTACATATAAAGGTGCATTGCTGGTATTGATGGAGTTACCGCCGCGGATAGTGATATTGATACCGCCGCCCGGGGCAAAGCTTGATTGTTGTACCTGCACACCGGCAGCTTTACCCTGTATGGCCTGACCGACGTTTGCAGTGGTACCACCAAGGTTCAGATCATCTGCTTTTACAGAGCTTAGTGACCCGGTCAAGTCGCTCTTTTTTACCGCACCATAACCTACTACCACCACTTCCTGCATCGAGCGATTGTCTTCCTGCATCTGTATATTTAAAGATGTGGTACTATCGGATACGGTTATTTCTTTCGGCAGAAACCCGACGAAAGTTATAACCAGAATGTCCCCGGTATTAGCATCTATCGAAAATTGACCAGCGGCATCAACCGCCGTTGCTTTCTGCGTTCCTTTTATCTTAACTATCGCACCCGGCAGCGGCTGACCCTTACTATCGGTTACCTTGCCCTTTATTAAAGCCAAAGCATTTTGATGCTTTTCCCCTGGTCTTGAGGCTGCGAATGCCGTTGGCAAAGCATTCAGGTTTAAAGCCGCAACCAGGCACAGCGTTGTGCCAATAGTTCTGCGGCTCTTCAAATGTTGAAGTATATTTAGATTCATAATTAGTGAGTTTAGTGGTGTGGTTTATTCTATGATTGGTATTCAGGAACATTGCCTGTTTTGTTAAAATTCAGGGTGGTTGCCGGGTACTTTTCATAAACAATAACTTTAAACAATTAGTAAATGAGTGTTAATTCTTCGTTATCAATAGTGGAAGGTAGAAAGGCCCGGAGACAGTTAAAGAATCTTACTTAACGCAAACGTTTGTGTTGCAAAAGCTTAGGATCAATGCTTTTTGCGAGGAAACATCCTCTGATTTAGCGTGATAGCATCAGCTAAGGGCGTTAATCATTTAGCCGGTTAAGTTTTGATTATTGCGATGGGAATGCACCGCCAATTTGCTCTAAGAATTGAGATAATTTCTGTTGGAAAAATACTATTACAAACGTTTGCGTAAAATTACCGGTCAGATTTTCACGCTTTTAGGAACGACTTTAAAAAGCAAATCCTTAGTCTTTTAATCAAGTTTTATTGCTTGTGGGAATAATCACAGCATCAGGATCTGAATACTAATAGAGCGCTGGGACAAGCTATTCAGCAAGTTGATTTCAGACATTTTTTCTTTGTAAAACGTAATATTTATATTCCTTATACGTTTCCACTATTCTATTAATACCATATTTAAAATCAGCAATTTACGCAACTCACAATAGTTATTAACATATATGAATATCACATTTATTAATTGATATTTAATACGATTACTTAATATTATCTGACTATCCATAAAAGTTAAAAAAAGCATAGCATCAAAGGCAAATAATACTTATAAATTACTTAATATTAACAATTTAACTATTCGTATAATCCTACGGCCTCATCTCTTAAATTGGATTGCACGTTGCTGTTTTTTCTCAAAATTTCCCACTCTATTTTTTTGTTTTATTTACGATAAAGCCTGTTTTATTTAGATAATACTTATAAATAATCTGACAATGTGATGGTTATAACAATATATGTTTAAACCAACAATCATATTTATTTGCACACAGGCGTTCATAATAACATTCCACACTTTGAGGAACGCATATAATTTATTGTATATCAGGCGAGTATTTCACATACCAGAACTAAATTATTCGGCAATAAATTGAAGTAATGCTATAAAAAAACACTTATTGAGCAATCTCTAAAATATTTGCATTGGTATGGAGATTGACTTATATGCGAGCGTAATTTATTGAGACACAGCTTGTTTATGTGTATTATTTACACATGCCGCGCTACTCGGCTCAATAAGTACACAAAAATTATAACCGAATAATAATTTACGGGATCAAACCTAACCTAACTTTTACAGCATATGGTAGTAAAATATTTACTTGCGACATTGTCTGCATTAGCAAAAAAACTCACACAATCATCGGCGACAAATACCAGCGATGACAGCGATGCTATACATATATATAAGGATGGCATTAACTACTTAAATGTCTCACCCATATTCCGGCGGCTACCTAAGCGAAGGAGATGGACGATAGATCTGTTGCCAAAATCTATTATTATGGCGATGTTGCTTATTGCTTTATCGTCGATGAAACTGATGGGGCAAACCATAACAATCACTTCCTCAAACCCAACGCAGACCTACGGTTCCATTGACCTGACAGCTATTACGTATACAGTAAGCGGCGGCACCCTGACTCAATTACCGAGCTATACCTGCGCGGTAACCAGTACTTCTGGTGCAGGCAGTTACGCTATTACATGGTCGGGTGCATTAGCGCCAGGCTACACAATAGTTTATGTCCAAGGCACCTTTACTGTTAATAAAGCTACTTTAAATATTGTTGCAACAGGACCGCCGAAATCGGTAAACACTGCGGTGACCTCTCCTCAGTCATCGACCGCTTATTTTACTGCCAGCGGTTTGGTGAATAGCGAAACCGTATCAAGTGTTACGCTAACGATTTCACCTGCAACAGCACAAAGTGCCGGACAATCTTACAATGTTGTTCCTTCAGCCCCGGTTGGAGCGAACGGCTTCTCCACCAGCAATTATACAATTACTTACACCACCTACAATGGTGCGTGCGGTGGAAACTATACATGGACGGGTAATTCAAGTACAACATGGTCAACACCTGCCAACTGGAACTACTTCAATGGCACAACTACCGTCACGGCTACGTCCGCACCGGGTACTAACGATAACGTGTTTATTCCCGGTGGTACTACCAGGGCTCCGGATATTACCGCAAATACAACTGTAAACACCATAACATTTACCGTTGGCACTGGTGCTACCAGTACGCTAACTATAGATGCTGGTAAGACGGTTACATTTTTGAATGGCTTTACTGTAAACGCCAATGCAAATGCGCTTGTAAATATGGCCTCGACCAGTTCACAAGTCATAGTTGGAACTACTTCAAGTCATGCCATTATGGATAACGTTGGCGGCTTCGGCGGTTCCCTCACTTTCAGCGGTGGTACTGTTTTCATTACGTGGGGCTTAAACTACATATATAACGAGCTGAATAGTACGATGATTTTTAATAATGGTAATACACTTCAAATCGGAGGTACATCAGGTCAGCTTGCTATGGAAAATGACGGGTTCATGTACATAGGCCAGCAAAACTCGCCATGCACCATGAACATCGTTAACTCTCAGTCGTTCACCAACGCAGCTTCAGGTTTTGTTTTCCTGGCATCTACTTCAACCATTAATTTCTTAGATAATTCTGCTCACGATTCTCATTTTACTAATAACGGGCAATTCACCCTTCAGTCCGATTCGTATGGAACCGCTTCTATCGGTACAATACCGGCAGGCCCTACAGGGCACAAAAATTCATTTGACGGGCAATATACTGTTGAACGTTATTTAAGCGGCCAGAGAGGGTACCGCCTGATAGCGTCGCCGGTTTACAAAACTACGTCGGGCTCAAATAACATCTGGAGCCTAAATTACATACAAAATGCAGCTTATATTACCGGCACAAGCGCCTCGGGAGGCTTTGACAAGGTAAGCCAAGGCCCTACTTTATATCTTTTCAGAGAAGACGTTGCGTATTCAAACGCAAGTTTCATAAGCGGCAATTTTCAAAGTATAAACAACCTTAATTCGGGCAACAACGCCACTCCAACGTACACGTTTGATGTAACTTCAGGGTCTTATTCAATCCCGGTAAGTAATGGCCTTTTGTTCTTCTTCAGGGGTAATAAATACGATACAGATGGTAACCAAATACCAGTGGCTACAGAAACGCAGACCAGTTATGTCGCAACTGAAGCAACTCTAAGTACGACGGGCTACTTAAATCAGCAGCAAGTTATATTCCGCGATTGGTATACCCCATCGTCCACTGCCCTGGGTTTTTCAAACTCTAATGTGGCTGCGCAAGGATTCAACCTGGCTGCTAACCCTTATGCCTGTAGCATCGATTGGGAGCAAAGTCAATCTGCAACCACGACAACAGGCATTTATACGCTAAACCTTTCGCAATACATTTACGAGTTTAACCCCAAAACGGGAAATTACGATACGTACAAAAAAGGCGGCATACACACTAATAATGGGACAAGAACCATCATGAGCGGTCAGGGATTTTTTGTACTGGCTTTGAATGGTTCAGCGCAGCTGATCTTTAATGAGGGTGCAAAATCGACATCGCTGCAAAATACAGGCATCTATTTATTTATGGGGAAACCAGCAGATCAACTGGCAAATAATCAGTCCCTGCGTCTTGAATTGGCAAAGGACACTATAAATAAGGATGATACTTTTATCAGCTTCGAGCCAAATACAAAAACAACACTTGACTTTTCAGAAGATGCACCTTACAGGCAAGGTTCAGGCAAGGTAAGCCTGGCGACCATGTCGAGTGACAATCATCCCCTGGCAGTAAATCTGCTCCCATTCAACATACAGGGACAAACTATTCCTGTGAAAGTTGGCGCAAATACCGAAGGTGCATATTCACTTAATATGAAGGAGATTAATGGTATTCCTAAACTCTTTGACGTGCTGCTGGCTGATAATGATCTTAAAGATACAGCTGACATGCGCAAAGGGCCTTACAGCTTTAATGTGTCCTGGGCCGATACCAATTCTTATGGCGCACATCGCTTTGCTATAATAATGCGTCAGAACCCGGCATATGCTTATCAGTTACTTGATTTCAACGCGCATAAAGCAACAAGTGCCCGTGAAGTACAAGTGGTATGGAATACGAAATACGAAGAGAACTATACAAACTTCACAGTTGAGCGCAGCGTAGATGGAGGACAGACTTTTGATGTGCTGGGCGCTGTTTCTGCCACAAGCGCGGGGAACTATGCCTTTACCGACAAAAACCCGGTTACAGGAACAAATGTATACAGGCTTAAACAGGAAGACATCAACAATAAGATAACTTATTCAAAGGTCGTTCCAATAGGCTACGCTACAACCAATAATAACCTGGTTCAAAACAATATCAATATATACCCTAATCCTGCGGCAGGGAAAATTAACCTGGCAATTGCATCAACAGCTACAACACAATCTGGCTCGTATAATATTATGATCTCAAATAGCCAGGGTAATATGCTAAAGAAGATAACATCAAATCAGCCAACCTGGACAGGAGATGCTACCGGATGGATGCCAGGGACATATATGGTAAAAGTATTTGATGCAAAAACGCAATCCCTGATAGGAACAACAAAGTTTATTAAACTATAACTGATTAAAGGAAACTTTAACGCCTGATCCGGCCACAATTCTGACGAACGGGGATCCATAGCTGAAACAGCTTTGGATCCTTGCTCGCTATATATTATTTTGTTTATTAAATTCAATAATAAACAGTTCAAATTCGGCTTAATATTTCTCTTCTTCTCTATCAATAATCAGCCGCAAACAGGCCACAGGTCATACCTTATTAATGCTTCAGTTTTGACCAACAGAAATTATTTTTAATTTCAGGGTTAAAAGGCAGCAATTCAATTTATTATACAATTATCTGTATATCAATATTATATAAATTAAAGCTCAAACATATACTGGTAGACATTTATCTAATAAGTCAATCTTCATAAATTCCGTTAATCAACTCTTTAATCTCATCAACCTAAAAGAAATACCGGTTAGACGTGGTTGTTTTTCCCAATTATTCCCCACTACACAGGAGAAATTAATACATATTAAATTCAATTTTATTTATATAAAATACATAAATAATTGATAATTAGATTTTTATATGTTTTAAATTTTAAAAAATAACATATATAAAATATTCCACACTTTTATTAACATGTTAACTTACTGATTATCAATTAACTAAAATTGATATTTTTTATTAATTATCGAGCCAATAAATTAAACCATAGAGAAAAAAATAGATTAAAGGGCAATTTTCACCGATCTGGCACAGATGGTATGGATATTGAAGTATGTGCCTGCATAATTTGCTAAGTGTGAGCAACATAAAGCACTGGCAATAAAAAACCTTAAATCACGATATTATGGCTGCTAAACTTTTACTCCGTAATCTTCTGACCGTAATTAAAAAGTTCGCTTTACCACAAGGGTTAAGCAGGAACCTTTCATTCGACAGCTCTGAACTTGCATTAGAACAATGCGGCAGCTATCATATAGCTGAAGCCCGGCGTCCGGGCCAACTACCGCGGTCAACGAAAAGGTTCAGCCTTTTCTCAGTGAAAGCTATTGCATTAGCCGCAATACTTATTGTTGCCGGCTTAGGCTTTAGTAATACGGCTACGGCACAGCAGGCCAGCAACGTGACGGTTAATACCATAACATCCACCACGGCAAGAGTAGCCAGCTGGACCAACAATAGTGGTAACCACGTTGTTGTGTTCATTCTGAAAGGAAGTACCGGGACTCCAACTCCGGTAAACGGTACCCACTATTCCGGAAATGTCAATTACGGATCAGGAAACCAGATAGGCAGCTCCGGGTGGTATAGCCTTCTTGATGACGGCAGCGGCCAAAGCACCGGACCGATAAACATTACCGGTTTAACAGCCAATACAACCTACCGGATAATGGTAGTGGATTACAATAGCAATAGCAGCCCATCATATACAACAGGTACGGGAACAAACAACCCGATCAATTTTACTACCCTTGCGGCTCCAACCGTTTCAGAAACTGGATCGTTAGCAGCGTTTGCTACAACAACATATGGAACCCCATCAGCGTCCCAGAATTTTTCTGTTTCAGGATCAAACCTTACAGCAAACCTGGTAGTAACGCCGCCAACTGGTTTTGAAGTAAGTACTAATAATTCCACGTTCACGAGCACAGTTTCTTTAACGCCATCCAGCGGCACAGTTGCTTCGACAACGGTATATATCAGATTATCAGCAACAGCTGCCGGAACATTTTCCGGCAATGCCGTTGTGAGCAGCACCGGTGCTACAAGTATAAATGTTGCAGCACCATCAAGTACTGTAAACAAGGTTGCCTTAACAGTAAGTGGCATGACGGCAAATGATAAAGTGTACGACCGAACAACAACGGCCAGCTTCACAGGCGGCACGCTTGTCGGCATTGTAAACAGTGATGTCATCACCCTTACCAAGAGCGGAACATTTGCAACCGCCAATGTGGGAAGCGGTTTAGCAGTTACTTCGACCAGCACTATCAGCGGAACACAGTCCGCCAATTATACACTGACTCAGCCGACTGGCTTAAGCGCGAGCATTACCGCAAAAACACTTACGGTAACAGGTATAACGGCAAGCAGCAGGCCATATGATGGAACCACTAACGTTACTTTGACTGGAACAGCCGCACTAAGCGGGGTAGTTTCTGGCGATGGTAGTAGCGTAACACTGGGAGGATCGCCAACGGCAAGTTTCGCTGATCCGAATGTAGGCACAAGTAAATCTGTGACGGTAAATGGATATACTATCAGTGGGTCAGCTTCTGGAAACTACACACTTACACAACCGACTTTATTGACAGCGAATATTACTGCTGTTAACTTAAACGTGACAAACATCACGGCTGATAATAAGTTATATGACCGGACAACTGCTGCAACATTTTCAGGCACGCCAACATTGGGTGCCGGCGTTGTAAACGGTGATGTTGTAACGCTAAACACAGGATCGGCTACTGCTTCATTTACAAGCGCAGCCGTTGGAAATGGCAAAACTGTGAATGTATCCGGCTTTACCATTACCCAGCCTGCAAGCAACTATAACCTGGTACAGCCCACAGCTTTAACAGCCAACATCACGCCGGTATCATTAACATTGCCGGATGCTGCAGCTAATAATAAACCTTATGATGGCAACACCAATGCTACTATTACGGGAACCCTTACCGGTATATTATCCGGTGATGTAGTAACACTTAACGGTACCGGTACATTCGCATCTTCAGCGGTGGGCAACGGTATAGCAGTTACTTCAACCAGTACACTAGGCGGTGCACAGGCCGGCAACTATACCCTAACGCAACCGACAGGTCTGTCAGCGAACATTATCGGTAATACCTTAACAATTACAGCTACACCACAAAATAAAGTTTATGGTGTGGCTCTGAGCCAGGTAACCGGTGCTACACAGTTTACAGCTACAGGTCTTGCTCCTGGCGAAACGGTATCAAGCGTAACACTTAACTTCGGTTCAGGTTCAGCGTCTTTTGATCCGGTAACTACTTATTCCGGTTCAATAACACCATCGGCACCGGTGGGTAGCTATAATCCGGCTAATTATAATATTGTGTATGTTAATGGAGATTTAACTGTTACCAAGGCACAATTGAATGTAACCGGCATTACTGCTTCTAACAAAGTATATGACGGAACTACAAGTGCAACCATTACCGGTACACCTGCATTAAGTGGTGTGTTGAATAATGATGATGTAAGTTTAGTTACCGGATCAGTAACTTCTGTATTTACAAGCGCAGCTGTTGGCAGCAATAAAACTGTGAATGTCAACGGCTACAGCATCTCAGGAGGCGCTATAGGCAATTACAATTTAGTGCAGCCAACTACGCTAACAGCCAATATTACAGGCGCGCCATTGACCCTTACCGCAACCGGCCCGCTTAAATCTTACGGTGTGGCTTTAACAACCGGAACAAGCGCAACTAATTTCACCGCTTCAGGAATGGTTGGCAGCGAAACGGTAACCAGTGTTACTTTAACGCCGGACGCAGCAGGCCAATCAGCTACAACTGCGGTTGGTTCACCTTATGTTATTACACCTTCACTTCCAACAGGAGGTGGAGGCTTTTTAGCCAGCAACTATATTATTACCCCGGTCGCTTACAATGGTACTGTAACAGCGCCGAGCATAAGTTATGCGGGTACACCATATACTTTCATCAGGTTTACTGGTATAACAACAGTAACCCCGACCACTTCAGGTGGCTCAGCAACATATGCTATTAGTCCAAGTTTAAATAATAATACAGGATTAACATTCTCTACATCCAGTGGGAACATTTCCGGAACTCCAAATACAAATAATGGACCTACAACTTATACCGTTACGGCAACTTATTCAGGAGGTGTAACTGCACAAACAACACTGAGTGTAACTGTGGTATCCTCTGTAAGTTTAACTTATACAGGCTCACCATTTACTTATAACTATGGTATCGCCATATCACCATTAACCCCGGGCGGCAACGGAACTCCAAGTTCTTATACGGTTAGCCCTGCACTGCCAACCGGCTTAAGTTTAAATGCTACAACAGGTGTAGTGTCAGGAACGCCGCTCCAGGTTGTATCAACAGGAACCAACTATGTAGTAACTTCTCATTATACAGGTACAAACAATACAGCTACGGCTACGCTAAATATTAAAGTAAACGCACCGACCCTTACTTATAGCGGTTCGCCGTTTACTTATGTGGCCGGCACTCCTATCAGTTCACTATCTCCTTCAGGTTCTTCAGGTGCCACTGGTTATTCAGTAAGCCCTGCTTTACCTGCCGGCTTATCTATTGACCCGGGAACAGGTATAGTTTCAGGCACACCAACCGCAGCAGCAAGTGCTGCAACCTATGTGGTTACAGCAACCTATTCGGGCGGTGCAACAGCACAGGCTACTTTAAATATCCAGGTTAATTCGCCTACGCTAAGCTATGCAGGTTCGCCATTTACTTTTGTGATCAGCAAAACTATAACACCGGCAAACCCAACATTTACAGGAACCCCGGTAAGTTATTCAGGCACGTTACCTGATGGCCTTTCTGTCAATTCATCAACCGGGCAGATAACAGGTGCCCCTACTACATTATCTGACGCAGCTCTTTACACCATAACAGCTAATTATGCTGCGGGGATAACAGCAACGGCTAACGTATCCATTGCCGTTGTAAACCCAACGCTGACTATCACCGCCAACAATAAAACGATGGCTTACGGCGCTTCGGTTCCGGCTTTGGATGTAACTTACAATGGGTTTATAAATGGCGATGATGCTTCAAGTGTTACCGGACTATCAGTAACTACTACCGGTACTTCGACTTCAAATGTGGGCACGTACCCTATTACAGCTTCAGGTGCAACAGCTCCATCCTACTATACTATCGTATATGCTCCCGGAACTTTAACTATTACAGCTGCTCCGGTAACTATAACAGGCTTAACTGCTAACAACAAACCTTACGACAGAACCAATACAGCCACATTTACAGGTGGCACATTATCTGGCGTGATGGTTGCAGATCAACCAAATGTAACGCTTGTTCCAAGCGGAACATTTGCAACCGCAAATGCAGGTAACGGCATTGCAGTTACTTCAACAAGCACGTTGACCGGATCTGCTGCATCAAATTACGCTATTACGCAACCAACCGGCTTAACTGCAAATATTACACAGATTGCGTTAACCATTACAGCAAATGATGTAACTAAAACATACAGTGCAACGCTTACGAATGGATCATCTACTGCTTTCACTTCTGCAGGTTTGATCAGTCCTGAAACTATAGGCTCTGTAACCATGACCTATGGCACCGGAGCTGCATCAACTGCTGCTGTGGGCAATTATCCGGGACAGGCAACGCCTTCGGCAGCAACAGGAGGTTCATTTACGGCTGCCAACTATAATATCACCTATGTATCTGGTGCTATTAATGTCGTAAATCCAACTATCACTTACCCTGCCACAACCTATACGTTTTTAAGAAACACAGGTACTAACATAACAACCATAACTCCAACAATCACAGGTAGCCCAACTTCCGGCTCAGGTTTGATAAGTCCATCGTTAAATACGAATACTGGTCTAACCTTCTCTACAACTACAGGAGCATTCTCCGGAAGGCCAAGTACTGCTTCCGCGATGACTCCGTATACCATTACGTTCTCGTATCCTGGAGGCGCCACTGCACAAACTACCGTAAATGTGGCTGTTGTTACATCGGTTAGCTTAAGTTATGCAGGAACACCATTTACTTTCTCATATGGAAACGCCATAACACCGCTTTCCCCAACGGTAACAGCTTCGCCGCTCTCTTATAGCGTTAGCCCTGCTTTGCCAACTGGATTGTCTTTAAACACGTCTACAGGTGTAATTTCGGGTACTCCAACTGTGGTGCAAGGACAGAACACTTATACAGTTACTGCTACTTATAATAATACTACTACTACTGCACAGGTAAGAATAACTGTAACCGCGCCAACATTATCTTATAGCGGTTCACCTTTTACTTATTATACAGGTACAGCTATTTCATCGTTGTCTCCAACTGTTTCAACGACACCAAATAATTACACTGTAAGTCCAGCATTGCCAGCCGGTTTATCTTTAGATCCGTCCACTGGTATTGTAAGCGGTACCCCAACAGCTGCAGTTGCTGCAGGTAATTATGTTATCAGTGCCAACTACAATGGCGGTGTTACAGCACAGGCTACGCTGAACATTCAGGTGCAGGCTCCAACATTGAGCTATGCAGGTACGCCATTTACGTTTACATTAAACACAGCTATAACTCCGGCTAGCCCGACTGTAACCGGAGCTCCGGTTTCTTATAGTGTGAGTCCGGCACTGCCAACAGCGTTAACGGTTGATCCGTCAACTGGTATTATATCTGGTACACCAGCGGCAACTTCTGCAGCTTCAAATTATACCATTACAGCTAATTATGCAGGAGGCGTTACTGCCCAGGCAGTAATTTCTGTTACGGTAAATAATCCTACTTTAACTATTACTGCGGACAACCAAACCATGACCTATGGTTCGGCTGTTCCAACACTAACGATCAGCTACAGCGGGTTCATCAATGGTGATACTCCGGCGAGCTTAACCACCCCTCCGTCAATCAGTACCACTGCAACTTCCGCTTCTCCTGTAGGATCTTACCCGATCAGCATAAGCGGAGCCGTAGCGCCAGCTTATTACAACGTGGTATACGTGCAGGGAAATGTGACGGTATCGCCTATTCAATTGACTATTACCGGCATGACTGCTGCCAACAAGGTATACAACAAAACCACAACTGCAACTCTTAGCGGAGGTACGCTTGTCGGCGTATTAGCGGCAGATCAGGGCAATGTAACCCTTGTTCAGACAGGTGCGTTTGCCACTGCTTCAGCAGGTAACGGTGTTGCGGTTAATTCAACGAGTACTATAACGGGATCGGCTATATCAAATTATACGTTAGTTCAGCCAACCGGAATAACAGCTAACATTACCAAAAAACCATTAAACGTACCTACTTCTGGTTTAAGTTTAGTAACGCCTAGAATATATAATCAAACAACTGCCGCTCAGCTGACCGGCTCACTGACTTCTTCGTTAACTACGTCAAACGGTGTCATCTCTGGTGACGTTGGCCAGGTTTTCCTGGGTGGCTCATTGAATCCACCAACAGGAACTTTCTTAGATGCAAATGCGGGAACAGGAAAAACTATAAACGTTAGTTCGGTTACGCTTACCGGCCCTCAATCACCTAACTATTCCATCAATATTACCATTACTGGTGACATTACGCCTGCTCCGGTAGGACTTGCTTCGCCAGCAGGTGTAAACAAAGTATATGATGGCACAACAGCCGCAACTATTACAGGTACTTTAACCGGTACGATAAGCGGCGACCAGGTAACTTTTAACGGCATCGGAAATTTTGTGACCGCATCAGCAGGTAATGGCATTTCTATTGTACCTGCTATAACCTTAAGCGGTGCACAGGCGTCAAACTACGCAGTTTCACAGCCTACAGGAGTATCAGCAAACATTACAAAAGCTCCTTTAACTATTACTGCTAATAACCAAACCAAGCAATACGGAACTACATTTAATTTTACAGGAAGTGAGTTTACTTTTGTTAACGTAAACAATACATCTAATACTGGTGCTCTTTATGCTTCAGACAACATATCAAGCGTAAACTTTACCAGCGCCGGCGCTGCTGCTAGTGCAAGTGTGACCGGAGGTCCATATTCTATCGTTCCAAGCGGGGCCGCAGGTTCTGGTGTATCAAACTATAACATCAGCTACGTGAATGGTTCAATGACCGTAACGTCTGTCGCCATAGCTGTGGCTGCCGATCCGCAGACTAAAAACTATGGTGATGCAGACCCTGCTCTGACTTACCAGATCACCAGCGGTGCACTTGCCAACAGCGACACCTTTACCGGTTCACTAACCAGGGCTCCGGGTGAGAATGTAGGCACTTATGCCATTTCACAGGGCTCACTGGCACTGTCATCGAACTATAGCCTGTCATTTACAGGCAACAACCTGAATATCGGTACACGCAGTATTGCTGTGACAGCTGATCCGCAAAGTAAGAGCTATGGTGATTCAGATCCTCCGCTAACTTACCAGATCACCAGCGGCTCGCTTGCCAATGGCGATACCTTCAGCGGTTCACTAACAAGGGCTCCGGGTGAAATTGTGGGTACTTATGCTATTTCGCAAGGCTCATTGGCGTTGTCTTCAAACTATAACCTGTCATTTACAGGCAATAACCTGTTGATCGGTACACGCGCCATTGCTGTGGCTGCCGATCCGCAGACCAAGAACTATGGTGATGCCGATCCAACGCTAAGCTACCAGGTAACTAGTGGTAACCTTGTTAATGGTGACGCATTTAGCGGTTCACCAACCAGGGCTTCTGGTGAGGATGTAGGCACTTATGCTATCTCTCAAGGCTCACTGGCATTGTCTTCTAACTATAACCTGTCATTCACAGGCGATAACCTGACTATTGGCACACGCAGCATTGCTGTAACCGCCGATCCACAAAGCAAGAACTATGGTGATGCAGATCCGGCTCTTACCTATCAGATCACCAGTGGCAACCTTGTTAACGGTGATACCTTTAGCGGTGCGCTGACCAGGGCTTCTGGTGAGAATGTAGGTTCTTACGCAATTTCTCAAGGCTCACTGGCACTGTCTCCAAACTACAACCTGTCATTTACAAGTGATAACCTGACCATCGGTACACGCCCTATCGCGGTGGCCGCTGATCCGCAAAGCAAGAATTATGGTGAAGCAGACCCTGCTCTGACTTACCAGATCACCAGTGGTAACCTTGTTAATGGCGACACCTTCAGTGGTGCGCTGACCAGGGCTCCAGGTGAGGATGTAGGCTCTTATGCTATCTCACAAGGCTCACTGGCACTGTCTCCAAACTACAACCTGTCATTTACAGGTGATAACCTGACCATCGATACACGCAGCATTGCTGTGACTGCCGATCCTCAAACTAAAACTTATGGAGATAACGATCCAACGCTGACCTATCAGATCACCAACGGCTCATTGGCCAATGGCGATACCTTTACAGGTGCGCTTACCAGGGTTACAGGTGAGGATGTCGGCTCTTATGATATTTCCCAGGGTACACTTGCCCTGTCAGGTAATTACGCCCTGACAGTTACAGGCAACACCCTGAACATCGGTACCCGCAGCATCGCTGTGGCCGCCGATCCACAAACTAAAAACTATGGCGATTCAGATCCAACACTGAGCTACCAGATCACTAGCGGCTCGCTTGCCTTTGAAGACACCTTCAGCGGTACGCTGACAAGGACGTCGGGTGAAGATGTGGGCACTTATCCTATTTCTCAGGGCTCACTGGTATTGTCTCCTAACTATAACTTGTCTTTCACAGGCAATAATCTAACTATCGGCACACGCAGCATTGCTGTAACTGCTGATCCACAGACTAAAAGCTACGGTGACAATGATCCAACGCTGACTTACCAGATCACCAACGGTTCACTGGCTAATGGTGATACCTTTAGCGGTGCATTAACCAGGGCTTCTGGTGAGAACGTGGGCACTTATGCTATCTCTCAGGGTTCATTGGCTCTGTCAAGTAATTATGCGTTGTCATTCACTGGCGACAACCTGACCATCGGTACCCGCAGCATTGCTGTAACTGCCGATCCGCAAACTAAAAACTATGGTGACAATGATCCGGCATTGACTTATCAGTATACCGGTACGTTAGTGAACGGTGATGCCTTCAGCGGTGCGCTGACCAGGGCTGCAGGTGAGAACGTGGGTACTTATGCTATCTCACAAGGTTCATTGGCATTGTCTCCAAACTATAACCTTTTATTTACTGGTGATAACCTGACCATTGGCACACGCGCCATTGCTGTGGCCGCTGATCCGCAAAGCAAGAACTATGGCGAAGCAGATCCTGCTCTGACTTACCAGATCACCAGCGGTACCCTTGTCAACGGCGATACCT
>Ga0310811_10004287_pt1 | contig 17917 bp, 15 predicted proteins | sample YCmetagenome_FD_207642 | JGI IMG/M metagenome (GOLD analysis project Ga0310811, IMG submission 207642) | Soil microbial communities from experimental microcosm in Duke University, North Carolina, United States - YC | ecosystem: Engineered > Artificial ecosystem > Soil microcosm > Unclassified ...
TGGGTGGGGTTCTCGGTGGCCGTTTGGGGAAGAAACCGCCGGTCGGCGTCTTGAACGCGATACCGGCACACCCGGCCCGATCCGGCGGCCGGTGACCACGAACCGGCGATTATTCCGGCCGGCCAGGGCGACTTCCGGCGGCTCGCGGCCATCCGGTATAGGGCAACCCGGCATGCCTCGCCGGGAGAATGCCGACATCTCGACAGCTTGGTGACGAGTGGCCCGCCGCCACCTGGTCACACCACGCGCCCTCGGCTGATCTACACTGTTGTCGGACCCCCGCGGCGTCCACCCTGTGAACCTCCCCAGGGCCGGAAGGCAGCAAGGATAAGCAGGCTCTGACGGGTGCGGGGGTCCCCTTCTTTCCACCCTCGCGCGCCCGGTGGACCAGCGCTCGCGGTGTCGGTGTGGGCCGGTAGTCTCGCCTCGTGGCTTTGGCGCTGTACCGCAAGTACCGTCCGGCGACCTTCGCCGAGGTCGTCGGGCAGGAGCACGTCACCGAACCGCTGCGCACCGCACTGGCCGCCGGCCGGATCAACCACGCGTACCTGTTCTCCGGTCCGCGAGGCTGCGGCAAGACCTCCAGCGCACGGATCATGGCCCGGTCGCTCAACTGCGCGGAAGGCCCGACACCGGATCCGTGTGGCACCTGTTCCTCCTGCCGGGCGCTCGCCCCGGAGGGACCGGGCAGCATCGATGTCACCGAACTCGACGCGGCCAGTCATGGTGGTGTCGACGACGCCCGCGAGCTGCGGGACCGGGCCTTCTACGCGCCGGCCGAGTCGCGCTACCGGGTGTTCATCATCGACGAGGCGCACATGGTCACGACGCAGGGATTCAACGCCCTGCTCAAGATCGTGGAAGAACCGCCGGAACACCTGATCTTCATCTTCGCGACCACCGAGCCGGACAAGGTGCTGCCGACCATCCGCTCGCGGACCCACCACTACCCGTTCCGGCTGATCCCGCCGGGTGCGATGCGCGAGCTGCTGGAGCGCAACGTCGCGGCCGAAGGCATCGCCGTCGATCCCGCGGTGTATCCGCTGGTGATCCGTGCGGGCGGCGGTTCGGCGCGCGACACCCAGTCGGTGCTCGACCAGTTGCTGGCCGGCGCCGGGCCGGACGGCGTCGACTACCGGCGCGCCGTCGCGTTGCTCGGGGTCACCGACGTCGCCCTGCTCGACGACATGATCGACGGGCTGGCCGCCGGGGATTCGGCCGCCGTCTTCGGCACCGTGGAGCGGCTCGCGGAGGCCGGGCACGATCCCCGCCGCTTCGCCGCCGACCTGCTCGACCGGCTGCGGGATCTGATCCTGGTTCGGTCGGTGCCCGATGCCGCCTCGCGTGGCCTGGTGTCGGCTCCCGAGGACGAGCTGACCCGGATGGCCGAGCAGGTGGAGAAGATCGGTCTCGGCTCGCTCACCCGCTACGCCGAGATCATCCACAATGGACTCCTGGAGATGCGCGGGGCGACCGCGCCGCGGCTGTTGCTGGAACTGTTGTGCGCGCGGATGCTGCTGCCCTCGGTTTCGGCCGACGAGTCCGCGCTCCTGCAACGCCTGGAGCAGCTCGAGCGGCGGTCCACGGTGGCCGCCGACGGTCAGCCGCGGGCCGCGCTGCCGCCGGAGCGTTTCCAGCGGCCTTCCCAGCGAACAGCGGCACCGGCCGGGGCAGCGGCGGCGGAAGCACCGCGACCGGCCGCGCCACCGCCGCCCGCCCCGCCGGCCGAACCGCCCGCCGCACCGGCGTCCCGTGCCGCGACGCCCGAGCCACCCGCGCCGGAACCGGCCCCGCAGCCCACGCCGCAGCCGAGCGCTCAGCCGGCTCCGCAGCCCGCCGCGCAGCCCGTCCCGCCCGCCGCCGACACGATCGACGCGACCGCCTTGCGCCGGATCTGGCCGGATCTGCTGGCGGCGATCCGGAAGATCAGCCGGAGCACGGAAGCCATGCTCATGAACGCCACCGTGCAGAGCGTGGACGGGTCGACGGTGGTGCTGGCGCACACCGCGGAAGCCTTGGCGCGCCGGCTGTCCGAGCCGCGCAACGCCGACTCCATCGCCGCCGCTCTGCACGAGGTGCTCGGCGGCACCTGGCAGGTGCGGTGCGTGCACGGCGGGGGTGGCGGCGGCGCGGGCCGGCCGGGCAACCCGGGGCCACGCCCGCAGCCGAATCCACCGCAGCGCCCGGCCGCTCCCGAACGTTCCTACCAGCGCCCGGCCCCGCCCCAGCCCGCCCCGGTCCGCGCGCAGGCTGCCGAGCCCGACATCCCGCTGCCTCCCGAGCCGGAGGACGAGGAGAGCATGCTCGCCGAGGAACCCGTCCCGGTCGGCGCGGACCTGCCGCACGCGGCAGCGCTCGACCCGGAGGCGATCGCGCACCAGTTGCTCGCCGAACATCTCGGCGCTCGCCCCCTGGACTGACTTGGCCGATCGGCTCGCGGTCAGCCGAGATAGGCGAGGATGCCGTCGGCGATCGCCTCCGCGTAGCGCTGGCGGCCCGCGGGCTCGGACATCACCGCGGCGTCGCCCGCGTCGCGCATGTTGCCGCATTCGATCAGCGCCGCGGGCCGTTCCGACAGGTTGAGGCCCGCCAGATCCCCGCGTGGCGCAAGGCCGTCGCGTCCCAGGTAGTTCGATACCGCGAACCCGGCCGTACGCAGGGTGTCGCGCAGCGTCCTGGCCAGTGACACCGACGGTTCGCCCTGTTCGGCATCGAGCGGCGGGGAGGGGTAGGCGACGTGGAAGCCGTGTGCCCCGGCCGAATCCGAGCCGTCCCCGTGGATCGAGACCACGGCGTCGGCCCGCTCCCGGTTTCCGATCGCGGCCCGCTCGTCGACGCACGGCCCGGTGCCGCTGTCGTCGGTTCGCGTGTACACGACCCGGATGCCCTTCGCGGACAGTCGCGCGCCGACCCGTTGCGCGACATCCCAGTTGAACGCGTGCTCGCTGTAGCCCGCGTCGGTCGCCGTCCCCGTGGTGTTGCACGGCTTGGTCTGGCCGCGTCCCGCCGGAACCGGCTTGGTGATCGCCGCGGGGTCGCGGGCGTTCCCGCCGTTGTGTCCCGGGTCCAGCACCACGACCTTCGCCGCGGTGTCCGTTCCGGCCGCCGGCGGAGACGACACCACCGCGGGAGGCGACACCGTGTTCGCGGCCGGTGACCCGGCTTCGCCGCTCTGACAGGCCGCGAGCAGCGCCGACACGGCGAGGACCACGGGAACCACACGCCGTCTCAGCACGGCGAACACAGTGCCACAGTCGCGCCCCGGCCGCGCGAGATACGCTGGGCCAAGAGCGCAAATACCTCACGGATCGGAAACGGCATCATGGTCCAACCCGGTGGAATGCCCGACATGCAGGCGATCCTGCAGCAGGCGCAGCAGATGCAGCAGCAACTGGTCGCCGCGCAGGAGGAACTGGCGCGCGCCGAGGTGACCGGCAGCGCCGGTGGCGGCCTGGTGACCGCGAAGGTCTCCGGCAGCCTCGAGCTGAAGAGCCTGTCGATCGACCCGAAGGTGGTCGACCCCGAAGACACCGAAACCCTGGCCGACCTCGTCGTGGCCGCGGTGCGCGACGCGACGAAGAACGCCCAGAAGCTCACCGAGGAGAAGCTCGGCCCGGTGGCCGGTGCCCTGGGCGGCGGAATGCCCGGCCTCGGCAACCTCGGATTGCCGGGTCTCGGCTGAGGCGATCCTCTCCTCGCCCACCGGCCAAGCCGAACCGGCCACCTGAACACTGACGGGAAGACAGCTTGTACGAGGGTGTAGTCCAGGACCTCATCGACGAGCTCGGGCATCTGCCGGGCATCGGTCCGAAAAGCGCGCAGCGCATCGCCTTCCACCTGCTGGCCGCCGATCCCGCCGACATCGCCCGGTTGCAGGACGTGCTCGGCAAGGTCCGCGAAGGCGTGCAGTTCTGCGAGATCTGCGGCAACGTGTCCGAGCAGCAGCAGTGCCGGATCTGCCGGGACACCCGCCGGGACCTCTCGGTCATCTGTGTCGTCGAGGAGCCCAAGGACGTGCTCGCCGTGGAGCGGACACGCGAGTTCCGCGGCCGCTACCACGTGCTCGGCGGTGCGCTCGACCCGCTTTCCGGGATCGGTCCGGACCAGCTCCGCATCCGTGAGCTGCTGGGCAGGCTCGGTGGCGAGGAGGTCACCGAGGTGATCATCGCGACCGACCCCAACACCGAGGGCGAAGCGACCGCGACCTATCTGGTGCGCATGTTGCGTGATTTCCCCGGCCTGACCGTCACCCGCCTCGCTTCGGGTCTGCCCATGGGGGGAGACCTGGAGTTCGCCGACGAACTCACCCTCGGCCGTGCCCTCTCCGGCCGACGCGCGCTCTGATCCGGGAATCTCTCGGCTCCCGCACACGGCAGGCGACCGCCTTCGCTCCGTATCCATTCGCGTCCGCCGTTGGCACGTGATCAGTAGCCCGGCCGTTTTCCCTTGGTTGGCAAAGCCTTTTGACAGTGGTTGGGGCGCCGTCATGCGCTCTCGCGGCGCGTGCACCTGAATGGCCCAACATCGGCGGCCAAAACGCTCAACTCATAGACGGTAAGTGATAGTCCGCTTGCTTCAGGTGCCTTTTGGTTCTTTTACGTAGCTCGATCGTAACCTCGCGTGCTTAAGCAGCGGCAAAGTTCCGGCTAGGGTCGTCGATCACCAACTGCAGAGTCCTCAAGGAGTTTCACCATGCTCCCCAAGCGGGTGGACAGACTGCGCCGCATGGTCCTGATCGGGCTGGCCGGCGCGCTCGCGGTATCGATGGCGGCCTGTGCGTCGCAGCGCGGCTCGGGCTCGAGCGCCGACGACACCTTCGTGTTCGGCGCGGCCGGTGCACCGAAGAACTTCGACCCGATCTTCAACGACGACGGCGAAAGCTTCCGGCCGGCCCGCCAGATCTTCGACACGCTGGTCACCTACCGGCCCGGCACGACGGAGCTGGTCGGCGACCTGGCCACCGCGTGGACTCCGAGCCCCGACGGCAAGAGTTGGACGTTCACCCTCCGCCATGGCGTCACGTTCCAGGACGGCACCCCGTTCAACGCCGCGGCCGTGTGCTTCAACTTCGACCGCTGGTACAACATGAAGGGCGCCGCCGCGCAGAGCCAGATGATCTATTACGGCGACGTTTTCGAGGGCTTCGCGCACAACGAGGGCGACACCACCGGTCAGCCCGTGTACAAGTCCTGCGAAGCCAAGGACGACTACACCGCGGTCGTCAACCTCACCAAGGCCAAAGGTGCCTTCCCGGACGCCTTCGGCCTGACCTCGCTGTCCATCTCCAGCCCCACCGCTTTGCAGAAGTACGACGCCGACGCGGTCACGCAGACCGGCGATTCGTTCGGCTACCCCGCCTACGCCACGGCTCACCCGGTCGGCACCGGGCCGTTCTCCTTCGACAGCTTCGACAAGACCAACAACACCATCACGCTGGTGCGCAACGACAACTACTGGGGCGAGAAGGCGAAGGTCGCGAAGCTGATCTTCAAGATCATCCCGGATGAGAACGCCCGGAAGCAGGAACTCGCCGCGGGCACCATCGACGGGTACGACTTCCCGAACCCCGCCGACTACACCACCCTCAAACAGGCCGGGGATCAGGTGCTGATCCGGCCCGCGTTCAACATCCTGTACCTGGGCATCAACCAGAAGAACAACCCGAAGCTGCAGGACGTGCGGGTCCGCCAGGCCATCGAATACGCGATCAACAAGCCGCAACTGGCCAAGAACAAGCTGCCCGACGGCGCCTACGCCCAGGATCAGTTCCTGCCGAACAACGTGCCCGGCTACACCGACTCGGTCGCGAAGTACGACTACGACCCGAACAAGGCCCGGCAGTTGCTCAGCGAAGCCGGCGCGACCGGTCTGACACTCAACTTCTACGTGCCCACCGAGGTGACCCGGCCCTATATGCCGAACCCGGTGGACATCGGCGGCGCGGTCGCCGACGACCTCAAGGCGGTCGGCATCAACGTCAACATCGTGCAGGAGTCCTGGAACGGCGGGTACAAGGACGACGTGCAGAAGGCCGGCAAGCAGGACCTTCACCTGCTGGGCTGGACCGGTGACTACGCCGACGCGGGCAACTTCATCGGAACCTTCTTCGGTAGGCAGAAGGCGGAGTTCGGGTTCGACGACCCGCAGATCTTCTCCGCGCTGTCCACCGCGGACGCCCAGGTGACCCCCGACGCCAAGAAGACGGCGTACGAGAACGCGAGCGTACTGATTTCCCAGTACGTCCCCGCGGTCCCGCTGGCCTCTTCGCCGCCCGGGATCGTCGTCGCCAAGAACGTGCACGGGCTCGTCCCGAGCCCGCTGACCGACGAACGCTTCTACACCGTTTCGAAGGGTTAGCGCGTGTTTCGAAGGATCGTTTTCCCACCGAACGCCGCCTGACCGGCGCACGTGCGGAAAGTGCCCGACTCGCGATCCGTCGCGAGGAGGGCGCTTTCTCGCACCGGCGCCCCTCGCCAAGGGCCCACCACATGCTGCGATTCATCATCCGCCGGCTGCTGCAGGCGATCCCGACTCTGCTGGTGCTGTCGATCCTGGTGTTCGCCTGGCTCCGGTTGCTCCCCGGCGGACCGGCGGAAGCGCTGCTGGGAGACAAGGCGACTCCGGCGACCGTGGCCTCGATGAACCGGGTCCTCGGTCTCGACCAGCCGATCTTCGTGCAGTACTTCAAGTTCCTCGGCCGCACGCTCACCGGCGACTTCGGCAACTCGTTGACCAGTGGCGATCCGGTGCTCGCCGAGATCGGCCGGCGCTTCCCGGCCACGATCGAACTGTCCGGCTGCGCGCTGCTGCTCGCCATCGTGTGCGGCATCCCGCTCGGTTACGTCGCCGCACGCCACCGTGGCCGGTTCATCGACAACGCCGCGGTGATGACCACGCTGCTGGGCGTCGCGGTTCCGGTGTTCTTCCTCGGCGTGCTGCTGAAGTACGTCTTCGCGCAGAAACTCGGCATCCTGCCGCCCTCCGGCAGACAGGACGTGACCATCGACGCCACACACGTCACCGGCTTCTTCGTCCTCGACGGCCTGCTCACCGGTGAGTACGACGCGGCCTGGGACGCGGTCAAACACCTGATCCTGCCGTCGATCGCGCTGGCCAGCGTCCCGTTCGCGGTGATCGTGCGGATCACCCGGGCGGCCGTGCTCGATGTGCGGGAGGAGGACTTCGTGCGCACCGCCGAGTCGAAGGGTTTGACCACCAAGGTGATCCGCCGCCGGCACGTGCTCCGCAACGCGCTGCTTCCGGTGTCCACCACGATCGGCCTGCAGACCGGTCTGCTGCTGGCCGGGGCCGTGCTGACCGAGACCGTGTTCAACTGGCAGGGACTGGGGTCGCTGTTGTCCGAAGGAATCCAGCGGCGTGACTATCCGCGGCTGCAGGCGCTGTTGTTGCTCGCCGCGCTGGTCTACGTGCTCGTCAACCTCCTGGTCGACATCTCCTACGCGATCATCGACCCGAGGGTGCGGGTGCGATGACCGGTCCGAAACTGATGCGGCGCAAGGCGGACCGGATCGACGAACTCGCCGGCTCCGGCGGGACGAGCCTGGCCGCGGACGCCGTCCGACGCATGCTGCGCAGCCCGGTGGCGATCACCGGTGCGGTCATCACCGTCCTCTTCGTACTGTTGGCGATCCTGTCCCCGTTCCTGGCACCGAAGAATCCCTTCATCCCGTACGACGCGCTGAAGAACACCCTGCGACCCGACTCGATTCCCGGGCCCATGCCGGGATTCGTCCTTGGCAGCGACCAGAACGGCTACGACTTCTTCTCCCGGCTGCTGGTCGGTTCGCAGCAGACGCTGATCGTCGGGGTGTGCGCGACCCTGATCGGGGTCTTCTTCGGCATGGTCATCGGTGGCCTGGCCGGCGCGTTCGGCGGCTGGGTGGACACCCTGCTGATGCGCTTCACCGACATCCTGCTGGCGATTCCCTCGCTGCTGCTCGCCATCTCGATCGCCGCGCTGTTCTCGCACGGTACACAGTGGACGGTCATCGTCGCGGTCGCGGTGGTGAGCGTGCCCATCTTCGCCCGGCTGCTGCGGGGTGCGATGCTGGCCCAGCGCGCGAGCGACCACGTGCTGGCCGCGACCGCGCTGGGGGTGCGCCGTCGCACGATCGTGTTCCGGCACATGCTGCCGAACTCGATGGGGCCGGTCATCGTGCAGGCGACGCTGACGCTGGCGACCTCGATCATCGACGCGGCCGCGCTGTCCTTCCTCGGCCTCGGCGACTCGGATCCCAGCCGCGCGGAATGGGGGCTGATGCTGGGCAGATCGCAGGACTATCTGGACGTCAAGCCGGAGCTGGCGTTCTATCCGGCGATCGCGATCATCCTGGTGGCGCTGGGTTTCACACTGCTCGGTGAGTCGCTGCGCGAAGCACTCGACCCGAAGAACAGGCGGTAGGGCGCATGGCACTGCTGGAAGTCCGGGACCTGTCGGTGGTCTTCCGGCGCAAGGGAACCGCACCGTTCACGGCGGTGGACGGGGTGAGCTTCGACGTCGAGCCCGGCCGGACGGTCGGCCTGGTCGGCGAGTCGGGCAGCGGGAAGTCGGTGACCGCGCTCGCGATCATGGGACTGCTGCCGGGGCGCGGCAGAGAGGTGCGCGGTTCGGTGCGGTTCGAAAGCGTCGATCTGCTCACCCTGAACGACCGGCAGCTGCGCGACCGGCGGGGACGCGACCTGGCCATGGTCTTCCAGGACCCGCTGTCCTCGCTGAACCCCGTCATCCCGATCGGACTGCAGATCACCGAGGTGCTGGAGCGGCATCGCGGGATGCCGCGCAAACAGGCGCGCGTCGAGGCGGCCGACCTGCTGAACCGGGTGGGCATCCCGGACCCGCGGCGACGGCTGTCCGAATACCCGCATCAGCTTTCCGGCGGAATGCGGCAGCGCGCGCTCATCGCGATCGCGGTGGCCTGCCGGCCGAGGCTGCTCATCGCCGACGAGCCCACCACCGCACTGGACGTGACGATCCAGGCACAGATCCTCGCGCTGTTGTCGGAGTTGGTGAAGAGCACGGACACCGCACTGATCATGATCACGCACGATCTCGGCGTGGTCGCCGGGCTGTGCGACGAGGTCAACGTGATGTACGGCGGTCGCGTGGTGGAGCGGGCGGAGCGGCACGCGCTGTTCAACGCCTCCCGCCATCCCTACACCCACGGCCTGCTCGCGTCGATCCCGCGGCTCGACGCTCCGCGCGGGGAGAAACTGGTGCCGATCCGCGGCTCGGTCGCGGACAACATCCCGTGGGAGCACGCGTGCGCGTTCGCGCCGCGGTGTCCCAACGCGCTGGACCGTTGCCGGCAGGTGCGTCCCGAGCTGGTCCCGGACTATGGCGGGATGCTGCGCTGCCACAACCCGGTGGGCCCGCTGATGGCGGCAGAGCAGGGGGTGTCCCGATGAGCCCCCTGGTCACGGTGGAAGGCATCGAGGTGCACTTCCCGATCAAGCGCGGCCTGGTGCTGGATCGCACGATCGGCCAGGTCTACGCGGTCGACGGTGTCGATCTGGAAATCGAGCGCGGCGAGACCTATGGGCTGGTCGGCGAGTCCGGCTGCGGAAAGACCACCCTCGGCCGGGGTCTGCTGCGGCTGGTCGAGCCGACGGCGGGACGCGCGGTCTTCGACGGTGTCGATTTGTCGACCTTGAAGGGCGAGTCGCTGCGGAAGATGCGGCGCCGGATGCAGATGATCTTCCAGGATCCGCTGTCCAGCCTGGATCCCCGCCAGTCCGTGGAGTCGATCCTGGTCGAGGGCATGCGTGCGCACGGTCTCGACCGGTCGAAGGAGACCACCCGCAAGCGCCTGCGCGAGCTGCTTTCGGCGGTCGGGCTCGCGGAGCACTCGCTGCGCAGATATCCGCACGAGTTCTCCGGCGGGCAGCGCCAGCGCATCGGCATCGCGCGGGCGCTGGCCGTGGAGCCGGACCTGATCGTGGCCGACGAACCGGTGTCCGCCCTCGACGTCTCGGTGCAGGCCCAGGTGCTCAACCTGCTGGAGGAACTGCAGGAGTCGCTGGGCCTGACCTACCTGGTGATCGCGCACGACCTCGCGGTCGTCCGGCACATCTCCGACCGGATCGGCGTGATGTACCTGGGTTCGCTGGCCGAGGAGACCGATTCGGAGACGCTCTACGCCCGCCCGCTGCATCCCTACACCCGTGCGCTGCTCTCGGCGATTCCGGTGCCCGACCCGGCGGTGGAGGACAGCCGGGAACAGCTCCTGCTCGCCGGTGACCTGCCGTCGCCGGCCGCGCCGCCGACGGGCTGCCGGTTCCACACGCGCTGCCCGTGGCGTCAGGAGACACGGTGTGACAGCGAGCGTCCGGTGCTGCGGGAGATCGGCGCCGGACACCGGGTGGCATGTCACTACGCCGAGGACATCGAGGCGGGGCGGATCACACCGCACGAGGTGCGCCCGGAACTCGTCGAGCTGGACGCCTCGGTGAACCCGGACACCATCCCGCACGCCGCCTCGGTCACCGAGCTGCTCGAGCCCTGAACCCGTGGCCGAGGTCACCCGGAGCGCGGGTATCGGGATGCCCGTGCCGTCATGAGAGGAAGGCGCGACGCGAAGGCGCACGATAGGCGGGCATATCGGCGCGACCGAGCGGCTTTCCGCGTACCCTGCACGGTGAAGGAGAGTCAGAGGGGGCCCACGCTTGCACATCGACCAGTGGCTACACACCATTCCGCCGCTCTTGGTCTATCTCATGGTGGCCGTGGTGATCGGGGTCGAAAGCCTCGGCATTCCGCTTCCCGGTGAAATCGTCCTCGTCAGCGCCGCGCTGCTGGCCGCCCAGCACATCGGGATCAACCCGGTCTGGGTGGGCATCTGCGGCAGCGCCGGCGCGATCGCGGGCGACAGCATCGGCTACGCGATCGGCCGCAAGGGTGGCAAGCGCCTCTTCGACTGGGCCGGGCGCAGGTTCCCGAAGCACTTCGGCCCCGAGCATGTCGCGAACGCCGAACGCGTGTTCCAGAAGCGCGGCGTCTGGGCCGTCTTCTTCGGGCGTTTCGTCGCTTTCCTGCGAATTCTCTGCGGCCCACTCTCCGGTTCGCTGCACATGCGCTACGGCAAGTTCCTCACCGCGAACGCGCTGGGCGGCATCGTCTGGGCCGGCGGCACCACGGCGGCGGTGTACTTCCTCGGCGTGGTCGCCGAGCAGTGGCTTTCGCGGTTCTCCTACGTGGCCCTCGGGCTCGCCGTCGTCGGTGGCGTGATCATCAGCCTGGTCGTCAAGAAGCGGATGACGCAGCGCGCTCAGGACGACGAGCCGGAAGGTTCGAAGGCCACGGTCGAGGGCTGACGGCGCGGCCCGAAATGTCGAGGCGGTGCCGCGCGCGGGCGCCGCGAGCCGTCCGGCGGTGGCCACGGTGTTGCCCTGTCTGCGGGAAAGCGCGCCGCGGGCCCGGGCTCCACCGAGGGGGAATTCGGTCGGTTCCGCGGGCTCAGCCGACTTCGGCGAGGTACTTCTCCAGCCTCTCGACGATTTCGTCCGGTGTGGGCATGGAGTGGATCTGCTCGCCGGCGCGGATGGCGGCCGCACGGTACGACGGATCAGCACAGACCTGCCGAAACGCCTTCCGCACCGCCTCCGCGGAAGCGGCACAGGAGATTCCGGCTCCGCCGGATTCCACCGATGCCGCCAGCTCGTGTTGATCCGTCGCGAACGGCGTCATCACCAACGGCAGGCCGTGGGCGAGCGCCCCCAGGATGGTGCCCGCACCGGCGTGACAGACCACCACGTCGCAATGCGGCAACAGCGCGGCCTGCGGAATGAAGTGCTCGATACGGACGTGATCCGGCTGCGGACCAAAACGATCCGGATCACCGTTCTTCCCGACCGTCACCACCAGGTTCACCGACTCGTCGGACAACGCCTCGATCAACGTCTCCAACACGCCAGGCGTGGTGTTGTACGTCGTCCCCAGCGTGACATATGCGGTTCGCTCGTAAGGCAAGTCCGCCAACACCTCCGGACGTGGCATCGACACCGGCAACACGTTCTCCGGCCGAATGGCCCACATCACCGGGTGATACCAATCCTCCGCCTCGAGACGCAGAGTGCTCGGCCAGATATCCAGATACGGCGACTCGATGCAGGCGGCCGTCCGCGCCGGAGGCACCCCCCACCGCGCGTGCAACTGGGCGATCGCGGGCCGGAACGGCGCGAACGCGCCGGTGCTGGTTTTGGGGATGCCGAATCCGTGTACGACATGTGGCACGCCGGTCAGCGCGGCAACCAACTCCCCGGAGATCTCGGCGGTCGTGCTGACCATGAGGTCCGGCTGCCAGTCTCGCGCGATCGGAAGAAGCTCCTCGGCCATCGCCGGGCCGGTGATCTCGATCATGCAATGCAGCCCGAGATGGGAAAGGCGCGCGACGGAATCCAGCCCGGCCAGGGTTTCGGCCGGATACCGCTCGGTGTAGCGCCCCAACGCCTCGGCCCAGGTCAACCCCGCGGGAATCGCCCTGATTCCCGCGGTCTCGACATACCGGAGCGCATCCGGCCCCGTCGCATACCGCACTTCGTGCCCGGCCCGAACCGCGGCCTCGGCCAACGGCAAGGAGGGCGTGATGTGACTGTGCGCAGGCAGGGCCGAGAACAGAATGCGCATGAGGGAACCTTCGGTCGACGACGCGAACTGTGCGACGCTGCACCGACACCCACGGTAGCGCCATGTTGATCACGCAGTCCGCGATCGTCCCGTGACGATCAGCACAGAAGGGCCTCCGGTGGCCCGGGTGGCTGTCGCGATCCCGAGCGAACCGGAGGCCCTCCCCGACGACTAGCGGTGCGAGCGGTTGATCGCCGAGACCACCGCGCGCAGCGACGCCGTGACGATCGACGGGTTGATGCCGACGCCCCAGTAGACCTTGTCGTCGATGGCGCACTCGATGTAGGAGGCCGCCTGGGAGTCGTCGCCCGGAGTGAGCGTGTGCTCGCTGTAGTCCATCAGGCGCACGTCGAAACCGATGCTGGAGAGCGCGTCGAAGAACGCGGCGATCGGACCGTTGCCGGAACCGGCGATGTGATGCTCCTCGCCGTCCAGCCGGACGACGGATTTCAGCTGGTAGTCACCGTTGGCGGTGACGTGCTGGCTGATCAGTTCCAGCGGGCTGCGCGGTTCCAGGTACTCGGCCGAGAACGCGCTCCACATCGTGGCCGGGTCGACCTCGCCGCCCTGGGCGTCGGTGTGCCGCTGGACCACGCGCGAGAACTCGATCTGCAGCCGGCGCGGCAGGTCGAGCCCGTGCTCGGTCCGCATGATGTAGGCGACCCCGCCCTTGCCCGACTGGGAGTTGACCCGGATGACGGCCTCGTAGGTGCGGCCGACGTCCTTGGGATCGATCGGCAGGTACGGGACCTCCCACGGAAACTCGTCCACCGGCACCCCGGCCTTCTCCGCCGCCCGGTTCAGCGCGTCGAAGCCCTTGTTGATCGCGTCCTGGTGACTGCCGGAGAACGCGGTGAACACCAGGTCGCCGCCCCACGGGGAACGCTCGTGCACGGGCAGCTGGTTGCAGTACTCCACGGTGCGCTTGATCTGGTCGATGTCGGAGAAGTCGATCTGCGGGTCGATGCCCTGGCTGAACAGGTTCATCCCCAGCGCGACCAGGTCCACGTTGCCGGTGCGCTCGCCGTTGCCGAACAGGCAGCCCTCGATCCGGTCCGCCCCGGCCTGATACCCCAGTTCCGCGGCGGCGATCGCGGTGCCGCGGTCGTTGTGCGGATGCAGTGACAGGATCACGGCGTCGCGCCGATCCAGGTTACGCCCCATCCACTCGATCGAGTCCGCGTAGACGTTGGGGGTGGCCATTTCCACCGTCGAAGGCAGGTTGAGGATCACCGGCCGGGACGGCGTGGGCTGCCAGATGTCGGTCACCGCGTTGCACACCTCGGCGGCGTACGACAGTTCGGTGCCGGTGTAGGACTCCGGTGAGTACTCGAACCGGAAATCGGTGTCGGAGTACTTCGCCGCGTACTCCAGCGCCAGTTCGGCGCCCTGCAACGCGATCTTCTTGACGCCTTCGCGCTCCTCGCGGAACACGACCCGCCGCTGCAGGATCGACGTCGAGTTGTAGATGTGGACGATCGCCTGCGGCGCGCCCTGCAGCGCCTGGAAGGTGCGCTCGATCAGTTCCGGCCGGCACTGCGTGAGGACCTGGATCCGGACATCCTCCGGGATCGCGTCCTCTTCGATGATCTCGCGGACGAAGTCGAAGTCGGTCTGGCTCGCCGCCGGGAAGCCGACCTCGATCTCCTTGTAGCCCATGGCCACCAGCAGATCGAAGAACTTGCGCTTGCGGGCCGGGGACATCGGGTCGATCAGTGCCTGGTTGCCGTCCCGCAGGTCCACCGCGCACCACAGCGGCGCGCGGTCGATCCGGTGGTCGGGCCAGGTGCGGTCGGGCAGGTCGATGTCTTCGACCAGGCGATACCACGGTTGGTAGCGGTGCGCGGGCATCGCGCTGCCCCGCTGGGTATTCCATACCGGTTGGCCGGCGGGCGCGGGACGGGACGGTTTACGGATGGTGCTCATCAGAGAAGGTTCTCCTGCCAGTTGTCGATGGACGACCGGCGGCATCGCTGAGCCCCGCGACGGGGGGCCGGTCTGATCAGGCCCCGTCGCGGCAGCGAAGCAGGAGACCACGTGCCACGAGTCCCACTTTAACCACGCGAGGTCGAAGGTCGAAAGCGGGTGCGAGATCACCGGCACCGGTCGCCTTACTGGCGGGTAGTCACGGGAGTGGTGACGTGCCAGACTCGCGGCATGGCCGAGCACGCCAAGGAAACCGAGGAGACACGCGTCCAGGACGCGCCACGATCCAGGCGAGACGTCCAGGTGGACTGGCGCCGGGCGAAGGACCGGAGTGTCGGGCTGCTCGCCGGGATCGTCCGCTGGGCCGGTCTGATCTTCGCCGCGATCCTGGTCCTGCACGTGATCTTCGTGGTCGGTTCCGCGAACCCCGGCAACGGCATCGTGTCCTGGGTTCGCGGCTGGGCCGGCACCTTCTCGATCGGCTTCGCGGACATCTTCGAGCCGGCGGACCCCAAGCTCCGCGTGCTGGTGAACTTCGGCCTCGCCGCGTTGTTCTGGCTGGTGGTCTCCGGCGTGCTGGCCAGGATCATCCGCCGGATCGGCGGGCTCGGCTCGTAGCCGGCGCCGCGGTCAGCCTGCTGGCGGCGGAGACCAGGTGGGGGTGCCCCAGGAACCGGTGAAGGCGAATTCCGCGAGCGGCAGCCGGCGGCGCGGCGCGCGTTCGCGGGTCACGGCGCGCTCCTCGACCAGCACCTCGGGCTCGCCCTGCACGCCGACGGCGATCGCCACCCTGGGCACGGCCTCCGGCGGCACGGCGAAGTCGCGCCGGATCGCCTCCGGGTCGAAGCCCGCCATCTGGTGGGCGACCAGGCCCTCGTGGACCGCCTGGAGGGCGAGGTTGCCGCCGGCCAGGCCGAGACCGTATTCGGCGTAGGGGATTTCGCCCTTTTCGTTGCGGGTGACCATGACCGCCACCAGCAGTGCGCCCGCGCGGTGCGCCCAGGACTGGTTCCGGTCGGTCAGCGCGTCCAGGATTCGCTGAAAGGTCGGGTCTCCCCGGCGCCCGACGAGGTAGCGGGCCGGCTGGGTGTTGCCGAAGGAGGCCGCCCAGCGGGCCGCTTCCACCAGTGACCGCAACTGATCCCAGCTCACTTCGCCGGTTTCGTCGAGTGCCCGTGGGCTCCACCGCTCGGCGATGAGATCCGCCAGGGGAGCGCTGCTGTCGGCTTGTTTCCGCATCACACCGCATACTTCCACACGGTGAGCGCGTAGGCACCGAACCAGGCACTGGCGAACGCGACGACGAGCACGGCCAGCGCGGCCGTGCCCGTGCGGCGGTTGTCCAGTCCCCGCGCCACCGGGATCAGCAGGGTGATCGCCGCCGGCAGCAGGAAGCGCGGTTTGGCGTGCATCAGGCCGCTCGATCCCAGGCACATCACCATGATCAACGCGCCGTAGGTGAGCAGCGGCCACGGCACGCGGCGCCGGATGCCCGCCGCGAGCAGCAGCACCGCGCCCGCGATCACCCCGACGGTCAGCACGCTCATCGCGTACGGAGCGCTGACCAGTACCTGGCCGATGAACCGCGCCGTCGAGACGCCCCAGTCGAAGCGCGTGTCCCAGCCCTGCCACTCCAGTTCCGACCAGGTGGTCAACTGCGTGCCCAGCCCGGCCGAGGGCGCCACCCGGTACCCGGTCCACCACAGGTAGCCGACCAGGCCGGTGGGCGCGAGCGCGGCGGCGACCGCCGGCCGCCAGTCCCGCCCGCGGACCGCGCAGACCAGGGCGGCCAGGACGACCGCGACGATCAACGCGAACGCGGACGAGCGCACCAACCCGGAAATCGCGCAGGCGACCCCGGCCAGCCACCAGCGCCGTTCGAGCACCCCGACCAGCGCCCACGCGGCCAGTGCGCAGAACATCGCCTCGGTGTAGGTCATCGACAACGCGATGCTCATCGGGCCGGCGGCGAACAGCGCCACGAGGAGGTACCCGGCGCGTGGCGAGCCGCCGCCGGCGAGTCGGCCGAGCCTGGCCACCCCGTAGGCCGCGGCCAGTCCGCAGCCGAGGGTGGCGGTCAGTGCCGCCGCGGTGACGTTCAGCCCGCTCACCAGCGACACGGTCCGGATCAGTAACGGGTAGGCCGGGAAGAACGCTCTCGGCGTGAAGAAGTTGGGCAGGCCGCGGGAGTCGGTGAAGTAGCCGAGGGCGTAGCCGCGGGCGGCGATCCGGAGGTACCACTGGCCGTCCCACGCGGTGAGTCTGTCGACCAGGTCGTTGTTGGTGAAGGCACACAAAACGGCGAGGGTGGCCACGCCGAGTGCCCGGACTCCGAGAAAGATCGCTGCGGGAAGGAAGGCCCGCCACCGCAAGGCTTGTCCGGGCCAAGGCCCGGCGAGAGACGGTGGCTTACGCTCTGTTACGGCCACCGAGTGATCTTTCCACGAGTCCGGGGACCGTCCTTACCGGAGTGGTCGGCACCACAAATCGCGGTGGCGGTCTGGCGGCACCCCGGTAGGCTGCAGCGAAAGCGCACCTACGGAGGCTGAGGTCAAGTGGCGCTGGTAGTCCAGAAGTACGGCGGCTCGTCGCTGGAGAGCGCGGATCGCATCAAGCGAGTGGCCGAGCGCATCGTCGCCACCAAGAAGGCCGGCAACGACGTGGTCGTCGTCTGTTCGGCGATGGGCGACACGACCGACGAACTGCTCGACCTTGCGCAGCAGGTGAATCCGGTTCCGCCGGAGCGCGAAATGGACATGCTGCTCACCGCGGGCGAGCGGATCTCCAACGCGCTGGTGGCGATGGCCATCTCCGCGCACGGCGCGGAAGCCTGGTCGTTCACCGGCTCGCAGGCCGGCGTGGTCACGACGGCGGTGCACGGCAACGCGCGCATCATCGACGTCACACCGAGCCGCGTCACCGATGCGTTGTCACAGGGTTACATCGCCCTCGTCGCCGGCTTTCAGGGTGTGTCCCAGGACACCAAGGACATCACCACTCTCGGCCGGGGCGGCTCGGACACCACCGCCGTGGCGCTGGCGGCCGCGCTGAAGGCCGACGTCTGCGAGATCCTGTCCGATGTGGACGGTGTCTACACCGCCGATCCGCGGATCGTGCCCAATGCGCGCAAGCTGGACACCATGCCGTACGAGGAGATGCTCGAACTCGCGGCCAGCGGTTCGAAGATCCTGCACCTGCGCTCGGTCGAGTACGCGCGGCGATACGGAGTCCCGATCCGCGTCCGTTCTTCCTACAGTGACAAGCCGGGGACCACGGTCGCCGGTTCTATCGAGGAGATCCCCGTGGAGCAAGCGTTGATCACCGGTGTGGCGCACGACCGCTCCGAGG
>Ga0310811_10004288_pt1 | contig 17917 bp, 16 predicted proteins | sample YCmetagenome_FD_207642 | JGI IMG/M metagenome (GOLD analysis project Ga0310811, IMG submission 207642) | Soil microbial communities from experimental microcosm in Duke University, North Carolina, United States - YC | ecosystem: Engineered > Artificial ecosystem > Soil microcosm > Unclassified ...
TGGTGCGGCCGTTCGAGGTCGAGGGCACCCCGATCCACGTGCGCACGAGCATCGGCATCGCCCTCGCCGACGACGCGGAAGCCACCGCGGACGCGCTGCTGCGCGAGTCCGACGCGGCGATGTACCAGGTCAAGGCGGCCGGCGGCGCCTCGGGCGGGTACGGGTTCTTCGAGGCCGCGGTGCACGAGCGGGCCATGCGCCGGATCGACATGGAGCACCGGCTGCGCGAGGCCGTGGAGGGCGGCGAGTTCAGTCTCGTCTACCAGCCGGTCGTCGACATGGCCGACGGGCGCACGGTCGGGGCCGAGGCGCTGATCCGCTGGCGGCACCCGGAACGCGGCCCGCTCCCGCCGTCCGAGTTCATCGAGATCGCCGAGGAGACGCACCTGATCCAGCCGATCGGCCGGTGGGTGCTGGACGAGGCCTGCCGGCAGCTCGCCGCCTGGAACGCCATACGGCCCGCCGGGGCTGCCGAACTGACGATGGCGGTCAACCTCTCCAACCGGCAGCTCTCGCACCACCGCGGCCTGGTGGACGAGATCACCGACGCGGTCGAGCGGCACGGCGTCGCGCCGCGGCAGATCTGCCTCGAGGTCACCGAGACCGCCGTGCACGAGGCGTCCGGCTCGGCGCGCTCGGCGCTCACCGCGCTGTCCGCCGCCGGATTCCAGATCGCGCTGGACGACTACGGCACCGGCTACTCCTCGCTGATCCACCTGCGCGACATCCCGGTGGACGCGCTGAAGATCGACCGCGTGTTCGTCGACGGACTCGGCCGCCACCGCGGCGACGACGCGATCGTCGTCGCCGTGATCACGCTCGCGCACGCCCTCGGCCTGCGCGCCATCGCGGAGGGCGTCGAGACGCCCGAGCAGCGCACGCGGCTGACCGAGCTCGGCTGCGACCTCGTGCAGGGATACCTCTACTCCGAACCGGTGAGCGGCGCGGAATTCGAGAAGCTGCTGGGCTGACCGGCCCCGCGGACCGGCCGGAGGCTCAGGCCGCCGGAGAGCCCGGACGGCCTTGCTCCCGGACGGCCCTATTCGGAGTCGTCCAGCCGGAAGCCGACCTTCAGCCCGACCTGGTACTCCGCGATCCGGCCGTCCTCGATCCGGCCGCGGACCTCCGTCACCTCGAACCAGTCGAGGTTGTGCAGCGTCTCGCCGGCCCGCGCGATCGCCGTGCGAACCGCGGCGTCGACCCCGTCCGGTGAGGAGCCGACCACCTCGGTCACCCGGTACACCTGCCCGCTCATGTGCCCTCCTCCACAGCCGTCGGCCGCGGGCCCGGTGCCCGCTGTACCGCAGGCTCCACGCTAAGCGCGCCCGGGCCGTCGCGCCCGGCGGCCGGGGCCGGCACGCGTGTCCAGGGGGTGGCGCCCGGGCGCGCGCCGCCCGATGCTTCGTCTCTGGATACCAGTGCCGCTTTGCGCGACTCCAAGGCCCGCGGTGAGCAACCAGTGCCGCTGCTCGGCGAGACGATCGGCGAAGGCCCGCTGCGGTGGGGTCTCAGGCGCGCGGTGGCCGGGTTCTGCGGCGCGCTTTTGGTGAGTTCTGAGGACCGCGCTTTTGGTGAGTTCTGAGGACGGTGTGCGCGGGGCGGGCGACGCGCGGGAACGGCTGGTGAGACCGATGGTCCGATTGCGCCGATAGCATTGCGTGGCATCGCGCGAGACGAACTGGCGGAAGATCCTTATCACCCACCGAGCCGCGGCCCGCACCCACCGGCGGCGTGGGCGCTGCCATGCTCCGCCACCTCTTCAGCTGGGAGAACCACCGTTGAACGGATACGCCGTCTTCGACATCGAAACCACCGGATTCCGGTTGCACCCCGATTCGATCGTCGAGATCGCCGTCGTCCACGTGGACGTCGACGGCGGCATCACCGGCGCCTGGGACACGCTGCTGCGGCCCCTCGACGGTGACGTGGGTCCGAGCCACGTGCACGGGATCAGCCGGAGCATGGTGAGCGGGGCCCCGTCGTTCGGCGACGTCGCCGACCAGCTCTACGCGCTGTTCGCGGACCGGATCCCGGTCGCGCACCGCATCGCGCAGTTCGACGGCCGTTTCCTCAACGCGCACTTCTCCTGGTCCGGCATCGACACGGACGCGTTCACCCGTGGGCTGTGCACGTGGAAGCTGGCGAGTACGCACCTGCCGATCCCCAACCACAAGCTCAACGACTGCTGCGACCACCTCGGCATCGAGCTGCACGACGCACACCAGGCGCTGACCGACACGACCGCGACCGCGCACCTGCTGAGCCACTTCATCCGGTCGGGTCAGTGCGCCGCGAACGGCGCGACCGTGATCCCGCAGCGCGGCCGGGGGGTCACGAGCGCCGGGGCGGCGTTCTTCCCGCGTCAGCGGCGCGTTCATTAGGCAGGCGGGCGCGGGCGTCACGAATCGGCCGTACCTCCGGCGAGATCGGCCGCGGACCGGCGCTCGATGAGCGAGCAGTCCACGGAGTCGCGTACGACGATGCCGTTCTCTTCCGGGCGTTGGACTCCGGGTAACCCGGAGCGCGCATGAAACCACGTCCCGCGGGGCATCCGGCAGCATCCGTACCCTGAAACATCTATCGAAAGGGACAGATCATCATGGGTGTCATAGCCGCGGTCCTGTTCGCGATCGCCTTTCTGATCCACGGCACCGGGACCTCGACGAACGTCTGGTTCGATCCGACCAGCCTGCTGTACGCAGGCCTCTGCTGCCTCGCGCTGCACCTGCTCGGCATCGGCACCGGCTGGTACTCGCGGCCCCGCCGCCGCTGAGGCAGGAGAGGGTCAGGGCACTCCGATCCCGCGGCGGCCGTTCCCCGTACCGTGATCGTCTGGTTGCTGAGCCTGCCCGCGCTGATGGTGCTCCTCACCCTGCTCGCCATCGCCGACCAGATATTGCTCTGGCCCGGCCAGGCCAGCATCCTGCCGTGGCGGCGCAAGCCGGGTGCCCGCCGCGCCTCCGCGACCGGCTTCGAGGTTCTACATGCGCACCTGTCCGCCGGCAAGGCGTGGGAGCTCAAGCAGCGCGGCACCGGCCTCGTGCTCCACGACGAGGTCCGCGAGGGCGGCCGGCCCGCTTCCGCCGTCATCGACCTCGACGCGGGCACGGCCGTCATCCGCGCGAAGCCGTCTCCCGCAGAGCCCTTTCGCGGAGCCCGGGGCGTGTCACGCGGCGGTGAGGGCGTAGCCGTCCGTGCGGTGGGCACTGGGGCCGGCGGCGTGGTGCAGGGCCAGGGCGTCCGCGAAGCGGTCGACGGCCCGGGTGAGGGCGGTGCGGGGCTCGTCGGGGAGGAGGGCTCGGCCTTCGGGGTCGCGGGTGATGTCGCGGTCGAGCAGGAAGTAGCCGTGGACGATCTGGGCGGAGCCCAGGGAGCTGAGGACCGGGCGCAGGGCGTAGTCGATGGCGAGGACGTGCGCGGTCGTGCCGCCGGTCGCCAGCGGCAGCACGACCTTGCCGCCCAGGCCGGACTGGGGCAGCAGGTCGAGCAGGGTCTTGAGCAGGCCTGAGTACGCAGCCTTGTACACGGGGGTGATGACGACGACGCCGTCGGCGCGCTCGAACAGGTCGAGGGCGGCTGCGATGGCGGGATGCGAGGTGTCCGCGCCGAGGAGCGCTTCGGGGGGCAGGTCGCGGGCGTCGAGCGGTTCCACGCGGTGCCCGCGGGCGGCCAGGTGCTCGTCGACGAGGCGCCTGGTGGCGGCGGACTTGGAGCTCGGGGAGGGGCTGGCGGAGACGGTGAGGATCGTGGCCATGGTCGTGAGGGGCCTTCGCTGCTCGGCGGGAATGGCGGATGGACGGTCACGGGCGTCCGGTGCCGCGGACGCCGAGCAATTGACACCTCGGTGAGTCTATTTTGGTAGGGTGCACCGCGCAAGCCTCCCCGCGCGGCGCAGCCCGTCGTCCCGGTCCGGTCTGGAGTGGAGTTCCGATGCGCATCTCGGCGAGAACCGACTACGCGCTGCGCGTGCTGGTGTCCCTGGCGGACGCCGCGACGCGGCCGCTGACCTGCGAGGGAATCGCGGAGCAGCAGGGCATCCCGTACCGGTTCCTGAAATCCGTGGTGCGCGACCTGCGGGTGGCGGGCCTGGTGCGCAGCCAGCGCGGCTGCGAGGGCGGGTACTGGATCGGGCGTCCGGCGGCGGAGATCTCGGTGGCGGACGTCATCGCCGCGGTGGACGGCGAGCTGCTCACCGTCAACGGCGAGGTGCCGGATCCGGCCGGCTACCCGGAGCCGGCCGCGCGGCTGGAGTCCCTCTGGCGCGGACTGCACGCGCACCTCAGCGGCCTGTTCGGATCCGTGACCATCGCCGACCTCGCCGGCGGCGAGCCGGGCGCGCGGGCGGCGGCACTGTTCGCGGACGTGTTGATCTAGATGACTGGAGTCGAACCCATGGACCACTGGCACGGCGAACTGCGGCACGTCAGGGGCTCGGAGCTGAGCGGGAACACGAACCAGACCACGGGCATGACGCGCTACGAGGCGATCGCCGGCAAGACGGTCGGCTCGACGAAGGTCTGGATGGGCCAGACGCACGTCGCACCGTCCACGAGCTCGGGCGACCACCACCACGGCGAGGCGGAGACCGCGATCTACATCGTCTCCGGCAATCCGGTGTTCGTGTTCGCCGAGGGCGAGAAGGAGGTGCGGATCGAGACCGAGCCGGGCGACTACATCTTCGTGCCGCCGTACGTGCCGCACCGTGAGGAGAACCCGGGCGACGAGGAGGCCGTCGTGGTGATCGCGCGCAGCAGCCAGGAGGGCGTCGTGGTGAACCTGCCGAGCCTGTGGGCGCCGGTGGAGCGGGACGGGGACGTGGACTCGGGCGGCGAGTGCGCATGAGCGCGTCCGCCGACCGGGTCCTGACGGTCTCGGAGTACACCGATCCGGCGTGCCCGTGGGCGTGGGGCTCCGAGCCGAAGTTCGCCCGGCTGCGGGCGCTGCTGGCGGACGCGGGCGATGCCGTGGCCTGGCGCCGGGTGTACGGGATCCTGTTCGACGAGGGCGAGCCCGCCGCGCCTGATCCGGCGGCCGAGGCCGCCTGGTACCTCGAGGAGCTGCGGGAGATCTCCGGGCACACGGGCGCGCCGTGCCCGGAGCACCTGGAGTGGGTGGCGGCGACGAGCTGGCCGATGGCGCTCGCCGCGAAGGCCGCGGAGCTTCAGGGGCCCGAGGCGGCCGAGGCCGTGCTGCACCGGCTGCGCACGACGACGTTCGTCGAGGGCCGCCCCGCGGACACGCCGGAGCGGGTCCTGGCGGCACTGCGCACGCTTTCGGCGGCGGAAGGCAAAGGGCTGGATCTCGACCGCCTGGCACGCGACGCGGCGTCCGCGGAGATCCGCGCGGCCGTGCGGCGCGACCACGCGGAGACCCGTTCGCCGTGCGCCGAGGTGTTCGCGATCACGGACGCGACGCGCCATCCGGGACGCGCCAAGGCCCTCGGCGAGGACCCCGGGGACGGGTACCGGTACGCGCTGCCCACGCTGGTCTTCGAGGGTTCCGGCGGCCGGGCGGTGGCCGCCGGCTGGCGCGCCGCGCCGGAGTACCTGGCGGCCGTGCGCCGGGCCGCGCCGAGCCTGTCCGGGCTCTGCGACCTGGCCGCCGAGCCGTCTCGGTGAATAAGACACATCCAGGTGTCAATTGACAGCGGGCCGCCGACCCGCCACGATGGCCGCATGACTTGGACGCATCCCGGCGTGGTCTGCCGCTACGTCGACCTCCGGCGCACCTCCAGCGCCCTGTGTTGCTCCTGACCCGGTCCACCGTCACCCGGTGATCCTCGGGGGCACGCCCCTTCCGGCCCGCCGCGCGCCCCGTGCGCGCGAAGACGACGGCCGCCCGGCGCGCGACACCTGCCCCCGTGACTGACCTCTCCCCCGCTCCACCCCCCTGCTTTCCGTAGGCCGCCGCGCGGTCCGCGGCGGACCGGCGCGTGCCGGCGAGGTCCGCCCGTCCCGCGGCCGCGCCTATGCCCCCGTTCATACCGGCACCGAGAGGCCGCGCAGCGTGCGCCGGGCCCTCGGCTTCGTGTACCCGAAAGGCGTTCACCCCCATGGATAACCGGATCAGCAGACGCGGCGTGCTCGGAATCGCCGCGAGTGTCGGAGTAGGCGGCGTGCTGGGGTTGGCAGGCTGCGGCGCGAGCTCGGGCGACGCCGCCTCGGCGGCCGGGCAGGGCGGTGTCGGCGGCACCCTGAAGTGGGGTTGGGACCTGCCGACCTCCTGGGACCCGATCACCTCCTCGGCGGGCTGGGACGTGCACGTGCTCTCGCTCGTGTACGCCGGGCTGACGCAGGAGGACGCGGCGGGCAACGCGATCCCGGCGCTGGCCAGCGGCTGGACGTACAACGCGGCGGGCACCGAGGTCACCTTCACCCTGCGGTCCGGGCTGAAGTTCAGCGACGGCACCGCGCTCGACGCCGCGGCCGTCGCCAAGAGCCTCGAGCGCAGCCGGACGGACTCGAAGTCGCTGGTCGCGGCCCAGCTGACCTCGGTCGCCTCGATCACGGCCCAGGGCACCGACAGCGTCGTGGTGAAGCTCACGCAGCCGAACTTCCAGATACCGTCGCTGTTCGCCGGCAAGACCGGCATGATCGTGAGTCCGACGGCGTTCGAGAAGGATTCGAGCGGACTGGCGCTCAAGCCGGTCGGCGCCGGGCCGTTCCAGCTCACGTCGTACACGCAGAACGCCTCGGCCTCGCTGACCCGCTTCGCCGGCTTCTGGAACGCCAAGCAGGTCCGCATCGAGACCTTCGAGCTCTACCCGCTGCCGGACGCCTCCACGGTCGTCGCGGGTCTCGAGTCCGGGCAGTACAACGTGGCCTCCATCCCGGGCAGCCAGGTCGCCGCCGCGAAGGCCGCGGGCCTTCAGGTGCAGGTCATCGACTCGCTCGTGGTCGCAGTGCTCGACGTGAACGACGCGGTCGCGCCGTTCGACGACGACAACGTGGTGCAGGCCCTCAAGTACGCGATAGATCGCAAAGCCCTGCTGCAAACCGCGCAGTTCGGATACGGCGAGGTCGCGTATCAGCCCTTCCCCAAGGGCTACGTCGGCTACAACGACTCCATCGGGGACATCTACGCGGTCAACCAGGCTAAGGCGAAGCAGCTGCTCGCCGCCTCGAAGTACGGCGCGAACCCGACGGTGACGATCACGACGACCGCCGCCGCGGGCGTGCCCGAGCAGCTGCAGTCCCAGCTGCAGGCAGTCGGCTTCAAGGCGAGCATCAAGGTGATCCCGACGGCGCAGTTCACCGAGCTCGTCTACATCCAGCACGAGGAGCAGCTGACGGTCGACGCGTTCGCCGGACGCGACTCGGCGGTGCAGGCCTTCCAGGTGCTCTACGGCGCGCAGGGGCTGCTCAACCCGGGCCGGCACACGAGCGCGCAACTGCAGGCCGAGTTGACTCAGGTCAACGAGACGCCGCTGGACAGCTCGAAGTACCCGGGGCTGCTGCAGCAGGCCACTGCGACGGCCGTGAAGCAGGCCCCGAATGTCTTCCTGTACACCGAGCCGCGCATCCTGGCTCGTTCCTCGTCCGTGTCCGCGATCCCCGAATCCCTGGTGGTGCAGCGGTTCGAAGGGGTGACGGCCGGATGAGCGGGTCCGCTCCAGCCGGCCGGCTGCGCGCGGTCGGAGGCGCGGTGTCGGTTCCGGTGACGGTGTTCCTCATCGCCACGTTCGGCACGTACGCGCTCGGTGCGCTCGGCGGCGCGAACCCGGCCGCGACCGTGCTCGGCCAGGACGCGACGCCGGCCGCGATCGCGAACCTCAACCACCGCTACGGGCTCGATCGGCCGTTGCTCGTGCAGTACTTCACCTGGCTCGAGCACGCGCTGACCGGCAACCTCGGCACGTCGTATTTCACCTCGATCCCCGTCTCGACCTCACTCGGCCAGGCGCTGCCGGTGGACCTCTCGCTCGCGGCGCTCGCGCTGACGTTCGCCGTGCTGCTCGGCGGCGCGGCGGGCATCGGGTCGGCGCTGAAGCGGGGCAGCCTGCTGGACCGGATCGTCTCAGCGGTCTGCTCGGCTCTGGCCACGGTGCCGCCGTTCCTGGTCGGCATCACGCTGATCGTGCTGTTCGCCGTGATCTTCCGGCTGCTGCCGTCGGGCGGGTACGTGCCGTTCACGCAGGATCCGGGCCAGTGGCTGCGGTTCGCGTTCCTCCCCGCGCTGGCGCTGTCCGCCGAGGGCGCCGCGGCGATCGCACGGCAGCTGCGTACCTCGCTCGTCGGCGCACTGCAGGAGAACTACGTGCTCGGCGCCGCCGCGCGCGGGCTCTCGGCACGCAGAACCCTGTTCCGGCACGCGCTGCGGAACGCGGCAGGTCCGGCACTGACGGTCCTCGGCGTCCAGGTGCCGGCGATCATCGGCGGCGCGGTCGTGGCGGAGAAGATGTTCGCCCTGCCGGGTGTCGCGCAACTGGCGCTCACGGCCGGATCCGAGCGCGACGTCCCGGTCATCCAGGGTGCGCTGCTGGTGACCATCGGCGTCGTGCTGGTGAGCAACATCGCGGTCAACGCGGTGCTGCTGCGGCTGACCCCGCACGCCCGCCGCTCCCCGCGCACGGCGCGGCGGCGTCCGGCTGCCGCAGCGGCGGAGGTGGGCGCATGAGCGCGGAACGACCCGGCACCCTGAGGCGCGCGCTACGCCTGACCAGCGCCCGTATCGCCCTCGGCCTCGTCGTGCTGATCGCTGTCCTCGCGGTCTTCGGCGGCGCGCTCGCTCCGCACGATCCGCTCGCACAGGACACCTCGGCGGTGCTCCAGGGTCCGAGCTGGGCGCACTGGCTCGGCACGGACTACCTCGGCCGCGACGTGCTCAGCAGGCTGATGGCCGGGTCCGGGCGCTCGGTGGTCGGCGCGCTCGAAGCCGTCGGCATCGGCCTCGTGCTCGGCGTGCTGCCGGGTCTCGCCTCGCTGTGGCTCGGCCGCGTCTACGAGTGGGTCTCGCTGCGCATCGTCGATGCGTTCATGACGCTGCCGTACGTGGTGTTCGCCGTCGCGGTCACGGGCTTCTTCGGCAACAGCCTGCTCGCGGCGATGACGGCGGTGGGCCTGCTGATCGCGCCGCTCTACTTCCGCGTCACGCGGGCCGCCGCGCTCGGGCTGACCCGCACCCAGTACGTCGAGGCGGCCGAGCTCTACGGCGCGTCACGTCACAGAATCCTGCGGCGTCACCTGTGGAGCAAGATCCTGCCGACCATCGCGGTGACCACCGCGCAGGCGCTGGCCGCCGCGCTGCTGACCGTCTCCTCCCTGGCCTTCCTCGGCCTCGGCGTCCAGCCGCCGCTGCCGACGTGGGGCGAGCTGCTGAGCTCGGACCTCGACTACCTGTCGATTCAGCCGTGGGCGCCGCTGTTTCCCGGACTGCTGATCATGCTCGTGGCCGGCGCGCTCAACGCGCTCGCCGACGCGATCCGGGACACCGGAGCGGCGGCCGCGATCGTGGCCGAGCAGAGCATCGAGACGCCGGTCGAGGTCGTCGACGACGCCCCCCGGGCGACCGTCGCCGCGGTCTCCGACCCCGTGCTGCGGGTCGGGGGGCTGCGCGTGACGGTGCACGACGGCCGGGCCGAGGCGGTGCACGGAGTGTCCTTCGAGGTCGGGCGCGGCGAGATCGTCGGGCTGGTCGGCGAGTCCGGGAGCGGCAAGACCCTGACGTGCCGCGCGATCACCGGACTGCTCGCGCCGGGCGTCGCACGCTCCGCCGGAAGCGTCGAACTGCTCGGCGGCGACGGGTCGGAGCCGGTCGATCTGACCGCGCTGGACCGAGCGGGCTGGAACGCGGTGCGCGGTCCGCGGGTCGGCGTCGTCTTCCAGGACCCGGCCTCGTATCTGAACCCGTCGATCCCGGTCGGGCGGCAGTTGGTCGAGGCGCTGCGTGCGCACGCCGACCTGTCCAGGACCGCGGCCAAGGCGCGAGCGCTGGAGCTGTTCGGCTCGGTGGGGCTGCGCGACCCGGAGGCGGTGTTCGCGCAGTACCCGCACGAGCTGTCCGGCGGCATGGCCCAGCGCGTGCTGATCGCGATCGCCATCAGCGGAGATCCCGAGCTGCTCATCGCGGACGAGGCGACCAGCGCGCTCGACGTGCTGGTGCAGGCCGAAGTCCTCGACCTGCTGCGGACGCTGGTGCGCGAGCGGGGGCTGGCGCTGCTGCTGGTCACCCACGACCTGGGCGTGGTCGCCGAACTCTGCGACCGGGTGCTGGTCTTCGAAGCCGGCCGCATCGTCGAGCAGGGCCCCGCCTCGCAGGTCGTGGCCGCCGCGCCGGAGTACACCGAGCTGATCGGAGCGGCGTCATGACCCTGCTGAACATCGACGGCCTGGTCGTCGGATACGGGGACCGGCAGACCGCGCCGGTGCTCGACGGCGTGAGCGTGCGCGTGGACCGCGGCGAGATCGTCGGACTCATCGGCGAGACGGGTTCCGGCAAGACGACACTTGCCCGCGCCGTGGTCGGCCTCGTCCCGGCGCGATCAGGTCGGATCACCTTCGACGGGACCGATCTCGGCGCGCTGAGCGGCCGTGCGCTGCGGGAGTTCCGGCGGCGCGGCGAGGTGCAGTACGTCTTCCAGGACCCGCTGCGCGCGCTCGATCCCGATCTGACCGCCGCCGAGTCCGTCGCCGAGCCGCTGGCCGCGGCGCGCACCGGCGACGGAGCGGAGCGTGCCGAGCGGGCGAACCGAGCACTGCTGGCCGTCGGACTGGAGGTCGAGCACGGCAGGCGACTGCCGGGCGGTCTCTCCGGTGGGCAGCGTCAGCGGGTCCTGCTCGCCCGAGCACTGGTCACCGAGCCACGGCTGCTGATCTGCGACGAGCCCGTCAGCGCGCTGGATCCGGTCAACCGCGACCACGTGCTGCGGCTGCTGACCGGCCTGCGCGACGGATCCGGCATCGCAGCCCTCGTCATCACGCACGACCTGAACTCGCTCTCCGGTGTCGCGGACCGTGTCGCGGTGCTGCACGAAGGCCGCCTCGTCGAGCAGGGCCCGGTTCGCGCGGTCCTCGGCTCACCGCAGCACCCGTACACGCGACGCCTGCTCGCCGCCGCGCCGCGGCTGCACCACCTCGCGTCCGCCACACCCGTCCCGTCCCTCACCACGCAAGGAGCCTGATCCGTCATGGCCCTCGAATTCATCGGAATCGCGCACACCCGGCCCGGCAGCGAGTCAGAGGCCGCCGACCCGAACACCCCGCTCATCCAGCCCGACTACCTCAAGGCCATCGCTCGCGCGCACGAGGAGTCCGGCTTCGACAGGGTGCTGGTCGCACACTCCTCGGCGTCCCCGGACGGGTTCACCATCGCCGACCAGATCCTCACGCACACCGAGCGGCTCGGCGTGCTGCTCGCGCACCGCCCCGGCTTCGTCGCCCCGACGTACGCGGCCCGCAAGTACGCCACGCTCGACGCCTTCCACCCCGGCCGGGTAGCGCTGCACACCATCACCGGCGGCGACGACCGCGACCAGGCCAGGGACGGAGACATCAGCGACAAGCCGGCCCGCTACCGGCGTTCGGACGAGTTCCTGAGCGTCGTGCGCAAGGAGTGGGAGTCGGCCGAGCCCTTCGACTTCGAGGGCGAGTTCTACACCGTGCGCGGGGGCTGGTCCGCGGTGCGCCCGGCCCTCGGCGGCATCCCGATCTACTTCGGCGGCGCCTCCGCGGACGCCATCCGGGTCGGCGGCAGGCAGGCCGACGTCTACGCCTTCTGGGGCGAGCCCCTCAGCGGGATCGCCGAGCGGATCGAGCAGGTCCGCGCCGCGGCCGCGCCGTACGGCCGCGACCCGCGGTTCAGCGTCAGCCTGCGCCCGATCCCCGCGGCGACCGAGGCCGAGGCCTGGGAGCGCGCGGCCGAGATCCTGGAGCTGACGAAGGAGCGCACCGGCCGGCTGCAGAAGGCCTGGGGCTGGGGCGGCGCCAAGCGCGACCACGCGGAGGCGCGCGGCTCGCAGCGGCTGCTCGAATACGCCGCCCAGGGCGACGTGCACGACAAGCGGCTGTGGACCGCCGTCGCCAAGGAGACCGGCGCCGCGGGCAACTCGACCGCGCTGGTCGGCAGCTACGAGCAGGTCGCCGAGGCGCTCGGCGAGTACGTGAAGCTCGGCGTCAGCACGCTGCTAATCCGCGGCTTCAACCCGCTGGACGATGCCCGCGACTACGGCAGGCTGGTCAGCCTGGTCCGCGAGTCGGAGCAGGCCAGGCAGCTCGTCGGAGCGGGTGCCTGACCATGCGCGAGGCGGGAGTGCCGACGACGTCGCACTGGGGTGCTTATCTGGCGCGCCCGGATGCGACGGCCGAGGGCGGGATCGCGGTGCTGCCGCATCCCGCCGACCCGGCACCCTCGCCGCTGCTGGGCAACGTGGCCGGCGCCCTGCGTCATCGCACGCGGGTGCGTCGGCCGGCCGTGCGGCGCGGCTGGCTGGCACGTGCCGTACGCGGTCTCGATCCGGTGCCCGAAGCGCGAGGCACGGAGCCGTTCGTCGAACTGCCCTGGGACGAGGCGCTGGACCTGCTGGCGGCCGAGCTGCGGCGGGTGCGGGAGCGGCACGGCAACGAGGCGGTGTTCGGCGGCTCGTACGGCTGGGCGAGCGCGGGCCGTTTCCACCACGCGCAGAGCCAGCTGCACCGATTCCTGAACCTTTACGGCGGATACACCTCGTCCCGCAACTCATACAGCCTCGCCACCTCGCTGGTCGTGCTGCCGCACATCGTGGGCGACGCCGACAGCGTGCTGCGTCGCGCCTCGTCGTGGCCCACGATCGTCGAGCACACCGAGCTGATCGTGGCCTTCGGCGGCATCCCGGCGAAGAACGTGTTCGTCACCCCGGGCGGCGTGACCCGGCACGTGACCCCCGGCGCGCTCGACGCCCTCGCCCGACGCGGCACGGAGATCGTGCTGATCAGCCCGCTGCGCGCAGATCTTCCGACGAAGGCCGAGTGGCTTCCGGTCGAGCCCGCGACCGACACGGCCCTGATGCTTGCGCTGGCGCACACGCTGATCGCCGATGGCCTGCACGACCGCGACTTCCTCGACCGGTACACCGCGGGCTCCGACGTCTTCGCGCGCTATCTCGACGGCCGCGCCGACGGGATCGCCAAGAGCGCCGATTGGGCCGCACCAATCTGCGGTATCGAGGCCGACAGTATTCGAGCCCTGGCTCGGCGGATGGCCGCGTCACGCACGCTGGTGACCGTCACCTGGTCGCTCCAGCGCATCCAGCACGGCGAGCAGCCGGTGTGGGCCGGGATCGCGCTGGCCGCGCTGCTCGGGCAGATCGGCCTGCCCGGCGGGGGCTTCGGGCACGGCTATGGCTCGATGGGCGATGTCGGCGACCACGGCCCCGAGGTGCGCCTGCCCCATCTTCCGCAGGGCACGAACCCGGTCCGCACGTTCATCCCTGTCGCCCGGATCGCCGACATGCTGCTCCACCCTGGCGAGGAGTACGACTACGACGGCGGCCGGCTCACCTACCCGGACATCCGCCTGGTCTACTGGGCCGGCGGCAATCCGTTCCATCATCACCAGCACCTGGCCCGGCTGCGCCGCGCATTCGCCAGGCCGGACACGATCGTCGTGCACGAGCCGTACTGGACGTCGAGCGCCCGGCACGCCGACTTCGTCCTGCCGGTGACCACGACCCTCGAGCGCGAAGACCTCGGCGGCGGACGGCGCGACACGCACCTGATCGCAATGCACCGGGCTGCTGAGCCGTACGCCGCGGCCCGCGACGACTACGCCATCCTCGGCACGCTCGCGGACCGGCTCGGCTTCGGCGCGGCGTTCACCGAGGGTCGGACCGCTCACGAATGGCTCGTGCACCTTTACGACGGCTGGCGCGAGGAGGTCGGCGCGCCGGCGTTCGAGGAGTTCTGGGCGTCCGGCGAGTTCGAACTGCCTGCCGGCCCCGAGCACTTCACGCTCCTCGAGCGGTTCCGCGCGGACCCGGACGCGAATCCCCTGCACACTCCCAGCGGCCGCATCGAGCTGCACTCGCCGACCGTCGCAGGCTTCGGTTACACGGACTGCCCCGGCCATCCGGTCTGGCTCGAACCCGACGAGTGGCACGGCTCCCCCGACGCCGCCCGATTCCCGCTCGTCCTCATCGCGAATCAGCCCTCGACCCGGCTGCACAGCCAGCTCGACGTCGGCGCGGTCAGCCGCGCGGCGAAGGTCGCGGGACGCGAGGCGCTGCGGCTGCATCCCGAGGACGCGGCGGCGCGCGGCATCGCCGACGGCGACGTCGTGCGCGCGTTCAACGACCGCGGCGCGTGCCTCGCCGGAGCCGTGATCACCACCGATCTGCGGCCGGGCGTCGTCCAACTGCCGACCGGCGCCTGGTACGACCCCCTGCCGCGGCCCGGCGGCGAGGAGCTGTGCGTGCACGGCAATCCGAACGCGGTCACCGCCGACGTCCCGTCCTCGCGGCTCTCGCAGGGCTGCACCGGACAGCACGCGCTCGTCCAGGTCGAGCGGTTCACCGGGGGTGAGCCGCCGCCGGTCACCGTCACCGAGCCGCCGACCCTGCTCCGAAAGGAAGACCTTTGAGTACCACCACCACCGCCGAAACCGGGCTGTATCCCGCGCCAGTGCCCCTTGACCTGGACGCACTGCCCGACGTCGCCGCCGACCTCGCCGCGAACGCCGAGCGGCACGACCGGGACGGCTCGTTCCCGTACGAAGGCGTCGCCCGGGTGCACGAGGCAGGGCTGCTGACGGCAACCGTCGCCCAGCGGTACGGCGGCGCGGGCGCGGGGCTGGCGGCCGCGATCGAGATCCTGCACCGGCTCGGCGCGGCCGATCCGTCCGTCGCGCTGGTCACGGCGATGACGCTGTTCACGCACGCCGCGCAGGCCGCCGCGCCGAGCTGGCCGGACGCGCATTACCGGCGACTGCTGGAGGACTCCGCGCGGGGCCCGGCGCTCGTCAACGCCCTGCGCGTCGAGCCCGAGCTCGGCACCCCGGCGCGCGGCGGCCTGCCCGCGACGATCGCACGTCAGGACCCGGAGACCGGCGACTGGCTGCTGAGCGGCCACAAGATCTTCTCCACCGGCGCCGTCGGCCTGCGCTGGCTCGCGGTGTGGGCACGCACCGACGAGGACGTGCCGCGCGTCGGGTCGTTCCTCGTGCGGGCGCCCGAGCCCGGCGAGATCCCGGGCCTGCGGATCGAACCGACCTGGGACCACCTCGGCCTGCGGGCGAGCCGCAGCGACGACGTGATCCTGGACGGCGTGCGCGTGCCCGGCGACGCGGTGTCCGGGCTCGTCGACCCGGCCGCGACCGACCCGCGCCGCGATCCCGGCCTGGTCGTCTGGAACAACCTCGGGCTCACGGCGCTCTACCTCGGGGTCGCCGAGGCCGCGCGGGACTGGCTTCTGGCTTTCCTCAACGAGCGCACCCCGAGCGCCCTCGGCCGTCCGCTGGCGACCGTGCCGCGCTTCCAGGACGAGGTCGGGCTGATCGAGGCGCAGCTGATCACGTCCGCCGACCTGCTCACCGCCCTCGCGCTGCGGCACGACGCGGGCGATCCGCAGGCCGCCGCGCGCGCCTCGGCGGTGAAGCTGATCGGCACCCGCGCCGCCATCGACTCGGTGCAGCGCGCCGTCGCGCTCGTCGGAAACAACGCGCTGACCCGCCGCAACCCGCTGGAACGCCACCTGCGCGACGTGCTGTGCGCCCGCGTGCACACCCCGCAGGACGACTCGATCCTCGGCGCGCTCGGCCGCGCCGCCCTCGCGAACAACGGATAAGGACACTGCCATGCCCGTCGAATTCATCGGCATGATCGGCACGAAGCACGCCTCGGAGACGATCCGCTCCGGCGGTCCGGTCATCGATCCCGGATACACCAGGCGCTTCGCCCGCGCGCACGAGGACGCCGGCTTCGATCGGATCCTGATCGGCTACGGCTCCGGCTACCCGGAGGGCTCGCAGGTCGCCGCGTACGTCGCGGCGCACACCGAGCGGATCAGCCTGCTGATCGCGCACCGGCCCGGCTTCGTCGCGCCGACGCTCGCCGCCCGCCAGTTCGCCACGCTCGACCAGTTCAGCGGCGGCCGGGTCGCGGTGCACACCATCACCGGCGGCAACAACGCCGAGCAGCGCCGGGACGGCGACTACCTCGAGAAGGACGAGCGGTACGCGCGCACCGACGAGTACCTCGGCATCCTGCGGCAGACCTGGGAGTCCGAGGAGCCGTTCAGCCACGAGGGCGAGTACTACCGGTTCGAGGACCACTTCGCGGAGACCAAGCCCGCGCACCGCATCCCGCTCTACTTCGGCGGCTCGTCCGAGGCCGCGTACCGGGTCGGCGGAAAGCACGCGGACACGTTCGCGCTCTGGGGCGAGCCGCTGAAGGAGACCGCCGAGCAGATCGCGGCCGTGCACGCGGCGGCGCAGGCGGCCGACCGCACCGAACCGCCGGGCATCTCCGTGTCCTTCCGTCCCATCCTCGGCGCGACGGAGGAGCTCGCCTGGGAGCGCGCCGAGCGCATCCTGGCCACCATCGAGAGCGGCGGCGGCAACTCCTACCTCTCCACGAAGAGGCGCTCGTGGGCGGTGCCGGGCCGGCAGCCGGAGAACGTCGGCTCGCAGCGGCTGCTGGCCGCCGCGGACAGGGCCGACCGGCACGACCGCGCGCTGTGGACCGCCCCGGCGAAGGCCACCGGCGCGGGCGGCAACTCGACCGCGCTGGTCGGCACGCCGGAGACCGTCGCGCAGGCGCTGCTCGACTACGTCGACATCGGCGTGACGACGCTGCTGATCCGCGGCTACGACCCGCTCGACGACGCGATCGACTACGGCCGCGAGCTCCTCCCGCTGGTCCGCGAGGAGGTCGCCCGGCGCGACGCCGCCGCCGCTGAGGTCGCCGGCTCGAACGCGGCCGACGCCAAGCTGGTCGGGGCTGACCGATGACGCACGAGACGAGCACCTACCTCCCGCCGCAGCCCGGCCCGGCCGTGCGCGGCACCGTGATCCTGCTGCCCGGTCGCGGCGAGCACCCCGGTGTCTACGAGCGCTTCGGCCGCCGCCTCGCCTCCGACGCGTACACCGTTCACGTGGTCGACGCGCCCGCGAGCACCGACTCGAAGAACCTGCGCGACCAGGTCGCCGCGCTCGCCTCCAACGCCGTGGAGCCGGTAATCCTCGCGGGCTCCGACACCGGCGCCCTGCACGCGCTCGCGCTGGTGACGGCGGGCAAGGTGGACGTCGACGGCGTGCTGCTGGCCGGAACGCCTGGCGCCTCGGCCGCCTCCAGCGCCTTCGACGCGCTGGACGGCGCCGGCGAATGGGACCAGGAGTTGGCGCTGCGGACGAGTTGCCCGGCTCACCGCGGACGGTTGACCGAGGACGCCGAGTTCGCCCGCGGCGACCTGTTCGAGCCCGTACCCGAGCAGCTGAGCGCGCTGCTGCACCTCGAAGACGCGGACTTCGAGGCCGTGACGGGGCACGTGCTCGTCCTGCACGGCGGGTCGGACCTGCTCGCGCCGCCCGCGCTCGCCACGGCCCTCGCCGAGCGCCTACCGCGCAGGACCGTTGCCCTGGTTCGCAACGCGCCGCACGACGTGCTCAACGACGCCTCGCACCGCAGCGTCGCCGCGGCGGTGGTTCAGTGGCTGGAGGCGCTGCGCACCGGAGCGCCGTCCGCGCCGATCGTCGAGTACGCATGACCGAGCCCGTGTTCCACTGGTTCCTGCCCACGTCCGGGGACGGCCGCGACGTGGTCGGCTGGGTGCACGCGAAGACGGCGACCGAAGAACCCCGGCCCGTCGGTCGCGCCCCCGACTTCGACTATCTGGCCGACGTCGCGCGCGCAGCCGACCGGCTCGGGTTCGAGTCCGTACTCACCCCGACCGGCACGTGGTGCGAGGACGCCTGGATCACCACCGCCGCGCTCAGCCCCCTGACACGGCGG
>Ga0310811_10004289_pt1 | contig 17915 bp, 22 predicted proteins | sample YCmetagenome_FD_207642 | JGI IMG/M metagenome (GOLD analysis project Ga0310811, IMG submission 207642) | Soil microbial communities from experimental microcosm in Duke University, North Carolina, United States - YC | ecosystem: Engineered > Artificial ecosystem > Soil microcosm > Unclassified ...
CCTCCTCGAGCTGCTGGGCTGCGCGCTGGGCGTTGAGCTCGGCCTCGACGGTGCCGGTCTGCTGTGCAGTCCTGCGGGCAGCGTCGGCCTGGGCGGCGGCGTCGGCGGCCACGCGCCCACGCTCGGCCGCTTCGGCGTCGAGGCGATCCTGCTGGCGCTTGAGCCACGGGGCGAGCTTCTCCCGCATCTTGGTGAGGGCGATGCCGACCAGCTCCAGCGGGTCGCGATACTTGACGCGGATCGCGGCGACAGCGTCGTCGAGCGGCTTGCGCTCGGCCTTCATGGACGCTTCGAGGTCATCGCGGTTGGCGCGCAGCTGCCTCAGGAAGTCCTGCGCTACGCCTGCCATCTCGTTGTCGACGATCTCGGAGCGCTCGGTGATCCAACGGTTCGCAGTCGCGACCAATTCGCGGGCGCGGCCGATCGGATCGGGAGGCGGCTGATTGTGACCGAGGCCGGGGGCGCTGCTCATGATCAGAACCGGGGCGGCAGCGCGCGCAGATCGATGCGCTCTCGCGGGTTGGCGGCGGGATGGTTGGGCGCATAGGCGCGCGCCCACTTCGTCCGGCGGCGCAGGAAGGCATACTCGCGAGCTTGGATGCGATGCCCCGAGCAAGCCGGCCAGGCCTCGAACACGTCCAGCGGCACGCGGCACTGCTGATCCTTGTCCAAGCGGCAGCTCTTGCCATCGATGGCGACGCACCAGCGGGGCCAACGATCCTGCCGCTCCCCCTCGATGACAGGGCAACCGTGCCAAATCATGACGGGGACCTCGATCCCGCCCTTGACCAGCCGCATCGCGTAGAACCCGGGCAAGGGGATGTCGGGACGAACGTTCGGAGAGCGAGCCGGAGAAAGGTGTTGGGCGATATCGAGCTGCGTGGTGTCCATCGAGCGAAGTCTCCAAGCGCAAGCGATGCGCCGGAGACTGACTCAGCGGCAAACGAGGTCGCAACAAAAATTTAGACAGATTGGCTAAACACCACCAGTAGCAATGGGAACTTAGCCATTTGTTTAAGGAGGTTCCGCGATGATAAACGAGCGGCTCTACTTTTGCGTGCTAGTCCGCGCTCGCTCCGTTCGGATCCTGGTTCGTCGTCGTTTTGGGAGCGGGGCGACGCGTGCTCTTGCGGCGCGGCTTAGTCCCGCGCACCTCGGGTCGCAGCTGCTTTGGATCGCCGACGAGGAGCAGTCGCTTGATCTTCGGCTTCAGCGTGCTGGGATCGCCACCATAAAGCCAGTTGTAGTCGACGCCATGCTCCTCAACGACGATAGCGGCGATATCGACGCCGAGTGCCCGTCGACCGGTCTCGTAATTGTACCAAGCTTGTGGTGTGAGTTTGACGCTGCGCGCCATCTCCGATGCGTTCCCGTAGAGGCGTTCCCTGAGCAGCAGTAGACGACCAGCGATCTCCTTCTGGCGCCTCGTAATCTTCTTAGACGACAAGCCACACCTCCGACTTCCCGACTTCCGAACCCCGCCACGGATGTAAACGATTCGTTTATGAAGCTTACCGGAGGTCATTGGGTGTTGCCAGCGCGGCGAGTATTCCAGCGCGTCCTCGGTGCGTTTAACGACCCAGATGTTGTTGGCGGGGTGCGGTCCATGGACCTTTCATCGAGCTGACTTATCCACCGGACTGCGGTTTGGCCGGTTGCCGGTTTAGACAATTTGGCGAAAGTCCGCCTATGCGAGACCTCAAGGCCATCGATCTGCTCGTGACTGCTTTGGGCGGCCTGACGGCGACTGCTCGCAAGCTGTCGACGCGATCTAAGCCCCTTAGGGCTCAGCACATTCATAACTGGCGTACGCGCGGCCGGGTCTCGCCGGAGCAGCGGCTGCGCTTTCTTACCGTGTTCAACAAGGTGATGGAAAAGCAGCAGCGGCTCGACATGAGTTGGCTGGCGAGTCCCGCCGCCAAGTACGGCAATGGGAGTGCAAGCAATGGCGGAAAGAGCAGGCGGAAAGCGCAGCCGAAGCGCAAAGCGTCGAAGCGCCGGCAAGCGCAAGACAAACGGGGCGAAGCCCGGGCCCGGCCATAACTCGGGCGAAGTACCCCCAGAGGTGATCCAGCGCCATTACGCGCAGATCGGGACGGCGCTTAAGGCGTCGAAGGCCGCCGACGAGGTGGCGAAGAAGAAGCGCTCCGCGTTGCAGAACGCCTACAAGGCGGCGAAGTCGGATGGCTGCCCGGTGGACGCCATGCGCGAGGCGCGCAAGCTGGACGAGGGGGACCACGCCGAGGCGGTGCTGCACTTCAAGGACGTGGGCCGCGTGCTGGAGATCGTCGACAGCGAGCTGCCGCTGTTCCGCGACATCACCATCCCGCCGCCGGTCAACGCGTACCTGGCTGGGCGCCAGGCGGGTCGGGAGGGCGCTCCCGCCGACCAGAACCCGCATCCGCCCGGCAGCGAGGAATTCGTACGCTGGGGCGAGGGTCATACCAGCGGCGTCGAGGCGGCGACCGAGAGCTTCCGCAGCGGCCGGCCCGCCGCCTGATCAGCGCGCGCGATGGCTCGTGTCCTCGGGCTGGACTGTTCGACCAATATCGGCTGGGCGCTGTTTGAGCGCCCAGGCGGGCGGGTGCGCTTCGGCACATGGCGCGCCCCAAAGAGCCTCCTGCAGGCTGAGTACGGCCGCTCCTTCGTCGCCCTGGAGGAGTGGCTCAACGACATGATCTCCGTTCACGCCCCGGACGTTGTCGCGTTCGAGGCTCCCATCACGCCCTTCGCCGGTTTCATCGAGCAGCGCTCCAGCCTCGACATCGTGCGCCTGCTCATCGGGCTGGCGACCGTCGTCGAGCTTGTGGCGACCCGCGCTCGGCTGCGGTGCGTAGAAGTACCGGTGCCGACCGCGAAAAAGCGCGTCTGCGGCACGGGCCGGGCCGCCAAGCGCGACATGATCAATGCCGTGGTGAAGCTCGGCCACCTGGTCGAGGACGACCACCAGGCCGATGCGATCGCCGTCGCGCTCGCGACCTACGACCATCTCGACAGGGTAGGCGAGGGACCTCCCGTCGCTTCGCCCAAGCCGCGTTAGCGGCTGTCGGTCCATGGTCAACGACCAGCCCAAGGATCGCCGCCCGCGCTGGCTGCTGCGGAAGTGCGCCCTGATCAGCCAGCGCCGCAAGGATCGCTTCGGTGAGATGCCCGACAGCCTCGAGCAGTGGTGGCAGCAGATCAACGAGGCCGCGGCCGACCTGCAGCTGGAGACGAGCGCGCGGGATTGGGAGCGCTGGGTCGAATGATCGCCGACCCCATCAAGGTTCGCCGCATCGACTTCTCGCCCGACGAATGGCTGGCGGCGACGGTGCGCCTGACGGTCGTCGAGAAAGGCTGTTACTGGACAGTCTGCGCGCTGATCTACAGCAAGGGCGGACCGATCGACGACGATCCGGCTTGGATTGCTCGAAATTGTGGCTGCGATGTCCGGACGTGGAAGGCAGTGCGCCGTCGCTTGCTCGCGTTGGGGAAAATTCTGCGGATCGAGCCGATAAAAGGCCCAAGCGGCATCATCCCGGCGTGTGGACAGATTACCAACCGGCGCTGTGAGCAGGAGCTGAACAAGGCGAGAACGCGGACGATCTCCGCCCGATCTGCCGCCGATCTCTCGGCGATCTCCCGGCGATCTCGTCGAGATCGTGGGCGGCTTTTGTGAGCCATCAACCACTTAGCGCGAGCGGACGCATAAAACGTCGTGAAGCTAACCATCAACCATCAATTCTTACTGTCATAAAGAGCATTACTGATGCCGCGCGCGCGAGAGCGCGAGCGCTGGCGCGCTCCCCACGCGCGACACCACACGACAGCCGATGACCACTTAGGCCAGCGAAGGAGGTCACGATGGCGAACGCCCGAAAGCGCAAGGCGCGCAAGGCCCGGCGCGCGGTCAACCGCGGCGACCGGGTAAGAGCGACGCCGGAGACGCTCGCCAAGCTTAGGCCACACCCGCTCGAAATCCTGCTGGCTCGTGGTCGAGAGGGCGGTGGCATCGACGCCGATCAGCTGCAGTGCGCCGAGGAGATCGTCGACGCCGCGCACGCAGTGACCCAAGGGCTTGGGCTCAGCTCAGCCGATCTCGACCGCCTCATGTTGCCGCGCGCCTACGAGCCTGATGCCATGAGCAATCGTGCCGAGCGCCTGTCGGCGATCTGGTTCGCCTGGGCGACCGAGCTTTGGCAACGAATGGGCGTCAAGCCGTTCGGCGTCGTCGAGCTGATCGCCTACATCCACCCCCACGACCCGTACCGCGTCAGCCGCCTGGAGCGTGCGCTCGATCTCTGGGCCAAGGTGCGTCACGACCTCGATCAGCCGGTGCGGGAAGTTTCAACAATCTGTCCAAATCCGCTTGACAGAGGCCGTAGGATTTTGACAGGGTCAGGAGCCTGAGTTGTGTCCAGAACCGATGCCGACACGCCCAGCCCTCCATCAACCCGCATTCGCCAAGACGCCCGATCAGCGAGCGCGCGACGAACGCGAGCGCCAGCGCATCAAGGATGCCGAGCGCCCATCGTCGACCCAGCGCGGCTATGATCGCGAGTGGCGCGAGCTGCGCGCTGCGTTCATCGTCGAGCATCCGCTCTGCTCCGTGCCAGGGTGTGGCGAGCCCACCGTCGATGTAGACCACCTCGAGGATGTGCGAGCCCACCCCGAGCGCAGGCTCGACCCCGCGAACCTGCGCCCGTACTGCCACCGTCATCACGCCCAGCGCACCGCCCGCGATCAAGGCTTTGCACGACGGCGTGAGGATCGAGGCGGCCTCCGTGTCTCGACTCGCGCAGCGCTCTATCCAGACTGGCTGAGGCCCTCGCGCGTGGCGCTCCAGATCGTGTGCGGCCCCCCAGCCTCGGGCAAGTCGACCTACGTTTCCGAGCGGGCATCGTTCACCGAGCTGGTGCTCGATCTCGACGACATCAAAGCCACCTTGTCGGGCCTGCCGGTCTACCAACCTGGGCGGGCATGGCGTGACGAGGCGGTCCGGCACCGCAACAGCGAGCTCGGCAAGCTCAGTGCCGCCTACGCCAAGCTGGGTGGCGCGTGGCTGATCGTGGGCGAACCGACACCGGAGAAGCGGCTGTGGTGGCGCATCAAGCTGCGGCCTCTGTCCATCATCGTCCTGGCTACGCCCGCAGAGGTCTGCCACGCCCGAATCGATGCCGATCCTCGCCGCGATGCCGTTCGGGATCTTCACCACGCTGCAGTCGACGCATGGTGGCGCGACTACTGCCCGATGCCGGGGGACAGGACCATCCGTTATCAGGGGGGAGGGACCGGCTAAACCGCTGGCCGCCGAAACCCCCACGCTCAGCTCGCCAAATCCGGGCGCAAATCTTTTGGTGGGGAATGCTTTCCGTACGGCACCGGTCAAGGATCTTGCGGGCGTCGAGTAGGAGTGGCCTGCGTGGGTCTCGACCAAGCGCACTAAAACAGGTTGACTCGCTCGCATTCGCTAGGGCGGCTATCCCAGCGCGTCTGCACAGCGATTATGTGCCTGCTACTGTATGCCAACGAACAAACTACGGGACTGAATGGGAGTATGGATTAAGCGTTGCTGAGCGTATTCAAAGGGTAACCCATGAGTACAGCACCGACGCATCCGATCCATCCAGCGAACGCGTTCAACGTTGCCCGTGCGGATAGGTCAACGCTTTTCGAGCTTGGTGCTGAACGAAAGTGGGCGCGACATCAAACGCTTTTCACGGCTGGCAAACCCGTCGCCAGCGTGCACAGAGTCGTTTCCGGCATGCTTGCGCGCTCCATAGCGCTGTCGAAAGGGCGTCGGCAGATCGTCGACATCCTCCTTCCCGGCGACACCTGTGGCTTTTTTCAGTCCGGCGGCGGGCACTTATTTGATTGCGAGGCCATTACCGAGGCGACGACCTGCGCTATCGACGCCAGCCATCTGCGTAAGTTGAGAATCGGTTGTCCTGATGTTGGCAAAGCGATCGACGAAGAGTTGGTATGCGCCGCTAAGCGCATGGCCGAACACTTGGTAACGGTCGGCAAGCTCAGCGCGACTGAGCGGCTTCTTCACTTCCTGCATTGGCTGGAGGCAGCCTATTCGGAACGAGGCCTACCCACGCACCCGATCGCGCTGCCGATGAGCCGCTCGGACATCGGCGACTACCTTGGCATGCAGGTGGAGACAGTGAGCCGGGCCTTCGCCTCGCTCAAGAAGCGGGACTTGGTCGGCTTGCTTAGCGCCGAGCAGGTAGTGCTGCGTCGTCGCCCCGGCAGCGGGCCCCGAAGGCTCGGGGAAGCACTCGGCGCGTCGGAAATGGCTTAGGCGAGGCTTCTCGGCACCGCTTCAGAACGGCATCGAAGCCCCATCGGCATCTGCCAGCGCCCGCCCGAAGGCCCCGCGTCCAGCTCGCCAACTGTCGCCGTCCCTTCCTGCAGGCAGCCTCTGGTGCTAGCGTCAGGGCCCGCGAAGGTGGGCCGAATGCCCTATGCAATCATTAGGACCGCGATCGAGCGCAAGCAGTCTCTGACCGGCAAGTACGACGACTACATCCGCTATTTCAGTCCGCACGCGCTCGGTGAAGATCGCCAAGGTGCCCAGGCCGTGCTGGGCTTTCAGTATGGTGGTGGACGACCGGGCGGACTGCCCGTGGGCGGCGACTGGTGCTTCTTTCAGTTGGCGCTGTTGAGCGCGATGCCGAACCACGACAAATGGGTCTCCGGGCCGCTTAGCAAGCCACTGCACCTGTTCAGGAAGATCGACGTGCAGGTTTAGTCCTCAGCAATGTCTGCTGAGACTGGGCAAGTCGTCTAGCCGTCTCCACTTTCACCTTCCGCGTCATGTCGTTAGTTCCGAATCTAGGGGTCGGCATGTCGTTCGGCCTCCCGACCACCTCCGCTCTTATCGGCGGCGGATGGCCTGGGCCTTTCGGTGCTGCTCGTCTCGGCATCGCTCATCTTCAGGCTTTCGAGCGGCTTTGTGAAGTCGGGAGACGGTCATGGACACGAGAACCGCGCGCAAAGCGGACCACACACTCGACATGACGGCGCTCAATGTCGAGCAACGCGACCCGCGACAGCTCAAGCCACACCCGAAGAATTCGCGCTTCCACCCCGAGGTGCAGCTCAAGCAACTGGCCGCGTCCTTGCGCCGCTTCGGCATCACCAAGCCGATCCTCGTCGACGATGACGACACGATCCTCGCCGGGCACGCGACGACGCTTGCCGCCATCGAGTGCCGACTACCGACCGTGCCAGTGGTGGTGGCGCACGGCTGGACCGACGAGCAGAAGCGGGCCTACCTGATCGCCGACAACCGGCTTGGCGAAAAGTCGACGTGGGACAGCGCGCTGCTGGCGTTGGAGATCGGCGCGCTCAACCCCATCGGTGACGACCTCGCCGCAATGGGCTTCACCGACAAGGACGTCGCCGCCGCGCTCAAGCGTGCCGCGCCCGACAAGCACGGCAGCGAGCAGCAGCTCGGCGACGGGCTCGCTTACCGCGTGATCGTCGACTGCCGCGACGAGGCGCACCAGACCGAGCTGATCGAGCGCTTCGATGGCGAGGGCCTGAAATGCCGCGCGTTGATCTCGTAGTCCGCGCGCCCATCGAGCGCACGCCGCGCGCTCGCCAGCTGGAGGCGCTGTTCGACGTGCCCGCCGTCGAGCAGAGCGAGCTTGAATGGCATGGCGACGTGCCGCTGGAGGGGCGCGATTGGAATGTCGGCCTGATCGTCGGCCCCTCGGGCTGCGGCAAGTCGACGATCCTGCGGAGCCTGTTCGGCGCGCCCGCGGCGCTCGAATGGGGCGGCGCGTCAGTGATCGAGGATTTCAGCCGCGCGCTCAGCATGAAAGATATCGCGGACGCCTGCCAGGCGGTCGGCTTCAACACCATCCCGGCGTGGCTGCGGCCCTACGCCGTGCTGTCGGTCGGCGAGCGGTTCCGAGTCGAGCTGGCGCGGCGGCTGCTCGAACCCCCCGGGGTCGTCGTCGTCGACGAATTCACGTCGGTGGTCGACCGCCAGGTGGCGAAGATCGGGGCGCACGCGGTGCAGAAGGCGATCCGCCGCAGCGGCAAGCGCTTCGTCGCGGCCAGCTGCCATCTCGACATCATCGAGTGGCTGCAGCCGGACTGGACGCTTGAGCCCGCCTCGATGGCGTTCACATGGAGGGAACTTCGGCGACGGCCGCCCCTCGATGTCGAGCTTCGGCCTGTCGAATATCGCGCGTGGCAACTATTCGCGCCGTTTCACTATCTGACCGCCGAGCTAAACCCGGCCGCGCGCTGCTGGTGCCTGTTCGTCGGCGACGAGCCCGTGAGCTTCGCCGGCGTGCTTCACCGGCCGACCAACCGCCCGACCCGCATCAAGGGCGTGTCCCGGCTCGTGACGCTGCCCGACTGGCAGGGGCTGGGGCTGGCGCTGATCCTCGTTGACCAGCTCGGGGCGATCTACGCCGCGCAGGGCTTCGAGCTGCGGACCTACCCGGCGCACCCGGCGCTAATCCGGTCCTTTGATCGATCGCCACGCTGGAAGCTGGAGAAGAAGCCCGGCCGCTTCTCCTCGAGGCCGGGTGAGACGGGCAACGCGCCTATGGGTGGGCGTCCCTGCGGGGTGTTTTCCTACTGCGGCGAGGCGGACGATCCGAACGACGCGCTCGTGGCCCTAGGGGCCGTGTACTCTAAACAGGCGCTACCGATGTAGGACTAAGCAATATCCGCTTTGGCTCCCACCGTGCCGAACTCTATCCTCATTCACTGAGGCGTTGTGGGCTTGCGCCTTCCAACTTGTCGGCCTGCGTCTCCAGGTCCGTCGCATATTTCAATATGCGCCAGCGGGCGTCGTCATCGCTCACGCTAGATGCGAGGCGACGGGCACGGGCGGCCACTTCGCGCTTGTCCTGTATGTTCCTGTCTATATGTTCTCGGGGCGCCGATGTTGGGCGCTATTACAGGTGACGACCCGGTTCCCGCTCAGGGCCTCAGTGCGGCTTCGCTCCAAATACTTTGCCGGTTCCACCGCAATGAGTACCCGAGCATCATTCACACCCGTGAGTCAGGCAACCTTCCAAAAGCCCTGCACATTGCATGTGAACAAGCGCATCCACATCGAGAGGAGCGACTCATGCGGATCATTCAACGCACACTTTTGGCCGCACTTATCGGCCTGACGTTCGCCACTCCTGCCGTACCCTCGGCGCAAGCGCAGGACATGAAGCAGGTTTTAGGCGGGCTCCTGACCGGCAATCAGGACCGCGACAACGCCGTGCAACAGGCCTACGAACGAGGATACCAGCGCGGTCGCCAGGACGAGGCCCGCCAGTCCCGACGGGGACCGAGCGATGGCGGCTCCTATCAGGAACGGGGCGGCTACTACAACAGTCGTTAGTTTTTGCCGGATCGTCTTGGCGGTGTCCCTGAATTTCGAGAGGCCGCGAGCGTTGCAGACGCTCGCCGCCTCGTGACACGCCTTAAGCATGGCGGGAGCCCCGCAGGGGCCAGGACGTTGAGTCGTTATGGGTAGCTATCGCCCGATATCCCCATTCCGACATCTTGCAACGCTCTTGGGTCCACGACCAATAGCCTTACGGAGCAATCCACATGAGTGTTCAGACCAGAGAGCTGTACCACAGCGCCAACGGCGACCGTTGGTGTCTCGCCTATGATCCTGCGGTTGGCCGAGTATTTGTCAGACACGAACCCAATCTCGCTTCAGGCGGCAAGGTTTCCGATATCGAGCTCGCAGCTTTTCTGAGCCGGGGCGGCCAAGGCCCGGAGAAGCAAGAGCTGGTGCGCCTGATCGGAACGCTAGTTGAGGAACGTGTGCTCTCTGATGCGTAGAGGCCTATTTGAGTTGCGTCCACCAAGGTGAGGAAGCCGGCCGCCCCTGGGCATCGTCGACCTATTCGGCGACGGCAGCCCGATGCGTCTGTGCATGCAGCGACGACAGCCCGGGCAAAACAGACCGTCGCGACTGACGGCGACCAGCCGGCTGATCAATCCAAAGTCCTGATTTCCCATGGCGTGCCGCGGTGGACTCCACTTAAGGCCTTGGGCAGGCTAGGTGCGACGTCCGCTTAGGGTCGAGAGGCAATGTTCCGGGGCCGTCGCGGAAGGTCCGCTTCATCCTCGAAGGCGGACCATCCCTAGGCGCGGGCTCCAGCTCGATGGCGACCACATGCGCGCGGCGGCCGTACAGTTCGGCGCAGCCCGGTACGCTTCGCGCAGAGACGACCGAGACCGCCTTGATCACCATGTGCAGGCGTGGCCCTGAGTAGCCGCGGGACAGCGTGACGGGTCGCCCGACCGGCAGGCGCTTGAGCTGACCGAGCGGTCCGCCCAGGCGGCGATATTCGGTGGTCTTGGAGCCATCGGCGAAGGCATCGAAGTGCTTGCCTTTCAACGGCACCCAGAGCGGCGTGGTCGTCATGCGCACCAAGAAAGCAATTCCTGTCGCTCTGCACAAGCTGCACGGCAAGCCCGGCAGGCGCCCGATCGAAGTCAGCGAGCCCGAAGGCGTAGGCGACATCTGGGCACCGCCTGCGTGGTTCGACGATCAGCAGCGCGAGCAGTGGCATTACAGCGCCGAGCATGCCCCGCCCGGACTGCTGACCGGGACGGACCGTGAGGTGCTGGTGGTCTGGGTGGTCGCGGCGGTCGAGCATGCCCGCGCCTGCCTCAAGGTGCGTGAGTTGGGGCAAGTCGTTAGCACGCGCGACGGCGGCGTGATGCCCAATCCCTACCTCGGCGTGATGAACCGGCAGGCCCATATCATGCTGCGCTGCGCGTCGGAGCTCGGGTTCAGCCCCGCCGCTCGCGCGGGCCTGGGTCGCATGGCACCGGAGTTTGCCCCCCATGTCCCGAGCCTCGGCCAGCCGCGGAACAACGCGCGGCTCGCGGCGTATCTCGACCGCAAGCCCGACAAGCTCAACTGACGAGACAACCGCCTATGCCCGCGCCGTGATCGCGGGCGAGATCATCGCCTGCCACTACGTCAAGCTCTCCTGTCAGCGGCATGTGTGCGATCTCGCCAGGGGCAAGCGGCGGGGGCTGGTGTTCGATGTGCCCGCCGCGCAGCACCGAATAGCGTTCTATTCGACGTTCCTGCGGCACTCGAAAGGCGAATGGGCACGCCAGCCCGTCGAACTGTCGCCGTGGCAGAAATTTGTGATCGGCTCGGTGTTCGGCTGGAAGCGCGCCGATGGCACACGCCGCTTCCGCTACGTCTACGAGGAGCTGCCGCGAAAGAACGGCAAGAGCACCAAGCTGGCGGGCGTCGGGCTCGACATGCTGGCTTGCGACGGCGAGCCCGGCGCGGAAATCTACGCGGCCGCGACCAAGCGCGATCAGGCGCGCATCATCTTCGACGAAGCCAAGCGCATGGTCGCCAGCTCGCCCGACCTGGCCGCGACGATTGCACGCTACAAGCTCAACCTCAGCATCGACGCCACCGCCTCGAAATTCGAGCCACTGAGCAGCGACGACCGCACCCTCGACGGCCTCAATCCTCATTGCGTGCTGGTCGACGAGCTGCACCGCCACAAGACGCGGGCGCTGCTCGACGTGCTCGACACCGCGCTGGGCTCGCGCCGTCAGCCGCTCTTGTGGATCATCACCACGGCGGGCGATGACGACCCGGAGAGTGTCTACACGGCGGAGAACGACTACGCCATCAAGGTGCTGGAGGGCGCGGTCGAGGATGACAACGTGTTCGCGTTCATCTCGACCATCGACAAGGGCGACCGGTGGGACGACCCGGTCGCCTGGGCGAAGGCCAATCCCAACCTTGGGATCTCGGTCAAGCTCGACGATCTCGAACGGCAGGCGCGCAAGGCGGCCAAGAGCGCCGGTGCGCTGGTCGCCTTCAAGCGACTGCGGCTCAACGTGCGCAGCTCGGCCATGGATCGCGTCATCGACATGGCGCAATGGGTGAAGAATTCGCGGGGATGGTTCGATCCGGACAAGCTCGACAGGCGCCGTTGCTTTGCCGGGCTCGACCTGTCGAGCAAGATCGACATCAGCGCCTTCGTGCGGCTCTACGAGCCCGAAGAGGGCGGCATCATGCGGATCGCCTGCCGGTTCTGGATGCCCGCCGACACCATCGAGGAGCGCGCCGACCGTGATCGCAGGCCTTATCGCCGCTGGGTCGAGGAAGGATGGATAGAGGCGACCCCCGGCAACGTCATCGACCATGCCGAGATCAAGGCGGCGATCATCGCCGACGCCAAGCGCTGCGAGATCGAGTCCATGGCCTACGACCCGTGGAACGCCACGCAGCTCGCGGTCGAGCTGAACGAGGCAGGCGTCGAGGCGGTCGAATTCGTGCAGGGGATGCGGAGCTACACAGCGCCCACGAAGGAGTTGCAGGCCCTAATCGCCGACCGCAAGCTCGACCACGGCGACAACCCCGTGCTGACGGTCATGGCGTCCAATCTCAAGGTGCAGCGCGACAAGAACCTCAACGAGATGCCGAACAAGGCCCACAGCACCGGCCGCATCGACGGGATCACCGCGCTGATCATGGCCCTCGGTCGGCGCATGACCGTTACGCAGCGCGGTGAGCCCGACGTGTTCTTTGTTTAGTGCAGCATCACCTTCTCGACCTCGATGCCGGTCCAGAACAAGCACAGCCGATTGCTCAAGCGACGCGCCTTCCAGGTGCCGAGATCGAGGCCGGGCAGGAGCTCCGGTTGTGCGATCAAAAGCTCGCGTACGATCTCGACCGTATGTCGCTTGGCCTGGACCGAATTGAGGCAGCGCACGCCCAGATAGAGCCGCTGTCTGCCGAACTGTCGCACGGGGACGGCAGCGAGTGACATGCCAAGCCCCATCAGCATACGGACGAACGCCTCGTGGTGTTGCGCAACCCGGAAGAACGGCATGGAACCCCCGTCCTGTTCGGAGAGACGGTGACGCCTCCGCGCTACGCCAAGCAACGCCTGCATAGTCATCTTGCGCCTCGCAGCTTTCTGTTGATGTCGCCGCCTTCCTCCACCAGCGGTTACATTGGCGGGTTGCACTCCCGCACTTCCGATGACCGGAAGTTACAGAGCACTGACACTGCAACGCAAGCGTTTAAACAATCTGACCAGACAAAAGTTTCAACAACTCGTTTAAACCGAGCAGAAACGCATATCTCGACTGCGGCCAAAAAGGTCACAACATGACGATCAAATCATCGCGACTAACAGCTGGCCTTGGTCTCGGCTCAGCGATGACAAGCGAGCAGATCGTGAAGCGCGCCAGCGCTAAGCCGACCACGCCGCGGTCGGGCAAGGCCAAGCCGGTCCGGTCGAGCAAACCGCCCACGTTGGGTGCATCGAAGCGCAAGCGTCGATAGGCGCGCGGTGCCTTCAACAATCTGACGAAGGAGGGGTAATGCCCGCCACCCGTACCGCGCCGCAAGTCGGCGTGATGCAGACGCGCGCCGCAATTCTCGAGCGCGCCAGCGACGATAGCGGCGCCCGCCGTGCCCGCTTCGTCGCCAGCGACGAGACGGTCGACCGTTATGGCGACATCATCCGCGCCAGCGGCTGGCAGCTCGCCAACTACCGCAAAAACCCGGTGCTGCTGTTCGGCCATCAGTCGGACTCGCTGCCGGTTGGCAAGGTCGAGCCCATCGCGGTCGAAGGCACGCGCCTGATCGCGCATGTCGAATTCACGCCCGAGGGCATGTCGACCTTCGCCGACACGGTGTGGGCGATGGTCAATCAGGGCTTCGTCCAGGCCGCATCGGTCGGCTTCCTGCCGCTCGCCGCGCCCAACCCGATCTTCGATGCCGACAAGCATCTCACCGGCTTTGAATTCATCGCCCAAGAGCTGCTGGAGCTGAGCGTCGTCACGGTTCCCGCGAACCCGAACGCGCTGCAGCTCGCCAAGAGCTTCGCCCTATCAGGCGAGGAAATGCGCTGCCTGTTCGACGACGGGGCTGCCGCCCGCGTCGCAGCCGCAGCGCGCACCCGCACCATCACTCTTTCCCGCCTCGGCAGGCATCAGGCGGCCCCCACCCCCGAACGGGGAGCGTAGTCATGTCTATTCGCAAGCAGATCGAGGCGCTCCAGAAGAAGCGGAACGCCCATCTCGACGCCATGCAGGTGTTGAGCGATACGGCGGCCAACGACAACCGCCTTTTCAGCGAGGACGAGCAAAAGGCTTTCGACAAGGATCAAGGTGAGGTGCGCGATATCGATGCCCAGCTTGACCGCCTGTGCGAAGCCGAGAAGCAGCTCGCCGGTCGAGCGCTGCCCGCGCCCGCACCGGGACCAACGCCGCCGGCCGTCGAGGTCAAGCCGTACAAGCCCTTCAAGGGGCAGGGCTTCGTCCGCCTCGCGCTCGCGGTCGGTCGAACCAAGGGCAACATGGCGATGGCCGCCGAATTCGCCGCGCGGTGGAAGGATCAGACGCCCGAGGTGCAGATCATCCTGCAGCAGATCGCGCGCTCTGGTGAGTTGCCGGGCGAGGTCTATCGCGCCGCCGTGGCGGCAGGCACGACCACCGATCCGGCCTGGGCAGGTCCGCTGGTATATGCGCAGAACCTCGCCAGTGAATTCATCGAGTTCCTACGGCCCGCGACCATCCTCGGCAAGCTGCCGCTGCGGCCCGTGCCATTCAACGTCTCGATCCCGCGACAGACGGGGAGTGCGTCGGTCGGCTGGGTCGGAGAAGGGCAGAGCAAGCCGGTCAGTCAGCTCACCTTCGGCCGCCTGCCGATCCCGTTCACCAAGATGGCGGTCATCGTGGTGATCACGGACGAGCTCGCGCGCTTCTCCGATCCCAGCGCCGAGCTCCTCGTGCGTGACGACCTGGTAGCGGCGATCGCGCAGTTTGCCGACCAGCAATTCACCGATCCAGCGGTGGCTGTTTCGGCGAACCTGCACCCGGCGTCAATCACGAACGGTGTCGCGCCCGTCGTGGCGGCGTCGGGCACGGTGGCGGACATCAACTCCGCGCTGACGACGATGATCGGTCAGCTGGCTGCGGCCAACATGCCGTTCACCTCGCCGCGCTGGCTGATGAACCCGACCACTCGCATTGCTCTCGGTAACATGCGTACGGTGCAGGAGGTCTACGCATTCCCCGAGATGCAGATTGGCAACCTCAAGGGCTACCCGGTGATCGAGAGTAACTCGATCCCGGTCTCGATCGTGATCCTCGTTGAGTGCTCGCAGGTGCTGTACGCGAGCGACCCGGTGGTCGACATCGAGGCCAGCCAAGAGGCTTCGCTGCAGCTCGACAGCGCGCCCGCCACCCCGCCCAACCCGGTGGTGTCGCTGTGGCAGCAGAACATGCTCGGCATCAAGGCGGAGCAGTACCAGTACTGGACAAAGCGCCATGTAGGCTGCGTTGCGGTCGGGACGGGCATTACGCCTGCGGGCTTCACTATGCCCGAGCCGCAGCCCTAGCAGCATCGCGAGCGGGGCCACAGTCGCGCTCCCGGGTCCTAAGAGGCGAGCGCTTCAGCGCGTCTCGTCATGTCGGGCCGGGGCTTCATCCCCGGCCTTCTTCTCACCACGGTGACATCGATGTCCGATCCCAAGGCTGAGCCCATGGGCGAGGTCGTCGCGCTCGTGCAATTCATCGACCCGCAGACGCGCGAGATCGTGCGTGCGGGCGATCGGTATCACTCGACAGTGCAGGGCGCCCGCGATCTCGTCTCGCTCAATCGGGCGCGCGAGCTACGGCCCGACGAGCAGCCCACGTCCGCGCGCGGCGAATACAATCGGCGCGACATGCGCGCGCAACTGACAGCAAGCCCAAAAAAGACCCCGCCGAAGCGGGGTCTGTAGGAAGGCGCAAGGGCGCTACTTGATGCGAAAGACGACGCCGGCGCGCTCGCGGTCGTGCTCTTTCGTCACGCTGTGCAGTTTGCGAACCTTGTCGCGGATCGCTGCGCGCACCTCGCGCGCCGTCTTGAAACCTTTGATCGCCTTCGCGGCCTCCTCGTTGGTCGCGCCGTTCTTCGTCTTGAGCAGCGCGATCAGCTCGACGACGTGCAGGGCGAGCGGTTTCGCCGGGCGCGCGTCGGGCTTCTTCGTCGGCTCGGGCTTCGCCGCTGCCGCTGCCGGCACTGCGGCGGGCTTTTTCGTCTCGGGCTTCGCCTTCGGCTTTGCAGTCTTGGCAGCGGCCTTGGGCTTGGCGCTCTTGGCGGCGGCGGTCTTGGTCGTGGCGGTCATCTATCAGTCCTCTGTCAGTTGTGTTTAGACGGAATGGCTAAACGTACTGCCAGCATAGCGGGGCCGCCCGACCTGTCGGCGTCGGTGAGCCGCGGATTGTCGCAGGCAAAAAGCCAAGCTGGTCAACACTTTCACGTCGGGGAGCGCGCGCGATGTCTGATCAGCTCGCTGTCCCGGCGTCGCCGTCGATCCTGTCTCGTCTCGGCGCTGCGAGCCGCGCGGCGTGGCGAGCTCTCGTTCCTTCGGGTGGCGGCGGCGGCGTGCGCTGGTACTGGCCGCCGGTGGGCAACGGTGATCGCGGCCCGCCCGGTTCGTGGCAGATGAACCTCAACGCGGGCATGGCGTCGCCCGAGCTGATCGCCTTTTCGGCGGTATACGCCTGCACGACGATCATCAGCGGCGACATCGGCAAGCTGCCGCTGCAGGTGTTCCGGGTGAACATCCAGACCGGCGCGCGCGAGCTGCAGCGCCGCGACTACTACGCGCAGCTAATGCGCGAGCCCAACGAGTACCAGACTGCCGCCGACTTCATGCAGCTCTACATGCTGAGCGCGCTGTTGCAGGGCAACGGTTACGCCTTCGTGCGTCGCAACGCGCGCGCCGAAGTCAGTGAGATGCACGTCCTCGATCCACGCACCACGCGGCCCTTCATCGAGCCCGAGAGCGGCACTGTTTTCTATCGCTGCGGCGAGAACCTGCTTGCGGGGCTTCGTCCAGGTGCCATGGTCCCCGAGCGCGACATCATCCACCACAAGCTGCCGCTGCTGCCCGCCTATCCGCTGATCGGCGTCACGCCGGTTTTCGCCGCCGCCGCGTCGAGCGCGGTGGGGCTCCACATTCTGCGCAACTCGCAGAGCTTCTTCGGCAACAGCTCCAGGCCGTCGGGCGTGCTCACCGCGCCGGGCAAGATCAGCAAGGACACCGCCGACCGGCTCAAGGAGGATTGGGACAACAACTACACCGGCCAGCGCTACGGAAAGACGGCGGTGCTGCCTGAGGGGCTGCAGTGGGAGCCCCTGACGATCACCGCGCAGGACGCGCAGCTCATCGAGCAGCTGCGCTGGAGCGTTGAGGATGTTGCGCGCGTGTTCCGCGTGCCGCCGTTCATGCTGGGCGACACCAGCAAGACGACGTATCGCAACAGCGAGCAGCTCGCGCGGGCCTATCTCTCGGGGTGCCTATCGACCCATCTCACGGCCCTGGAGCAGCGCTTCTCCCGCGCCTTTGAATTCCCGGTCGAGTACGAGCTGAAATTTGATCTCTCGCAACTGCTGCGCGCCGAGATCGACATCCGGTATGCCGCCTACCAGACGGCGCTCAGCTCAGCGTGGCAGACCATCAATGAGGTCCGCGCGCAAGAGGGCCTCGGCCCGGTCGACGGGGGCGACGAGCCGCACATCCAGATGCAGTACGTGCCGCTCAGCCAGAGCGGCCAGACGCCCGCCGCGCCCGCGCCAACGCCAGCAGAGACGCCAGCGCCCGCGCCAGGCGACGAGCCCAACCCCACGCAGGACAGTCTTGACGCCGCGCTGCTGCGCCAGCTCGTGCGCCAACGCCTACGGAGGGCCGCATGAGCATGACGCGCGAGGAACACGAGCAGATCGCCGACCTGATTGCCGACGCCATCAAGGCCCAATTCGACAAGCTGCGCGCCGATATCTTCGAGCGCATGCTGGAGCTCCGCACGCCGCGCTGGGCGATCACACCCAAAGGAGAGGTGTACGTCGGCGGCGAGCTGGCGGGCGACGTTCGTCCCGTGTTTCAGAGCGTCGTGACCGAGGCGCT
>Ga0310811_10004290_pt1 | contig 17910 bp, 32 predicted proteins | sample YCmetagenome_FD_207642 | JGI IMG/M metagenome (GOLD analysis project Ga0310811, IMG submission 207642) | Soil microbial communities from experimental microcosm in Duke University, North Carolina, United States - YC | ecosystem: Engineered > Artificial ecosystem > Soil microcosm > Unclassified ...
GTCGAGTGGGTCACCGGCTCCGGCAGCGTCGGCCGGGTCACCGACTCCGGCAGCGTCGGCGAGGTCACCGGCTCCGGCAGCGTCGGCGAGGTCACCGGCTCCGGCCGCGTCGGCCGGGTCACCGGCTCCGGCAGCGTCGGCCGGGTCACCGGCTCCGGCCGCGTCGAGTGGGTCACCGACTCCGGCCGCGTCGAACACGCCGCAGGAACCGCCACCGTGCACCTATATGGAAACGCGCAACTATTCAAAGCGGCCCCCCACGTCGCGGTGTTCCTGCACTCCGCGTACGCCACATTCAGTGGAGGTCATTTAATCGACCTCACCAACCTCGACCTAACCAATCCACGCACATGGTGCGAACATCACGGCATTTCTATCAGCGACGACGAATATGCGCTTCTCTACAAGGCCGTCCGCGATGACTGGAAGTCCGCACACGGCACCAGCTACCAGCCGGGAACAACTGCCAGTTGCGGTGACTTCACCGCTGATGGACGCTGCGGTGGCGGACTGCACGTCTCCCCCACCCCCAGCCAAGCGAAAGCATACGATTCCGAAGCAACCCGATTTATTGAAGTCCGGGTTGATCTGGCTGTAATGAATGTGATTGACGCAGACAAGGTGAAAGCCGAGTCGGTTGAATGCGTTCGGGAAGTTGACGCGCACGGCCGTCCGATCACCAATCCACTCGGAACCAAAGACGGTGCGACGTCATGACCAGCGAGGCCGTACTCCAATCGCTGCGTGTCCTCGCCGAAGCTGCACGCGAACACCGCATCACGCTCGGCGCCGATGGGGAACTCCGCATCAACGGCGCCCCCACGAACCCCTTCCAGCAGCTCGCCGTGTCCGTGTTGGACCGGTGGGGATGGATCACCTGGACACCCAGCCTCACCTGCTACTACGCGGTCCTCACCGAACACGGCAAAACCAACCTGGCCATCCACGCCGGCCCCGATTTTTCAGACGGGGCGCAATGGCGCGCTTTCGAGCACCACATGTTCGAGGTCAGCGTCGGTGACCTCACCGAAGCGGACACCGACACCCACGGCGACACGCGATGAAACGCCTCGGCACAGGTGACTTCCTCGGCAACTACGAGGCCGGATCACCCGAGTGGGTTCAATCTCGAGTAGGCCGCTTAGGCGCTTCCGAAATAGCTGCCGTAATGGGATTATCGCGGTTTCAGAGCCCGTTCTCCATCTGGCATATCAAAGCCGGAAACATCGCACCCGAAGCGGACAACCAGGCGATGGCCTGGGGTCGCGATCTCGAAGCGCTGATTGCGCGTCGATTCGGCCGGGAACATCCCTCCTGGCGCTTGTCCCGATGCGGGTTGTACGCAAACAGGGAACGCCCGTGGCAGGTTGCCCAACCTGACCGGATCATCCACCTCGGCGGACGTCGATTAGCGGCACTTGAGGTGAAAACGGACCGTTACGCCGAGTCCTGGGGCCCCGAGGGCACTGACGACATCCCTGTCTATTACCGGTGCCAAGCGATGTGGCAAATGGACACTTTCGGCTGGGCGGAATGCCACTTCGCTGTGCTGATCACTGGCTGCGATTACCGGGAATACCTCGTGCGCTACGACCCGGACGAGGCGACGTTCATGCGGAACGTCGCCATTGCTTTCCTCGCGTCCATCGCGATGGGCATCCCACCTGACATTGACGACCACGGAGCCACCTACACGGCCGTTCGGGAACTCCACCCAGAAATTGATGATGTTGAGATCGCAATCTCCGCCGAGCTCGCTGAGCAGTACAAGGCCGCGATTACTGCCATAGACGAAGCCAAATCGGCCAAAACCCTCGCCAGCTCCCGCGTGCTGAACGCGATGGGACGAGCCCGGCGCGCGGTGTGCAACGGAGAACCGATCGCTATCAGGGTGCCCAGCGGGGGTGGCGCATCACCACACCTACGACCCGCCGGTAACGGCAGGAAACGAGCAGCAGCGTGACTACACAAACTATCAGCAACGCCGTCGCGAAACGAGATACCGGACCAGAAGCCCAACTCAAGGCCTACAAGTCCGACTTCGCGACCGTGCTACCCAGTCATCTCCGCGCCGACACCTGGGTCCGCGTCGCTCAAGGCATCCTCCGCCGCGACGCCAAACTCCGTGCGGTCGCCGAACGAAACGTCGGGTCATTCCTCGCCGCGCTCTTAGACTGTGCGCGCCTCGGCCTCGAACCCGGCGAGACTTACCACCTTGTCCCGTTCGGAAACGAAGTAGTCGGAATTGAAGACTATAAAGGTCTGATTGAGTTGATGTACCGCGCTGGCGCGGTCGCCTCAGTCAAAGCCGAGGTCGTCTACGCTGGTGACTTTTTTGATTACGAACCAGGATCGATGCCGCGCCCTGTTCACAAACCAGCCGGGGCTGCCAACGGTCGCACAAACTGGTTCGCACCCAAAGAAGAACGTGGCAAAATGGTCGGCGCCTACGCCTACGCGGAGATGAAAGACGGCAGCACCTCCCGCGTAGTCGTCATGGCAGAATGGGAAATCAACGAACACAAGGCAGTGAGCAAGACCTCTAAATCAGCCGACTCGATGTGGGTTAAGTGGCCACGATCCGCATGGCTCAAAACGGTAACCAAAGAACTAACGAAATGGGTGCCGACCTCGCCGGAGTGGATCACACACAAGGTTCGCGCGGAACGAGCTGGCGAAATCGGCAACGGTGACCTTTCACCCGCAGCGCTCGCCTTACCAGGTCCTACTCGGGACGTGGACTTCGTTGATGGTGAGGTCGTCGAACCTCCGCAGCCGCCAGCACCCGAAGCCACCACAGAACCGGCTGTTGAGCCCCCTGTTGCGGGAATCACGGAGCGCCAGTCCAAGCGGCTCCATGCGATTCTCACCGAAGGCCAGATCAACCGAGACACCAAACTCGCCCTCCTCAATCACCTCACCAACCGCGACGAAGAAATTACCACCTCCGCTGAACTCACCGAGGCAGAAGCCGATCTGGTCATCAACAAACTCGCTGAACTCGCGCGGTTCAAAATCCCGCTCATCGAGGCCGTGGTTGAACTCATCGACCGGCCAGCCGACAACGAAAGCAGCCAGTCATGAGCGACCTCGCCGCGCGGCTGGTGAACGAGTGGGCCGCTGACCGGTACACCCAACCCACCCCCGCCGAAACAGATCTCGCCCGCTGGATCGTGGAACTCCTCGACCCCAACGACCACGGACTGCGGAGACTCAACCGCGCCCTCAACCGGTGCTGCGACCTGCACAAACTCGGCCCCGCAGGATTCTGCTGCGACCCCGACGACTGCGGGCCCTGCTGCGAAAACTGCCCCACCTGCCCCGAAATCTACCGACAACACATCAACCCGCAATACGAACCAGCCGTCATACCGATTTGGCAGGACTCCCCCGACGCGAAATGGATCGTCCCCGTCGCCGCAGATGCCGACCCAGCCAATCCCTGGGACGGATGGCTCGACGTCAACACCGAACCCCGCTGCGTCGAACTCCACGGCTACGAACTCACACCCAACGAAGCACGAATGGCAGCCGACGCGCTCCGCGCAGCCGCCGCCCACGTTGAAAAGAACCGCTCGGAGGCCAGCACGTGACCGCCACCTGGATTCGCGACGGCATGTGGGACCTCTGGGCCGCGGCCCTCACATCACAACCCTGCACCGATCCCGACTGCGACGTATGCAACCCACCAACGAAAGAACCCCCACCATGCGCCACCCCGAAAACAACACCGCAGCCGCCGTCATCGCCGCCATCATGCTCATCATAGCTATTGGAGTGATCCTCGCATGACCACCACCACAATCCAAACCCCCGAAACCAACACCACCCAACTCATCGCGACACTCATCGCCGACTCCGTCACCGGAACCCACCGCATCAACGGCAAATTCGTCCGCGCCAAAGCCACCGTAACCCGCGGAATCATCACCCTCACCATCCAACAAGTCGAGTTCGACACCGACGACAAAGCAGTCCAGGTAGTGCTCCAACTCACCCCACCCGCCACCATCACCCCCACCACCCCAGAACTCTCCCCATCCGCTCTGGAAACACCCGCAGTGTCCACCGCGGTCATGGCACGAAACGGCGGCGCGCACCACCAGCCACCCGACCACCAGGCGGCCAGCGCATGACCACCCAACCGGACCTTCAACTCGCCCCCGATGAGCCAGCAACACCCCAGATGGCCACAGCCCAGGCGATGCTGGGGCTACTACGCCGCCACTACCTACCCGACGAGACGCGCCCAGCGGGGATCTTCGCACCCGAGATCCAAGCCCCCGGACCCAGCGGCCGCCGAGCAGACCTGATCTGGCTGGGCTGCACCGCAGCCGCCGGTAGCGAACTCATCGGACACGAAATCAAGGTCAGCCGCTCGGACCTGCTAACCGAGCTCGCGGACCTCACCAAGTCCGACCCGTGGCAGCGCTACTGCGACCGCTGGTGGCTCGTCATTCCACACTCCGGGCTCATCAACGGACTCGAATTGCCGGACTCCTGGGGTGTGCTCACACCACCGTCAGGCCGCCGTCGCAGGTCCATGACAATCCACCGCCCAGCCCCACCGCTGAAGCCGGATGAGCAAGCGCCAGCGCTACGCGCCCTCGCGACATGGCTGCACTGGCGCCTCCGCGACGAACACAACCGAACCGTAGACGCGCAACACCGGCTCGAGCGGATCGAACTCGCCAACCGGCAACTCCAACTGGAACGACCACGCCCGACAGGCGAAGACGCGTCACTAGTGGCGGAAATCCTCGCGAAGCTAGGCCCATCGTACGGCACCCGAATCGGCAAATGGGGACAAGAAGTCAACGTCGATGACGTGGTAGCAGCACTGCAAGACCTCGGGAAGGTCTACTCCCGACGCGACAAAGCCCAACGAGACCTCGAACAAACACGCCGCTACCTGGACTCGGCGCAAACAACCGTAGCCCGCGCAATCCAGGCCTTCGACAAAGGCGCCGCATCATGACCACCCAACCGGACCAGATCCCCGCCCGCCGCATGGGCCACTTCGTCCGCACACCCGAATTCCACCGAACCATCCCACTACTCATCCTCGGCCCCAACCTCCCCAACGCCGCATGCAAAAACAAAGGCAACCTCTGGGACGACACCATCCCCGGCGAAACCGACGAACAACGCGCACAACGACACCACAAAGCCACCACCATCTGCCACAAATGCCCCGAACAAACCCGCTGCCTCACCACCCGCCAAACCAACCCACTGCTCGGCGGGGGTATTTGGGGAGGACAGGACTTCGGGAAACCCGCACAACGCTTGTGCGCCTGCGGCTGCGGCCAACCACTCCCACCCGACGCCGCTACCACAACCACAAATGCCGCCAACGCGCATACCTCGCCAACCCCGAAACAAAAACCGCCGACCTCAAACGCCGCGCCGCCCGAGACCGCGCACGCAACGCACGCCGGAAAACGGCGGCGGCATGAACACCCCCATACCGCTGCTCATCCAGGGCGACGCACGCCAAGGCTCACTTCTCGACCTACTGGGGGACGCATCGTGAGTCGCTAGCGGAAGCCAGCCCCCGGTGACCGCCGGGGGCATGGCCCGCCTACCTGACCTAACCAACACCCAAACCCACAGAAAGAAAGGTGTCGGCACCTCCCATGACACCACACCACACCACAAACCCACAACCCCACCCAGACTGCACGTGCAACAACACGTACCGCATACCCAACGATGCCAAGGTGATCGCCAAGTTCACCATCCCCGGTGAACCAGCCACTAAACAACGAGCCCGCTACTCACGCCAACACGGCAAGCACTACACACCCACACCGACATCCCAGGCCGAAACTGACATCGGCTGGGCATTCCGAAACGCGGCAAAACTCATCCTCGCGCTTGTCAATCGGTGGCTCGACACCCAGGTTATCCGATGACCGGCCCTCGCAAGGTCACCAAGTCGCCTAACCAGGTGCCTGACTTGATCGCGATCGATGCCGTCCACCTTCCCGCGTTTGCTGGCCAGCCGGTACCGGTCGTCGCCCAGCTAGTAATTCCGGGGGAACCGACCAGTTGGAATCGGGTTCGCTACAACCGCAAGACTGAGCGCTTCTATGACGCGAGTGACAACGTTCGAGCTAAAGAAACTCTGGCATGGCTGTTCAAGCAGCGCGTTCGGGACTGGCGACCGGATCCAATCTTGACGTTCGGGGTAGCTGCAATCTTCTACGGCCGCAACCAACAGCGCCGCGATATTGACAACTGCCTGAAACTGATCCTAGACGGTTTGACCGGGCATATCTGGTCCGACGACAATCAGGTGACCGAAGTTGCTGGCAAGCTAGTGTGGAATAGCGCGTGTCCACATACCGATGTCGTAATCTATGTAACCGACTCTAGGCGTCGGACCAAGGCGTGCCCGCAGTGCGGCGATGAGTTCCTCACCTACCCGTCGTGGACTTACGAGTATTGCTCCGCGGCATGCGGCAATACGGCTCGGCGGACCAAAGTCCGATGTGCGACATGCAACAAGGAGATCACTGTACCGCGCTCGGTTGCGGCACGAGCTAAGACTGGAGTCCATTATTGCTCGACCGAATGTCGTGCCAAGCGGCCCCTCGCGCCAGGTAGCCGACGCGGTTCCTGTGAGGTATGTGGTGGGCCAACGAGCAAAGCGAGCTATCGGCGCTGCTCCGCACATCGGAGCTATCGCGGCGCGGTTGGGCTGACCCATCGTCGCGGCCCGGCACCGAGAACTATCGACCAAAACAGGCAGTCGGGGGACGCCAATGACTTAACAGAGGGGAACACTAATGGCGCGTATCAGGACTATTAAGCCTGAATTTTGGAGCTCTCCTGATACGGCGAGCTTGGATGACCCGTGGGCTCGGTTGCTGTATATCGCGATGTGGAACTGGGCTGACGATAAGGGGCGTGGGACGGCGAACCCGAAAGAGTTGGCTGGGTTCGCGTTCCCCAACGACGAGTCGATCTCCTCGGCGGACATTCGGCGGATGCTCGGGGGGATCCGCCGGGCCTTCGGCGTGATCCTTTACGAGGTTGAGGGACGCCCCTACTACGCCATCCCGTCATGGGATCTGCACCAGAAGATCGACAAACGATCAGCCGGCCGGTGCCCCGCTCCAGACGAAGGCAAGGACTGGGATCCTGAGCCGCCTGACCTGCGCAAACAACACATCCAAACGATCTCCTCGGAGAATCCCGCCGAGTCCACGCCTGACCCTCGGCGGGATCTCGGCGCTGGAAGTTGGAACAGGGGAACAGGGGAACAGGGGAAAAACCCCTCTTGTGGTCCCGTTGATCACGTACGTCCAGACCGCGCGCGACAAGATCACCAACCCGTCACCACCGGTGCGTCCAACGCTGACCTCGCAAACCGAGCCGTCACCACCATCATCGGCAACAGCCGACCACCGTCAATTCGCAAAAGCCTCACCCAGCGAGCCGAAATGCTCCTCAACCAAGGAATCCACGGAACCGACCTCACCTCAGGTCTCGTCGAATGGCGAAACACCCCAAACGCCCGCGTCACCTGGCTCGACTACAAAGTGAGTGACGCTATAAGCCGACGCGAAGCCAAAGAACGGCCCCCGCATCTCGCGCCGGTCACCGAGCTCGCCACCTCGGACCAACGGTTCCAGCGGGGCAGGCAGATCGCCGAGGCTCGCCGCGCTCGCCGGCTCGCCGCCGAACAACAACCACCCGCGCTGCCAGGAGCAGCATCATGACTTCCAACCAAACCATCACCGATGACCAAATCGCCGACCTCCTGTCCATGGCCGCCGTTATCGATTACCGCAAAATCGGTGACGCCGAGGTCGATTTGTGGCATGCGATCGCTGTCACCCACAACTGGACATGGCCCCTCGCCCGGCGTGCCCTGATTGACCACTACGCGGAGTCCCGGGATCGGATCATGCCCGCGGACATCACCCGCCGGATCGCTGAAGCGCGGAGGGCGGTGTATGCGGCATTCCAGATTCCGCCGCATTCGGCTGAGCTTGCGGATGATGGGCGGGCGTTTGTGGCGTGGGCGAAGGAACGCGCCGCAGAGCACATGGCGGTTGGGCTTGGCGAGTGGGCCGCTTATGGGCGGCTACCGCAGCCTCTCGAGTTGGAAGCCTGACCAATGGCCAACCGCGAAGCCACCGAGCCGTTGCCGCCGTGCGATCTGGATGCTGAACGGGCCGTGTTGGGCGCGATCCTCATCTCGCCAGCCGCGCTCGACCAAATCATCGACACTCTCACCGTCGCCGAGTTCTACCGACCTGCGCACCAAACCATCTACGCCACCGCCCTCGACCTTTACGCCGCGGGTGACCCGGTTGACCCGATCACGATCTCCGCGCGGCTCGCCGCCGCTGGTGATCTCGTCCGTATCGGGGGTGCGCCCTATTTGCAGGATTTGGCGCATGATGTGCCCACCGCCCGGAACATTGGCTACTACGCCGAGATTGTCGCCCGCCAGGCCGTTAAGCGGCGTGCTGTGGAAACCGGGCAACGCATCGCTCAGCTCGGTCACGCCTGGGCCGCGGACGAGGACGGTCTCACCGACCGGATCGAGCAACTCACCACCACCCTCACCACCGGCCGGCGCGATGACGATGGGTTGATTGATCTCGACACTGCGGTAGCCCAAGCCTTCGAGCGGCTCACCGGCCCTGTTCCCTCCACGATCCCCACCGGATTGCACGATCTCGACGCGATCCTCAACGGCGGTTTGCGTAACGGAGCTGTTTACGCAATCGGGGCCAGGCCCGGATCTGGCAAAAGTTTATGCGGAAGTGGTATCGGGCTCAACGTCGCGCAGTCAGGTATCGGAGTCCTCATCAATTCCTTGGAGATGGGCCGTGAGGAGATCACTAACCGGATCCTCTCGAACATGTCCGGGGTCGAGTTAGCCGCGATCAACACTCACAAACTCAATGACTTCGACTGGGCGCGTCTACGGAAAGCTCAGGCACAGTTCCTCGGCGCGCCGCTGTTGATCCGGGACACCCCCAGCCTCACCTCCGTTGGTTTGCGTCGTCAAGCCGAGAAACTCGCCCGCAAAGCCACCGGGCTTGGGCTCGTCATCGTTGACTACACGCAGCGAATGACCCCCGCCGACGCCAAGGCCCCCCGGGAACTCCAAGTCAGCGAATTCACCCGCGACTTCAAACTCCTGGCGATGCTCCTCAACATTCCCATCATCGCGCTCTACCAAACTAATCGGAAATCAACCGAACGGCAAACACCCGACATGAGCGACTTCCGCGAGTCAGGCTCTATCGAGGCCGACTGTGATGTGGGAATCATTCTGAAACTCCCCACCGAACCCGAACGAGCCGGCGAACTTGACGCCCATGTGGTCAAAAACCGGCACGGCCGCTGCGGTGTTGTGACTTTGGCGTGGTCGCCGCATTACGCCCGGATCCGCTCCCTCGCCCCCGAGGATGCGTGGCAGGACGCCTCATGATCACCACGGATGCCACGGGCCGCTGCGATGCCCTGGGTCTACCAGCGGAAACACGCCCTGTGGAGATCCACACCCGGCCGTCCTCCGACTGGGACACCACCACGAACCCCGGAAACGGGCCTGAGAGCCACCCTGCCGAACCGACCCTAGCCACGCACCAGGAGTCGGGGGCCCGTGGCCCGGCAGTCGATGTGGGCGGCAAATCGGGGGCACGCGGCGTGGGTCGACCCCGCCTGCTGGACGCCTACTGCGGAGCCGGTGGGGCTACCCGCGGCTACCAGCGGGCCGGGTTCCACGTCACCGGCGTCGACATCGCACCCCAACCCCGCTATTGCGGCGACGAATTCCGCCAAGCCGACGCGATCGAATTCATCCGCGAACACGCCCACGAGTTCGCGGCCATCCACGCATCCCCGCCCTGCCAAGCGTCATGCGCGCTCACCAAAGGAACAAATAAAGGACGCAAGCACCCGCAGCTGATCCACGAAACCCGGAAGGCGTTGAACGCCACCAGGCGGCCGTGGGTGATGGAGAACGTTCAAGGCTCAGACTTGGCCCGGTGGCTCACCCTATGCGGAGAATACTTCGATCTCGACGTCATCCGGCACCGCTATTTCGAGATCAGCGGATTCTTCGTGTTTCAGCCAGAGCACATTCCCCACCGGGGTCGAGTTGCTGGCTGGCGGCATGGTGAGCGGTACGACGGGCCCTATTTCGCGGTGTACGGCGACGGCGGCGGTAAGGGAACGGTTGCGCAGTGGCAGGCCGCGATGGGCATCGACTGGACTGACGATAGCAAGGAATTGACCGAGGCTATTCCGCCTGCGTATACCGAATATGTTGGTAGCTACCTGATGGCTGAGATCAGGTCGCGTGCGGCATGACCGGCCTCCGCATTCTGATCACCGGGTCGCGGGACTGGCGGGACAAGCGCGCCATCGCGGATGCGCTGCGGTGGGCCATCACCACTCGCCAGCCCCGGCCAACGAAACACCAGGTCACCATCGTCCACGGCGCAGCCCGCGGCGCTGACACTCTGGCTGGGGAGATCGCCGCCAGCTGGGGCGTTCACGTCGAGGACTATCCCGTGACCCGGGCGGATTGGGACGCGCCGTGCACCCCGCAATGCCAACCGGGGCATCGCCGGGCCCGGCGGGATGGCAGCACCTTTTGCCCCTCGGCCGGTAATCGGCGGAATCAGCGCATGGTGGATCTCGGCGCGGATGTGTGTCTCGGATTCCCTAAAGACGCGGAGTGGTCCGGGACGCGCGATTGCATGTCTAGGGCCGCTAAGGCGGGGATTCGCGTCGTGGACTGGCCAAATGAGCACCTCGCCGGCGGTGCGCGATGACCGCTACCGTCTTCTGTCAACATTGCGGCGCCGTGGTGCGCCAATCGCAGAGCGCGATCAACAGGGCGATCCGCGACGGTAAACCACTCTACTGCAACCGTACCTGCGCGGGACTAGCGCGGCGCGTCCCGCCAGATCGGAAGAAGAAGGCGAAACGCGCCTACGACGCTCAGCGCAGGGTCGAAAAGGCCGCCGAGATCCGCGCAAAGAAAGCCGCGTATTACCAACGAACCCGTGATCCAGCCAAAGAACGCGAACGCCGACTACAACGCATGGACCGGCACGTCGAGTATTGCCGACGGCCAGAGTACGTAGCGTACAAGGCTGACTACGACCGGCAGTACCGTGCCGAAGAATACGGCGAATACGCCGAAGCCTATCTACTGCTTCTGGACCTTGAGCGGGAGATCCGTTCACGGGCTAGCTCCTATGAACGACGCAAGGCGCGAGGTTACTACACACGAGCAGCTCAACAACGAAGGAGAGAACTATGGCAAGCAACAACGGTAAGGAACTGACCGCTACTAACCTCAAGGAGGTGTTGTGGACCACCATGAACGATCTTCAGAGTGGCGCGATTCAGCCCGGTCAAGGTGATGCGATCGCCGCGCAGGCTCGGGAAATCCTTCGGACAGTGCGGACTCAGCTTATGGTCACGAGCCAGGCGAAGCGAAGCGTCCCGGCTGATGTTATTTCATTCGCGGAAAAGTAATACCACGTGATCACGGCGGAGAAGGCGTGACCTGCCCACGGTGCGGCGGTGGCCGTCTTGTGAACGTTAAGTGCCCTGGATGCGGTGGAAGCGGCTGTGTTTGTTGTGACGGCTCGGGTGAGATTGAGGTTGTTTGTGGTGGTTGCGGCGGAACCGGGGAAGTGTGACCTGCCCACTCAGGACAAAGGAGAGACGGCGTGACACAAAGCGTAGATGCACCCGCGTATAGCGCGGGCCGTGAGGGTGATTGGATTCAGCTGATCTCAGGCGAACCGTTCTGGCCGCTAGACCCCAGGCTCGGCGACATTCAGATCGACGACATCGCATGGGCGTTAAGCATGCTATGTCGATACGGTGGGCACGTAAAGCGGTTCTATTCGGTGGCTGAACACTGCGTGATGGTTTCCAGAATCGTACCACCCGAGTTCGCACTATGGGCATTACTCCACGACGCAACAGAGGCGTACCTCGTTGACCTGCCCAGGCCGATCAAACATTGCATGCCGGACTACAAGAAGCACGAACAACGGCTAGAGCGCGTCATCGCGGAACGGTTCAACTTGCCATGGCCGATGCCGGCCGAGGTTAAAGACGCTGACACGCGGATGCTTCTGGTGGAGCGGGATCAATTGCTGGCCGCTTCTCGGCTGGCTTGGGGCTATCCCCAAGCGCACACAACGACACTCGCCGTAGGCCCATTAGCGCCACCGCGCCTGGAATGCTGGAAGCCAGGGGAAGCGCGGCTGGAGTTTTTGCAGAGGTTCGATGAGCTCCTCCCCTTCTAGCCAGCACATCCAGAAAGAACTCGCCGCTCTGCGGCGCATGTTCACCGACGCCGCCCAGAAACGGAAGCCGGACGGGTGGGCGCGTGATATCCCGCGGAAAGGCGAACTCGCCGTGCTGGAAGGCGGCCCGAGCGACGGCTGCTGGTGGTGGCGCGCCCAGCTCGAGCGGCACCAGCAGGCCTGCTGGAACGCGCACCGCGACTGGCGCACGACCGCGCCCAACCCGATCTGCGGCTACCAACCCACCGGGCAGTGGGCGGCGCACGCTTGCGAAATCCACCCCGACAGCAGGGCGCCGGTTCAGGGGCGGGTTTGGTCCTGGGAATCCCCCGCAGGCTCGGCGGTCGCGTCGTGAATGCCTTCTGTGCGCTGAGCGTCCTTCCACGCTTCCCAGACAAGACGTACGTGCTCTCGGGTGCGGTCGATCGCCCGGGCGACCTCGGCTTGGCGGTGGCCAGCTTGGAGCGCGGCGACGATCGCGGGTCGTTCCTGGTCTGCGGCTTTGCGGCGCATGGCGGCGATTCTGCGCAGGTGGGCCAGCGCGGCGTCGGTGTCGTCGGGCATGGGGACCAGTGTGTCACATGGCATGGCCAAAATTCTAGGCCAACCAACTTGACACCAACACGGTTGGCCAATAGAGTTGGCACCAACAGCAAGCGGGCCGAGCTAAAGGAGCCACCGATGAGCACCAGCGCTTACGTCCAGCCGAAGGACATCGCCGCTCAGGTCCGGGCGAACATCAAGGCCGCGCAGAAAGCCGGCGACCTAGACCCCAGCTTGAAGATCCGGGTTCGGACTGGCCTAGCGAGCATGTGCTCCGAGGTCAACGTCCACATCCAAGGCGAGCAGCTGACCAACGAGTACCTCTTGCGCCCGGAGGAGGAGCGCCGTGAGCACGGTTGCTGGACCCCGGAGGCGTTGAAGCTGGCCGCGCAGGTTCGTGGGCTGATGGCACCGGCACTGGAGTGGGAGGACGGGCGCATGAAGTTCGCGTGCCTGTACTTCCGTGACGGGCTCGTGGCCCCCTGAACGCACGCCATTAACGAGCTCGAGGAGCCACCGATGAACGCAACTGACGATCCGATCGAGTTCACCGAATTTGAGCTGGAAACCTTGCACACGTTCCTGTCCACGCAAGTAAATGTTCCCGATGTGTGGCCTAACGCGACTAGCCATGAGATGCGTGCTTTAGGACGAGTGTTGAGCAAACTGTCGAAAGCGCGGAATGAATTGGAATTGCGAGCCGCGAGGGATGCAGCTACTGCGACGCGTCGCGTGATGAGAACGCGTAGGGACCGATCGTGAACGCCACGATTGTTGATGAGCAGGCCGCCACGGTGGCTCGGCTGAACGCCCTCACCACCCATGACTGGACCGTGGACGCTGGCCCGCTCCCCACCATTGCGACCGAGAAATGCGCGGACGATTCGGCGCACGGTTGGGGCACCTGCTACGCCCCTGACCTCGACGGCGTCTGCCCCGACTGCGCCATCAACTACCTCCGCTGGGTGCTCGTCGCTGGCGCGCACGTGGCCCTCGACGTGCTCCAAACACCCACCGACCAGAAAGCCTGACCACAATGGATGCAACTCAGCTTCGCTGGCACCAGGACTTTGATAATTGCGCTGCGGCTATCCCTGCCGAGTGGCTAATCACAGTAGAGGACGGATCCCGATGGATCCTCCCGCAGTATTCAGCTAATCCGGTCGTGCGGCACTACCTGAGCTTGGCCAGAGTTGGCTACGCACGCGGCTGGATGCCCTGATGCGCCGATCAGAAAGAGACAACAAAACCATGACCGTCATGTATGCGAAGTTCACCGAGGACAACGAGTGGGAAGGCGAAACCTGGCACTTCTACATTCCCATGACCGGGAATGAGGCGGCGTTGGCGCGGCTTGCTGATGCGCTCAAGAACCGCAACGAGGACGAGCAGTACCGGCTGGATCTAGATTCGTTGGTTCCGGAGTTTGAGGTTGATGTGCTGGTGAAACACAGCGATGTCGGCTACCTGCACTACCGCAACAAGCTCACCGGCACGCTCGTGCTCACTGACGAGGACCTTGACCGGATCCGCAACGTGGAAGACCACGATCCCTTGTATAAGGGTGGGATTCGGGATCTCATGTGCGAGCGGAAAGCCTGAACCGATGAGCTACGACGTCAGCCTTTACAACGATGACGGAGAAGAGATCACGTGGCGGAACATGACCAGCAACGTGTCCTGCATGTGGCGACACGCTGGCGCGAATCTCGCCGAATTTGACGGCAAGAAAGCAGGCGAGGTTTACAAGCAACTCGTCGAAGCGCTCGCCGCCATGTTGAAAGACCCGGATACGTACCGTGCCATGAACCCACCCAACGGCTGGGGTTCCTACGAAACCTGTGTTGAGTTCCTGCTCGATCTCGCTGTGGATTTCGGCGCACACCCGAACTTGACCGTGAGAGTGAGCCGATGATGGGCGAATATTGCGACTTTTGCGGTACTAGCTGTTTCGTTGATCGGATCCTGTCGGATGACAGGTGGGCACATTTGCACACGTGTTGGGGTGGCATGGCCCACGACCAGCGCATGTGGGGGCAGGACTACCTGTCGGCCACCAATCCCTACGCCTACGGAGCACGCCATGGCTGAAACGCAAGAACGAGTGATCGCGATCACCCAGGATTACGAATTTGATGAAGACTGCGGGCTCGGCGGCCCCATGCTCTCATTCTGGGCGGCTGGCCACGGACACGATCCGGAGCAGTTCATCCGCGCAGTCATTGATCACACGCTCGAATACCACGGATCAGTTCCCCGTATTGAACCTGACGACAAGCCCGTAGAGATGTGGCAGCGCACCATCGACCACCAAGACGGTGTTGAGTACTCGCGGCACCTCGCCGAATCAGATGATACGCGTGGACGAGGAGCCAAGCCGATCACCGTACTGGACCTTGAGCGCCGCGGGAGAGGTGGCACCAAGTGTGGTGTTACTGGCTGCGATAAACCGTGGTCGAGCGGCAAACCGGCCATCGTTCGAGTTGAAGCCGATGATCGTGGGCCAACGGTGAATAACCCGTACATGTCGGTGCGGATGTGGTTCTGCCGTGAGCACAGCCGCCAGTTCCCGGAGCCATCTTACCGGGTTTGTATGGTGCCGGTTGGTGCCACGATCATGTTGCCCGCTCCCGCTGATGAAGACGGATCACGCCATGGCTGACGACTTGCGAGACCGTCTCGCTGACTACTGCACCCGAATAAAAGCCGGCCCTGTTGCTGTTCCGGCTGATGGGGTACTAGCTATCAACGCTGAGTCACTAGCAGATGCGCTACTGCCGTTCATAAAGATCGAGACATCTGAAAAGTCACCTTCAACTGCGGCGATGTTGGCCGAGTTCCATCATGCGCTTGGTGATAAACCGAGCCGAGGTAACGCGCCACTAAGGATCACCCTCCACGCCGAGGAACACGCTGAGCTTGTCGAGGCATTAGCGGAAGAAGACCGGGCACACATTGCGCGGGAGCTGGCTGATGTCGTGTACGTCGCTTACGGGACGGCGCATGCCTTTGATATCGACTTGGACGCTGCGTTGACTGAGGTGCACCGAGCGTCGATGAGCAAGCTTGTCGGCCCTGGTCTTCCCTTGGTGCGCGGCGACGGGAAAATACTTAAGCCGCCCGGGTTTGTCCCACCGGACATGACAGCAGCCTTGAAGGACGGGGCGCGCCATGGCTGAGCTCGAAATACCTGAAGCGGCTAAAGACGCCGCAGTCAGTGCCTTAGCGGCGGTCATGGCGGATAAGAGGACCGGAGGGACCGAGCATGCGGCGGTGTGCGTAGCTAGTGCTGCTGCTCCGATCATCGTGGCCGCCGAACTGAGGCGGTTGGCGGACGAACTCTATGACGGGCCACAGCGTTGGCCTGCCTCGAAAGTGCAACTGCTACGCGATCGAGCTGATGAGCTTGACGCGTCAGGAGACGAACCACAATGACCACTAGAACTGAACATCTCGCGTGGGCCAAAGAACGCGCCCTGAAAGAACTAGACGCAGGCCGCCCAGTCGCTGCGATCACGTCGTTACTCTCTGATCTCAGGAAACACCCTGAAACTAGAGAGCACAGCGGGATTGAACTAACGGGGATGCTTGCGTTGGGTGGATTTTTGACCGATTCATCTGAGGTTCGCCGGTGGATTGAGGGATTCCAGTGAGTGATGTTCGTGTGCGGCGCCACACCGACGGGCGCGTAGCGGTCAAGCTGGCGGCCGGTCCATGGCACATGGTGTACGGCTGGCTTTCCGAACAGTATCCGTCCCAGGATGAAATCAACGGATCTGGTGAGTGGTCTGAGTTGCTGGTCGCGGAACTACCCGAACCAGACGACGTGCTCCCAATTACTGACGCCCCGTGCTGGGATACGACATATATCGGTCCCCTCGTGGTTGAAAATGGCGCGATATCTGACCCCAGCCTTGGATCGGACTTCGGGAAAGATGGCGAAGCGTTGCGGTCCGACGCGCTGAAGATGTTGGCCGCTGTCGCCGCCTGCGAACGCTACCGCGCCGAACAGGAGACATGATGCCTAAGCGGATTCAACTGCGCCGCACCAAAGGCTGGCGGAAACCAGAAGGCGCCGTGATCGTGGCCCGGCCATCCAAGTGGGGAAACCCGTTCACGATCGCCATGGCGATCGAAGCTGAATATGACAATCCCCGCCGGGCATGTGTCTCGCACTTCACCGCATGGATTGAAGGTCACGACTCCTACCAAGACGTCTACCGGCTCGGTGGCTGTAGTTTCGACCGCCGATGGATGAGAGCGCATCTCCGTGATCTCGCTGGGCGCGATCTCGCCTGCTGGTGTTGGCTGACCGAGCCGTGTCATGCGTCAGTTCTTTTGGAACTCGCGAATCAGGAGGCTGTGTCGTGAATGTGACTTCTGATGCGGTGTTCCGCACCACCCAAGGCCAGCCGATCACCGGGCGTTGGTCCTACGACACCACAGACCCCCACGCCATCACCCTCACCTTCCACCGCCCCACCGAAAGCGCTGTCGAATGGGTGTTCGCCCGGGACCTCCTCACAACCGCGCTCCAAACCCGCAGGATGGTCGGGGAAGGTGACATCCGGTTCCTCGTCACCGGTAGCCGACTGCTGATCGTTCTACGGCCACCCGGGGACGCGCTGCGGGTCTCCTGCCCAACTGCGGGGGTCTCGGCGTTCCTGGACACCACCCGATCCGTCAGCCCACCCTGCGCTGACCCGGCTTGCGTGGACCCGTTCTGCGTCGAACACGGTGTCACCCGCGCCGCCCTCGACGAGGCCCTCACCCGGATCCTTCAGGAAGCCCGGTGACATCCCAAGTTGACGCGCGCTGGCTGGAGCAGCTGTTCGTAGATCACCACGCGTGGATCCTGGGTTGGCTCACCACGAAAACTCGCAACCCGGCGCTCGCTGAGGACCTGACCGCCGCCACCTTCGAGCGTGCCTTGAGGTACGCCGGCCGGTTTGACGGGCGGAACCCGGGCGGCTGGCTGCGTGTGATCGCCCGCAACCTCCTCCTCGACCACCATAAGGCCGCTGCGACGCAGCGTGAGACGGCGGTAGCCGAGTTCGCG